>ERZ794949.19-NODE-19-length-64579-cov-4.182087_pt1 | contig 64579 bp, 55 predicted proteins | sample MGYA00511363_ERZ794949 | MGnify/ENA primary metagenome ERZ794949 (study PRJEB30137, sample SAMN04331402) | food metagenome | isolation source: T1 must sample point D1 replicate B | place: Australia: South Australia ...
CAGGTGTTAGTGTCTTAACGGACGTGAGGGTTCAAGTCCCTCTCTTCGCACCAGGACAATAGATGAACAGACAACACGATGCGAAGGTGGCGGAATTGGTAGACGCGCTAGCTTCAGGTGTTAGTGTCTTAACGGACGTGAGGGTTCAAGTCCCTCTCTTCGCACCACGTTGTCTTCACTTCTGAGTTTTTCTGTTATCCCCCTTTCTGTTTTATTTTCTTTGTGTTACCTGCCAGCTGTTCCCGTTATTCCGGGGTTATCCGTATTGCGTATCTGATACGCGTTAAGAGAAATTCACCACCATCGCTGCCACACCGCCTGAAACGACCAGGCAGGAAGGAAGTAACAGGTAATGACGTAAACGGGGATGCAATAGCATGACCAGCGTCAGTATCAGTGCCATCAGCATAATGATCCGCCACTGCTCAAATCCCGGATGCCAGAGTGCAAAGACCGGCATTGCCGCACAAGGCAGCAAAACGCCCCAGCCACTGTCTATCTTTTTGCCCATTATCCAACTGAATATCCACAAGGATCCTGAAGCTACCATCGCCATTTCCATCAATGAACCCTCTTAACGAGAATGATTTTCACTATCATATGATAAGAGTTATCATTTTCAACTTCTTTTATGCTTCCGCAGCACAAAAAAGTTTTTTCACTGAAGTCGGTGTAATTTCCCGCTGAAGCGTTTACAGCCTCCTCCGCTTATGGCAATTTTTAAATCTGAAAAATTCCTGGAGAATAAAATGAGTCTGCAGTCGGTACAGCAGTTCTTTGCTGAGCATGCCCCGGATATTGAAGTCATAGAAGCCGCAGAAAGTACCGCGACTGTCGATATGGCAGCCCGGGTCCATCAGGTCGAACCGGGACAAATTGCCAAAACCCTGTCACTGAAAGTGAAGCAGGAGATTATTCTGGTGGTGATGAGCGGAAATGCACGGCTGGATAACAAAAAGCTGAGAACCACCCTGGGAGCCAAAGCCAGGATGCTCAGTGTGGATGAAGTTATCAATGCGACCGGGCATCCGGTCGGCGGCGTCTGCCCTTTCGGGCTGGAGAATCCGTTAACGGTCTATTGTGATGTTTCGCTACAGGCGTTCAGCGAAGTGCTTCCTGCCGCCGGCAGCACCCATAGCTGCGTGCGTATCACGCCACAGCGTATGGCAGAACTGACGGAAGCCCGCTGGGTGGATGTCAGCCAGTAACGCCCGGACGATCCGATGGCCGCTGCTATCGGTTCCCGCCACCAGTCATCCGGATGGCCCTTCTGCCACCGCTGGAGGACTGAGCACTCGCTCCAGCAGGCTGAGTAATAATGCGTTATTGACCGACGTCAGAATACGGACGTCGGCCCCCTCATCAGGATCAATGCCTACCCCTACCCGCAATGGCTGCCGGTAACGCCAGCTTTTTCCGCGCGTCAGGCCGGGGCGTATCTCAATACCGGCACGAAAATTCTCTGCAGTTGCCACCTGCGGGTCCAGCAGCCAGGCCACCACCAGCACATCATGGATCCAGCTCCCTTTAAGATGCCGGGTAAGCATTGAATAGGTTATCCAGGGTGTCAGGGTGTCACGAACAAACCGGGCCAGCGGGGAATGACCGGCAGTGATCCGCAGTAAATCTTCCTGCGTCAGCAACGTATTAACTGTCACATCCATCGGCACCAGCGTAATTTTTGCCCCGCTATTCAGTACCAGAGACGCGGCTTCCGGGTCCAGTCCAAAATTAGTATCTTTAATATAATCATCCAGGTGAAAGACACCGCCCATGATAATAATTTCTGCGACGGCTTCCGCCATCTGCGGAAAACGTTGCAACGCATGGGCAATATTGGTCAGCGGACCCAGCGCCAGCAGGGTCACCTCTCCCGGTGAGGCACAGATACATTCGGCCATCCGCTCTGCAGCATGACGTGGATAGTCTGAAAACAGAGCCGGCTGGCGGACAGAATCCCACAAATAACCGAGAGAAAGTGCATCGACCCGGGTATCCAGTTGGCGACGCCACTCTTCTTCCGGCTCACAGAGCGCCCGCTCAGCACCACAATAGACAGGTACTGTTAAGCCGCAACGCCGGACCAAATCCGTCACCACCCGGGCTCCGGTCATTGCCGGGGTATTTCCGCTGACGGTGGTGACCATTTCCACCGTCAGATCCGCTGATGCCAGCGCCAGCGCGAGAGCTAAACCGTCATCGGTGTTCGCCCCGGCAATCCCGTTTCCGGGGTCACAATCAATAATTATCCGTTTCATATTTCCCCCGGCCTGACTCAGTTAAAGGGGAACCGGCGGGGCACCCGCAGGACTCACCGACGTCAAGATAATGCCGGATTTCATGCAATCCGGCATCTGCCTGCCACGTATGGAGCAGTCGGATAGCCGTCGCCGCAATGTCAGCAATGGGCTGACGAACTGAGGTCAGTGAAGGCAGGAGATAAGCGCCCTGATCTGTCCCGTTAAAACCCACTATCGCCAGGTCGTCCGGTACCCGTATCCCTTGCTGGTGAAAGGCCCTCAGGCTACCTGTGGCCATTTGTTCATTACAGATAAACAGCGCCCGCGGGTATCCCGGGCCGGCCAGCAGCTGCAAGGCGGCCTGATATCCCCCGTGGCGCGTATAATCGGCAGGCACCACCCATTGCGGATTGATGGCTAATCCGGCATTACCCATGGCATCAATCCAGCCCTGTAAGCGGTCGCGGCTATTCAGCATCCGGGCAGGCCCGGTGATGATCCCGACCTCACGATAACCATGACTCAACAAATGTGCCGTCGCCTCTCTGGCGGCCTGCCGTTCATTCATGCGTAAAACTGAAACCCCGGGTTCCGGCTCCACACCGTCAAGCATCACCACCGGTGTACCATTACGTCGTATCATATCAGTATGCGGGTGGCGGTCGGCACTGATATAGATGAGCCCGTCCACCTGGCGGTTCAGTAATCCCTGAATGATCTCCCGTTCCCGCTGACAATCATCTCCGGAATCCCCCAGTAGCATGACATGACCATAACGCATCGACTCCTGTAAAAGTTCATGGGCCAGAGAAGCAATAAACGAATTAGAAATGTCCGGTACCACTACCCCGAACGTGCGACTGGTTCCGGAAGCCAGAGCACGGGCAATGCTATTCGGTTGATAACCTGTCTGCCGAATGGCTTGCAGTACCCGCTCCCGGGTCGCTTCTGCCACCGGACGTGGCCCGTTATTAATCACATAACTGACCACGGCAACCGACGTACCGGCCAGACTGGCAACGTCTTCCCGTGTCACTCTTCGCTGAGTTAACCGTTTAACCACATACTCTCCTGTTTTCTCCGGCCGGAGACACGTCCCGGGTGAGTCCCCTAAATCGCGTCATCCGGCAAATTCAGGTCCCGGCCCCGGGTTTCAGGTGCAATAAACGTCGTCACAAAACCGATACCTGCCATCAGCGTAAAATAGACGGCAATGGCCCACCAGTGCCCGAAGTATGACAGCAGTGCCGCAGCCACCAGCGGCGCTGTGCCGCCGGAAACAATCGATCCCAGTTCTTTGGCGACGGCCATTTTGCTGTACCGGTGGGTGACACCAAACAACTCTACGCCCCATGCCGCCTGTACCCCGAAAATCCCCAGAGAAGCCAGTGCCATCCCGACAACAATCGTTGAAATGACAATCCACGGCTGATGACTGTCCAGTAACATGAAGGCTGGCCAGGCATAAATCATTAATAGCAGGCAAAAAATACGATAGAGTTTCCGGCGGCCATAACGGTCGGAAAGCCAGCCTGCCAGCGGGATCACTAAAAAGCCCAGCACAGAGGCGATGAAAACAGCGGTGGTCGGTACTGATTTATCCATCATTAATACTTTGGCGACATAACCGACCATAAACCCCTGAGCCAGATAAGAAGGGCCATTTTCGCCAATTCTCAGCCCGATCATGACCCAGAAAGCTTTACCGGGGCCACAGGGTTTCTTCCTGCTCAGTGATGCCGTTTGCAGGGTTTGCTGACGCTCTGCCATCAGCTTTTTTTTACGTTGCTCAAAGACCGGGGTTTCACGTACCGAACGGCGCATCCACAGAGCCCCGAGTGCAATCAGAAAACTGCACAGAAACGGGATCCGCCACCCCCAACTGATCAGACTTTGATGATCCAACTGAACCACCAGCAACCAGACGACAGAAGCTATCAGGGTACCGCTGTTGGAACCCAGGGCGATGACGGATGCGACCAGTCCACGCCGCGCAGGCGGGGCATATTCTCCCAGCATCACCGTCCCGCCGGATAACTCAGCCCCGGCACCGAACCCCTGAGTGAAACGCAATACCACCAGGCAGGCCGGGGCCCAGAGGCCGATAGTCCGGTAATCCGGGATAAGACCTATCAGCATGGTGGACAATCCCATCAGCAGGATGGTGATCACCATCACTGACTTACGTCCGTGACGATCCCCCAGCCAGCCGAAGAAAAGTGCCCCGATGGGCCTGGCAATAAAGCCCACCGACCAGGTCGCGAAACTGGACAGTAACGCCATGGCGGGTGTGACTTCGGGGAAAAAAACATCGCCGAAGATAATTCCGGCGGCTAAACCGTAGAGTGCGAAGTCAGCATATTCCATCGCGGTGCCAAGCCAACAGGAAAACGTCGCCCGCCTGAAATCACGGCGTGCTTCACTCTCTTCTGTCAGGGTCAGCGAAGGATGAGAGGTTGGATGTCCGGGGGGATGTGCCATCACGGAGTACTCCCTGTCGTTTGGGTCAGAAAGGGACTTACTGTGGCACTGAGTGAAAAACGCCCACAGTTAGCAATATTTCTCCGGCATACGGAGATCAGAAGAAATTCCCTGGTGTCGGAATATTCGCTTGTCATTTTTGCCAGTCTTAGATGACTAATCATTTAAATGTTACAAGAGCAACTGAATGGCCGGATTACAGCGATTTTTTTGTGGGCGTTTTTCGGCAAGGATTTTATCTACGCGCGTAGATAAATCAAGAAAAAACGCACAGAAAATCCATTGTGTTTTATAATCAACAGAAGTCTTGCTGTTTAAATGAATTAATCGTTCAGTTATTGAGATTAAAATCACATTTTTAGTGTGCAATGAATGCAATAGCTTCCCTGCACGGCAGAGAAAATTAGCGTAAAGATGTGTCAGTAATATGACACCCTTCCGCGATAGTACCGAACGAAAAAGATATTTTTATCTCAACTTCGCGATCTGGTTCAAAAAATTTTCGAATAAACAAAAAACAGGGTTCTTATCCCCGGCGAAACAGCACATTGCCAGGCATAAAAATCTGCAACATCCGTCCGGTATACGCCGGTGTCCGGTCTTCAGGTCAGGGCGGTAACCTACTCTTTGCAGGAGAGCATTTTGGTATCAGAGCTTATTTCAACAGGATTCTTTGCGGCCTCGGTCGTGATCTATGCCCGTAAAGCCGGTCGTCACCGGCTCTGGTTTGTTATTATTACTCTGTTGTTAATGAGCTTTCTTCTACTGAATGCGACGTTATTTGCCAGTAATTACTTTACCGGTAACGGAATTACCGAAGCCGTTCTTTATACCGTCACAAATAACCTGACCGGGGCCGGTACCGCCCGCTATCTATTACCGGCATCCGCATTAATCCTCGTGACAGCACTCCTCTTTCTGGTACTGACCCGTATTCTGCGGAATAAAAATAAGCACCATGCTGGCTGGAGTATTTTTGCCTGTCTGCTGGCCGGTCTTTCTATTAATACCAGCCCGGCTTACCAGCAAATAAAATCGCTCGTCGCCTCGCATTCATTTCAGGAAGGGTCTGATTTTGATGACTATTATAAAGTCCCCGATAGCAAGATTAAAAAACCTCACCTGAATCTGGTTTATATTTATGCGGAAAGCCTGGAAAGAACCTACTTTAATCAGCAAGCCTTCCCGAACCTCGCTCCGGAACTGATGCAGCAGATGCAGTCAGGTATCGATTTTACTTCAACTGAACAATTACCCGGTACCGACTATACCATCGCCGGTATGGTGGCTTCGCAATGCGGGATCCCCCTGTTTGCTCCGTTTGAGGGGAATGCTTCGTCTTCTCTTTCCAGTTTTTATCCGCAAAATATCTGCCTTGGCGATATTCTGAAAAACTCCGGATACCAGAACTGGTTTATTCAGGGGGCCGATTTACGCTTTGGAGGAAAAGATATCTTCCTGCGTTCCCACGGGTTTGAGCCGCAACATATGGAAGGGTCAGAAGAACTGAAAACCCAGGTAGCAAACCCCGGGTACAGGAATAACTGGGGATTTTATGACGATACAGTTCTGGATAAAGTTTTCGATAAGTACCAGCAACTGTCGGCACAAAACCAACGCTTCGCTCTGTTTGCGCTGACCGTAGACACCCATCACCCGGATGGCTTTATCTCTGCCTCTTGCCAGCGAAAAAGCTATCCGTACGAGGGAAAAAATAATCTTTCTTTCAGTGCCGTGGCCTGTTCTCAGGAACATATCGCGCGACTGATTGAGCGGATAAAGCAGTCACCTGGCTTTAAAAATACGGTAATTGTTGTCGGCTCAGATCATCTGGCGATGAACAATACGGCATACCGTTATCTGACCCGCTATCCGCGCCACGATACCTTTTTTATTATTCGCGGGGATAAGCCCGAAACCGTTACCCTGAACAGCAAACGTAACACCATGGATAACGGTGCAACCGTCCTGGATATCCTTGGCGGCGATAATTTTATTGGTCTGGGACGCAGTACCCTTTCCGGTACCTCTCTGTCACAGGTGTTTGATAACCTGTCGCAGAAAGTTCTGCAGTGGAAACCGGACATTATTCAGCTCTGGAACTTTCCCCGAAAAATAGATCACTTCACTGTCGATCCGCAGAAAAATACCCTGAGTTTTTCCGGCTCCACCTTCCGGTTGCCGGTGCTGATTAAAGTCGATGCTGATAAAGTCGAACCTATTCCTGAAGGCGTCTATGCCGAAACTCTTTCTGCGCGGCTCAGCCGGTTTGCCGCCGGGGATAAATTCGTCTGGGTCGATAAATGTTATAAAGCCGGCCGTCTGTGGGCGCCGTCGCTGGCATTGACTGATGCGCTTTGTTATACCCACGGTCAGTTAGGGGGCACACCGGAAGTCACCGAACTCGGGGCCGGTCTCTACCAGGGCAAAGTCATCTTCCCGCCCACCCTTTCTTCGGCAGACCACTATCAGCAAGCCCTATCCCTGCTGAAAATGCCGGACAACACTATCCGGTACCCTTCGGCAGTCTATCTGTTCAACCTGCCCGGTGCGCCGGAATCGGTCGAATCCTTTAGCGGTCTGTCCCGCAATGAGGGCTGGGGCCGCTGGTCCAATGCGAATCTTGCACCAGCCGTAACGCTGACCTATAAAGCGCCTCTGCCGGCGGCCTTCACGCTGCGGATCACTGCCAAAGGTTTTGGCCCGAATATCGGCAAGCCTGTGCGGGTGACGGTCGGTGGTCAGCAACAGACCTTTATCCCGACAGCAGAATTAACCGGGTATCAACTGCACTTCACCCCCCCGGCCGGGAGCCGTGTGATTACCCTGACTCCGCCGGAACCCGTTGAAAGTATGCTGGATAATATTATCGGGCAGGATCCGCGTAAGCTGGGGATAGGCTTGCAGTCATTACAGATAGTCACTGATGACAGCCAGCCCTGACAGGCAGGAGCGTTCAGTAAAAGCGAGGGGGCATTGCGCCCCCTCCGTAACATGGCAGATTAACGGTAGATAATATCGCCGGAAATAATACGCAATATTTTCCCTTCCGCATCTGTGATCAGGACGTAATCACCGCCCATGTAAGTCCAGTGACTTCCGGCGACCGGTGCCGGTAATTTTCTCAACTGCCATTTGGCAATATTGTAAGTCGCAGAACGATACAACGGCGGAACAACATCGCCGATAGCATAGTGATGGAAATCACCAAAAACAGTGTCACGATCCAGCGGATCTTTTGACGTATCTGAAGGCGCAGTCGCGGGAGCAGATGCTGCAGGCGCTTCTGCCGGTGACTGAGAGGCTGCCGGTGCCTGAGTGGCCGTAGCCGCAGGCGCAGAAGTGACCGGTGTTACAGGGGCATCTTCCGCGTTGACCTGACTCACACCCAGTAAACTCACTGACATCAGCATGACAGATGAGGCTAAAACAAACGGCTTACGCATAAAAACTCCCTAACAAACTTTCCCACGACGGGCAGTAATAAAGGCTACAGGTTATCACTATGGTTTATAGCTTATCCGGCGCTAAGTAGAACAGCATTACAGCGCTTTTTCCTGTACTCATCTGTGACAAGGTTTTGCAGAACATCAGTAAAAATTTGCTGAAGACTTCACCCTGCCGGTGACGCCGGCCAGTCACCGCGTCAGGATCATTCTGCTAACGCTCCCTGTGGTTTCCGTAAGGATACCACTAAGGGTGCATATTACCGGATAATAACACGATCAGCCTCACACGCACGCTATCGGTTTCTGGTTTAGATAGCAGGTTACACGGCCGGGAGCCCCAGATTTTCACGTAATGTACTGTGGGCATAATCCTGACGGAACAAGCCACGACGACGCAGCTCCGGGATCACTCGTTCGATAAACAGATCCAACTGTTCCGGCATAATCGCAGGCATGATGTTGAAGCCATCCGCACCCCCCTGGTTCAGCCATAATTCAAAATCATCGGCGATATCTTCTGCTGTACCGATGATCACCCGATGCCCGCGCGATCCGGCAGCAATCGCTGCCAACTCGCCCAGGGTCAGGTTATCCCGCTTCGCCATATCCAGCATCAGCCTGACACGGCTCTGGTTCCCCTCTCCTAACGGAACGTCGGGCACCGGCCCATCCAGCGGGTAACCTGATAAATCGACCCCGAACCGCAGCGATAACTGACTGATCCCGTTCTCAAGGTCAACCAGGGTATTCAGTTGTTTCCATAGTGCATGGGCTTCCTCACGTGTACGTCCGACAACAGGCATCACTCCCGGCATAATCACCACATGGGAGGGGTCACGCCCTGCTTCCCTGATTTGCTGTTTCTGAACACGGTAAAATGCCTGTCCTTCTTCCAGCGTGGCCGATGCCGTAAAAATAACTTCTGCTGTTTCGGCAGCCAGTTTCTGGCCATCCACAGAGGAGCCTGCCGTGATGATCACCGGACGTCCCTGAGGGGAACGGGTGATATTCAGCGGGCCCTGAACCTGAAAATGCTCACCGCGATGATTCACAGCTTTTATTTTTTCATCGACAAAATAGCGGCCAGTCTCTGCGTCTGGCTGAACTGCCCCTTCCTCCCAGCCATTCCATAATTTACTGGCGACATCCAGGAACTCGCGGGCCCGCCCATAACGTTGGGCATGGTCCGGCATATCTTCACGGCTGAAATTACGTGCCACATCATTTGAAAATGACGTGACGACATTCCAGGCTGCCCGGCCGCGGCTGATATGGTCAAGTGAGGATAAACTGCGGGCCAGAGTAAAAGGATCACTGAATGTGGTGGATGCCGTGGCAGCCAGACCAATACTTCGGGTCTGTACTGCCAGAGCCGATAACAGTGTCAGTGGCTCCAGCCGCGCCATTGTTGAAGGTAAGCGGTACATGCTGGTCGCCAGTGCATCACCCACAAAAAACAAATCAAAAGTTCCGGCTTCAGCTTTTTTTGCCAGGGTGATCAGCCAGTCGATGTCGGTAGGTGCCCCTGCATTATCGGTTAAACGCCAGCCACTGACATGATGTCCTAGAGGCTGTACAAAAAGGCCCAAACGAAGGCGGCGCTGAGTCTCTGAATTTTCCATAGAATCTTCCTGAATATTCTGTTGCTGAAATAATCACGGTCTTTTTTCCGGTTGAGAGTCTCTGCCCGCCGATTTACTCCCCATAAAAGATAAAAACCAGATATAAATTTACTTTTTCACTGGTCGCTTTAATCGTGTCATGGCTGAAAGTTTTCAGGGAATATATGCCCTGACTGACCTCTGTTCGTAATTTAAGTGCGGTTCGGTGAAAGGTGTCCCTGATATATTCCCGGAGGAGATATCATCGCGGACGTATCCGTAAGGCTTCCCCCTGAGTCTGTTCCGCGTATCTCTCCGTCCGGAAAAAAATAACCTGCCGGAGTGTCCCGGTGCAGGTATTTCCTGCTTCCTTCGTCCTCTCAGGCGTCAGAGGGGCCGCTGCCCACAATAATCATGGCGAAGCGCCATTTATCCGAAAAAAGAAATTATAGCTGCTCAATACATCCTATCTTTTCTGTTAAATACAGAGCCGGAAATAACAACCGCCATATTACGATGGAGGCTTATATTCGCAATAAAAAACACAAAGAGTAAATATCAACTACGCATTAGCTTATACAGACATTAACTATCTCTCTGTATTCATTTACTGATAAGTTATCCCACACTGGCAACTGACGTTATTCTTTTTTTAATCGTTTACCGGTAAGGAAAATTTTATGTCTCTTGATTTTCGTCAGGTCAGGGAAGATGAAACGGAGGATTATCAGGCGCTGATCCTGTCGGCTTATGCTGCGACGAAAGTGCCGGGTATTTATTTTGATGCCGCCAGTACCACCAGGGAAAAAACCCGGCGGCACATACAACATCACGGGGTATACGCCCTTTACGACGGAGCGACACTGGTTTCATCGGTCACTCTTCGCTATCCCTGGAGTCCTCAGCCTGGCCCGTTCGGCCTGCCACACCTTGGCTGGTTTGCTGCACACCCCGATTATCCGGGCAGGCATTACGGCCGTCAGGTCATGGAACGGGTAGAACAGGAAATACTGACCGGGCAATTACGGGCTCCGGCCGTTTCACTGGGTACAGCAGTCAGCCATCCCTGGCTGAAAAATATGTATCAGAAACGCGGGTTTATCCCTATGCATACCGCCGATTTGGGAAAAGGCCATATCACCCTGTATATGAAAAAAATCCTTGATGAGTCCGCGCACAAATACTGGTTGGCACAACACGCTATTCCACCCGTCACCGATGACAGGATAAAAGAAACACAATGACTGAATTCAATGAAAGCCGCTTTGCTGAAAGCCTGATCGCCTTTCGCCATGAACTGCACCGGTTTCCTGAATTATCGAATCAGGAATTCGAAACAACAGCCCGGCTTCGTGCCCGGCTGAAATTTCACCAGATCCGGATTTTAGATCTGCCATTGAAGACAGGGCTGGTCGCCGAAATCGGAGATCCGCAGGGGCCACTGGTGGTACTACGTTCGGATATTGATGCGCTGCCCATCGAAGAGCAGTCCGGCGTCGAATATCGTTCACAAAATCCGGGTGTCATGCATGCCTGCGGGCATGACTTCCATTGCACCGCGGCGCTGGGTGCAGCCATTCTGCTGAAAAAACAGGAAAGCACACTACCGGGCCGGGTCAGGATCCTTTTTCAGGCGGCAGAAGAAACCGGTCAGGGCGCACCGGAGATCATTAATACCGGTGCGTTAAAAAAAGCATTTGCGATCTTCGGGTTACATAATGACCCGACCCTGCCAGCCGGAGTTATTGGTACGAAAGCGGGAGCACTGACAGCAGCGGTAGATAAGTTCAGGATCACTGTCACCGGTACCGGCAGTCATGCAGCCCGTCCCCATGAAGGTAATGATCCCATCGTGATCGCCGGTCAGCTGATCACCGCATTGCAGACGCTGATCAGCCGGAATGCACCTTCCGCCGATAATGCCGTGGTCTCTGTGACACAGATACACAGCGGTACCACCTGGAATGTGATCCCGGACAGTGCCTGGCTGGAAGGTACGGTTCGGACTTTTTCGCCCGCAACACGTCAGTTGATTGAGACCCGCTTACGGCACCTGCTGAACGGTATAGCCACAGGGTTTGAAGCAAAAATCAGTCTGGACTGGCAGCCGGGCCCGCCACCGGTCATCAATGATGCTGACTGGGCCCGCTTTGCACTTCAGCAGGCGACCGACAGCGGGTTTGACGCCAGAGTCGTTGAAGCCAGCCCTATCGGTGAAGATTTTGCATTTTACCAGCAGCAACTTCCCGGCGCCTTTGTGATGGTGGGAACAGGCCAGCCATATGCCTTGCACCATCCGGCTTTCCGCATCAATGATGATGTCCTGTTACCGGTCTCCCGCTATCTGGCCCGGCTGGCAGAAAATGCGTTGCAGTCAGAACAGAGACCGCCAGATGGACATCACTGAGTCACTGGTCAGCTCTCTTCCTGAAAGCCGCCCGGCAGCATAAAAACGGGATACCCTACGGGGTTCAGAAACGTAACGAAAGACAGGATAAGCTGCCATCCATCCGTTTAAATTCACTGGTGTCGATGGTCACCACGGGCATACCGGTCTGACGAAGGATTTCCTGCGTGACCGGATATCCCGCTGGCATCAATAGTGTTCCGTTAATCAGTAAGGTATTCCCGGCATAGGCTTCATCATCAGGGATCACCAGCCTGCGGAACCCGGCAAACACGGGCAGGGCTTCATAAGCAGACGTCATCAGCAACGTATTCTGACCAATGTAATTCACGACACTTTTCAGATGCAGCCCGGAGTCCACCGGAACCGGTGTCACCCGATAGCCTAATGGCGTCACCACCGAGGTAAACTCATCAATTCCGGCCCTATTGGTGCGTCGGGTCAGCCCGATAAAAAAGTGTCGATCTGCCAGTAATACATCTCCGCCATCAAGCTGCCCTTTATCACTCATCACATACAGCGAGCGATACTTCTCCAGTTCAGAGGCCAGTAATGCGCCTTCGCCCTGACGGCTAAGTACGCCGGAATGCGTGATAATGGCCAGCTCCGGGAGAATAACCGCCGGGTCTTCCACAAAATGTGCATCCGGAAAATCAGACTCAGCCGGCAAAATAGTGACCCGGATCCCCAGTTCCAGCATAATTTCGATATACCGAAAAAATTGCTGGCGGGTTTTCCCGCTATCCGGCCGGCCGCTATTCGCCGTTGTTTGCCCTTCTGCACAATTCAGTGCAGGTAACCGGGTGATGACCTGTGTAAATTTCATGACCACCTCTTACGATAACCTCAGAATAAATATTTCCCCGGAACACGGTTACTGCGCAAAGGACAGATTCGCGGTCGGCCAGCCCGGTACAGATCAAAAAAAACCGCAGTCACTCTGTCTGCGGTTTTATTATTATCAGCTCTTCATATCAGGCAAAGGCTATCAGATACCGTTTTCCTGTAACGATGAATGACTGCGGTTATTGCGCTGACGGCGGTGAATAACCAGTCCTGCCAGTACCACTAATAATGCCAGAATACCGGTCGCAATAATCTCGCTACGGTGGGCAGGCATAAACAGCATGGAGCAGAGGATACCCACGATCACCACAATCACCGCGTAGGTCAGGCCAGGGAACAGCCACATTCTGTAATCCAGTGCTTCCCCGCGTGCTTCCATACGTTTACGCATGACCAGATGCGAACAGGAAATGACCAGGTACACCAGCAAGGCAATCGCGCCTGAGCTGGCCAGCAGGAAGTCAAAGACTTCTGCCGGCGCAAAGTAGTTAGCAAACACCGCCAGGAACGCTGCCGCGGTGGAAGACAATACAGCCACCCACGGGGTTCCGCCTTTGTTGGTTTTAGCTGCCGCCGCAGGAGCATCTTTACGGGTTGCCAGTGAATAGAGCATACGTGACGAGGTATAAAGGGCCGAGTTCAGGCAGCTACACACCGCGGTCAGAACCACGATATCGACAATCAGCCGGGCATGCGGAATATTCATCAGTTCCAGCACCGTCTGATAAGACCCGTTTTTGGCCAGCGCCGGGGTATTCCACGGCACCAGAGAGACAATAAACAGAATCGATAACAGGTAGAACAGCGAGATACGCCAGATAACGGAGTTAGTCGCACGTGAAATTTCACGGCCCGGGTTTTTAGACTCTGCCGCAGCAATCGTGACAATTTCAGTACCCATAAACGAGAACATGGTGGTCAGGATAGCAGCCAGAACCGCGCCAAAACCGTGAGGCATAAAACCGCCGGTATCGTATAAGTGCGACATACCGCTGACCTGGCTGCCCGGCATCAGACCAAAAATAGCCACACATCCCAGCACCAGGAAAGCCACAATGGCGACAACTTTGACCAGTGCCAGCCAGAATTCAAATTCACCGTAATGTTTAACACTGAACAGGTTACTTGCCGTCAGTAACAATGTGATCACCAGAGTAAACTGCCAGATAGCGACCTGCGGGAACCACGAATTCAGAATGGTGGCCGCCGCATTGGCTTCCAGCGGGATCACCAGCACCCAGAACCACCAGTATAACCAGCCAATAGTAAACCCGGCCCAGCGGCCCAGGGCGTTATGTGCATAAGTGGAGAACGAACCGGAATCGGGTGTGCTGACGGCCATTTCCGCCAGCATACGCATAATCAGTACCACCAGCCCACCGGCGATGATATAGGCGATCAGCACAGCAGGTCCGGCTTCAGCAATCGCATGGCCGGAACCGACGAATAATCCCGCGCCGATAACACCGGCAATCGAGAGCATTCGGATGTGACGGGATTTCAGACCCGGAGATAATGAATCAGAAGCAGAAGAAGTGACGCTCATAGCTTTCCCTCAGTATAATTTTTTTTGCTAAGTGCCTGGCGGACCAGTCACCTGCGGTTGATCGGGAAGTGTTTTACCAGACTGCCCGGAGAGGAACGGTCTCCGGGACAGCCCATGAGAAATTCTCGTGATCAGGCCGCGTTTTCCTGCAATGCCTGAGTCAGAATGGCCAGTCCCTGACGGAACTGGTCGGTCGGGATGGTCAGAGGGTACAGGAAGCGGATGACATTACCTTTTTGTCCGCAGGTCAGCAGAAGTAAACCGGCTTCCATGGCGGCCGCCTGCACCTTACGTGCAACCTCTGCCTGATGGAATTCAACGGCAACCATCGAGCCCAGACCACGAACTTCATTGATTGCCGGACAACGCGCCTGCAGCTCCTGCAGGCAACTGACCAGTTCACCGCCCAGTTGTTGTGAACGCTGACACAGTTGTTCTTCATCAATGGCATCCAGCACCGCATGTGCTGCTGCAATCGACAGCGGGTTACCGGCATAGGTACCGCCCAGTCCGCCCGGGTTCGGGGCATCCATGACTTCTGCACGGCCCGCAACGGCTGACAGCGGGAAGCCACCGGCCAGGCTTTTCGCCATCGTGATAATGTCAGGTTTAACATCGAAGTTTTCCATCGCAAACAGCGTACCGGTACGGGCAAACCCGGTTTGTACTTCATCGGCAATCAGCAGGATGCCATGTTTATCTGCCAGTTCGCGTAGCGCGGTCATAAAGGCGTTCGGCGCCACACGGAAGCCGCCCTCCCCCTGTACCGGCTCCAGTACGATAGCCGCCACGTTATGAGGCGCAATATCATAATGGAAGATATCGTCCAGACTGTTCAGGGCCTGCTCAACAGTGATCTCTTTCTCATCCGGGAAACGCCCGTGGAACACGGAAGGAACCATCGGACCGAAATCCTGTTTGTAAGGTGCCACTTTTCCGGTCATCGCCATTGTCATCATGGTACGACCATGGAACGCGCCGCCGAAGGTGATAACGCCATGACGGCCGGTATAGCTGCGGGCAATCTTCACTGCGTTTTCTACCGCTTCTGCACCGGTAGAGAAGAATGCCGTTTTTGCCGGGCCTTCCACCGGAACACGCTGGTTAATACGTTCAGCCAGAGAGATATAACTTTCGTAAGGCACAATTTGGAAAGCCGTGTGCGTGAATTTATCGAGCTGTTCTTTTACCGCCGCCACGACTTTCGGATGGCGATGCCCGGTATTCAGTACAGCGATACCGCCAGCAAAATCAATAACTTCACGTCCCTCGGTATCCCAGAGTGTGGCATTTTCGGCTTTGCTGGCATACCAGTCACACATGACAGCATTGCCACGTGGCAGCGCATTTTGCTTGCGTTGATTTAATGTATTTTTAGAATCGCTCATGGTGTTTCTGCCTCGTTAATCTGGCTGATGGACTTTTATTAATAAACTCCGTTTATTTATCCTGCCATTTGAGGTAGTTTCCAGAGCCATTCATCATCAAAATGAGGGAGCCAATTGCGGACACTCTACACCGACCACCTTCTGGAACGTTTACAGTTTGAGCAGCACGGCAGACTGCATCAGCGTGTCTTACGGGTCCTACAGCAGGCCATCATCGAGGGTGTCTTTCCGCCGGAAACACGTTTGCCTTCCACCCGGGATTTAGCAAAACAACTGGGTGTTTCACGTAATACCGTGATGACTGCCTATGACAGCTTGCTGGCGGAAGGTTATGTCACCTCACGCACAGGAAGCGGGACACGGGTGGCCGCCACCCTGCCGGAATTCTGCCTGAACAGTGAAAAATCCGCAGAGCTCCCCCACTCCGCGCAGACATTGCCCCCCAGCCTTTCGTCACGCGGTGCCGCACTGCTCGGCTATGCCACCGCCTCCCCGTTTCAGTGGGGTGCTTTTGTGCCCGGGGCTCCGGATGTGACGGCATTCCCCCATAAAATACTGAGTAAAATTCAGGCGAAACTGCATCAGCAGCCGGAAATCGATCAGCTTATCTACAGTAACGGCGGCGGATGCCCGCACCTGCGGCAGGCGCTGGCGGATTATCTGCGGGTTGTCCGTTCCATTCGTGCCGATGCCGATCAGATAATCATTACAGAAGGGATCCATCAGGCCGTTGATCTGGTATCGAGGGTACTGAGTGATCAGAATGATCCGGTCTGGATAGAGGAACCGGGTTACTGGGGAACCCGTAACCTGTTGCGGATCAACGGACTGGATGTGCATCCGGTTCCGGTCGATGAAGAAGGGATGATCCCCGAGATCACCGCCCGCCATCCGGCCCCGAAAATGGTGTTTGTGACCCCTTCCCACCAGTACCCTCTGGGGGTTCACCTGAGCCTGAGTCGCCGGAAACACCTGCTGGCAATGGCACGCCGCCATCATTTCTGGATAATCGAAGACGATTACGACAGTGAATTCCGTTTTTCGGGAAGCCCGTACCCTTCGCTGCAAGGCCTGGAAGACGATGCTCCGGTACTTTATATGGGAACCTTCAGCAAAACGCTCTATCCTGCACTGCGTATCGGTTATCTGGTGGTCCCAAAAAGTCTGCAACAGCCCCTGCGCACGGCAGCAGCAGAGTTATATCGCGGTGGCCATTTAATTATCCAGCGGGCAGTATCGGAATTTATCAGCCAGGGCCATTATGCAGCACATATCCGCCGTATGCGTCTGCTCTACAGTCAGCGGCGGCGGTTTCTGCTGGGGCTTATCCAGCGGTATCTTGGCGAAGCCTTTATGCCCCCCTATAACCATGATGCAGGGTTGCATCTGGTACTGAGGTTACCGGATAAAAGTGATGATGTTGCCATTGCCCGCGAAGCGCTGCGTAAAGGTGTCAGCGTGCGGCCATTGTCGCAATATTATATGCAACGTCAGAAAAAACGCGGGTTATTACTGGGATATGCCTGTGTTAACGAGCAGCAGATCTTCACGGCTTTTAATCTGCTGAGACAATGTCTGATCAATGCCGGACTTTGTCGTGTGCGCCCTGCGTCACAGAGCGATAGCTAAAAAAATACCCTGTCTGAAAAGACAGGGTATTGTTCAGATTAACGGCGGTTACGCCATACGGTCTGAATATTACAGAACTCGTGCAGTCCGAAATGGTTTAACTCACGGCCATAACCACTTTTCTTCACTCCACCGATAGTCACCCGTGGATCTGAAGCACCGTAACCGTTAATAAAGACTGCACCGGTTTCCAGAGTGAGCGCGAAATGATCCGCCACGGTTTCATCCGCCGTCCATACCGTCGCACTCAGACCAAATTCACTGTTGTTAGCCAGTTCCAGTGCATGATCGGCATCTTTTGCAGTGATCAGCGCCGCCACAGGACCAAAGATTTCCTGGCGGAACGCCGTCATTGACTCGCTGACATCGGCCAGGATGGTCGGCGCATAATAGTTACCGGCACCTTCGATTTTCTCACCACCACAGACCAGACGGGCACCCTGCTTCAGGGTTTCAACGACCTGATTATGCAGTTCATCACGCAGATCGTAGCGTGCCATTGGCCCCAGGTAGTTCGCTTCATCCAGCGGATCACCCATTTTCAGCGCCTGTACGGCGGCCAGGAAGCGGGCTTCAAATTCGGCCGCCACCGGCGCTTCAATAATAAAGCGCTTCGCTGCCATGCAGACCTGTCCGGTATTCTGATAACGACCCGCGACGGCTGCTTTCACCGCTTCATCCAGATCCGCATCGGCCAGCACAATAAACGGATCGGACCCGCCCAGTTCCAGCACCGTTTTCTTCAGCGCAGCCCCTGCCTGTGTAGCAATCGCTGCACCCGCACCGACACTACCGGTCACTGCCACGGCGGCAACTCGCGGGTCTTTGATCAGTGCTGAGACACCCTCATTCGTGACATTCAGTAATTCAAATGTCCCTTCCGGGAAGCCCACGGTGTTCATCACATCCTGCAGTAACAATGCACATCCCATGACGTTCGGCGCATGTTTCAGGACATAGGTGTTCCCGGCCAGCAGCATTCCGGCGGCTCCGCGCAGTACCTGCCAGTAAGGGAAGTTCCACGGCATAACCGCCAGGATCACGCCCAGCGGACGAAATTCCTGCCAGGCTTGCTGATTTTCAACCTGGGTCGGCTGAGCCGCCAGTACCGCCGGGCCATTGTCCGCATACCATTCACACACCTGCGCACATTTGTTCACTTCAGCACGCGCCTGCGCGATCGGCTTGCCCATTTCCAGGGTCATCATTTCCGCCAGTTCATCACAACGTTCACGCAGACGAACCGCCAGTGTCCGTAACACTTCAACGCGGTCTTCCATTGAAGTAACCCGCCACTCTTTCAGCGCGGTAGTGCTGCGCTGCAGGCTGCTTTCAATAGCATCGCCGTCCTGAAACGGATAACGGGCGATTTCTTCACCGGTAGTGGGGTTCAGAGATAAAGCATAATCAGTCATAAGGGATCCTTGCTGCAATGTCAGGGAGAATGGAGACACCATACGCCGGGTGAATGATGATTAAAAATGAATATTTATAACGAAGTTGCTCACAAATTAAGAAAGGCGTCTGCGGCGCGTTGAAGAGGAACTGCGGTGGATCATAGGGTGACTCCCGACCTGTCTGCCGGGTTCGTCTGTGGCTTCAATGTCAGCACGTTCACCTCGAAATTCAATCATAAAGAGTCTCTGTTGATTATAATCGACACTTTTACAGGGTGATATAAATCAGATTTTCCCTATGATGAAAATAACCGTTAGCTGGTCCGACCGGCGCAGAGACATGCTTTGTCTGCCGCTGCCGGTCAGGCCGTTAAAAGCCCCTGTCAGGGCCACGGCTCACGGTGATGCTCCTCTTCCGGCGGTGGCTGTACGGCAGCCTTCTCACCCTCCGGGGCGTCTGTTGTGTCGTTTTCTGTCTCGTCGTCTTCCGGCGTATTGACCATCGTGTTCTGAATGTCTTCTTCATCCAGCGTCGGGTTCAACGCAGCGGCCAGTGGTGAACTTACCAGACCATCGGTCAGCGGAACGTGCGGAACCTGACTTTCCTGCAGCGCGACCGGAACCGGTGATCTGAACCAGGTCAGCCCGATAATGACCACACCACAACATGCAAAAAACAGATATAACATATTGCCGCCCAGAGGCTGCATCACTGCACCGGTCAGCAGCGGCCCGATACTGGCTCCGATACCATAAGACATCAGCAGGCACGCGGTCAGGGAGACCCGACGCTCAGCCACAATCCGGTCATTAGCCATCGCCACCGCCAGCGGATATAACGCAAACTGCATCATACTGACGACAAAGGAGATGCCGAGAATAGTGATAAAACTGAGATGTTTCAGGAACGCCAACGGAAGCGAGGTGATGAGAAACAAAATCGCAATAAAAAACAACAGGTGTCCGCGATCATAACGGTCGGATAACCAGCTCAGTGGAAACTGAGTCACCAGTCCGGCAAAAATAGTGACCGCCATAAAGGTACCGGTCTGTGAAGTCGACAGCGCCATCTGGTTAGCGTAGACCGGAGCCATACCATAGAACGCTCCGACCACCATCCCGGTGACCAGCGTAATGATCAGGATCTTCGGAATTTTCTTCAGAAAATACCCCAGTTCCAGCGGAGCGGGCGACATCGGCTGCACTTTTGTTCGGGTGGTCAGCGCAATAGGGACCAGACACAGGGCAAAACAGAGGGCGACTATCAGTAGCGGTAGCATCCCGAAACCGGTTTCCAGCGACAGAATAATCTGCCCGGCAGAGAGCCCCAGGTAAGTCGCCACCATATAAAAACCAAAAATAACGCCACGCTGATCAGACTCCGCCTGATCATTCAGCCAGCTTTCCAAAACCATATACTGGCTCATCATGCATAACCCGATGATAAAACGCAGCACAATCCAGACCGGGACATAACTACTCAGCCCATGGCCTATCACTGACGCAGTAATAATCCCCGCGCAGGCGACATAGGCGCGGATATGTCCCACGCGGGCAATCAGGTTATGTCCAATCTTACCGCCGACCACCAGCCCGACATAGTTTGCCGCAGTGATCAGACCGATGACCGTACCGCTCACATTTTCATGGGCCAGCCGTAACGAAACATAGGTCGTCAGCAGGCCGGAGCCCAGCAGCATCAGAAGTGTCGTGGTGTAAAGGGGCAGAAAGGTATTAAGGATTTTTTGCATTACATCTCCCTGAGTGCAGTTCACAGGATGCGATAACGCCGGAAACATGCTGACCGGGGCCGCTCCCCGGCCCCGCAGATAATGGCAGAGGGTGTTCCTCTGCCGGGTCAATCCCCCTTATAAATGCGGAAAATTGATATGATTTCCAGGCGCTTCCCGGTGTAAATGGATAAAGTTCAGGTGGCGTTCATATTGATCAAGAATATCAATGATCACCTGCTCTTTACTGTAGTCCATTAAATCGTTGCCCTGGCTTCCTTCAAGCAAAAAAGTTTCCAGCCGGTAGTAACTGGACTTACCGCTCCGTGCCCGATAGGTGAAGCCGGGAACCGAATATTTCTGCGGCCAGATCTCATACACAAAGTTTTGCTCTTCACCCAGGTTCACCTTCAGTGAGAGGTGCCCCAGATCGTCATCTCCTTCCGGCAGCAGGTTCTCCGAGGCCACCTGTGCACCGCGTAATTCAAGCTCTTTCGCCACTTCCTGCATCGCAGGCCAGCAGGTCTGCTCAAGCATTTCACGGGTATACCCGGTGCCCGGATAGTTCATCAATCGGGAAAGCCGTTTTTTCCAGCTACGGCGGTCATGGGCCGTGGCCAGATAAGGCGCGGTGTCACGGCTGGCACTGACACGGCGATAATCCTCAACTTTCAGCGACTTATACAGCCCTGCCATCACAAAGAAAATAACAAAACTGAACGGTAATCCCATAATCACGGTGGTGCTTTGCAGCGCCGAGATCCCGTTAGCCATCAGCATCCCCAGAGTCAGTACTCCAATAACGACTGACCAGAAAATACGGATCCAGTTAGGCGCATCACTATTGATATCCTTCAGGCGTGAGGTGAAGTTCCCTAATACCAGTGCCCCCGAATCCGCCGACGTCACATAAAACAGTAAGCCGGTAATGGTGGCCACCGACGCACTAAAGGTAAAGGCCGGATATTGTGCCAGCAGGTTATAAAAACCGCGCTCAGGATGCTGCATTACATCGTTGGCGAAACTCAGATTACCGTGAATAATCTGGTAGAGCGCTGCATTTCCGAACACCGAAAGCCATAACAGCGTGAAGGCAAAGGGAATAATCAGGGTACCGAGCACAAATTCCCGGATGGTACGGCCACGGGAGATACGCGCCAGAAACAGGCCGACAAACGGCGACCAGGCGACCCACCAGGCCCAGAAAAACAGGGTCCAGTTATTCATCCATTCGGTCGGACGATTAAAGGCAAAGGTGTTCAGCGTCATGCCCATAAAGCGGTTAATATAATCACCGACATTCAGCACCAGCGCATTGAGTAAAAATTCGGTATTGCCAAAAAATAGCACAAAGAGGATCAAGCCCAGTGCCAGCAGGACATTGAGTTCAGAGAGTAAGCGGATCCCTTTATCCACCCCGGAGGTCACTGAAATGGTCGCGATGATCACAGAAAGCACGATCAGGGCGGCTTTAGTGCTCAGGCTGTCCGGGATGTGAAATAACACATTCAGCCCGTAGTTCAGCTGTACGACGCCAATGCCCAGAGTGGTCGCAATCCCGAAAATAGTCCCCACCACCGCAGCAATATCAACCGTATGTCCGATAGGGCCATTCACCCGCTTACCGAATATCGGGTATAAAGCCGAACGGATGGTCAGAGGCAGGTTATAGCGGTAACTGAAGTAACCGAGTGCGATGCCCATCAGGGCATACATCGACCAGCCCGTCACCCCGTAATGGAATAATGTCCAGACCATCGACTGTCTGGCAGCTTCCAGAGTCTGCCCTGCCCCTTCCGGGGGCTGCATATACTGGGTGACCGGTTCTGCCACCGAGAAAAACATCAGGTCAATACCGATACCAGCGGCAAACAGCATGGCAGCCCAGCTCGGTAAGCTGAATTCCGGTTTCGAGTGTTCCGGGCCAAGTTTAATGGCACCAAAGCGGGACACGGCCATAAACAGCACGAAGACAATATACAGGGTTGCGGCCAGCATGTAGTACCAGCCAAAGGTGGCGGATACCCAATTGACTGTCGTCTGAATGATCCTGGCTGAAGTCTCGCTGAAGAAAAACGTCATCAGCGAAAACAGCAGGATCAATCCTGCGGAGGTGTAAAACACCACCGGGTTGATTCTGTCTTTTCCTTCGGCGGGTGGGTGATTCATTCAATACCTCCGGGTTGAGCGATGTAAGACTGCAGGCGGGCCCGTTTATGTCGGGGAAGACTCAGAAGACACCAGCATAACGGGCTAAAAATATTCTCTGCGAAAATGTCCTGAAGCAGTTATTTATTCTGAGGTCAGGCCTTTTCTCCTGACCTTATACCTGCCGGACCGGCTAATCATAACAATTTCCTTTTTTATATTGAACATCCAATCAAAAAAAGATTTAATACCTCATAACAAAGTGTCGGGGAGTCAGCGGTATGCCTAAAGTAGGTATGCAACCCATTCGTCGGCGTCAGCTTATCGATGCCACACTGGAAACTATCAATGATGTCGGGCTGCATTACGCCACTATCGCGCAGATAGCGAAACGTGCAGGGGTTTCAACAGGGATCATCAGCCACTATTTCGGGGACAAAAACGGGCTGCTGGAAGCCACGATGCGTGACATTACTTCACAGCTTCGGACCGCTGTCCTCAGCCGGTTAAAGCAACAACCGGACGCCGATGCCAGTGCTCGTTTATCGGCGATCGTTGATGGTAACTTTGATGATACACAGTTACACAGTGCCGCAATGAAGGCCTGGCTCGATTTCTGGGCCAGCAGTATGCATCAGCCGATGCTGCACCGCTTACAGGTCGCCAGCAGCCAACGGCTGCTGTCGACACTGATTTCGGAATTTCGCCGTGAACTGCCCCGGGACAAGGCCAGAATTGCCGGGTATGGGCTATCAGCACTCATTGACGGGTTGTGGCTGCGTGCCGCACTGAGCGGAAAACCTTTCGATAAAGCCTCAGCGAAAGCGCTCACCACCCAATTCATCCGCCAGCAACTGGCGGACAAAAAATCAACTGACGGAGAATAAACTATGTCACGATTCGCAGAACAGTTACTGTACATCAACGGAGCCAGTGTGCCCGCACAGAGCGGTTCGACGTTTCAGACGGTGAACCCCGCCAATGGAGAAGTTCTTGCCACGGTCCATGAAGCCGGGCAGGAAGATGTGGAACTTGCAGTGGCGGCAGCGCGCCGGGGCCAGAAAATCTGGGCAGCGATGACGGCTGTCGAACGTTCACGTATTCTGCGCAAAGCCGTGGATCTGTTGCGTGAACGCAACGACGAGCTGGCCGCACTGGAAACCCTGGATACCGGGAAACCCCTGAGCGAAACACAGGCCGTCGATATCGTCACCGGGGCTGATGTACTGGAATATTATGCCGGCCTGGCCACCACGCTTGAAGGTCAGCAAATTCCGCTGCGTGATACCTCATTCGCCTACACCCGCCGTGAACCCCTGGGTGTGGTTGCCGGTATCGGTGCCTGGAACTATCCGATTCAGATTGCACTCTGGAAATCTGCCCCGGCCCTGGCCGCGGGTAATGCCATGATTTTCAAACCCAGTGAAGTCACCCCACTGACCGCCCTGAAACTGGCTGAAATCTATACTGAAGCCGGTGTGCCGGATGGCGTCTTCAACGTATTGCCGGGCACCGGTGCGATTACCGGCCAGGCGCTGACTGAACATCCGGGGATCGATAAAGTCTCCTTTACCGGAGGCGTGGTCAGTGGCCGTAAAGTCATGGCCAATGCTGCCGGCTCTACTCTGAAAGAAGTCACCATGGAACTGGGCGGAAAATCACCGCTGGTGATTTGTGACGATGCTGACCTGGATCTGGCCGCCGATATCGCCATGATGGCTAACTTTTACAGTTCCGGTCAGGTCTGTACCAACGGTACCCGTGTCTTTATTCCGTCGGCACTGAAAAAGGAATTTGAGCAAAAGATCATGACCCGCGTTGCCCGCATCCGTGCCGGTGATCCGCAGCAGCCGGACACTAACTTCGGACCGCTGGTCAGCTTTGCCCATCGCGATAATGTGCTGCGTTTCATCCGTTCCGGTATCGAAAGTGGCGCTACCTTACTGTGCGGGGGGGAAGCGCTGACGTCTCCGGGCTTTGAAGAGGGTGCCTGGGTTGCCCCTACCGTCTTTACCGATTGCACCGATGATATGGAAATTGTCCGTGAAGAGATCTTTGGTCCGGTGATGTCGATCCTGACTTATGAGGATGAAGAAGAAGTCATCCGCCGGGCCAATGATACCGATTTCGGTCTGGCCGCCGGTGTAGTGACACCGTCAATCAACCGGGCTCATCGCATTATCCACCAGCTGGAAGCCGGGATTTGCTGGATCAATACCTGGGGAGAATCCCCGGCAGAAATGCCGGTCGGTGGCTATAAACATTCAGGGATCGGCCGTGAAAACGGACAAATGACGCTGCAAAGTTATACCCGGGTGAAATCTGTTCAGGTCGAACTGGAAACCTTCCAGTCCGTATTTTAAACACTTAGCCTGAGGAATAATGATGGAATTTGATTATATTGTTATCGGTGCCGGCTCTGCCGGTAACGTACTGGCCACTCGTCTTACCGAAGACAGCAAGGTTAACGTCTTACTGCTGGAAGCGGGCGGCCCCGACTATCGTGCCGATTTCCGGACTCAGATGCCGGCGGCACTGGCCTATCCGCTACAGGGTAAGCGCTATAACTGGGCCTATGAAACCGACCCGGAACCCCATATGAATAATCGCCGCATGGAGTGCGGGCGAGGAAAAGGCCTCGGCGGATCCTCGCTGATCAACGGCATGTGCTATATCCGCGGTAACGCGATGGACCTGGAAAACTGGTCTAAAGCCCCGGGGCTGGAAAACTGGACCTATGCGGACTGCCTGCCCTACTACCGTAAGGCGGAAACCCGCGATATCGGCCCGAATGATTATCACGGTGGCGAAGGCCCGGTCAGTGTTGCAACGCCGAAAGCGGATAAAAACCCGTTATTCGACGCCATGGTTGAAGCCGGTGTGCAGGCCGGTTACCCGCGGACGGATGATCTGAATGGTTTTCAGCAGGAAGGTTTCGGTCCGATGGATCGCACCGTGACCAAAAACGGTCGCCGCTCCAGTACCGCACGCGGTTATCTGGATCAGGCCAAACAACGCAGTAACCTGACCATTGTGACCCATGCCACCACAGATCGTATTCTGTTCGAAGGTAAGCGGGCCATCGCTGTGGAATACCTGCAGGGTGATAACAAAACCCCTGTCCGTGCTACCGCACGCAAAGAAGTGCTGCTGTCCGCCGGCGCCATCGCTTCACCACAGATCCTGCAACGCTCCGGTGTCGGCCCTGCGGAGTTGCTGAAAAAATTCAATATTCCGGTCGTTCATGATTTACCCGGTGTCGGGGAAAATCTGCAGGACCACCTGGAAATGTATCTGCAATATGAATGTAAAGAACCGGTATCCCTGTATCCGGCACTGAAATGGTGGAATCAGCCAAAAATCGGTGTGGAGTGGATGTTCAACGGTACCGGTATCGGTGCCAGTAACCAGTTTGAGGCCGGCGGGTTTATCCGCAGCCGCGAAGAGTTCACCTGGCCGAACATCCAGTACCATTTCCTGCCGGTCGCGATCAACTACAACGGTACCAATGCCATTGAAGCCCATGGCTTCCAGTGTCATGTCGGATCTATGCGTTCACCGAGCCGTGGTCGTGTACAGCTGAAATCACGCGATCCTCATGAGCATCCGTCGATTCTGTTTAACTATATGTCCCATGAGCAGGACTGGCAGGAATTCCGTGACTGTATCCGCCTGACCCGTGAGATTATCAATCAGCCCGCGCTGGATAAATATCGCGGCAAAGAACTGAGCCCGGGCATGGACTGCCAGAGCGATGAACAGCTGGATGAGTTTGTGCGTAACCATGCGGAAACGGCTTACCACCCTTGCGGAACCTGTAAAATGGGTAACGATGAGATGGCGGTTGTTGATGCAGAAGGCCGTGTTCACGGGCTTCAGGGGCTGCGTGTCGTTGATGCCTCGATCATGCCTGAAATTGTTACAGGTAACCTGAACGCAACCACCATCATGATCGGCGAAAAGATGGCGGATATTATCCGGGGTCGTCAGCCACTGCCACGCAGTACCGCACCTTACTATATTGCGGGCGATGCCCCGGCACGTAAGGCTCCGGTACGTAAATAATCTGATAAAACATCTCCCCGGGGGAAGCCATGGCTGCCCCTTTTTTTGATCTTCTGTTCGCTTTCTCGTCAATTTTTGTCAGTTTCACCTCTTTTCAGCAATATTAATTTACATCCCTTTACCTGAAAAATGAAAACCGCCATAATGAGAATAATCATGATAATAATTCTCATTACATTTAACATTTGCGGAGATTTTTCGTTTGAAACCTGAACCTAATATTTCACCTGCTTTCCCTGTCTCAGGCACGCTGACTGTTTTTGCCAGTCTGTGTGTCGGCCTGTCTGCACCCGCGATGTCAGCCACCGGGACCGCGTTAACCGCCCCGGCCCCCGTCGCCACAAGTACAAAAAAAGCCGCGGCTCCGGCGGACGAGACTCTGGTAGTCAAAGGCGCCTTACCCTCGCTTTACCTGCCGCAGACACTGTCTGACCCTAAATTTACCCGCCCGCTGGCTGACACCACACGCACGGTCACAATCATCCCGCAACAGGTCATGCAGGAACAACACGCCACGACCCTGACCGACGCCCTGAAAAACGTGGCCGGTGCCGGTGCATTTTTTGCCGGAGAGAACGGCAGCACCTCGACCGGGGATACGATTTATATGCGCGGTATCGATACGTCGTCCAGCATCTATCTGGACGGTATCCGCGATATCAGCAGTACAACCCGCGACACCTTTAACACCGAGAGTGTTGAAGTCATTAAAGGTGCCTCCGGATCGGATTATGGCCGCAGTGCCCCTTCAGGCTCCATTAACCGGATTTCCAAACAGCCTCTGCCGGGGACATCTGTCGCAGGATCGGTGAGCTATGGTAGCGGTTCTGAACGACGCGCCACCGTCGACTATAACCAGATGATTAATGATACGACGGCTTTCCGTGTCAATATGATGGGCGATAAAGGCCACAGTAATACCCGTAACAATATCAGCCATGAAAAGTATGGTATTGCCCCCTCCATTGCTTTCGGACTGGATACGCCAACGCGGCTCTATCTGGACTATGAACATGTGCATCAGAACAATACCCCGGATGGCGGTATCCCGACGATCGGTCTGCCCGGCTATACCGCCCCGTCAGGCTTTGAGGCCCTGAACGGGAGCGGGAAAGTAAACACCCACAACTATTACGGCACTGACTCTGATTTTGATCATTCCGACAGTGATACCGCGACTCTGCGTTTCGAACATGACTTTTCCGATAGCACGACGCTGCGTAATACCACCCGCTGGTCAGAGACACGTCAGAAATATTTACTGACGTCGATTATGGGCGGAAACACCCAGATCACTACCCATGGGTCCGCCTCCGCGGGCGACTGGGACTGGGCAAGACTGATCAACACCAAAGATGCTCTGAATAAGATAGTCACTAACCAGACCAATCTGACCTCCCGTTTTAACACCGGCGACGTAAGTCACGATATCAGCACCGGGGTGGAAGTGACGCGTGAAACTCAGATCAACTACGGTGTGCAATCCCTGACTGCACCTGCCGTGAATATCTATCATCCTGACAGCGATGTCTCTATTGGCGGGCTGACACCGACCGGAGCCGATGCGCGGGGGACGACCGATACCTTTGGGGTCTATGCCTTTGATACCTTACAGGTCACGCCAGCGTTTGAACTGAATGGCGGTGTCCGTCTGGACAGTTACCGTACCCGTTATAGCGCCTTATCCGTCTGCGGCGGCACAGGACGCGGTGCTGTCAGTTGTCCGGCAGGTGTGGCGAGCGGTACCCCGGTATCGACGGTGGATACGGCTAAAAGCGGTAACCTGTTTAACTGGAAAGCCGGTGCGCTTTATCATCTGACCCCGCAGGGGAATGTCTATATTAACTATGGCGTTTCACAGCAACCTCCGGGTGGCAGTAACTTCCAGCTGGCCGAAAGCGGAAGCGGCAACAGTGCGAACCGTACCGACTTCCAGCCACAAAAAACGGCAACCGCAGAAGTCGGTACCAAGTGGAGCCTGTTTGATAATACTCTGTTGCTGAGCGGTGCCCTGTTCCGTACCGATATCCGCAATGAAGTGACTCAGGACCCGATTACGCTCGACTACGTCCAGACAGGGCGCAAGCGCGTTCAGGGTTACGAACTGACCGCGAATGGTAATCTGACCGATAAATGGCATGTTATGCTGGGGTATACCCTGCAAAATGCCGTCGTCAAAGAAGGCAGCACCGTCAGCAATGATGGCTCTTCTGCGCTGAGTTATACCCCGAAACATGCTTTCACCTCCTGGACGACTTATCAGTTGACCGATAAGCTGCTGGCCGGAGCCGGAGCCCGCTATGTGGGGAGTATGCACCGCGGGACTGATGGAGCAGCAGGGACGCCGGATAAAGTCGATAGTTGCTGGGTCGCCGATGCCATGGCCGGTTACCGTGTGAACAGTAATCTGGACCTGCAACTGAACGTTTATAACGTCTTTAATACCCATTATGTGGCGTCCATTAATAAAAGCGGCTACCGGTACTTCCCGGGTGCAGAGCGCAGCTGGATGCTGACCGCCAACGTTCATTTCTAATCCCCGACATGCCGCAGCCTGGCTGCGGCATCTTTGCAGGAGCCTGTTTATGATGCAAAAAATCTCCGGCCTGCTCAGTCCGGAAGAAGTTATGCTGGTCCGTAACAAGCTGGCCGTCAGCCCCTGGATAGATGGCCGGGCCACCACCGGTCATCTGGGAGCGGAGGTAAAATCTAACCAGCAGGTCGACACCGCCAGCCAGGAATGGCAGGAATTACAACGCTATGTGCTGGATAAGCTTAACAGCCATCCGCAGTTTTTCTCAGCGACCCTGCCGGTCAATATTTCCAGCCCGCTGTTTAACCGTTACCGCGAAGGGGGCACCTATGGTTTTCATGTGGATGGCGCGGTGCGACGTGAAGGGAATGCCTGGCTGAGAACAGACATTTCGGCCACCTTATTTCTCTCTGACCCGGACAGTTATCAGGGCGGAGAACTGGTGATCAAGGACACCTACGGCGAGCATCGGGTCAGGTTGCCCGCGGGAGATATGCTGCTCTATCCTTCCGGCAGTTTGCATTGTGTCACGCCGGTCACGTCAGGCGAACGACTGGCTTCTTTTATGTGGATCCAGTCGATGATCCGCGATGAAAGCAAACGCGCAATGCTGATTTCTCTTGATGAAAACATCCGCGCACTGCAGCAAAACGCACAGGCCACGGAAGTCAGTGTTTCGTTACTGCACCTGTACCATAATCTGTTACGGGAGTGGACCGGGGAGTAATGCTTGCCGCGGGTCTGAAAAATGATTAACCCTGTGCGGAATCAAGCAGAATACTGTTGTCGCCTTTCGCTGCATGGTATGTTGTGCCTTTGTACCAGGCTATTCAGGCAGACCAGAATGACAAAACAACGTGTAGGAATTATTTTTGGTGGGAAATCGGCTGAGCATGAAGTCTCATTACAGTCAGCCAAAAATATCATTGATGCTATTGATAAAACAAAATTTGAAGTTGTGCTTCTGGGGATTAATAAGCAGGGATACTGGCAACTGAATGAGCAGTCTGACTTCTTACTGCATGCTCATGACCCTCAGCATATTGCGCTGAACCGCTCTGCCCGCGAGGTCGCATTAGTTCCGGGTAAGGAACAGCAACAGTTAGTTGAGCGTAATGCTCTGGCACCTGTGCCGCAGGTAGATGTGATCTTCCCCATAGTCCACGGCACGCTGGGTGAAGACGGTTCACTTCAGGGACTGCTGCGGATGGCCAATCTGCCCTTTGTCGGTTCCGGCGTCCTCGGCTCTGCGGTCAGTATGGATAAGGAAGTCACTAAACGCCTGTTACGGGATGCCGGATTACAGGTTGCACCTTTCATTACCGCGTACCGTAACCGTCAGGAAGCGATCGATCCGGCCGCGGTGATTGCGGAACTGGGGCTGCCACTGTTTGTGAAACCGGCGAATCAGGGCTCTTCTGTCGGGGTGAGTAAGGTTCACCATGCCGGCGAATTACTGCCTGCGCTGCAGGAAGCCTTCCGGTATGACCGTAAGGTGCTGATCGAAACCGGTATCGTCGGACGCGAAATCGAATGTGCGGTGCTGGGCAACGACCAGCCTGAAGCCAGCCACTGTGGCGAAATCGTACTCAGTGATGAGTTTTATTCTTATCAGACCAAGTACATCAATGAAAAAGGTGCACAGGTCGTGGTGCCGGCAGAGATAACCCCGGAAGCCGATACCCGCATCCGCGAAATTGCACTGCAGGCGTTTCAGGCATTGGAGTGTTGTGGAATGGCTCGTGTCGATGTGTTCCTGACCCCGGATGACCAGGTGATTATAAACGAAATCAATACATTACCCGGGTTCACCAACATCAGTATGTACCCTAAGCTTTGGCAGGCCAGCGGCCTCGGATACAGTGAGCTGATCACCCGGCTGATCGAACTGGCTTTTGACCGGTACGAGCAGGATAAGCAAATGACATCGGCCTTTGACCACTAAGCCATGTCACTCTGTACCTGTCTGGCAGGCTCCTGCCAGACAGGTGTTGTCCGGTGTTACCACTGCGTTTGAGCTTACAGGTAACTCACCTGGCCGGACGTTGCAAAAGACGTCAGGCCAGGGGATGCCGTCCTAAAAATTAACGCTTATTTTCCGTCCCATGCACGCAGATGCTGCTCACGGACATCAATCTTCTGCTGGTCAGTCAGAGAATTATAACCAGGCGCCATTCCGCTTTCCCAGTCACCGTACTCTGCGTTTGGCAGAATAATAAAACGGGTACCAAACAACTGATGGTTACGGCTGACAAAATTACGACGTTCAGCATTGTCTTTATGCCAGGTCGCTCCGCCAAAGTCATTCAGGTTATCACCGATATACAGCACCACATTCGCTCCGGATTGGGTGATCTGGTCAAAACGGGCCTGCTTATTAGAAGAACCGGTGCTCAGGAACACGGTTTTTTCGTTCACACCAGGAAAGCCCAGTGCCTGCATATTTTCGACAGTAGCCTGATAATCTTTCTGGTCACGGTTAGAGACATAGAACACCGTACCACCATGGCTATCGACATAACGGGCAAATTCTACCGCACCCGGAATTGCACGGGCTTGCTTCGCCTGTGTCCAGGCTGACCAGGTTGCATCACTGAAAGACTTACCGTTCTTCGCCTGCCAGGCTGAATAGGCGCTGTTATCCAGCATGGTTTCATCCAGGTCGACAATCACCGCTTTCGGTTTACCGGTCAGCGAGGTGGCATGATCGAACGCTGCCGTCGCTGCATTGAACGCCTGCCAGGTCAGTGCCTGATATTCACCGGATTGCTGCATCCAGTTCACGGCAGTGACTGTCTGGTCATTGAGTCGTTGTTGTGTGTTTTGCGCACAGCCGGATAGTCCAAGAACCACCAGCGCAGGTAAGGTTAAAAGCCAGCGCTTTTTCATTAAATTTCCTCATCTTATTGTTAATATTCAATCATTGACCCCGTAAGGACTATCGCAGTATCTTCACTATAAATGCAATCGCTGAATGAAATTATTCAACAGGAAATGCCTATGTCCCTTCCTTCGTCCGCAGCTCAGCAATCGCCCCTTCTCCTCTCTCTCGGGTGGGTCAGGCATGGTTTTTTACCTGCAGGCCAGCGCCCTCCCGATAACACGGCCTACGCACTGCAACGCCATACTGACACCGTCTGCCCCGCAGACAGTAATTTCCCCCCTAAACAATCCGTGGCAGATGCGTTGTTCAGCCATCACGGACAACCGGTCGCGATCTATACTGCCGACTGTTTACCGGTACTTATCGCTTCGGAGAAAACACATCAGGTGGCGGCGGCGCATGCGGGGCTGAAAGGGACGCTGGCCGGTATACTGCAACAGACTCTGAGCCGTTTTTTTGCAGAGGGTTCGGCAGCGTCTGATCTTTATATCGCAATCGGTCCGGCGATAGGCCCCTGTTGCTATGAACTGGGGTTACCCCTGTTTGAAGAAATTAAAGCCTGCCGTTACGTCAGGGATCCGATCCCCGGCGCTTTCCATCCGGCGGTGAATCCCCTCGCCCGACGCCCGACAGCGCCCGTCACACAACCCGCGTTCTGGCTGGATTTACCGGCCCTGGCAACGCAAATGTTGCTACAGGAAGGGATTGCGGCATCACGGATAGATAACCTGAACCAGTGCACTTACTGTATGGCAGAGCCGGGGGCCAGTTACCGGCGTAATACCCATACGGATGAAGGCTATCAGTTACGCTTCTCATGGATTGCCGGTGAACCTTCCGTGCCGTTGCCGGGGGCAGACTGACGACGGGGAGCGGAACAGGAGGCAGCGGCCTTCGCCGGAGGCGCTAACGTTAACAGGAAGAGGCAGGACGCCGCGAAAGAAACGGTGTTACCGGAAGATGTGTGCTTTCGCCGGGACGTACCGGCTTTTATCGACGCCCGGAAGACCGGGCAGGCCACACACGGTGGCCTTCCCGGTCTCGTGTTGTTTAGCGGAGTTTAACGGAACGCAGCACCACAAATTTAGTATCAGACCCCACCACCTGACAGTTACCGAAAAGTTTTTTCAGTTTACGATCATGGTCGAGGTGACGGTTGGCAACAATCCTTAATTCCCCGCCGTATTGCAGACAACGGAACGCATCACGGAACATCTGCCAGGCGACATGTTCAGTGATCGCATTTTGCTGGTGGAATGGCGGGTTGCATAAAACCGCCGAATAGCTGTCCGGGGCAAAACCACTCAGCACATTGTTCACCGTGAAGCGACAACGGGAAAGCTCATGGGGCAGATTCGTTTCCGCGTTAATCTGTGCCGAGGCAACGGCCATCCAGGACTCATCCACAAAGTGAACACAAGCGTCAGGGTTATCCGCCAGCGCTTTCAGGCCGATCACGCCGTTACCACAGCCGAGGTCAATAATATCCCCTTCCAGACCGCGTGGCAGATGGCGCATAAAGAAACGGGCACCGATATCCAGCGACTGACGGGAAAATACATTCGCGTGGTTATGGATAATATACGGGGTACCTTCCAGCGGCCAGCGCTCTGTAACATCACGCGGGGTCATTTCCGCTACCGTGAAGCGACTGAAAATGAGTCGTGCCTTTTTCTTTGCCAGTGAAGTTTTTGTTTCGCCGATAATACGTTCAAACAACGCCAGCGTGGAGTTATGGATATCCTTCGCTTTCGCCCCGGCAATGATCACTGTTTCAGGCTGCAGCACCTCACGCAACGTCCCGAGCTGGAATTCCAGCAGTGCCAGGGTCTTAGGCACTTTAATCAGTGCCACGGCTGGCGTTAACGGCAGCGCCGTCATGCTGTCGATAAACGTGACATTGCTTTCATCCAGGCCATTCAGTGCCAGGTTCTGCTGTGCCGACTGCTGGCTGTTCAGTGAGTCGCTGATATGCCAGACCTGACGCCCCTGATGGACCAGCGCACAGGTCAGCGCACCGAAGTTGTCATTAAAGACGAACACCGGCCCCTGAGGTATCTCCTGCTGTAACAGATATTCATCTGCGGCATCCCAGGCCTGTAAAGCACTGTCATCGCCTGTCCGCGGGAAGCGTTGCAGGTTAAGTGAATAATCACTCATTTCAAATAGGGTCATGATATCTCCGGCACGGGTCTGGCAAAGAGGGGCTTGTGAAAAGGGGCGCAGTATACTGGCTTTAGCCGATAAACCCAACAGCAAAGACCGGCCAGCCAGGCTCAGATAAACGCCCCGGCTTTACGTATCAGACTGGTTTTCGTCAGCGCTCCCAGAAAATAGCGTTCGGTATCACTGCTCAGTACCGGCAAACGCTCTAACGTGACTTTCTCAAAAGCCTCCCAGCCTTCCCGCAGACTCTGTCCCTGACAGACATACGGAAACTCGTTATCCATCACGGCACTGACCGGGGAATCTGACGTAATTTTCTGAGAAAGTACACTGGCAGCGATTTCATGAATGGAAACCACACCCAGGAAGCGCCCGCTTTCATTAATGACATAGACGTAGCGTTCACGCTTCAGTGTACTGATCGCCAGAGCATCGCTGACCGGGGTTCCCGGCAAAATAGCGGCTCCGGGGATGATCAGTTCAGCAATCGCGGTGTTATCAAAATCAAACTTCGCTTCTGCACGGGAAAAATGGGTAGTGATCAGCGGATAAGTCACGGCTGACTGCAAACGATAAGTTACCATCGTGGCCAGTACCGTCGCTATCATCAGCGGGAACAGCAGGCTGCTGTTCAGTGTCATTTCCAGGACCATCAGCATTGCCATTAACGGAGCCTGGCTGATAGCCGCCAGGACGGCCCCCATCCCCACTGCCGCATAAAGCCAGCCGGGTTGCCCGCCAAGCCCCAGATGCTCCGTCAGCAGCGTAAACATCGCCCCCAGCAGCGCCCCTATCAGTAATGAGGGGGTAAACATTCCGCCGACGGCAGAAGAGCCTACAGAGCAACAAGTGGCCAGCAGTTTTAACACCAGCACCAGCAACAGTCCGTCAAACAGGTAGTGACCACGAAAGATATTCACGATCACATCATAGCCATTTCCCAGAATATCTGTGGACAGAACGGCTAACAGGCCCACGGCGATCCCCCCGCTTGCCAGCCGGCAAGGCAGGCTGGTTATACGGGAAAACTGTTTTTTACTGTAACCGGCCAGGGTAATGAACCCCGCCCCGGCCAGTCCGCCGATGCAGCCAATCGCCACTACCGTCACAACACTGGCAACACTGACGCTAAACTGTACATCAGCCAGCGGATAGAGTGCAGAGCGGTACCCCAGCCACCACAAGGTCATCACCGAGACCGCTGCTGAAATCACCAGCGGGATCAACCGCTGTAAGGCGGAAATACCAAAAGCCACTTCAGCAACAAAAATTGCGGAGGCCAGTGGGGCATGGTAAACCGAAGCCAGGCCGGCAGCCGCAGCCATGGCCACGACATCACAGTTCTTCAGTAAGGTGGCGGCGGGCAGGAAACGACCCATAATACTACCGCACAGTGCCGCTAACTGGACCATCGGTCCTTCTTTCCCTATCGATGCACCGCTGGAAATACTGGCGATAGACGAGAGTGCCCGAAATAACGAGGTGCGGGTCGGTACAGCGTCCAGCCGGGCATTAATGACATCCAGATAGTCGGTATTAATGCGCTGTTTTTTCTCTAATCTGACCGCATATTGCAGAAAAATACCGGCAATCACCCCCCCGCCACCGACGATCAGGGGCCAGCAATACCAGGGCCAGGCATGCATCGCCAGAGTAATATCATCACTGCGCCCGAACAGCAGACGGTTAAAAAAATCAAGGGTATGACGAAATGCCAGCGTGACCATCGCGCCGGCAAATCCGACCGGAATCGCTATCAGTAGTGCCATCCATCGGAGTACGTACTTACCTTCTTTCACTGAGTATCCTGGGCCTGGGGAGAGAACCGCTATGATAAAACTGTCGTCCGTCGGTGGCAATCGGCTCTGTTTAGCGGAATTCAGTGATCAGATTGTTCAGAATGTTTCATTATGTTTCATTTTTTGCTTGAATTTATACGTAATTCTTTCTAGCCTGAAGCAAGTAAAGGGGAGTAACTTAAAAGCCGGCGGATCGTCATTACGTTGTGTATCACAACCGGTCGCCGCGCAACCCGGAAATCCGGTGTTGTAAGTGAGACCTTGCCGGAAGGTAAGGTTTGCCCGTCATAGCACAGCGGCTGATATCTTCTGATCTCAGCCGTTTTTTTCGGGGACACCATTATGCACAGCGTAGGAAACCCACTCCTCTGGGGCAGTTTTATCGTTATTGTCGTGATCATGCTGTTAGTTGATCTTCGCTTACAGGGCCGCCGGGATCGTGCCGGTATGACAGTCAGACAGGCCGCTCTCTGGTCAGTGGTCTGGGTCGCCCTTTCATTGCTGTTCGGTGCCGCATTGTGGTGGTACTTACGTGAACACGCAGGCCCTGCGGTTGCCTCCTCGCAAACTCTGGCTTTCCTCACCGGCTATGTACTGGAAAAAGCGCTGGCGGTAGATAACGTATTCGTCTGGCTTATGCTATTCAATTACTTTGCTATTCCGGCGGCTCTGCAACAACGGGTACTGGTTTATGGCGTTCTCGGTGCCATCGTACTGCGTACCGCCATGATTTTCGCCGGTAGCTGGCTGGTCAGTGAGTTCAGCTGGATCCTTTATCTGTTTGGTGCCTTCCTGGTGATCACCGGGGTCAGAATGGCGATCCCTTCCGATGAGACCGCCGGCAACAGCACCGAAAAGCCGATCGTCCGCTGGTTACGCCGCCACATACGTATGACGGAATCCCTGGAGGGTGAACAGTTCTTTATCAAACGCCAGGGACTCCGCTATGCCACTCCCCTGTTTCTGGCCTTGATCATGGTGGAATTCAGCGATGTTATTTTTGCTGTCGACAGCATCCCGGCCATTTTCGCAGTCACGACCGACCCTTTTATTGTCCTGACCTCTAATCTGTTCGCCATACTTGGTCTGAGGGCGATGTATTTTATGCTGGCAGGTGTTGCGGAGCGGTTCTCATTACTGAAGTACGGGCTGGCCGTGATCCTGGTCTTTATCGGGGTGAAAATGCTGCTGCTGGAGCTTTATCATATTCCTGCCGCCGTATCCCTGACGGTGGTGGCCGCCATCCTGTTGATCACTCTGGGCATAAATCATCTGAAAAATCGTCGGATGCCGCAAAAACCATAACAAAACAATATCCCGGAGGGGGTGTAAAACCCCCTCTAATCCTTCACAGAAAAATTAATCTGCATGATTAAGCGCTGATAAGCCGACATCTGAAACGATTTTCACACTGCCGGAATATTTTAGCCGTCTGATTTCTGCTTTATTATGTATATCTTTTACTTATACTTGCCCGCGACCCATTATTTTCAGTGGCGCTAACCGCGTCAGGAAAATGAGAATTCCATAAAAAATAAGTAAATATTATATGATTAAAAAAAATAACAAACTGATGCTCTGGCTGAGCTCAGGTAATCTGATTGGACAGATCATTGCGGGTTTGCTTGCAGGTATTCTGCTGGCAATGGTGTCAAAAGAAAGTGCGCGCGACGTCGGGTTACTGGGTGAACTCTTTGTTCATGCCTTAAAAGCCGTCGCCCCAATCCTGGTGCTGGTGCTGGTGATTTCTTCTATTGCTAACCACGCTCAGGGGCAGAAAACGAATATCAAACCGATTGCTATTCTTTATCTGCTCAGCACGTTCTTCGCAGCGGTGGTTGCTGTGGTTGCCAGTTTCCATTTTCCTCAGGTATTAAGCCTGTCGGATGCCCATCAGGGGGTTACCCCGCCCCGGGGCATTGAAGAGATCCTGCGCGGCTTACTGTTAAGTATTGTCGTTAACCCGCTCGATGCACTGCTGAACGCCAATTATATCGGTATTCTGGTCTGGGCCATCGGTCTTGGCCTCGCTTTCCGCCACAGCAGCGATACCACCCGACAGGTTCTGAATGATATGTCATCAGCGGTCACCTGGCTGGTACGTAAAGTTATTCGCTGTGCTCCGCTCGGTATTTTTGGCCTGGTTTCCTCGGTGCTGGCAACTAACGGCTTCTCTGCGCTGTGGGGCTACGCGGCGTTATTGTCACTGCTGCTGGGCTGTATGCTGATTATGGCGCTGGTCGTCAACCCGTTACTGGTGTTCTGGAAAATTCGTCGTAACCCTTATCCGCTGGTGTTTTTATGTCTTCGGGAAAGTGGCGTGACCGCCTTTTTCACCCGCAGCTCCGCCGCGAATATTCCGGTAAATATGGCGATCGCCAAGCGTCTGGATCTGGATGAAGACACCTATTCAGTCTCGATTCCGCTGGGGGCGAACATCAGTATGGCGGGAGCGTCTATCACCATCACCGTGATGACCCTGGCGGCCGTCCATACCCTGAACATCGCCGTCGATTTACCGACGGCGGTAGTCCTGAGCCTGGTAGCATCGTTATGTGCCTGCGGAGCTTCCGGGGTGGCGGGTGGTTCACTGCTGTTAATCCCCGTGGCCTGTAATATGTTCGGGATCCCGAATGACATTGCCATGCAGGTCGTCGCGGTCGGGTTCCTGATCAGTGTGTTACAGGACTCTGCGGAAACAGCGCTGAACTCTTCCACCGATATTCTGTTTACCGCCGCCGTGTGTCAGTCGGAAGCGATGAAAAAATCCGCCATCGATAGCACTGAAACCCCCGAACGTCGGGCGTCTGCCGAGTAACGTCTGTGACGGTACGGAGTCTCTTCCGTACCGTTTCTTCCTCATCTCCTCTGCCCGTTGCCGTTTTACTGTCTGACCGGCAGAGGGCGGATAATGTCAGTCCTTGTAAATATCCTTTTTTAATCGCGCAGAACAGGTAAAACTCTGTGTCTCTTCCCGATTAAACTTACTGTCTTTGATTATTTTTTGTTACAATTATTCACTGTCCCCCCTCCCGGGGTCATAGTGGTGAAGTGAGCATAAATCACCTCATTGTTCTTCCGGTTTTTCCGGAATGCGTTATCTTTAAGACTTCTTCCGGAAATATTAATGATGGTCAGGAACAGTTAATGGATACCCTAAACGCCCTACTGCATGCACTCTGGCAACAGGATTTTGAGACACTCGCCGATCCTTCTCTGGTATGGGCTATTTACGGCATTTTATTTATTATTTTATTCCTGGAAAATGGCCTGCTGCCTGCCGCTTTCTTGCCGGGCGATAGTCTGCTCATCCTGGTGGGCGTGTTGATCGCAAAAGGGACTATGGGCTTCCCGATGACCCTGTTTATCCTCACCGTTGCCGCCAGTCTGGGGTGCTGGGTCAGTTATATTCAGGGGCGATGGCTGGGTAACACCCCGCTGGTCAGGAAGTGGCTCTCTCACCTTCCGGAACAATATCACCAGCGGGCACACGCACTTTTCCACCGGCATGGGCTATCGGCATTACTGATAGGCCGGTTTATCGCCTTTGTCCGCACACTCCTTCCGACCATCGCCGGTATCTCCGGGCTCAGCAGTGCCAGGTTCCAGTTTTTCAACTGGTTCAGCGGGTTACTCTGGGTTTTGATCCTGACATGTGCCGGCTTTGCCCTCGGTAAAACACCACTCTTCCAGAAGTATGAAGATCAGCTGATGTTTTGTCTGATGCTGTTACCTTTGGTCCTGCTGGTCTTTGGTCTGTTCGGATCCTTATATATTCTGTGGCGTAAACGTTCGCAGCAAGGCGGGAAATCTCTGTAATGTTCCGCCAAAAGCTTTTTTCCGGGTATCGGCTGCTCCCTTTTGTGGTGATCATCACCTTGATGGTGATAACGACACTACGGCTGATGCCCGGTCTGACCGTCAATGACCCGGTCATACGTATTACGGTGACCCATAAAGGGATGAACCTGCCAGACGGATTCTTTCTTTACCAGCAGCTGACAGAAAGCGGGATCTCTGTAAAAAGTATTACCCCGGACCAGGACAGCATGGTCATTCATCTGGCCAATGAAGAACAACAGTTGGCCGCCCGCCTTCTTCTTAGCCACATTTTATCTGATGCCTATACCACCGTCTGACCGGGTTACTGCACACCGGAATCCCGGACTGTCTGCATTTCATCGTCGTCCTGACTTTGAACTTTCCGCCATGGCTATCTATACTCAGATAACTAAGTAAAAACAGTCAGGTAAATTTACAGTGACGTTTTGATGTCATGTACTTAGGGCCCGGGATGAGGGATCCTGATGAAGAATGTAGATTGTCTGCTAACTGTTCTGATGATATTGCCGGCCACTGCCGGTGCCTGCGGGCAGCAAAGCCCGCAATGCCTTCAGGATAAAACCGGGAGCATTGAGTATGAAATCTCATTGGCCCGCCAGCATCACAATCAACACAGGATCGATGGCCTGAAACAGGCTTTAGCCGATATTCAGCGCCAGTGCTCCCGCAGCAGGGTATCCCATGCTGCGCTGCATCCGGGATCCCCGGGATAATGCAGACAAGAGTGACACTTTGTTCTGCTGCCTGAACGTTCTCTTTTAAGTGCCTGTGTACTTTTTTCCGCGTAGCGGAGCCAACCAACATCTTTCAGAAGGAGTTTTATATGGCTGATATTCCATCTTCAAAGGATCTGCGTGCTGAACTGTCTGCTTTGGCGGACACACTGGAAGAAGTGCTGAGTGGGGCCAGTGATAAGTCGAAATCTGAAGTCGATAAGTTACACAAAAAAGCACGGGCAACATTGGACTCGACCCGGGAAAGCCTGGGTGAATCCGGTCAGCAGCTCAGCAAAACCACTCGTGAAGCAGCGCAGAAAGCTCATGAATATGTCAGCGATAATCCGTGGCACGGTGTCGGGATCGGTGCGGCGATTGGTGTGGTCTTCGGTATTCTTATCTCGCGTCGATAATTATGGACAATCATTCACAGAACGAAGGTCCTGGAAAAGGCCTGATTAATGTCGGCCAGCGCATGGTCACTACCCTGGTCAGTATTGTAGAGACAAGGGTTCGTCTGGCAATTGTCGAGTTAGAAGAGGAAAAAGCCAATCTGATCCAGATGTTACTGATGGTCGGATTAACCATGCTTTTTACCGCATTCGGGCTGATGAGTTTGATGATTCTGGTTATCGTTGCTGTTGAACCTCAATATCGTCTGATGGCAATTGCGATTACCACCGGGGTGCTGTTTGCTCTGGCGCTGATACTGGGTATCTGGGTCATTGTGAAATCCCGGCGTTCAACCTTGCTGAGCAGTTCCCGTGAAGAACTCTCCACAGACCGTAAGCTACTGGAGGAACGTCAGTCATGAGCCGTCGTGATATTGAACGACGTAAAAATGCCCTGTTGGTACTCATTCAGCAACAACGCCTGGATTTAAAGTCCTGCGAACGTGACTGGTACCAGGGCACTGCAAGGTATGACACTCTGTGGCATACCGTCGTAGGACTACGTCGTTATATTACCATCGGTAGCGGACTGGCGGCCGTCTGGTCTATGCGCCATCCTGCGTTTATTGTCCGCTGGGCTAAACGTGGATTTGGTTTATGGAGTAGCTGGCGGATGATCCGCAAAGCATTGCCACGGCGTTGATCATCTGCTCCCTTTTCAGTCAGCCAGTCGCTGACTGAAAAGATCTTCTCTCATCAGGCCGGAATAAAACCGACATTTAACGTCTCACCCTTTTATTCTCTGTCTTGCCTGATACCCCACTTTTTCTATAAAACAGGAATACATTCCGGGAGGGCCGGATGGGCATGCTGCAGGAAGGTCGCTGGGTCGACATCGGCTATGATACCAAAGCCAGCCAGGGTAAGTTTGTACGTACACAATCACAATGGCGTCACTGGATCACGGCCGACGGACGGGCGGGTATTAGCGGAAAGAGCGGTTTTATAGCTGAGCCGGGACGCTATCACCTGTATGTTTCTCTGGCCTGCCCGTGGGCACACCGGACGCTTATTATGCGACAGCTGAAACAGTTACAGGAGGTAATCTCAGTTTCTGTCGTTCACCCGCTGATGCTGGAAAATGGCTGGACATTCGCCCGGGATTTTCCCCGTGCAGACGGCGATCCGTTTTACCGGCTGGAGTATCTCTATCAGGTGTATCAAAAGGCCGATCCGCAGGCCACGACGCGCGTTACGGTACCCGTGCTATGGGATAAACAACAGGAAACCATCGTCAGTAATGAATCAGCGGATATCGTCCGTATGCTGAATACGGCGTTTACAGGCAACAATGCTGTGACGCCCGACTATTACCCGCAGGCTTTACGCCCGCAGATTGATGCACTGAACGCATGGATTTATCCGCAAATTAATAACGGTGTTTATCAGGCGGGGTTTGCTACGACTCAACAGGCCTACGATAGCGCGGCAGAGGCTGTATTCGACGGACTGGATAAAGCCGAGGAGATCCTGTCACAACAACGGTATCTGACCGGAGAGCAGCTGACAGAGGCTGATATCCGCCTGTGGACGACACTGATCCGGTTCGATGACGTCTATGTCACTCATTTTAAATGCCATCGCCGTCGTATCAGCGACTATCCTAATCTCTATGGCTACTTACGCGATATCTATCAACAGCCCGGTATTGCCGATACGGTAGACCTGCGTCATATCTGTCATCATTATTACCGCAGTCATTCCCGGCTTAATCCTGCCGGCATTGTCCCCGGTCCCCTGCCGCATGACTGGCTCGCCCCGCATCACAGGGCTGCGGGTTGAGTGATAACAGTGCAGCTTAAGGCGGCACTCTGTTACCACCGTGAGGAAGTCTGATATTTCGTCAGTAACCGCGGGATCTCTCGCAGGGCCCAGGCTTTCGCCTCCCCCATACTGTCCCGGCGCCAGGCCATAATAATATTAATGTCGATCTTATACTCCGGGCTCACCACCTTCAGACGCCCTTCGGCGACATCTTTTTCTATCCATGGCCAGGGCATGGTGGCCACGCCCAGACCGGCAAGCAGCGCTTTACGTTTATCCCCCAGCGAACTCACGGTAAGACGCTGTTGTTTATCCAGTAACTCCACCGTAATCACCGGACGTTCACGGGCGGTATCTGCTACAGCGATCCCCCGATACTTTACCCGGGTCGTTTCTGACAGCGGCTCCGGCTCCTGATGAATAGGATGATCAGGACTGGCAACATACACGCTCATCATGCTGTAAATTTTACGGGTATTAATTTCGCTGGAGGTCCTGAAATGCAGGGCCGGGGCAACCACAATATCCGCTCTCCCCTGATCTAAACGCTCCCAGGCCCCGGCCAGGACTTCTGTCTGCAGTGAAAGCTGAGTATTCGATTTTTCGGCCAGCCGGTTGACCAGCGGGAACAGATGTTCACAGGGCACCAGGGCTTCCGTCACGATGGACAGATGGGGTTCCCAGCCACGAGCCAGGGCTTCCGCATCTGTTGTCAGTTTGTCAGCAGCTTCCAGTAAAACACGGCCGCGTTCCAGTAACAGACGACCGACATTGGTGAATTTTGTACGGTGTCCTGAGCGGTCAAATAGCACCACATCCAGCTCTTCTTCCAGCTTCTGCATGGTGTAACTGAGGGCTGAGGGAACCCGACCGAGTTCATCTGCTGCTGCTGCAAAGCTCCCGCGTCGATCTATAGCATCCATCACGCGCAGAGCTTCTAGTGTCAGTGCCCGTTCTCTCACAATCGGATTCTCTTTCAGTAAATTTGAATATAGCAGGCAGATTAACTGGCTAACATTCCGCCGTCCAGCCCTTTAAGATAAATGGACGATATCACTGATCGGAGGAAAAATGTTTAGGTTAAGAGCCGCTGAAAAGTGTGGCAGTGCTGACTATGGCTGGCTGAAATCCCGATACAGTTTTTCCTTCGGGCACTACTTTGACCCGCAATTACTCGGTTTTGGCTATCTGCAGGTGCTTAATCAGGAAGTGCTGGCAGCAGGAGCGACTTTCCAGCCGCGCAGCTTCCCGAGAGTGGATGTGCTGAATATTATTTTGCAGGGCGAGGCCGGATACCGCAGCAGTGACGGGCAGATGACCCATGCGCGTGCCGGTGACGCACTGCTGTTTGCCGGTGATAATACTATTTACCAGGAAAGTAACGCCTCTCCGGATACCGATCTTGTTCGTTTACAACTCTGGTTGCAGACTTGCCCGGAACAAAATTCCCCTCAGCTACAACACCTGCAATTACCTGAGAGCGAAAAATGTCTGCTGATAGCCTCCGGTGACGGGCAGCAAGGCAGCCTGAAACTCCGTCAAAACATCAGGGTCTTTCAGTTATCCTTACAGCACGAAGAGACGCACATTTTCCCCCTGCAAGGGTCACGTTGCTATCTGCAATCTGTGTATGGCGGAGTGGAACTTGAAGGAGAGAGTCCCTCTCTTCAGGCGGGGTGCGGAGACGGTGTATTGATAAGTGATGAAAAACAATTGCGTATCAACGCCATGACCGACTGCAGGTTACTGATTATTGACTGTTGCGGGAGTGAACAGGCAGCCTGAACGGCTGCCTGACAGAGAGGTTATTTCAGTAAAGTAAACGCGGTGGTGACGTGTTTGACGCCGCTGATTTTACTGGCAATTTCTGCAGCCGCCTGGCCTTCCTGTGCCGTCACCAGTCCCAGCAGGAAAACTTCCCCCTGCTCAGTGGTCACTTTCACATTAGACGATTTCACTTTATCGCTCGCCAGCAGCTGTGAACGGACTTTTGTGGTGATCCAGGTATCCGAAGATGAAGTCCCCAGACTCGCATTTGGCCCGATACGGATTTCGTTATACACCTCGGTAGCCCCTTCGACACCGGCGGTGATCTGTTTAGCTTTATCCGCAACTGACTGATCCGGAGCTTCACCCGTCAGCAACACTTTGCCCTGATATGCTGTGGCATTGATATGAGCAGCTTTCACCTGCTTATCTGTCGCCAGCGCATTCGCCACCCGAAGCTCCAGCGTACCATCATCCACCTGAGTCCCGACCGTACGCGGGTCAGTCGCGGTTTTTGTGGCGACTGCAGCACTGCCGATCACGACCGCAGCACAACCCTGCAATAACAAAGCGGACATCACTACCGCTAACACAGAAAATATTTTCATGAATACTCCTTCAATTATTCCTGCTGGGGAAACAGCGTGTTATCAATCAGTTCACACAGACAATTCACCGTCAGCATATGCATTTCCTGAATCCTTGCACTGCGATGCGAGGGAATACGAATTTCAACATCATGCGGCCCTAATAAGCCCGCCAGTTCTCCGCCATCATAGCCGGTTAATGCGACAATCGTCATATCCCGGGTGACCGCGGCTTCCACCGCTTTGACAATATCCCGGCTATTGCCGTGAGTCGATATTGCCAGTAAGACATCACCCGCCTGGCCCAGTGCACGCACCTGTTTCGCGTAGATTTCATCATGTTGCCGGTCATTACCGATGGCAGTTAACATAATGTTATCGGCACTTAATGAGACTGCCGGCAGGCTGGGTCGTTCATTCTCAAAGTGATTGATCATCGTTGCAGTAAAATGCTGAGCATTAGCGGCGGATGCTCCGTTGCCACAGCTCAGTATTTTATGCCCGTTAAGTAAAGACTGAACCAGCGTCAGGGCCGCACGGGAAATCGCATCCGGCAACGCTTCGGCCGCGGCTATCTGCGTCTGTATACTTTCGGTAAAACAAGATTTTATTCTTTCCAGCACACAACCACCTGATAATTACATTTCGGTATCAAAAGCGTTTTGAATCCATTGCACATCGTTTCCTGTCACGGCAATGATATCAAAACGACAGCAATCCGTAGCAAAACTTTGCTGACGGGCGGCAAGCCATGCCGCCGCGGCACGAAGAAGACGTCGTTTTTTATCCCGGGTGATGCTTGCCAGTGCACCGCCAAAGCGATCATTTTTTCTGAAACGAACCTCGACGAATACCCATCCGCAGGTATCACGCATAATGAGGTCTATTTCACCGTAAGGGTAGCGAACATTACTGGCTACCCACTGTAATCCGGCCTGTTGTAAAAAGTGGCGTGCCCGCCACTCATACCCTTTACCGATCAGTGTCCGGTCTGTGGTACCGGAACGATCTGTCCCTGAGAATACTGATTCCATGACAACGTCCTGTCGATCACACAATTTGCTCCGGCACTCAGAATCCCGGTATTTCCGTTAATCTGATAACCGGCGCTGTTCCGTAACTGGTTAAAGTGGTTAGCCAGTGTCCAGGCATCAACCCCCATCGCATACAGACGCGCCAGTGAATAGTCGTCATCAAACTTCTTCAGTACCTGTTCCATCAGAGCAGGATCCGCACCGGACAGCAATGGGATATCACTGAACTGCAGACCATCCATCTCAAAACGGAAATCCGGGCCGTCTCCGGACTGAGAACTCCGGGAGCTGGCGTACAGCGCAATATTGCTGCGGGAGCCGGTACGCATGGTGATCATCGGTTTTATCAGCGCCAGTTCACCCTGGCTGGCCACAATGTATACCGAGTCAATGTTGCCTGGCGCTGCCGCAGGAGCCTCCGAAGGTGCCTGTGGCGCATTAAACGTCATACCTGCCACTGATACCGCAGACCCGGCAGCGGTGCTGCTTGCCGGTTGTACCGTGACCGGTGTCCCTGTCATTGCGATACCCGAATTACTGTTGATACGGGCTTTCAGGTCAGCCACCGAACCAAAGGTTTGCTCTTCAACCAGTGGACCACCCAGCTTTTGCCATTCCTGCGCGAAAGCTTGCGCGACCCGTTGCCCATAACTGTTCGACGGGATTAACAACAGCGGCATTCGCTTATTCTGTGCCCACATATGGCGAGCCGCTTCACGGGCCTCATCTTCCGGGGACAGGGCGAAATAACACATATTGTCATGATTCTGTAAACCATCCGGTTCATTCAGCGCCAGGATTTTGAGAGGAGTGGACGTGTTGGCCACCTGCTGTATATTCTCTTTCAGCAGCGGGCCGACCACCAATGTCGCGCCATCATTCTGTGCCTGCTGTAATAACTGATCCACCGGCTGCGCGTTAGTATCATAAACCCGGATTTGTGCCTGACTGTTAGCCGGTGCCGTGGCAGGTGTTGCCGAAGTACCGTTCACCTGCCCTGCCGGGGCTGCCGTTGCAGACGAAGTACCCGTTGCCGGTTCAGTCAGCGATGTCACAGATACGGCGGAAGGGCTGACTACCGCATTCGGGCTGGCCGGGGTGGCTGCCGGGGGACTGGCCGTTGCAGTCGCCGGAGCCGGCCCTGTGGCGCTGATAGGCATATCAGCGCTGCCAATGACCGGGGCAGTCGTCCCGGTCGGTGCCGCTGTTGCAGGCGTCGCTTGTCCGGTCGGGGTTCCTGATGTTTGCGGTGGCGGTGTCTGCGCCAGTACACCGTTACGGGCATCCTCAAACCCCTGCTCTATGGCCTGCGAGAAAATTGCCGCCGGGCCGGTTAACGGTAGCAGCAGGGCAATGGTATTCGTTGAAGCCGCTGTCATATTCATACTTTGCAGCAATCCGGCAGGCAGCCTTTTTGACGCCGGGTTATCCGGATAACGGATCTGCCAGTCTTTTACGCCCGCTTTCAGGGCATCCTGATTATTGTTGCTGCGGTAGTACACCCCCAGCAGATCGAGCCAGCCTTGCAGGATATTCTCGTTGGCATTAATAACAAAATTATTCGCCTGCTGCTGAGGGATAGTGCGCAGTGCCTGCCAGGTCGCATTAATATTCTTCTGCTGCTCGTCAGTAGACTGCAACAGAGGCTGAAGAGCGATAAAGGCCCGCAGGGTATCCAGCGTCGGTTGTGCGGCGGTTGCCGCAATAAATGTGCGGTAATACCGGGATTGCTGATCGGCAGATAAGCTGCTCAGATCAATCGTTTTCAGCTGCTGCACGGCGCCAGTCGCGTTATGCACAGATACCGCGTATTGCGCCTTCAGTAAGCTCAGCTCTTGCTTTTGCACGGCAGTCATGTTGTCAGGGAGTGCCTGCAGCTGTTTTAGAGCCTCAGGTGATTTACCCTCGTTGATTAGCGCGCGGATTGCGAGTAATTGCCAGCCGGTCTTGCTATCATCACGACTTTGCTGCATCTGCTGCAGATAATATGCAGAGGTGCCTGTTTCCGGCCCCTGCACATCAACAGCAGGTGCCTGAGGCTCCTGAGTGGTACAGGCCGCCAGAATCAGCCCGGCGAGAACAACGGGGACAAAACGCCCTGCTTTACGACGATTCACTTTTGAAAGAAGCATACGGTATCCGGTTATGTTTTTCTCAGAACGCCTAATATTAAATCGGCAATTCGGATGAAACAATGAAACAAAACGATCAGACAGAGATTTCTGCGGGCACGCTCTACATCGTCCCGACCCCCATTGGTAACCTGGGCGATATCACTCAGCGTGCGCTGACTGTCCTGTCAGATGCAGACTTGATTGCCGCAGAAGATACACGCCACACGGGTATGTTACTACAACATTTCGCAATCAATGCGCGCCTGTTCGCACTGCACGACCATAATGAACAGCAAAAAGCTGACCACCTGATAAGCCGCTTACAGGCAGGTCAAAGTATAGCTCTGGTCTCAGATGCAGGAACGCCATTAATTAATGACCCGGGGTATCATCTGGTCAGTAAATGCCGGGAAGCCGGACTGAAAGTTGTGCCCCTCCCCGGTGCCTGTGCGGCGATCACAGCATTAAGTGCCTCGGGATTACCGTCCGATCGATTCTGTTACGAAGGATTTCTGCCGGCAAAAACCAAGGGGCGTTGCGATGCACTTCGTGCCCTGGTACAGGAACCCCGGACGCTGATTTTCTATGAATCCACCCACCGGTTACTGGACTGCCTGCAGGATATGGTGCAGGAATTCGGCGGCGACCGTTTTGTGGTACTGGCCCGTGAAATTACCAAAACCTGGGAAAGCATTCACGGAGCACCGGTCGCAGAACTGCTCGACTGGGTCCGCGAAGATGATAACCGCCGTAAAGGTGAGATGGTGCTGATTGTCGAAGGCTATCATGCCGATGAAGAAGCCCTGCCTCCGGAAGCCTTACGGACCCTGGGCCTGCTGCAGCGCGAACTGCCACTGAAAAAAGCCGCCGCCCTCACCGCTGAAATTCACGGCGTGAAGAAAAATGCGTTATACCGTTACGCTCTTGATCAGCAGGAAGATCAGGAAGACGCGTGACAAATGGCGTCAAATGCCCTATCATCCGCCGCCGAAGCTGACCAGACAGTCGCCGCTTCGTCGTCGTCCTTTCGGGGAGACGGGCGGAGGGGAGGAAAGTCCGGGCTCCATAGGGCAGGGTGCCAGGTAACGCCTGGGAGGCGCAAGCCTACGACCAGTGCAACAGAGAGCAAACCGCCGATGGCCCGTTTACGGGATCAGGTAAGGGTGAAAGGGTGCGGTAAGAGCGCACCGCGCGGCTGGCAACAGTCCGTGGCACGGTAAACTCCACCCGGAGCAAGGCCAAATAGGGGTTCACATGGTACGGCCCGTACTGAACCCGGGTAGGCTGCTTGAGCCAGTGAGCGATTGCTGGCCTAGACGAATGACTGTCCACGACAGAACCCGGCTTACCGGTCAGCTTCGACTCATTCGACACAATCAGGGGCTGTTTCTTATCGCATACCGGATGACCGGGCGCGGAAGGAACAGCCCCTTTTTGTTTCCGTTTTCTGACGCTGCCGGCGCAGGTGACAGAACAACGCCCCTCAGCACATCCGGCCATCATCCTTCGCCGAAACACAACCGCAGCAACGTCTGTGCGTCACAGGCACGGGCCCGGGGATCCCGGGCAACAGAGACGCTTTGCGGTTAGCGGAACTTACGGTGGTTCTGATTGCGGATTTCAATCAGTTTTTTGGCCGCTGCTTTAGCTTCCGGTAATTTATTGTTCACCGCCAATGCATCCACGACCTTAATCTGGGCGATCAGCTGATCAATTCCTGCACGGTAGGCTTTCATATTGTCACTGTCAGCAGCCTGCCCCTGCAGAGTATAGGGGATATCTTTTCTGGCATCTTCCGCTGCCTGACGCATTTTTTCCAGCGACTGATGCATTTCCTGAGCGCTGCCGGTATTTTGTACTGTCACTAGCTGAGAACCCAGAATATCCATGTCCTGCTCAAGAGGCAGCGCATTGGCAATCAAGGGAAAACATAATAATGACGCGGTGAAAACCATGACTGAAGATAGACGCATTGCTCACTCCTTACGGTAAACAGGGCCGCGATGGCGGCCCCCTTTCTGTTATTATTTTACTTTCAGTTCAAACGGTCACTGACCGGCAATTTTCATTTCCGGTAACAGAACTGAACCACACTGAATATTGCTGCGTGTTTCGATATCATCACCCACAGTGACAATATTCTTCCACATATCGCGGAGATTCCCGGCAATAGTAATTTCACTGACCGGATACTGAATCTCACCGTTTTCTACCCAGAAGCCGGAAGCGCCACGGGAGTAGTCTCCGGTCATGGCACTGACGCCCTGCCCCATGAGCTCAGTCACTACCAGCCCGGTGCCCATCTGTTTCAGTAACTGGTCAAAAGAATGCCCCTGACCGGCAATACGCCAGTTATGGATGCCTCCCGCATGCCCCGTGCTGTGCAGACCCAGTTTCCTGGCTGAGTAGCTGGTCAGCAGCCATTGCTGTAAGACACCGTTGTCAATAATCGTACGATCGCGCGTACTCACACCTTCGCTGTCAAACGGCGTGGAGGCCACCCCTTTCAGGACATGCGGTCGTTCTTCAATGTTCAGCCAGTGCGGGAAAATTTCTTCACCCAATGCGTCGAGGAGGAAGGTGGATTTGCGGTAGACACTGCCGCCGCTGATCGCGCCGACCAGATGACCAAATAATCCTGTCGCCACTTCAGAGGCAAAAATCACCGGCGCTTTCATGGTCGCCAGTTTGCGCGGAGCCAGGCGGGCCAATGTCCGGCGGGCACACTCCTCACCCACCCATTGTGCAGATTTCAAATCGGCAAAATCACGGGCAGCGGTATAGGCGTAGTTACGCTCCATATGCCCGTCCTGCTCTGCAATCACACTGCCGAATATACCGTGACGGCTGCTGCAATAACTGTTCAGCAGACCGTGGCTGTTACCGAATACGCGGATACTCGCATGGCTGTTGAAACTCCCCCCTTCGGTATTCACAATACGCTTATCCGCCTGTAAGGCACTCTGTTCGGCTTCTGCGGCCAGTTCAATCGCCCGGTCAACGTCGATGTCCAGCGGGTGAAAGAGGTCCAGATCAGGGGGGGTCCATGCCAGCAGATCTTTTTCTGCGACATCGGCATAAGGGTCCGGCGAGGTGTAACGTGCAATGTCTACCGCTGCCTGCACCGTCCGCTGAATAGCTTCAGGGCTCAGATCTGTCGAAGACGCGCTGCCTTTACGCTGCTGCAGGTAAACGGTGATCCCTAACGCACCATCGCTATTGAATTCAACGTTTTCCACCTCGCCGTAGCGGGTACTGACGCTGAGGCCTGTCGTTTTACTTACGGCGACTTCTGCGCCATCGGTGGTGGCTTTCGCCAGTTCAAGCGCGTGAGAAACTGCCTGTTCCAGTACTTTACGTTGTTCTGCAACCTGAGTTGATACGTTCATCGATCTGCCGTCTACTCTTATGTATGAATATAATCAGTCTATCAGAGTCAGAGAACAATTTCGCAGTCACCCTGTAACCTGTTAGCATTAGCCTCTTTTTTCAGGAGCCAGATAATGACAAAACAACCCGAAGAGTGGCTCGATCACGAGCCGGACCCGCTAGAAGATGAAGATGATGAGATTATCTGGGTCAGTAAAAGTGAGATAAAGCGGGACGCTGAAGAACTAAAACGCCTGGGTACCGAGCTTGTCGACCTGAGTAAAAGTTCTCTGGAGCGTATTCCGCTGGATGAGCAATTACGTGAAGCGATAGAACTGGCGCAGCGTATTAAAAAAGAAGCGCGTCGCCGGCAGATCCAGCTGATTGGTAAGCTGTTACGCTCCCGTGATGTCGAGCCTATCCGCCAGGCGCTGGATAAGCTTAAAAACCGTCATAATCAGCAGGTGTCGTTATTTCACAAGCTGGAAGGGATCCGCGACCGGTTAATTGAGCAAGGTGATGACGCCATCGCTGAAGTCATTAGCCTCTACCCTGCCGCTGACCGGCAGCAGCTACGGAGTTTTGTCCGTAACGCACAAAAAGAGAAGGCGGCAAACAAAGCGCCGAAATCTGCGCGGTTAATCTTTCAGTATCTGCGCGAGCTGGCTGAAGCAGAATAAGCGTTCAGACCGGGCGAGTCACCTCGCCCGGCTGAGACCTTATCCGGCCTGCAGTAACCGCTGCTGAAGTTTCTGGTGAATACCTTCAAATCCGCCATTACTCATGACCAGCACGGTATCACCCGGTTTCGCTTCCCGGGCAATCATGTCGACCAGAGTATCAATGTCTGCACTCCAGTGTGCCGGCTGAAGACAAGCCTCGGCCACTTCTGACACCTGCCAGCCTATATGGTGTGGCTGATAAAGAAAGACATGATCGGCCTTAGCAAGCGAAGGAGCAAGCTCATCCTTACTGACACCCAGTTTCATGGTATTGGAGCGGGGTTCAAGCACTGCCAGAATCCGTCCTTTGTTCCCAACCTTACTGCGCAGCGCTGACAGGGTCGCCAGTATGGCCGTCGGATGATGGGCAAAATCATCATAAACATCGATACCATTAAACTGTCCACGCAGTTCAAGACGACGTTTGGCATTCACAAAATCATTGAGCGCGAGCGCTGCATTTTCCGGGGTCACCCCGACATGTCGCGCTGCAGCCATCGCCATCAGCCCGTTATGCATGTTGTGTTCCCCCACCAGCGACCAGCTCACCTCAGCTACCTGTTCACCGTCATAGAGGACTTTCCAGCGGGAAGCATCTGCCGTGATCTTTTGTGCCTGCCAGTGACCATGCTCGCCCAGCGTTTCCTGTTCACTCCAGCAGCCCATGTTAATGACCTGACGAAGATTGCTGTCCTGTTCCGGCCACAGGATTTTCCCCTGACCAGGGACGATGCGCACCAGGTGATGGAACTGACGCTGGATAGCCCGTAAGTCATCAAAGATATCCGCATGATCGAACTCAAGGTTATTGAGGATCAGAGTGCGCGGGCAGTAATGGACGAATTTGGAACGCTTATCAAAGAATGCACTGTCATATTCATCGGCTTCGATCACGAAAAACGGACTTTCACCCAGTCGGGCGGAAACATCAAAATTACCCGGCACACCGCCAATCACAAACCCCGGAGCTAACCCGGCAGCTTCCAGGATCCATGCCACCATACCTGAGGTGGTCGTTTTGCCGTGGGTGCCAGCAACCGCCAGAACCCAGCGGTCCCGCAGCACAAAATCGTGCAGCCATTGAGGACCGGAGAGATACGGAATATTTTTTTCCAGTACCGCTTCCACACAGGGATTTCCCCTGGCCATCGCATTACCGATGATCACCAGGTCCGGGGCCGGTTCCAACTGTTCCGGGTCATAACCCTGAGTTAATTCAATACCCTGCTGTTCCAGCAGTGTGCTCATTGGCGGGTAAACATTGTTGTCCGAGCCGGTGACCTCATGTCCCAGCGCACGGGCGAGTATGGCTAACCCGCCCATAAATGTGCCACAAATACCCAGAATGTGAATTCGCATAAACAGATCCATTACCCAAAAGTTCAGCTACAGTGTAACTCCTGAGCCGACAACTAAGAAACAGATGATTGATTAAGTTGTTCAGCCCCGATAAGGTTACATTAGTGTTAATATCAGGTGAGTCATTAATTAACAAACCAGAGAGTTGTTATGAAAACATTGGGCGAATTTATTGTTGAAAAGCAGCATGACTTTCCTCATGCCACCGGTGAGCTTACCGCACTGATTTCAGCTATTAAGCTGGGTGCCAAGGTGATTCATCGTGATATTAATAAAGCCGGCCTGGTCGATATTCTGGGCACCAGTGGTGTCGAAAATATCCAGGGCGAACAGCAAATGAAGCTGGATTGGTTCGCCAATGAAAAGCTGAAAGCCGCTCTGAAAGCCCGCGGGATCGTCGCCGGAATTGCCTCTGAAGAAGAAGATGAATTCGTCATCTTTGAAGGGGTCGAAGATGGTAAGTATGTGGTCCTGATGGATCCGCTCGATGGCTCTTCTAACATTGATGTCAATGTCTCTGTCGGTACCATTTTCTCTATCTATCATCGTATCACTCCGGCCGGTACGCCGGTGACCGAAGAAGACTTTATGCAACCCGGAACACAGCAGGTTGCAGCAGGCTATGTGGTCTACGGTTCTTCCACCATGCTGGTGTACACGACCGGCCATGGGGTGCATGCCTTTACCTATGATCCGTCACTCGGCCTGTTTTGCCTGAGTCAGGAGCGTATGGCATTCCCGCCGCAAGGCAATACTTACTCCATTAATGAGGGTTACTACTCACGTTTCCCGAAAGGCGTAAAAAGATATATTAAATTCTGTCAGGAAGATGATGAAGCCAGCCGCCGCCCTTACACTTCACGGTATATCGGCTCACTGGTGGCTGACTTTCACCGTAACCTGCTGAAAGGGGGTATTTACCTGTATCCGAGCACGGCTCAGTACCCTAAGGGCAAATTACGTTTATTGTATGAATGCAACCCGATGGCCTTCCTGGCGGAGCAGGCCGGGGGGAAAGCCAGTGATGGTGCCAACCGTATTCTTGAGCTGAAGCCACAGAGTATCCACCAGCGTAGCCCGTTCTTCGTGGGTAACACGGCAATGGTCGATGACGTGGAACGTTTTATGCGTGAAAACCCGGAACAGGCTCCGCGCTAACCTTCCGCTACCGGCAGGCCGGACGTGCGGTATAGATCATGATGTGCATCTTTCAGCATGACATCAGGATTGCGTCTACCCTCGCCTGCCCGGTCGCATTTCCCGCGCGCCGGTAAGTGGATCCCCCAAACGCCCGCTCTGGCGGGCCATGAATGCAAAAGCCCGATGTTTACCCTGTTTCTGCAGCGGCTGTGTGGTTTTTATCCATCGTATCCCTTCACCTGGCCGGCGGCCTTCTCCCTCCTGGCAGATCACTCTGAAAGGAGAAAAAGAGACAATACTTTCACTGTCAGTTAGCTATAATACCGGGCACTCAATTTACGTCACTAAAGGAATTAAACGATGAGTTTGAACCTGGTTGAGGCAGGTAAAGATCTGCCAGAAGATATCTACGTTATCATTGAAATCCCGGCGAACGCTGACCCTATCAAATACGAAGTGGATAAAGAGTCAGGTGCTCTGTTTGTCGATCGTTTCATGTCTACTGCCATGTTCTACCCATGTAACTATGGTTACATCAACCATACCCTGTCACTGGATGGTGATCCGGTAGACGTACTGGTACCGACACCGTATCCGTTAGAGCATGGTTCAGTGATCCGTTGCCGCCCGGTGGGTGTTCTGAAAATGACTGATGAGTCCGGTGAAGATGCGAAAGTCGTTGCTGTACCACACAGCAAACTGACCAAAGAATATGATCACGTTAAAGATGTGAATGATCTTCCGGAACTACTGCGCGCTCAGATCACGCATTTCTTTGAGCACTACAAAGACCTGGAAAAAGGTAAGTGGGTGAAAGTTGACGGATGGGCTAACGCTGCTGCTGCAAAAGCTGAAATTCTGGAATCTTTCAAACGCGCACAGAAATAATTTCTGCTGAACGAAAAAAACGCCGTCCGGTTCGCACCGACGGCGTTTTTTATTTATGGCGATGTTCAGTTCCTTTCCAGCCAGTCGCCGCTGTCAATTCGCTGACGCCCGGCCACAGGACGTTGATAGATATACATCCATGCGCTGCCGTAAGGGGTAGAAATTAACCGGCGTGTATATTCCCCCCCACGGGTTCTCAACGCATCAAGCTCCCCCAGTGTGGTGGCATCAATCCGGTAGACTTCACAATAGACACTCCCTTCTCCCTCAACCACCCCCGGATACAACCCCAGATGATAAAGCTCATATCCCTCGGCCCGGTAATCCCCTAACCACTGCGCATTGGTCATCCAGTGACTATTTCCCTGCTTGCGCCTTAAACTGCCATAGACAATTATTCGCATTACTGAAACTCGAACTGATAAAGCAAATCCAGCGCCTGGTCAACGCCAGACACGGCTTCCAAATAGAGTTTAGGCATCAGCCGGTAACGCAGCGTCAGTGTCGCCAGTGAATCGAATAAGCCGACACCATATTTTACCTGCAGTCCCGGCAGGACATATCCACTGACCTGCACTTGCTGACTATCGCCGACACCCGTGGTATCAAGCGCCAGGTTACTGACACCAAAGGTCTCACCAATTTTGCCTAACACCTGGCCACTTTGTGCAACCCCGAGACCAATCAAAGCCGAGGTCAGCGCATTGCTGTCACCGTCACTGCCCAGACCTTGCCCGCGTAACAGGTACGACAGAGCTTCCTGTTGTGACATTGTCGGGTCAGAGAACACTTCTACTTTAGGTGAATCTGCCAGACCGGTGACACGAATACCTGCGGTGACATCATCCTCTGTCGCTTCAGGGTTACGGATAGCTTCCAGATTGACATAAGGTTCGGATGGCGGTCCGGAGAACTGTAACTGTCCTTTGCGAACCAGCAGATCCTGCCCATACGCATGGAAGCGTCCTGAAGGGATATTAATCTGTCCATTCAGCCCGAGTCCATTTTTATCCTGTAATACTTTCAAATCTCCGGTCAGGCTGGCATCCAGCCCAAAGGCTGACAAACGAACATCGTTACCTATATGTATGATTAAATTGCTGTTTATAGGAACAGAGGTTGTTTTTGGCTTAATAGGCTGCAAGTTATCATCCAGCATCACCAGATCTGAAGAATTACCGACGGCGCTTTGTGGTACGGACTGCACAGTAATTCTGGCCCATGGAATGTCGACCCGGCCATCCAGATTAAATGCCGCCGGCGTTGCTTCAAACACCAGGTCCGGCGAAACATCCATTCTGACCATCGGTGGCACAGTGACACGGATTTTTTCACCTTTCGCGGCAATCCTGGCCCGCCAGTTATCCAGCTGACTCCAGTCTGCATTCCCTGTCAGGTTAAGGCTCCCCTGTCGTGTGCCAATCATCCCTTCCAGCGTGGAGCTGACTCCGTTGAATACCAGCTTCAGGTTGCCGGTGGTCATATCGATCGGCATAAAATTACCGTTAATATCCACATCGGTCAGTGCTGTCTGGCCGTACATCCGGGGAGCAGAAAGATTACCTGACAGCCGTAACTGACTGTTAAGCATACCTTTAATATTCTCTCCTGTGACCAGCACCGGATTAAACAACCCGAGAGAGAAATTATTAATATTGATGTTACCACTCAGATTACGGGCTTTTTGCGGGTCATTAATCTGTATGTTTCCGTCCAGCTGACCGTTATTTGCAAGCCGGATAAGCCAGCCTAGCTGTGCTTTGCCGTTGACCAGAGACGCTTTCAGAGTAAGAACATCAAATGCAACAGGCAGGAATTTCCCCTGGACCTCCTGCTTCACTTCTACCCCTTTACCGTCCAGAACGACACTTCCGGTAGGTAAGCCTGAACCGGCTTTCCAGTTTACGCGGGCATCACCACTGAAAACCCCTTTAAGCTGTGTCGTGCCGGGTAACAGCGGCTTCAGCATAGCCAGATCAACACGGACTAACTGAATACGCGCATGCCCGTCGGCGCCAGCAACAATCGGCTCCGGTACACAAATCTGAGCATCCGGGTTCAGCCAGCAATGACTGCCGATAGTGATACTTTTCAGTGTATTTTTATAGTCCAGACTGACCGCTTTACTTAACTGCCAGTCACCCACCGGCGTTGCAAAGCGGGTATTGCTAAGGGTGCCCTGCCAGCGCTGCTGCTGGCGGTCAAAACTGCCGTTCAGAGTTAACTGACCGGAAACCGGCTTACCTTCAACCGTCAGTCTGAGCTGATGCTGCTTTTCACTGCCGCTGGCATCCAGCACCACACTGCGAATATCCAGCGTATCCTGCCGGAGCTGGTTAATACGCAGTGCCATTTTGCCTGCAATTTCTTTACCGGAAGTCACGTTACCTTGCAGACTGAAATCATGGACCTGCAACTGCTGCCAGCGTAATGCCTGACCACGAAGATCCGCCTGCACTTCCGGAGCCTCCAGTGTACCGCGGGCTTTCACCGAGCCTTTCACCACGCCGCCGAGACCGGGTAACGCGTTATCCAGATGCGAGGCATCAATATCAGCATCCAGGCTGATTTTTTTATCCAGTGTCCCTTTAATATCCAGCCGGTTTTGTCCCAGCTGCACGTTAATCCCCGGGATATTCCATTGATTATAACTGTTACCCGACAGAGAGCCTTTAACGTTCACGGCATTCTGTTTAACATTCCCCTTCAGCAATAACGTCGGAACGCTGACCTGCCAGCTTCCTCCGTACATACTGCCCCGGGTGGTGATCGTCCCGTCAAGGCGTGACGGCCATTGCGGATACTGCTTCGCCGTATTGATTCCGGCCAGCGTCAGTTCACTGTTCCAGCTGATAGCTTTCGTCCAGTCAACCAGCGCCTTAACATCCGCACTCCCCTGTAAAGCACCGATATGCAGTTTATCGAGTGAGAAATGTTCTGTGTTCCCTTTCCCGTCCAGCGAAATATCCGCAGGAGGAATAGTGCTGCCCGACACCGAACTCCGGAACGCGATAGTGTAGTCGGTCGCTTTCCCGCCGGTTGCTAATGAAAGATTATTCACCAACCATTCGGACTTACCGCTCAGAGGCCAGCGTAATTGCGGGCTGGTCAGGTGAAGAGAGAATGGCAGTCCGATGACGGCAGGCTGAGCCATCGCCTGCAGCTGTGCACGGACCGGGCCGGACAAATTCAGACTCAGGTTAACCTGCTTTTTCGCCGCTCCGCCGATCACCAGTTTGACTTTCTGGCCCTTCACCGGAGCCATATTCACATCACTGTTCAGGGTCAGGTTCAATGGCCAGTCACCACTGAGGGTCGCCTGTCCGGTCGCACTCAGGATCCCCTGCTGAGCATTGATACGCAGGGTTTGTAAATCGACTTTATTATCAATAGCCTGAGCATTTAACTGCAGACGGTTCACCGTAATGTCGGTGTCTCCTGTCAGACGCAGATCCTCACCCAGGATTTCATCGATACGAATATCCAGCGGTAAGCGGAATTCAGGAAGGTTGAGCAATGGTTTGGCAAAAAGCGCGTTCAGCATATCGGCCGGAGACTGTGCCGGAACCTTTTCCGTCACTGTGCTGACTTTCTTTGTCTCCGTGTTTTGCACCGCCGTACTGCCGGTAGTTTTTACCACGGTATCGGTCGCCGCGCTCGCCACCGCGGTTTTCGTTTTTGGCAGAGCCAGAAGCAGGTTCTCTATCCGTGTCGGGGTCAGCGTCAGCTGACGGCCCTGCCAGTTAAGCCCTGTGGAAAAACTCCCCAGCGAGATGGCGGTGTCATCGACTTTGACATTCACATTCTCTAAGGCCACATGCCGCAGCAGTATCGGATAAGGGGTTGAGATTTCTCCGCTGCTTTTGTCCTCACTTTTGGACGGTGATGACGGAGCCATTTTGCTGCTATCCACCACCACACTCACATCTTTCAGCGTGATATCGTTAACACAGACCGACGAATGGATCAGACAACGGGCATCCAGCGATAAATGAAGCTCGCCACCGGATACACTGACCCCGGGCATCTGATACCCGAGACCTTTAATCGTCAGATCTTTCCAGCCGCCGTTTACCTGTTGGATCTTCAATCCCGGTACCCAGCGGGCAGCACTATTAAGGACCAGGTGCAGCCCCGGAGCTGTACCGATCAGCACCCCGATAATCACTATCAGCAGTAATAAGAATACCAGGATCCCTGTCAGGACTTTCTTCCATAGCGTCATAATTCCGGCCCCAACCCGATGTAAAACTGTAATCCGCGTTCATCTTTATCACCCACCGCACGGGCAATATCCAGTTTGATTGGCCCCACCGGCGATGCCCAGCGGATCCCTACCCCGGTACCGGTTTTGATATCGGTATCTTTGATATCATTCACCGCTTCACCGGAATCAAGGAACACGGCTCCCCACCATTTTCCGGTGAAGTTATATTGATACTCTACCGACCCGGTCGCCATTTTTGAGGCCCCGGTCAGCTTGTCATCGGAATCGCGCGGAGAGACATCTTTATATTTATAACCACGGATACTGCGGTCGCCCCCGGCGAAGAAGCGTAAATCCGGCGGCACACGATCAAAATTATTAGTTTCTATCCAGCCCACATTGCCACGGAAAACAAACCGGTGTCTTTCTGCCAGCGTGCGGATCCAGACGTTCTGTGCCTGCAGAATGACAAAATCAATATCAGAGCCCCAGGTGGTATCAGAAACATCTACAGAGTAACGCTGTGAATCGCCCCAGGTCGGCATCATTCCTCCCCGTGAACGGGTACGGTTAACGCTAACCCCCGGGTAAAGCAGCATGGTGGTATCGGTCACGGTTCCCTGTGTATAGTGATCCAGCCTCCAACGCAGGTTCAATGCTTTCTGCCAGCCTGAGCTGTTTTCCCAGTAGCGGGAAACCGCCAGGGTCGAGGTATCGGCATTGGTATCATTCAGGTCAGTACGTTTCAACCCACCCTGGAAGAGATAATACTGTTCCAGCGGGCTCTTCAGTAACGGGACTTTATAACTCATATCCAGTTGCTGCTCGGGCTGAGACAGATAGGTGCTGAAGGACATGCTCTGCCCGTCATCGTTCACCCAGGGGCGTTTCCAGGTCGCTTTCACATGGGGTCCGACATCAGTGGAGTACCCTACCCCTGTTTCTACCGTATTTTTGACCGCCGGTGTCAGTACGGTATCGATAGGTAATACTTTTGAGGTATGTGCTTTCGTAAAGTCCGGAGAGGCCACCACGGAGCTGAACCAGCCGCTTGCTGATAAGCGACGGTTTAATTCAGCAAGATCAAGAGAACTGTATTTATCGCCTTTATGAAAAGGAACCAGACGGCGCAGATATTCCTCACGGATTTGCGACCCCTGGAAAATCACATCGCCAAAGCGGTAACGTTTGCCGCTGTCATAGTCCAGATCCCAGAAGGCTTCGCCCCTGTCGACCGACACGCCAAGTTCACTTTTTTTAAACTCACCATCGAAATAGCCGTTACGCAGGGCCAGGCTGGAAAATCCATTTTTGAAGCTATCGTAATCGCCCTGATTTAGTATGGTGCCTGTTTCAGGGCGGCCTTTTTTAATCCAGGCCTGATATTCCGGGTCCAGTCTGGCATCCCCTTCCAGCACAATGGTACTGCCGGCAATTTTGACCGGAGGACCAGGGTCAACCGTCACTTTAATCACACTATTTTTTGTTGTCAGTGCTTCAGGTAACGTCTGAAAGGTGATCACTGGCTGAAAATACCCCAGTGCGCTGAGACTTTTTTTAATTGAATCCGTCAAACGTGCCTGAAAGCGACTGTCTGCCGAAACTTCATCACTGGATATCGAGGCGAGACCGAGTCTGACGTTATTTTGTAATTCGCCCGACAAGCCTTCCAGTTGTAACCGAACGGTCGCTGCCTGAATTGCGGGCGCAGCCAGCAACATCAGTGTCAGACCATACAGTGATAAACGTAGACGTGGCACGTAAACTCCTGTTCAAAAACCGTTCTCTTCTGCAGAGGGGATTTCTCTGTCAGTATAAAATTGCTCAACTACAGCGTAGTCGTCCATTCCGGAAGCGGAGAGGAAAAACGATAAAAAGCTCTCCGCTTTCAGGCAGGTATTGTCTGAAAATGCTCCGGCTAACACAACACCTGACAACAGATAAAACGCAGTTACCCGGAACTTTTCCGGTCTCTGCCTGCCTCTGGTTGCCTTAAATCAGGCTGACGCTGTTTTATCCGCACCAATATCGCCGGCCAATATTTAATCAATTTTGCCTCTGGCAGGCTCTCTGCGGCTGCTGTTATAATGGGCGCTTCAGGTCATCCTGATGTGTTTCTGTCCGACAAGTGCCCGGCCCCGGGTGCGGGACAGACATTTTTGGCGCGGATAGCCCACGGGACTGTATTTTCTTACGGTAACCCGTGATTGTGTTGCCCAGGCCAAAAATGACAAGAGTATAAAAATTGGATCTCTTATGTTAGATAACTTACTTGTCATCTTATTGTTGATTGTTATTAGTTCTTTTTTCTCTCTCTCTGAAATATCTCTGGCAGCAGCCCGAAAAATTAAACTGAAACTGCTGGCAGATGAAGGGGATATACGAGCGCAACACATTCTGAACATGCAGGAATCCCCCGGGATGTTCTTTACCGTAGTACAAATCGGGCTGAATGCTGTCGCTATCCTCGGTGGTATTGTGGGTGATTCTGCGTTTTCTCCGGCATTTAACCAGTTATTTTTACGTTTTCTCTCTCCGGAATGGGCGGAACAGCTGAGTTTTATCTGTTCGTTTACGATAGTCACCAGCCTGTTTATTTTATTTGCAGATTTAACACCAAAACGGATTGGCATGATCGCCCCGGAAGCTATCGCTTTACGGATTATTCATCCGATGCGGTTTTGTCTGACCGTGTTCCGGCCGCTGGTCTGGTTCTTTAACGGTATGGCGAATAATATTTTCCGCCTGTTTAAAATTCCGATGGTCCGTAAAGACGATATTACGCCCGATGATATCTATGCGGTTGTTGAAGCCGGTGCCCTTGCCGGGGTACTGCGTAAACAGGAGCATGAGCTTATTGAAAACGTCTTTGAGCTGGAGTCACGTACCGTTCCTTCATCAATGACCTCCAGGGAAAATATTGTCTGGTTCGATTTAAACGAAGACGAAGCTACGCTGAAATCGAAAATTGCCCGTCATCCGCATTCCAAGTTCCTGGTCTGTAATAACGATATCGACCACATTATTGGTTATGTGGATTCCAAGGAGCTGCTATTACGGGTGTTAGGTAATCAGAGCCTGACACTGAATAGCGGTGTTCAGATCCGCTCGGCACTGATTGTGCCGGATACATTGACCCTGTCAGAAGCGCTGGAAAGCTTTAAATCTGCCGGTGAAGACTTTGCCGTTATCATGAACGAATATGCATTAGTCGTCGGGATCATTACGCTAAATGATGTGATGACCACGCTGATGGGAGACCTGGTCGGTCAGGGCTTTGAAGAGCAGATTGTTGCGCGTGACGCTAATTCCTGGCTGGTTGAAGGCGGAACACCTATCGATGATGTGATGCGGGTACTGAACATTGATGAATTCCCGCAGTCCGGCAACTACGAAACGATCGGCGGGTTTATGATGTATATGCTGAGGAAGATCCCGAAACGCACTGATTTCGTGATGTTCTCCGGGTATAAATTTGAAGTGGTGGATATCGACAGCTACCGCATCGATCAATTACTGGTGACCCGTATTGATGAGCGCCCTGCGGTCTTACCTGCGGGAAGCCTCACTGCCGAATAATTTCTGCTATCACGGGGGCATCTGAAGCTCCCGTTATTATTAACGATAATCCGTCTGTAAACGTAGTACCTGCCGGTTAATCTCCGACATGACATTAAGCTGCTGCTTATCTTTCACGACAGGCAGTAACACCCTGCCTTTATCGAAGTCAAACGTACCGATTCCGCGAATGTATAAGCGCCCTTTGAACAATATTTTGACGTATTTGGCAATCTGCAAAGGGTTATATCGCTGAAAAATCTTCATCCTTTTGATCCTTACTGACTTATGTCCTGTATCACTGTGCCCCTGCTTTCAGGTGGCACGGTTAAGACAACAGGTTACCGAAAAAGTGCCAGAATACCCATCAGATAAACCACAATTCTTCTATGGATTAGTCTTATATTTTGTTTATTAATGCTAATGCAGAATAAAAATCATAACTGTGCGTTTGTACACAAAATTTTAACATTCAGCCGGAGAGATATTCTGCCGGAAAGATGTTGCAGTAAAATGAAGGGGGGGCCGGGGAAAACCGGGGGATTTTTCGTTAGCCGGTCTTCGGGTTTTAAACTCATCTGTTATTTTTATCTCAGACCGTGAATATTCCGTTCGCTTTGTGGTAAGGCTTGCTGCCTGCACCCCGCCGCAGGCGACCGGGCAAAGGGCGCCAGGCCGCGCCCTCTGCACTCCCTGCCTTGCGACAGGCCTGCCCGCCGCTGCGCGGTACCTTCACTCATTCATGTGTCC
>ERZ794949.20-NODE-20-length-64391-cov-139.852478_pt1 | contig 64391 bp, 31 predicted proteins | sample MGYA00511363_ERZ794949 | MGnify/ENA primary metagenome ERZ794949 (study PRJEB30137, sample SAMN04331402) | food metagenome | isolation source: T1 must sample point D1 replicate B | place: Australia: South Australia ...
AGTCACCTGGTAAACCGAAGATGGTGTTAACACCGACTTGTTTAATTCTTTCGAAAACGTATCTTCCTAAAGTAATTTCAGACATTGTATTATTTATTTTGTTATTAAGTGTGTGTAATATATATTATAATAATATATTATTGATGGTTATTATTATTATATTTCTATACTAAATATTTAAAGAAGAAAAAAAGAGAGAATCTTAGTTGTGCAACTCCTTGTTTATATAGCATTGATCATTTGTTTAATTATAACTGAAATCGTGTTTAATAAGCAACGATAAGCTGATAAAATGAATAGTGAATATTCATATGAAAGAATCACACCCAAAAAATTGAAAATATGATGTGTCCCGTAAATAAAGTGGTTACATTAATTATCGGATCATCTCATTGATTATTGCTTCTAGAAAAACTAACGTGTCTGTGTAAGGGGGAAAAAACACCTGTATGGAAATAAATCCGTCTCACCTTATTTTGTTTTTGGTGGAGCCAGAAAAAATGGGGTGGAGATTTGACCGTCCATTTATGAATATTCAATTTTTTTGGTATGAATAATTATGAATATTCCACCATATGGCTCCTTGGTGGTGCAGAAAAACGCGCAGGAGATAATTCTGGAACAATTTTTTTTCTTTTTTTGCTGGGCTTTGTAGAAATATGATACCACTAATTGAGTTAACATACGATAAAAGATGATGGTGGTGTTCGGAAATAAGAAGGTACAGCTCTGGAATTGTGTCAAGAGCAAGTGTTGAAGTACTATTGCGAACGGTTTCGTTGTTGCTTGGCCCTTTTTGAAGTCTCTAAGATACAAAATATATTAGTCACGTGATCTGCTTTGGTGGGGTGAAAATCGTGTTTGACAATCTGTTTGAAACGCTACCATTTGTCGGATATAAGGAGTATTCCTGACTTCTTATGGGCTTTAATTAATAAAACAAAGCACTAATTAAGCTCCACCACAAACAAAATGCAATATTGGATATTGATCACAGTGGATATATGTAAGTAAAAATAAAATTTGTTTTTATGTTTTTGATTTTTGAATAGTCAAATAGATATTTCAAGAACCTAAAAGAAAGCAAAAGCATTTTGTATGACATTATGGTTCAGAATATTGACAGGTACATACCTTTTAGTGTGAACCAAACAACTATATCTAAAAACAAACATTTGAAAATAGATCCAAACATTGATCTATTTAACAATGACATTAAAATGTTAAAAGAATCGAGTTGTGTGAGCTTCAACGATAAAATTAAAGCGTTGGATACTGAAACTTTAATAGAGCAATTAGTTGAGAAGAACAAAAATAAAATTGATAATAATCAACAATTTATGCATATGAACTTAAAGAATCATGGTCAAAAGAATTGGATTAACCTTAAGAAAAATTTCATAGGCAATGCATTTCTTACAGATGCTTTGTCTGTATTAAAAGTTGAAAAAGTATTCAAATACAATGGCATGCCAAAACCTAAAACCAAAAAGTTGAAATTTTCGGATATCCTTATAACAAACTATAAAAAAAACAACTCTAAGATTCCAAACATTGAACCCTTTCGTATTTTAGAAGCTCCAAATTTAAAAAATGATTTTTATTCAAACCCTTTGACGTGGTCCAGCACAGATATTTTGGCTGTGGGATTGGACAAAAGCGTATATTTATGGGACCCGCACAACTTTCAAACTAAAACATTGCTTGAAAGTGAATACTTAACTGGGGACGATGATACTATAACAAGTTTGTGTTTTTGTCCTTCTAAAAGATGTGATTTTTTGGCATGTGGAACTAAATCTGGAAAATTATTGCTACTTAAGACGTCGAGCATCAATAATGAGAATCCATTCAACAAAGTTGTATTGCATACAATTAACGGTAATGAAAACATTTTGTTTGAAAATAAAATTGGAAATAAGGGAATATGCTCTATAAAATGGTATTTAAACCCTTTAAAACACATTGACAAGGTAGAGGATAAAGAGGAGTGGATATTATTTTGTGGTAATGAAACCGGTGAGGTTTTTATTTTTCAACTTATAGAGGAAAGCTTACAAAGAAAGACGTCAAATTATAAAAATGAGGTTGTAAAATCTCAGTGTAATGCGATTAGCTCAATTAATATCATTGAAAATAATTTTAATTCAAAAAATGAACTTGATGATCTTGTAGAAGATTTTGATACTACTGACTTGTCAATTGATACCTCAGACATTTCAGAAATAGAGTATAGCCAATCAAATGACTATACTTATCAAAATATCTTTTTAACTCCATTTCCCCAAGCAAAACAAAAAGCTGTCAGCAATTTTAGGCAGAATGTGACTAATGTAGTTAACTCTTCTAAAATTCAAAACAAAAGAACAATCAAATCTCACAGCAACGTTTATGTAACCACTACAAAATACTATTCATTAAAGAATATCACAAATATAAAACCACAAACACAGCAGCTGTGCGGAATGGACATTACAACAATATATGACAAAAATGGTAAATTTCTAAAATCACAGTTGGCAGTGGGCGGAAACGACAACAGTTGTACAGTATGGGACATTTCAACCATCACAAATCCTGAATTTATGTACAATTTAGTACACTTTGCTGCTGTTAAAGGTGTGCTGTATTGTCCATGGCTGGACTACATTTTGGCAACAGGAGGTGGGTCTAAAGATAGATTTATAAGGGTTTGGAACACTAAAACAGGCACACTTGTAAAGAAAATCAAAACTGCAGGACAAATCACTTCATTGATCTGGTCTCGCCACAAACACGAGTTGATTCTGACATTTGGGTTTGGAAATCCAGAACAACCAGTACTTTTAAAAATTTTTGAGTACCCAACAATGCAGCTAAAAAGACAGATCAAAACATCTGATCATACACGGGTATTGTGTTCTGCTATATCTCCTAATTATGATGTTTTGGTATTGGCTACAAACGACGAGACATTGAAATTTTTCAATTTGTTGGAAAATTCTCAAGAACCTATAATCAAGAAAGCTGAGTTCTTGAATGCTTACAATAACCACCAAATGAATAATAAGCTAGGTATAAATTTGTTGCCAAAGAGCTTTTATATATGAACAATTTAATATAAATAAAAGGACATTTTGTAATGGTTTATGTAGGCCGTTTTTAATAACTTCAAAAAAACAAAAAAATGTTATCTACAGCAGTCTGTCAGCACTTCATTATAGTATGCCTGAATGCTTTGTCTTAGCTAGTAGTAGCTTCACCACCATTCTCAGTATTAAATAAACCTATATGAAGTGTGTCACGTGCAAAGTAACATTCTGAAACTCATTGAACAAATATACAAAGTACGCGTATAAACTTTAATTAGTTTTCATTTTTTTAAAAAAAAAGCCAGTATCATCAGTGTATTTAATACACAACTTAAAAGCAATTACAAACCCAAAGAAGAAGACACATACTGAGACTGAAATGGATGTTAGAATTCATTGGTCCACCAAGTTTTTTTTGTACCTAGAAACGCTTCGGAATGACCCTACAAAAGGTTCTATATACGTGGTTATAAGTGAATTAATATTTGAAACAACATATTCTAAAGATTACTTAACAGTTTCCATAGTTCCAAAGAAATTGATGGTGCCAGATACGGTAAGGAAGCTTCAAAAGGATGGATATCATATAACCGGGGAAATCAATACAGATTTGATGAAATTTGATTATGTTAATAATAATGTTAAACTCATCACATATGAAACTCCAAAGCTCCCCAATATGCAATTCTACTCACATACCCCAATATACAGCAAACTTTTTGATGAAAAAAGAAAAACTGGCATTAATCTAGACGGAAACTTAAAAATATTGATTGATAACGTGAAATATGGATCTGGAAAGCAATGTTATGAGATAAATAAAGTGATACACAGTTTGAACATAAGTGATTATCATTTGAAGCTCTTTAACAGCAAGTACAATGATTTGATCAGTATCAAGCCCAAAGATTCATTGAAAGAAAATTTTGTATTAAAACCGTTTTTCAAACTTTTGAATTTGTATGTCATTCCTTACATTTTCATCATTCTGCAAGTCTTATTTAAGGAAATATTATTGAACATTTTAAAACCTTTTTATTCTTTAAGGTATTACTCTGTGTTGTTTCTTCAACTAGACTTGAGAATTAAACAATTCACATACTTTCCTATGCAATATTTGAGTATTGGTGAAAGGTCTACGTTAAATACATTTTCCAAAAATGAAAAACTTTATGCAAGTTATATGGACTATATCCGTTACTACAACACTTTATGGTTGATAGTCAATGATTATTCGTTTTCATTAACTGTGTCTGCTTTACTAAGAATACACAAACACAGTATAATAAACTTTTTGATGACTTTTTTGAATCAGATCTTTATCAAAAAGGTCTTTTATTTAACAAATGCATTAAGTCAAAATCCCTTTGGCATCAAACTTAACGATGAATTGACAAAATTTTTAAGAGACTTGTTTTACTGGATTATAGAGTTTGTTGACAATACTTACTTTAAATTTCTAACCAATGAAATAACTTTATCCTATATCATAGATGCATTGTACGTGTTGACTTACTGCTTTGGAGTGACCTTTTTCATTGCATTTTTGATAGATTACCTAACTATTTTGACTTTGCACTTCAAGATCTTTTATAAGATATCATACAAGCTATACAGAATTCAACTAAAACTGCTGATATCTTTGGTATATTTGTTTTGTGGAAAGAAATATAATACATTAAGAGATAGAATAGATAATGAGAGTTATTCTTTGGAAGTTTTGTTAGTAGGTGTTCTAATCTTTATGATTTTGATTTTTTTAATGCCCACTACCATTGCCTTTTATTTAATCTACACTTTCCTGCAATACATTGCTAAGAGTCTAGAAATTATATTAATGACTGTAATCATGTGTTTCAATCACTTTCCACTATTTATAATAATGCTAAAACTGAAAGACCAAAAGAGAATTCCAAATGAAATACAATTGAATACAGGTTATGAAACAATTATTCAAAGTCCTGTTATTAAACTCTCCAGTGAATCACTAAAATGGAAAGAGATCTTCACAAACTTTTGGAATATCATAACACAGTTCCAAAACGAAATTATCTCTGTTGATTTGATAACAAAAATCATTTTAGGAAAGGACATCCTTATTGACAAGTATGCTCTATATGAACCTTTGTATTCTACAGTTCCTGAAAATACTATAACATTCAAGGACTTGGCACACAAGTTGCTATATGATAACCCTAGGAAATATTTATGAAAAAAAATAATGACTATTAAATTCAACTATATACAACTAATTCAGCATTGAAATTATTTTTTCTTCTTGTTTTTCTTTTCAACCTTTTCATTCTTCTTCTTTGGTGCACCTTTACCAATACGCTTACGCTCTTCAACATATTGTAATCTATCTATTTCTCTTTGATCCTGCAACTTGAAATCAGTACCTTCAAGGTTCTTTCTAAATGAGGTCATAAACTCACTGAAGTTGATATTTGTTCTTGACCCATAATAGTTTCTCAAAGAAGGTCCAAGTAATGGTTTTTCCCATACTTCAACACCTACTCTTAAGTTATCCGGATTATAAAATTTATCAAAAATGGTACATCTAAGTTTTTCCAGTTTAGGAAGTGTGTTTTTTATCTCTTTGGCTGGTTTCAAAGCCTTTTGTAATGAAGACATTGTCTGAGGATACTGCGACTTTTACCAACAAGTAGTTTACAGGTTTTTGATTACTGTTTATATGTTTGAATTAACCATTTCAATGGGAAAATAGACTGAAAAATTTTTTTAACCAAATGATTGGAAGGCATTAAAAAAAAAAAGCTAAAAATCGGAGATAAGGTGAAAATTTGTAGCGCTACCAAGTGAATGTGAAATGACTACTTAACTATATTGATCATTGAAGAAACAGTTGCAATCAAATGATCGATGTAAGAACCAAAATTGCCACAAAGAAATGATGTTACGAAGTTGACTGTTCTGTTCTGTCACAATGAGTTGATAGGCCTTCTTTAAGTTACGATCAAAAAAAAAAAAAAAAAACGATCCTTAGCTAAACTACAATCAATTAATTGAATCAATGAACTGAATCAAAGACTTGAGTGAAGAGAAAGAAATAACAAAAATACAATGATACACATGCATTGGCAATAAAGATTATTTTTTATTTTATTTTTTTATTGATATGTTTTATTGATTAAATGATTTTAAATATATTTTAGTTTCTATGTGGGATCTACACTAATAACTATACAAAATCCTTTTAAAGAATTATGGCGTTTTTGTTCCTAAATTATGTTCTTTGTATAAAAATGAAGTATTTCTTAATTAAACGATACATCATTCTTCCATTATCTTAATCATTGAATGAAAGTAAAATTGGGAACAGCAATGCTCCACATATTGTATTTCAGAACATGTTATGATCCTACTTTACAATAAAGAAGTGAACAAATAATTGTTATTCTTTTATGTTTCTTTTTATAAAAAAAAATTGTTGTTTCTTTACTTCTGGTTTTAATTTCTATGTTCAAATGATAATATAATAAAAAAAGGATAATATATTATTTAATATTCAAAGACATTTAGTAGCTTTCTTCAGCAGTAGCAGTCCATTCGGAGGCTTCTGGAGCAGCTTCGGCATCAGCTTCAGCAGCAACTTCTTCAGTAGCTTCTTCAGTTTCAGCTTCTTCAGCAACTTCTTCGTTTTCGGCTTCTGGGTCTCTGTAGAAGTACAAATCTGGCATGATGGACCAAGCTTCGGTTCTTTCAGTTAAAGCACCTCTTAATCTTAAGACTTCTCTGGCTAATAAGTACCAGATTAAACCGATAGATTTCTTACCTCTGTTGTTACATGGGATAGCAACATCAACGTATTCAGTTGGAGAGTCTAAGTCAGTTAAAGCAATAACTGGAATGTTAACGTAAGAAGATTCCTTGATGGCTTGAGCATCAGATCTTGGGTCAGTAACAATGATTAATCTTGGTTCCTTGAAAGACTTGGTGATATAGTTGGTGAAGTTACCTGGGGTGAATCTACCAGCAATGGCAGTAGCACCAGTGTGGGCAGCGAACTTTAAGACAGCTCTTTGACCGTAGATCTTGGAAGAAATGGCAACAACATCTTCTGGGTTTGGAATAGCAGCAATGATTCTGGCAGCTAAAACAATCTTTTCCCAAGTCTTACCAGCATCGATGACATTGACACCATCTGGTCTGGTAGAGTGAACGTAAGCTTCTTGGTGAACCTGTTTTAAAATAGTAGTTGTTAAAGAAATATTAAAATATTTGTTAGTAAAATTATGTTTCAAAAAGTTTCAATGGCTGTAAGGTTTTTTTTTTGAAAAGTTTGATTGATGAAATTGATTTATTTGAATATTGTTAAAAACTGAATGGTTTGGAAAATCTTGAAAACTGTAAATTGGGATAGTGTTACACTCAGTAAGGAAAATATTTGACTGTTCACAAATAACTAAGCATTGCAATTTTTGACTGGTATTTTTTCTCATCTTAAATTATTCAGCAATTGGTGATACTCATTTTCAAATAATATAGTAACGCAATGGAATCTAACAACTGTTGTTGTTATTTTGTATTAAAAATATTTCATTAACCAGTACTTCAAATTTTCATTTGATAATATGATAATTTCTCTCTATCTCTTTTAAATTCGTCGTCATTTTTCTCAATTAGTTATTAAATTTCCTATTAATAAGCTTTTATTTTATTATTTACTCTCAAAATTCTTTCGAATTAATTCTACATTTGTAGGTCACTATTATACGTTTCCATAATTACCTCTCAACTGTTCGACATATATTTCCATATATTCTAAAACATCACAAACTAATAGATCATACATTTGTTCACATTAATAGATATCCACAATCCATTAAATCTTTTTTCATTAAAATTATTCAACACTGAAAAGAACTCAACAGAATTTACATAAACACTTGGTTTCTGAGATATCAAGCTTATAATACCTTCTATTTAGCCAACTACATTAATCACTTTAAGTGTTTAACATAAATTTGAAAAAAAAAAGCTAAACAAAATGCTTTGTTTATGTTATTTCCTGTTCCTTTGGTGTTCTTTAATTCAGACTTAAAAAGCTTCATAGGGCTTGCTTTAATCCATTTCAATCTGCAAATCAAACATGTTATCTATCACAATTCCATCATCATATTCTCATTATCTAACCCTTGTGGTTCTTTAAATTCTAATTTGTACATACTTGGACATTTGGATGACCTAAGTGAGCCTTGGCAGCTAACAATAATTGGGCATCTTCAGGAGTTAAATCAAAAGTGGCTGGTAAAGACATTCTGTATTAATTTACTAGTGCTATTTCTGGTGTTTTCAAGCTGTTTATTAACTTTTATTAATAATAATATCTCTTGATTTTACTAGTAGAGGTCAATATTCCAGAGAAAATGTATGGAAAAAAAAAGAAACCAATTTGGAAAAATAACAATTCACATAAAAACAAAAAAGTTTCAAAGGAGCTCCACCTAACTTTTTTTTGCTGCTTCGTTTTAATTTCCCCCTAAACCTGCCTATGCCTTCTGCCTAAGCTTAAACAGAGGCTTAAATTGCGAAATATTAAACAGAGAGAAAATATCTTGTTAGCTTAATACAGCAAGTATACTAGCAAAAATATGATTTACTAGTATTTTAAATCCTCCTAAGAAAAATTACTATGAGCTCGAAATGAGCACTTTTTGAAAATGATAGATGTAGATTTTGCACCAAAATGTTTCAATTGCTTAGTAAAAAAAAAAAGTGACATTGCCGTAAGAAGAAATTCATAACAAAAAAAAATGTATGTATAATTTCCTATTTGGGTAATTTTAAGTTGAAATTTTAGAAAAAAAAATAAGAGCACGGAAAAGGGGTAGAAGTAATTTTAAACAGAAAGCGCGACTTTAGCAACTTTTTTTCTTGTCTAAATAATATTTCTAGACAGAAAAAAAATTGTTGTCAAAATTATTTGAAATATTGTAAAGATTGATATCAATTATGGTACTGTTGTAGAAATTGATATGTTGATTTCTTGTACTAGTGTAATAGAGTTGTAAGACGTTAGTGACACACTTGAAAGTGGGTTTACATTTTTCTCAATGATTTAATTTACGCTTATTGTAGCAAATTTATTACTTTTCTAAACTGTTGAACTCTAAGTGTGTATTTTTTTTGCATCCAAATTCTCTTAAGATATGTGTGTTTTAATGGTTTGTATTGATTAAACCCCCTACTTTAAAAATTAAGTCAGTCACGTGAATATGTAAGTTTGTTTCACAAAAAAAAAATTTAGTCATTAGGTATATAACAAAAAACGATCTAATTTTAAAAAAAAATTAATATAAAAATTTTTCAAAAAAAATGTAACAAAAATTTTGAAATTCATATTTTAAGATTCATATTTTTCAGCCGCGTTTGAAAAAAGCAAAAAATCTCCCTACTGCACGTGATCAAAACAAAATAGTTTTTAACTTAAATCCGCTACAAACTTTCACCTACAAAGCAAGATCTCACAGCATCATCACTAGGATCTACTACTTCAAAAATTCACAACAAATACTAAATTAAATTGCAATAGCTTATAATAACATAATACAAGATATTGGGTCTGTTTTTTTTTTATTGTTATTATATTATTTTATTTTTTACACAGTACGAAATACACTCAATACCTACCTAAATAATCGTGATTTAGCTAATTAATACGGACTTAAGAACAAAATGTTCACTGTTTCTTCACTTCGCTGTTTATGGCTTATTTTTTTGGTTGTATATTTTGTTCAATATTTTACCCCCTTTTGAAGAGCAATTTTAGGGTGCAAATCATCATTACTAATCATCGCGATAAGACTTTTAAATCCATTTAGAGGCAATATATATCGGATTTCTGAGGAACCTTGGATTGCAGATTTGAAATCAAAAATATATGAAAAACACCATATGACCAACAAATATAATGAAAATACCGGATTTTAATCATAAACTCGATAGAGAAATTTCATATAGGATAAGAATCGATTCAGCTAGATATTTGCTCTGCTTCATCTTCTTAGTCATTGTCTTATACATATACATTCCAAAATTATCTATTTCATATTCTTACCATACACCATGTAGAACTAATACTAACACAGCACAAGAATCAAAAAGAAAAATCATTAGTTTGAACAACATTTGTTTGATATGCGCTGTATTGGCTGGTGTTTCTTATACATCCATAGTTAGCTACATTCAAACATTAGATTTAGTCTTGATCACCAAGAGGTTGGGAAGAAACTGTATGTCATTATATGTGCCTTTGTTATTTTTGACTATGAGGCCGTCACCATTGCCAAATGTGTTGTATTTGAACTTGATACCAATACACAAGTGGCTAGGAAGATTATTGGTGTTACAAGCTTTAATCCATTCAATCTTGTATACTTGTTTGTACTATAAAACGGAAGTGTTGTGGAAATTAGCAAAGCTAGCAAATCTTTATGGAATTTTTAGTATGTTCGGATTTATACTAATTGCAGGTTTGTCTATTTCCAAGATCAGAAGAAGTGACTACAGAATATTTTACATTTCTCACTACTTGTTGACTTGGATGACTGTTATCATGTTACAATACCATGCTAGACCTAGAGCCACTTACTACACAACAGCCAATGTTTGTATTTTGGTTTTCCAAATTTTATACAGAGTCTATTTGACAAGAGAAATCACATTTGATGATATTGAAGACGTGTCTCCAACTTTCAAAAGAATAAAAATACCAATGCACTTGTTGGCAAAAAAACCTATTTCACCTGGTTGCCATATCAGAATAAATAACAAACATGAGAACTTTTTCAAAAACTTCTTTTTTAACTTTTGTGTTCCATTGCAACATCCATATACCATAGAATCTCTACCGACAGATGAACATTGCACCTTGATTATTAAAAACGGTAGATTTCCTATCATTCAAGGAAACAATTATTACGTTACTGGGTGTTTTGAGCCTAGACTTCCATTCTTCAATAATAATATTTTTCAAGAAAAAACTAAAAAGTATCCAACAGCTTTTAACAAGTTGTTTGGCAATAAAGACAAAAAGGTAATAATTGTCACTGGGGGATCAGCCATAACTTTTGGATTGCCAATTTTACAGACTTTAAATAATGAAAACTATAAATGTAAGATGTATTGGATAACACGTGATCTTCACGACTTGAATTTAATCAAAAAGAATTACCAAAACCTGGAAATATTTGTCACCAAAACAACTAGCGAGGATGAAAATATTATTGTGGACAGAAACTCAATTATCAGGGATATCAACTTAGAACATGGTTTAGATGAATTGCAAACGACGCCATTGATTCAAAGTACAGTTGATCCTAATAGTCCAAATGCACCTATCCAAGCAATGTTAAGCAATCCACATTCTATCAGCTTGGATGAATATCAAGAAACCACTAAAGCTTCCGACATACTAAAGAATCAAGCTGATGCGGATGAAGCCTTGAATTCATCTATAGTTTACAGAAACTATGGAGATAACAATGATGAAATTGATTTTACCAAAGCAAGTAAAGAAGACTTGAAAAAAAAGAAATCACAAATGTTTACTGGTGAAAACTTTAGACAACCATCAACTTTAGTTGATTTGCACAATGATAGATCTTTGTTTGATACATACGACTATGGTGACAGAACTTATGGATCTATAAATAGAGTCAAAAAGCATGGAGGCTATAGAAATAGCTTGGATAAAATTACCATACCAAAAGGTTTAAAAATCAACATAGGTAGACCAACATTAGGGTTTAAAGAATTGCTTTGGATATACAATGAGGATAAGGAATGTAATGGAAATAATTTAAACGACAGTAGTTGTCTTGAAAACATTTATTTAAAGACTTTAGGTGTAGGTGATGGAAACTTTCAACTACCAAAAAGTTCATCTTCTGAAGACAAAGATGTCTTGGTGTTAGCAGCAGGTCCTACTGGATTAGTCGAAAATACCAAAAATTGGGCTATTCTACACAATTTCCAATTCTATGAGGAAGCCTTCTTTGTTTAATCAATTCACTTCCAATAATAAAAAATTAGAAAGTAATTATAATGCATCAAATTTACTATGTTCATATATATCATATAATTTCAATCTTTGTCTTTTTTTTTTTATCTCTCTTTATTCATCATCTATATCTCTTTCATCTTCTTCACCTTCACTTAAACCTTCTTGCTTTAATAATTCCAAAATACCTAAGTCTTCATTTTCTCTTCTAGATCTCTTGAAGGATTGATATTCAATCATTGGATCTTCATCTGGAGCATATATGTTTTGTAGGTAAGAGTTAGCCAAAGGATCTATCAACATAACTTCTAACTTGTCGCACCCTTCTGGAAGCTTACAGTTCATGACATTGGTCAAGTTCTTGAAGAAGCTCAACCAGTTTTGTTTGGTGCTTTCTTCCATAGAGTCATATGATTCTTGGAAGACTCTTTCGTATAATTCATCGTGAACTTGCTTTAAGATACCTTCCAAAGTAGTAAATCTACCACCCAATGTACCTTCTTGAATATCTAAATGAATTTGTGGAATGAACAACTTACAAGTTTCGGATTTTAACAAATCTCTCTTTAAATCTTCTTCAATGGTTTCAGAAGTAATAGTCAAAATAGTCTTTTTACCATATTGAGAAATACCACCACCAGTCTTAACTTCGTTAGACTTGTAACCACAGTTGTCACACTTGGTAGACATAATCAAAACTTGTTTGAAATGAGGGATATTCAATGGTTTCATGTTGGTAATACAGTCTTCAGCTAAACAAGATGGACATGAAGCAACAAAGGTTTCGATGTCGTTAACGAACTCATCAACCATTTGCTCATCAGCGGCAGAGTTGTTTTTCTTATCATCAAAAGTTGGTAAATATTTGTCGACAACTTGGTTCAAAACCTTCTTTTCTTCTAATTGATCTTCAGTAATTAAACCCAAATGGAAGTTATCTTCGTCAGATCTGAAATAATCCTTCTTGGAGTAGTTGATAGTAGAATTTTCCTCAAATGGCTTATATTCCAAAAAGGAGTTACCAGATGGATCTTTAACATTGACTTTGATTTCATTTATAGAACTGATGTACTTGCTGACCTTTTCTTGATTGAAATCTATATTTTCGTGGATCTTTTGTTCTTGACCATCAACAATTTCTTCTAGTTTACCGTTATTGTTCTTAGAAATCATGGCATAAACACAATGAATCAATTCATCGATCTTTTCATAAGCTTCAATGTTTTGATATTTTCTTAAATGTTGTAAAGCATTCAAATCCAAAATAGTATCCATCATTAAACCTTCAGTAGTAGATAGTTGAGCTTTACCTTTAGGAATTTCAAATTGAACAATTTCGTCATCCTTGTTCAATGGAATGAATTGGAAAGAAACTACACCATATGCGGACTTAACAATTTGTCTATTCATGAAATCAGCCAAATCTTTAACAAAAGAATCATCTTTTTGTAGTTTATTGATATCCATAATGAAATCAACCCCCTTGACTTGTAAATCATTACCTGTTTGAATTTCGTTATTCTTGAATCCACACTTATCACATTCAAAAGACATAATGATGATTTTTCTGAAGTGAGGAATAGTGGTCATCAATAAATTTGTCTTACCGTGAGGATTTTGACATTGCATACATAAAGATTCAATAGTGGTTACTGGACTTTCATCTTCCTTTGGTTCGGTGTAATATAATACATTTGGATTTTCTGGGTCTTGTTGGATATTGTTAGAAGTTTGGTTAGTTTCTTCTACAATTTCTCCAACTGGCTTGAAAAATTCGTCTTTTTGTTCTTCACTCATTATAGTACTTTACCTACTTGTTTATTTTTTTTGGTTTCAATTCGTTAATACCTATATTTTCTTTTTAAAAATTGAAAGAAAGCTTATTTTGAAATTGTATTATTGATATCCCCGTTAAGCTTGATTAGATAATTCTCCATATATACTACATCTCGTTATGAAGGAATCGGCCATTGGAGGATTTCATTTTTTTTTTTTTGCCAAGGCAAAGAGTGAAAATTTCCTAATTGGGAAGTTATTTCACGTAGGCGGATGGAATTACCCCTTCGGGTAACTTGAACTTTCTAGAATGAACCAGAATCAAAAATGGTAATTGACCCGAGGAAATTTTGTTCCAAAAGAGGAAAATCAGAAAAAAAGAAACGTTAGCATTTTTTTTAAATTATATTGAAATTAACATATAACGAAACCATACAACATCGTTAATAGAACGTTTTGAACTTGAAAAGAACAAAATGGGATTAGCCGGAGAGAGAAAAAAACAAAGAATTGGATGGGATCCAAGAAACTTGAATTGGTTGGCTACAGGTAGCAACCCTACAGAAACAGAGAAAGATGCTTCTCAAAAGACATTTCAAGAATCTAGTTTTGGATTGAAGTTGTTGATGAAGCATGGATACGACAAAAAGACGAAATCTAAGACTAGTGAGGAGATCATGGAATCTATCATCAACAGTAAAGAATTTGGACATAACATCAAAATCAAAGTCAAAGATGATAAGTTTGGTATTGGATACACCATTGGAAGCAGTCAAATAAACAAGAAGATCAATCCAAGAACTGGTAGAGTTGAGGCGGTTGAAGGTAATGACAACTTTGGGTTGGACATGTTCCAACAAATTTTGTTCAATATGAATAACAAGGAGAGTTCTAAAGATAAAAAGAAAAGAAAGAAAATTGAAGCCCAAAATGCACAGTTAGATGCCGTTAGAACTGAAAGAATAAAAGGTAAGTATGGGATGGATTTTGTTAAAGGTGAAGTCTTGAAAAGTGAACTTGCAGCTATTTTGAAGAAGGAGAAAGAAATAAAGGAGAAGAAGGAGAATAAAGAAAAGAAGGAGAAGAAGGACAAAAAAGAAAAGAAATCTAAGAAGAGAAAGAGAGATGACGACAGCGATGATATAGAAAATAGCAAGAAAAAGAGCAAGAAAGATAAAAAAGATAAGAAGAGCAAAAAGGATAAAAAACATAAAGTGAAAGTCATCGACCACGACATGAAGATAGAAGACGTTAAACCTGTTGACTTCAAAGGTACCAGATACGCTGCCAGATCTAAGTTCATTAGATCCAAGAGATCAGCAATCAGTGATCCATCAGCATTAAAGGAGATTTTCATGATGTCCTAGTTACGATTTAGTTTATAAATATCAAAGATAAAAACGGATACAGCTAATATAGTGATGATATTCAATCATCTGTTAACTTGAAGAAGACTTGATTTAATTTTTTTTTTTTTATTTTTTTAAAAACTTTTTTGTTTAATATATAATTAACAACAAAGTCAATAATTGTTTAACTATTGATTTCTATTTTACATTTATAAATTCACTGGTTTATCAAGATACTATCTTTTTATGTTTCTATAAATATCTTATCTAAACTGAAAATTATAATTCTTAGTTGTTGTTTTTATTGTTGTTCATATTTAACAATCATACTAAGATTACATTTAAATCATAGCAAAACTCATACCAGCGAAGACACCGATAGTAGCTAATAAGGAGATTAAAACCTTAGAAGAACTTGGAGCAGCAGCTGGGGCCATGTTCTTTGACTTGGAGGAAGAAGCAGAAGAACTGGAAGAGGAAGCAGTGTTGGAAGCAGTACCAGAGCTCTTGGCCTTGGAAGAAACAGTAGTACTAGAAGCACTTGAATCAGCGTCAGCAGTACCAGTAGCAGTACCGTAAGAGAAATCACCGGTGTAGGTAGCGGTAGCAGAAATAACGTTAGTACCAATAGAACCTAATTGGGAAACAACGGCGGAACAACCCTTTTGAGTGCTGGCATCCTTTAAGACAGCAGAACCAGAGAAGTCACAAGCGTAACTTTCACCGATGGAGTTGTAGTAAATGTCCAATAAGAAGGATAACTTAACTTCAGCATCACAAGCAGATAAATCACCATACTTACCGGTAGTACCGTTGGCAGAAATACCAGAACAGTCAATTTCGGAACAGATGTATTCGTATAAATCAGCGTAATCATCATCGGAAACATCAGTGGAAACAACACAGGACAAACTGTCGTAAGCACATTCACATAAAGCTTTATCTGGAGTTGGTGGTAAAACATCATCAGCTAACCAAGTCTTGGCTTGAACAGATGGACAAGTCATGGAGGTGGCAGATGGGGTGTAAGAAGCAGAGTTGGTAGAGGTTGGAGAAACAGCGTTGATTTCACTAGAGTAATAGGAGTAATCAGCCATGGTGGAAACCTTACCGTTGGAGATGGAAACTAAACCGTAGTTGTTAGATTCTTGGTAGTACATGTAAACAATACCACCAGACCAAACATCAGTCATTTCATCAGAGAATAAAGCAGCAATTTCAGTGAAGACTCTTGGAGTAACTTCATTACAACCATATTCGGACATGAATAATGGGATGGTGTAGTTCTTGAAATCTTCAGTTCTTTGTTTGTAACCAGATAATTGGAAAGAAGACTTACCACACCATTCGTACATGTTGATACCGTAGAAATCAGCACGTTCGTCAGAATCACCACAGGCAAAGTAGTCAGCCATGTCTAATCTAGTAACAGAGTCATCATTGGAAGAGTAACCAACTGGAATACTTCTGTAACCCTTATCCTTAATGTAAGCCTTGGTATCTCTGATAGCAGCCTTAACAAAAGCGGAAGCATCGGTGTTGTTCCATTCGTTGGAAACTTCATTACCAGCAAAGAAACCTAAAACGTTGGTGTAGTTTTGGAATTCATCAACAACCTTTTTGTATCTGTCGTATAAGGTGACGTCCCAGGATGGAGAGTTTCTGTTGATGGAAACAGATGGAATGGATAAATCAGCAATTAAGTAGATACCAGCATCATTTAAAGCTTGCATACATTGAGAGTGGTCTTCAGTGGCATTTAAAGCATAAACTCTAACAACGTTAGTGTTTAATTCTTGTAAGTATGGAATATCTCTGGAACAGGTTTCGTAATCAGCTAAAGGATCGGTGATGGTAGAATCATCAGTGGCATTGGCACTGTCGGCTTGATAAGCAACACCTCTAATGTAGAATTGAGAACCGTTGTTGGAGAAAAAGAACTTGTTACCTTTAATTTCAATAGCTGGTAAATCAGAAGCGTTTACCAAAACATTGAATAAGGCAGTGAATAAAGCTGCAAAGATCAATTTAGAAGAATACATGTTTTCTTTACTTTATTATTTGTTTATTGGTGTTGTACATAAGAAAAGAAAAATCCCCTTTTAAAGAATAATTATCTAAACAAAATCAACTAACGAAAGCATAATAATCTATTTTTAAATAATGAAAAATTCGATCAAACTACTCCATACTTGAACCTCTTGATCTAAAACCAAAAAAATAAGCCACTATATCTAAATATGTTAAAATCTAAACCGCCACTTGAAACACCATAACCCTTAAACCAGCTTTATAATACCTGAATAAATAAAACAGGCGGAATTTAAATATTTAAAAAAAAAAAATAAACATGAAAAATTTTCATGATTTAAATTCCCAAATAAAGACAAATTTCAGCTTGAAAATGTTCTATTTACCTACCAGGCATAAATGGTGAAAGACCCTATTGCTGGTGCAAAAAAAAAAAGAGACCGACAGATTGAGACAGATTCTTGTTTACACAGGAGATTAATATTTCCTAATTAGGAAATGCATGTATACATAAACAAGTATGGAGACAAAATCTATTATTAGCACTGGAACGGATTTAAGGCTGTGATCACGTGCTCACCAGAAGTCAACAGTGGCATATCCCTCGTAATCAGGAGTAGACTTTACCACTGATGATGGAGCTCTAGGGCCTGTATCGTTGTTATTTTGATGTCTTGGTTGTATGAGTTTACCCACGTAAGGTAGCTTATCAATAGCGGGCTCTACCATGGTTTCTACTAGGTTGATGTGGCGTAGGACTACTGGAATAGCCAAGAACACTGAGATGGCTGTGAATATTAATACAAACATTGCTACCCCATTCAAAGTTTGTCTATTTCTCTTTTTTTTGTTTTTTTTCTCATAGTAAACCTGTCTTAACGATAATTCATGAGGTTTCAACCAAAATAATATCATGGAGTGGAACGAGTCTACAAATGGGATAAAGCATATAGGTGCTAAGCAGTACAACAAGGCGTGAGTTAAAAAAAAGTCAGCTGCAAAGTAGGAATTTTCCATGCACTTACAAATATACTCTCTGAATGGTGCAGTCAATATGTTCCATCCTAATCCTTGTTTGATCCAGATAGCTGACCACCAAGAAAAACTTGGCTGGGAAGACTTTAGTTCCTTGGTTAAAAAGAATACGGTAATGATTCTGAATATAAGCTGCTGAATATTGATCACTGCTAACAAAAGTAGTATCGATTTTGAAAATTTTAGACCCTCCAATACAAATATTAACTCAAAATCTATCAAGTAGTAGATGCATCCGCAGAAATGAGTCAATGCACTTATTCCAGTAACAGCATGTGTGTTTGAAAACACATGAGCTATTGGTCCCAAAACCATGGAAATTACAGCAAACATACTCACTGTAACACAGTTCAAGATTAATGGTAAAGCTGTTACTATCACTAAACGCAATGCACTGGTAGTAGGTACGGCATTCTTGACCCCAGTTTGGCTGTTGATGAACAAATAGGCACTTGTGGTAAAAATACAAGCAATAAATGGTATGACAATCTCAGAGAGAATTAGGTTTTTTTTTCCTATAATATTGATATCAATGTTTTGTTTCTCAGACATATCGCCTAGCCTCTTTTTATCCAAACCAGTATATCTTACTCTTTGCAATTTGGTACAATTAGCCCAAGAATATTTGTCAAAATGACTATTTCCATTAATAAAGTATTTTAAAACTACAATGTAATCGTAGAAAAATTCATTGATCATAAATTGATGTGGATTGAAGAAGAATGGTGCTACAGTTAAAGACATCAAGGTAATAGTGAACCACAATAAAGCCGGTTGCCACATTGTTGAAACAGCAAAAGTCAACATCAAAAAGATTTTAGAACCAGTGTATATGGATGAGGTTGTGAATTTGAAGTACAACTCTGCAAAACTTATTCTGGTTATGGCAAATCCCCTGCCTGTAGCCAAATACTTGGCACTACCAAAGGTTATATCAGAAATCAATGAGTTTGAATATATCTGGCAAACAAATACTTCAAAAAGAGGTGAAAATGATAGCAAATGGTGCACAAATCTGGCAAAGGCCTTCCACACTCCTCGTTCTAAAACTTCTTGAATTAAAAGTGGACAAAAGGCTATAAAAAATACAATGAAGATGGAGAAAACAAAGATAGTAACCCAGTTCAAGACTGGTTGCAAATTGTAGCAGCCCAAAGGAGACTGTATATCAGTAATTGGAAGATCTTTATTGTAGAAACATGATATCAATTCATGATTCAATGAGCCTACATTTAACAAAAGCAAAAAAAACAATTGCACAGACAAAGAGATAAACAAATTGTTTAAGTGAAACCCAGGGTGAGCATAAAAAAATGATAGAAATCTGTCTATAGGCATTTGTGTACCTAAGTAGTAGTATTCTCTGGATAGCAATTGCTCGCCCATACCAGCACCAATTTTTGTTGTAAAATTTAAAATGGAACCAAATCCTAAATCTCTACCTTTACCGCATTGGAAATAATCACTGTGTTTGATCCTACCTCCTCTGCAAGTGGCAGTAATACCAGCATAAATATCTTCATTTAGGTGTAATCCCTTTTGAGCCTTAGAAATGCCTCCTCTGGTAGTCATGAATATGGCATTCAAAAAGTCTGGATGGCCGTAGTGTAATTTACCTCCAATCTCAGCCAATGTTCTTGCAAATAAAGTGCCAAATGTTTGTTCTTTCCCTGCTGCTATGTCACCCAAAATTCCAATATTTTCTGAAAAAATATACTCTCTAGCTCCTATAATAGCTACAGGAGTATTATTTTCTGAATTTAAAATGGATTCATCTTTCATGTAGTCATTATCGACTTTGTATGGGTGTATGGAATCGATATCGACTTCTTCAAATTCATTTAAAACGGATCTAATTTTTAAACATTCTTCAATGTAATTGTCTTGATTTGCATCTACAACTTGGATGTATTCACCTCTGTAAAATATGATAGAATGGTTTTGATTATCAGATTTACCATCACCTAATATGGGATTTCCGCTTAATTTGATTTTGAAATTGGGAATTCTCTTATTTGTTTTTTTATCAACTTTTGAAAACCCATCAACAGCACAACTGTAATAATATCTTTTGATTTCATGTGTGTCTTGATTTTCAACAAAGTCTTCCTCTAAGTAAGAAATAGTCATGTGTGGGTAAGCTTTTAGCAAAAAATCAGTATCATTTAACTCTTCAGTGGTGAAGTTAGAGTACCTCTGCATGGCAACAACCATTTTAAATTTTTTGTTTGCCATAGATTCTAACTCTAATTCTAAACCGTCTTTATCTTCCCCAAATACTTCAATCATTAACGGGTTTTCAACTCTATAAAGTATCTTTAAAGCTCTAATATAATTTTGAAATCCAGAAATTGTTCGGTATAAAGTTTGAGTTCTTAAAGAAGCCCAAATTCTTGTTCTTGTAGTAAAAATAGGATTGGAAGTATTAAAACCTACAGTTTCAAAAGCTAAATCAAAGTTCTTGTTTTCTTCACTATTGTTTGATATTGAAGATCTTGAATCTTGAAATTGAGCGTCTGTTTTTTTAGCTTGATTTTCCAATTTTAAGGTTGATGAAATATTATTGTTTAAATAGCCTAATTCATTAGCTAAGACTTTTGTATCTTTAACAAAACACTTCCATTCTTCTTTGTAAAGTTGTTGTAAGTATTCTAATAAAGTTAGCTTTGTATCAATGTCTTTTTCTTTAATCAATTCTGGTAAAGACATCATGATTTTTTCTGAGTAATGTGGAATCATTACAGTGAATGTTTGCATGCATTCAACAGGCAATGGTTCTATAATTGGAGTGGAAAGAGACTGTGCAAAAAATGAAATTCTTCTTTGAGCCTCCGAGTCTTTGGCAAAATATTCTGTAGATTTAAAGGTTGAATCATCTTCAGCTATGAAAAACGTAGGAGCTTTAAGGCAATCTTCTTTACCAGTGTATAGCATCTTTTTGGTATGTTCAATTGTTAGCAAATGTTCTCTAAAAAAAGAAATAATCAAAGCATTCCAAACCTGGCTTACTAGCCATTTAGTTTTATAGATTTCAGACATCTGATTTGTTGCAATAATCTTTGAGTATATTCTGCTGGGTAATCTAACATATATGTTTTTCCATGGTGTCAAGATAGAAGTGCCTAAAGAAAACGATAGTGCAATTGAAAAAAAGCAATTGCAAATAATATACCACAAGTAGGTGTCTAAGAAGAACAATATCAAATCAGTTAATAGTAGTAAAACAATCGTAATTTTTGGTTGCAAATCGCAAACCAACACCTTTGGAAGCATGCTGTCGCCGTAACATCTAGACATATTCAATATTGATAGTACTCTTAAAGGATCTTTTAATGATAAAGTCAAAAAAAAGTAAGATTCAATAAACTTGCAAGTGAAGACTGAAACCCATAGCCCGTATGAAAACCATCGTGAACTGCCACTTAATGTTGGAAATGAAGCCGTAAATGTTTGTGATGACACATATCTTCTTTTGTATTTTCCTTTTGACATATATGAGCTAAACATACCACCCAATGGTCTTATTGAAAAAAAAACGCAAGTTGTGAGTGAAATAATCAACTGAATTATTGAGATAATCTTTGCTAAATGGTTCACCTGATTGAATTTGAACTTGACCAATACAAACATTGAAGGACAAAAGTTAACTAAGAGCAATATAATCAATCCTATAAGTCTTTTTCCTAAATACTGTGCCCCTGGCCATTTTCTTGGAACATAAGTAAATTCAAAAATTGTGGCTGTTATTTGAATTAGGCAAGCCAAAGTTCCTGCCAATGACATGACAGCTAGAGTTGTTTGAGCAGTTGGAGGATTGTTCAATAATTGATGATAGTTTGCTGTGTAAAAAGTAGGAGCATTCAAACTTGTAAAATACCAAAATGTAGTTAGATGAACAATCCAAAATCGATTAAAATTGGTTAAGCAATGGAACCATGATCTTTTTTCATAAAAAGTTTTGTAAAAGACTTTTCTCCACTGACATTTTTCCAAATAAAGAAATCGTTGATTGAATGGTATGTCTATCAATCTGGTGTCATTTTCTAAAACAATCATTTCGATCCCTTCAGGATACCAAAACAATTGATTTACGTCATCATAACCAATAACTTCTTTGTGATCTTTAGGTTTTCTTTGTAAATTTCCGTTTTTGTCTTTTTCATATACTTGTTGTTGTAAAAAGGTATAGAGAGGAGTAATTATGCTATCAAGATAATAGAATTCAGGCTTGTCTTGATACAAGAGCTTTTCTACTTCATTTAAGGATAATTTATCCATTGATAAGGTATACTGGTCATAATCCCAACAACATTTGAAGATAAAACAAAGACATTCAGGAGTAAATCTGACATTGTTTGCTTCACCCCAACACAATAAATACAAAGCAACTTGTCTAATCATATCAACAAAAGACAAGGAATTCATCTTCTTTTTCCAAAGATATGAACAGTATTTCAAGCTTTTGCCCTTTTTCTTCCAAAACGTTTTTCTTTTATATTCTTGTTTTTTAAATGATTCAGTATTTTTTACATCATTTCCTTCACTTTTTTTAATGCTTGTTTTAACATTCTCAGAACTACTTTGTAAAATAGTATCTGTCACAGATTTGTCTAAAGTAATAGTATCTTTTTCTGAAAAATCAGGATTTGAAGATCTCTTTCTGGGGAAAAATGTTATATTTTTGAACTCTGTAGAAGTAATCTCATCTCTAGCTTTTTGTTGGTTGTCTAAGGCTTCCCAATAGGTCTTTAAAGTTTGTTTATTTTTTTTGGCTTTAGATTTATTTCTTTGGTGAGACTTGCCGTGTAACTTTAAATTATTGAACCCAACTTCTTCGTCTAGGTCAAGTTGGCAGCTGAAATACCATTTTCTGTAGTTTGCGTGATCACCACCAATATAATCTGCATGTAATGTTACAAGAGCCATTTTTGCTGACATTCTGCTTGCTCTGGAGTCTAACTGAGTAAGCAAATGAATATACATATTTTTCATGTTATCTACTTGAAACCCAAACTTTCTCTGTAACTCTTCAAATATGGTGTATATGTCTTCAAAAGATACAGGAGAGTTTCCGTTTTGATTACTGCCACTGTAATAATAATCATCATTGGATAAATAGTCAAGCTCTTTGTTTAAATCATTGAACCATGCAGGGTATTCCAATCTAATATTCTCAAAAAAGGACTCACTGTCTGAATGACTGCTTTTGCTGTGATTATCCATATTCAATAACAATAAAGCAATTTGATAAAATAAATAAAAAAAATGTGTTTTCTTATTGATTTTAATGCAATATATGTTAAAAAGAGCTTTTGTTTCTGTTGGTTTAGGGTATTTTTGTCAATATCTGTTAATCCATTCATAATATCTCTGTTTACAGCTGATAAAGTGGAATTAAGTATTCAAAGGTGTAAAATCGTTCATTATTAAACACAGTGTTAGTTTCTTTTTTTATAGAGCCAAGTAAATTAAAACGTCTCCATACAAAACTATTAAAGACACAAAGATCGTAGTCTAATTGTTGACTCTCAAGGTAAGAAATGCGTATATATTAGACAGATTACACAAAAAATACATATGATTGCCTATTTAGGATTGAATAAACCCCAATTGCTGTTTTTGACAATGTTGATCCGAAGAGGGTAGATTTGTGCAAACACACAAGCTCCAGTAAGCAAGGTATCCACTAGCACATGTTTGCTCCTGTGCACTGGTACCTGCATTGACACGTCGGAAACTTGCTGGATGCTTATCTCCGATGGAGAGAAGTGCCATAATAATATTTCTTCACATAAAACAATCACGTGACTTTTTAGTCTTGCCGAATATATGTACGAAAAAAAATAAAAGGCGGAAAGTCCCTTGTACTCTATTGTTTATGTCCGAAATAAGCTTTTATATTTTGTATATTTTTTTTTTCTTTTAAAAACTTTGTGCGGTACTTTCTAAGCAACAGCGTATAGCCGTAGGCCGCATATAAAAGTATCATTTTCACAGCACATGGAACAATTCAGCCATAGTAAATAAATGTAGAATTAACTACTTTTCAGCCGCAACAAGTGTGTAAGATATTGAAAAAAAAACAACGTATTAATTAAAAATGTGCAAATGCTTAATAAATACTACACATCAGCTACCCTCCCATTGAGTAATCACAGCTGTCATCACACTTCAAGCTACCTTAATAAACTATCCTCCTAGTACAGCACTTGTATAAACAAACTATTAACTACACTCCGTTTCATATCGTTTCTTTTTTTTTTTTGCTCCTTGTTTTTTTCCTCTTTCCCCCGTATCAGCTTCTTGTGGAAAAAGGGTGACATTCCAAATGGACAAAATACACAAAAACGAATAAGTCTTTTTTGGTGGGAAAAAAATTTTTTCCTAATAGGGCTTTTTTTTTTTTCATGTTATTGGGCGTATATTGGGCAATCGTTGCTTTTACACTCGATAATAAGTAGTGTGTTGTTTTTACTTCTGTTCTACTGTTTCTATAACATGCTTATTGTATAGAGTTCATATGTTCTATAGATAATCATTTAATACATTAGAGCATTTTGAATAGAGATTTTTTATTAATTAAAAGAAAGAATGTTATCAAAAACCTAGAAACCTTTACACTCCTTTAATAACAAAAAACAACCCCCAAACTAATTAATTTGAATTAATATTAACTCTGAAATAAGCTAATTTCTTTACCAATATTCTTTGAATTATATTATAACCAACTACTATTCATTCCTTAAACAACAACAAACATTAAAGAAAAACAAATTTAAAGTTTCACAAACAAAATGAAATTTACTACCACCGCCTCCGTTTTATCTGCTTTAGCTTTAATCAAGCAAGCCACAGCCTTCTCCGCCAAGGGTGTCAGTTACTCTCCATACACTGACAGTGGTGACTGTAAGACTGCTTCAGAAGTTGCTTCTGATTTATCTCAACTTACCGAATTTGAAATCATCAGATTATACGGTACTGATTGTAACCAAGTTGAAAATGTTTTAGCCGCCAAGTCCTCTTCTCAAACTATTTTCCAAGGTTTATACTTCATGAACCAAATTACTGCTGATGTTGGTACCATTTCTGCTGCCATTGAATCTACTGGTGCTTCTTGGAGTGACTTCAACACCGTTTCTGTTGGTAACGAATTAGTCAACGATGGTGAAGCCACTGTTGATCAAGTTGCTGCTTACGTTGCTGAAGCCAGAACTGCTTTATCATCTGCTGGTTTCACCGGTAATGTTGTTGCTGTTGATACCTTCATTGCTGTTATCAACAACCCTGGTCTATGTGAATTATCCGATTACATGGCCGTCAACGCTCACGCTTACTTCGATTACAACACTGCTGCCGCCGATGCTGGTCCTTGGGTTTTAGAACAAATCCAAAGAGTTTGGTACGCTTGTAACGGTGAAAAATCTGTTTTAATCACCGAAACTGGTTGGCCATATGCCGGTGACACTTACGGTGCCGCCATTGCCTCTACTGAAGCTCAATCCGCTGCTCTTTCTTCCATCCAAGATACCTGTGGTGACGATGTCTTCTTATTCTCCGCTTTCGACAACAAGTGGGCTTCCCCAGGTGCCTACGACATTGAACAATACTTCGGTATTATTCATTAAAGAATGTTTTATTTAAATCTAGTCTTTTAATTATCTATTTCTTTTTAAAATAATCAAACTTCCTTTTTTTTTTTTTTTAATCAAAATAATAAAATATATAATTAACAAATTTGCTGATTTAAAGTTAGATATTTAATCAATAAACAAAGTTTTTGTTTTTATTCAAAATATTTCGCTATATATTACTTTTTCAGAGTATCCATTTGTTTTCTCATCTTGACTGTTAATTCTCCTAATCCGATCGCTGTGAAGAAATTTATACTGTAGATTGTATCTTTAGGATTTTCAATACTTGGGAATAATGTATCTTTATAATATGGTTTCAATAACTTGTTTAACAACAGTATTTTTTTGACTTTTTCTAGGGACATTTCAGAAACAAGCTCAGTAAACAAATACTTTAAAAATACTCTTTTTCTTTCTGTTGTTTCTCTACTATTGATTTTTATAATTTTCAAAGCCTTAAAGTCTAAAGAGTCGTTTGCCAACAACTTTGCAAATAATGTACTAAGATGTTTGATGTTAAAAGTGTCAGGATATATTTCCTCATCTTCAATTTCGACTGAGTAAAAGACTTCAAAGTTTTTAATTAATGAGGTCTCCCAAATACTTCCGATTTCACATATCTTTATCAATATATTCTCATATATTCTAGAATAAAGTTTTTCTTTGCTACATATTTGTAAAATTGTAGATATTACTGTGAAGCTATCATTTTCCTTATTACTTAAAAGCTTATGAACAACTTCATCACTTGTTCCTGAACTTTTGATTACTTGATAGATGTATTTATTAACCTTTGCTTTTTCTTCATGTTTGTAATGATCATCAATAAAGGAACTAGCCTCTTTGGGGTTTTTAACTACTTGCTCTTCAAAATCAGTTTCAAGTGTATTAAGATCATCTTTTGTAAATGAATAAGCATGCACATGTTTGTTGATGGCATCAACTAAATCAAAGATTATCTTCCATTCAAAGTCTTCAGGGTATAAAGGAAGTTCTATATTTCTTCGGCTCAATATTTGTAAAATGTTTTCTTTAATATCAGACATGATAACATCTTCATCATCAACTTTGTCTTGTAAAATATGAAAAAGTACTTTTATCTTGTGTAATTGTTTGGCCTTTAATAGCCCTTGTAAATACTCTAAAATTAATATATCATTCAGGTAGTTTGCTCTTATTAATAATCCTGATATTATCACACAATTGAAGTTACAATTAGAAAATTTGTTGAAATCCCCAAAAATTTGTTTAAAAAAGTATTTTATTATAGATTCTGTAAGTTCTTCGTTTGTTTGTTGGTTGAACAAAGTAACAAACTTTTGGATACTTTTGATGTCGATTTTCTCACTTTCAACATTCACTTTGTCATCATCGTTTTCAGCAACTGCCATATTACGTTCATTTTTTAGGTAAGATTCAGCATCTATAAGTTTAAAAGCCTGTAAATTGATGTTATTTTCCGACATAAATATAGCCTTTTGTCGTTCTTTCTTTGGTTTAAATCCTTGCTCTTTCATTAATAGAAAGACTTTATGTTAAAGAAGTGAAATTGTCAAGAACAAAATAGCGCTACCGAAAAATATCCCAATATAGTAACCGAGCGCAACAGTGACAAAAAATTAAAGAGAGATTAGAACATAAGCTTTATCAACATCGAGCCTTTTCTTTTGGCAAATCAATCTGGTATATAACCAAAAAAAAACATCAAAAATGTCTTCAATTCTAATTGTTATCGATCATGATAACCTTGATTTAGATGCTTTAGTAAAAAACAACACCATTTTATCTGCAGATGACACTTATAAAGAGGTCACAACCATTGATGTGTTTTTAAATTACCTAATATCAGATCCATTTGAACTAGATTACAAACTAAACAAAATATACACTATTATAAGAGAGAAATGTGAATATCAAGTCAGCATTAACGTTTTTTTTAAGCATGAAAATTTAAAACTTGACAAAATTCTAGCATACCCATACACAAAAACTTTCTTATCTGAAAATACCTCATTATCTATACCGCATAGTCCTTACAAGGAATACGTTAACAAAACCAAAATTAATTATCAGCAAGAAATATCTTCATCAACCAAATTCTATAATGCGAAATGTTTTGATATCTCTGCTGTTGGTGGGACTTTTGACCATATCCACGACGGACACAAGATCTTGTTGAGTATTTCAATTTTTCTTACTAAAGTTAAATTAATCATTGGTTTAACAGCGGAAAAGTTATTAGTAAACAAGAAGTTTAAAGATCAATTAGAATCTTTTGAAGTGAGAAAGAACAATGTCTTGAAATTTGTGAACTATGTTGATAAATCATTGGTTTTTGATATTCTTCCAATCAATGATGTATGTGGCCCTACTGGGTACGAACCAAATATACAAGCATTGATAGTTTCAAAAGAGACTGAAGCAGGTGGGCAAACAATCAATAAAGTACGAAAAGAAAAGGCATTAAGGGAGTTGGATGTTTTCGTGGTAGATATTTTGGGAGGTAACGAAAAGTTGAGCAGTACTACTTTAAGACAATTGCAATATGAAAAATTGAATAAATTATAACCATATATATTTCTATTTACATAATAAAAAGTTTCAATCCAAATTATTTCTTATTTGATAGACATCTGTCTATTGGCATAAACAGCTTTAAGTCTATCAGGATGGTCAAAAAATAGTACATCAGAAGAATTATAAATGTCATATGGTTCTATTTTTTGTAAGTCAATATTGCTCATATTCGATATGTTTATCGTAGTGCTGGTTTTGTGGGAGAAGCTTGATAATTTTATCTTGCTAAATTCTTTTTTGCTTAGCCCAAATAATGAATTCAACCTATCCAAAGCATCTATAAAATTCTCTCTTTGTTTAAGCTGGAATACAAAAGATACTCCATGAGTGTTGTTTACTGTTTTTGAGCACTGCAATACTATAATTGATTTCAAAGATTCATCAATTTGTAATTTTCTAGCACAAACTATTTCGGTGTTGCCGATTTCGTCTATGAAAACATCATCTGTCAAAATACCTGTGAATCTAAAGTGTGAATTGTTAGTCCATAAGGTCATCGTTCCTTCACTTTTATCCTCTTTAAAGTCAGACATTTCTTCAAATTTTTTATCAAGTATGCTTCTCAAGTGCTTAACTGTTTCACTTTTTAACAAAGGTATTTCAATCATCTTGTAATTAATGTAGTTATTATTGGTAAATAATTTAACTTTGATCTTTCTCATATTTTCAAAGCTTGGCAAGGAAACATTTAAAATTTGGAACATGAAGTTTGGAACAGTATCAAAGGTATAATTTTTTATCAAATACTGCTTCAATGGAGTTCTTGATTTCAAAAATATCTGTTTGTTTTCATAATCAGCACATATTCTCAAATTCTTTGGTTCAATTCCTAGTTTTTCCCCCAAATTCTTTGCTAAAACTTCATAAGTATCATTGGCGTTGCTCCAAACACTAACAGTTTTGTTCATTTTTTTATATTTATCCATTCTCTTTAAATCCAAGTAATCTTTGTGCTTCAATTCACCATCATAAACAGTAAAAAACAGTTTGATTCTGAATCTGATATTTTTATAAATATTCAAAACATCATTTCCAAAACTGATTATGTCACCATTTGATAACTCATTTTCTATTAATAAAGAATCCATTTTTAACATTTCCACATCATTGGGTCCAATTTCTTCGTAACAAATGGGTTCAGCTTTAGGATTCTTCTTTATGACCTGATCATATATGTCGCAAATTTTTGTAAAAGGGTTCACTTGAAGAGGAAGTATTTGATCATCCTCTTCTTTTTCTCCAAATATTTTAACAAACAATAAGAAAGAGCCATAATGATCTTTGTTATTCAAGTTGAAAATGTCTTCAGTAAATATGTAACAATTCAATAATTCATTGATATAGTATTTCAACTTTCCTGTTTCAATTCTTTTATAAATTCTTAAGGCTTGTGATTTGGAATATCCCATTAGCCAAATATTTTTGTTTTTAAATGCTTCCATCTCTTTTAATTCAGCCACATCAATTTCCCTAGACACTTTTACTAATTGAATGTGAGCCTCGTTGTTAAAATCAGGATGATATAATTTTGTGTCTGGATTTGCAAATAAATCAAAACCTCTATATCCACCAAGCCTGCTAGCATCAACTACTTTTAACTTGAAAGTTGTTCTTAACTCATTTAAAATGATTTGTTGCTCCAATTCTGCTTTCTTTTCTTTAATCAATTTACTTTTAACATGTTGGGGCACTATGTCATCTCCACTTTCTTTCAAAATTTCATTGGTCTTGTCTTTCTTGATGTAAACTAACATATATGCATTAGTTTGTCTCCTCATTAAGTATTTTTGAAGACTTGGCTTTCCCATCATTCTTAACACTGATTCTGATTTCTGCTGATAGCCAAAGTTGTTTTCAAATACTTCATCAGATTTCACTCTCCAAACACGATCATCATCAAAACACAACCACTCGTCTTTAGGTTTTAATATTGCATAGTAGTGGCCAGTGTCTATACCACCACTATGTACTAATACTCCGTGTAATTCGTATATTTCATCACCTTCAGATTTCTCCATGTATTTGGATAAGTCCAAACTTTCAAAGAATTCATATCTATCATTAATTTTGGCTAATTTATCCAACTCATAGTTATATTCAAATCTGTTTAATTGTATAAACAAGATGTTTGGTAACTTTGTGAATATAACACCTTTTTTAGCTTGTTGCAAACCATAATCATCGGTTGAATATGCATTGTCTCCTTCCAAAATTTCAGTTTGGACATAGTAATCAAAAGACTCTTGAATGTTTGACATGTTTTTTACATTTAACTGGATGTCCCAAAAATCTTCTAACCTTGAAGATTCATAATCAACATTTAAACACTTAATGTAAATTTTCATTTCACCTACAAATAAAGACTTCAGATCCATAGAATCTTCTAGTTTGTCCAATAGCAATCTGTTCAATTCCTGAATATCATTTTGTATAAAGCTATCGCTGGAGTCCCACCCAAATGATTTTGTAAGTTCAACTGTGTTCACAGCTGTATCTGAAGTTTGTAAGTTGTAGAATAACCTTTGTAATGCTAAATCAACATTTTCCGTTGGTTCTGTTTTGTAAGAAGTATCTATATTATACACCATCTCTCTAAACTTGTTTAATATGAAATATGTTTGCAAAAGAGAATTTAGATAGCAAGTTGCACCTTGATTTCGAAACCCAATGTAATTTGTAACTTTCTTGCTATCATAGTTTTTGAAATTGTGCCAAGTAACACCAGTTTCGTCTTTTATTACTCTAATGTAACAAGTAACATTTAAGTTATTCTCATCTATTAGCAATCCAGTGGGTACTGTATCCTTCAATTCTTTGTATCTAGTTTTTAACTTTTCTATCTCGATCATATCCGAAAATCCCCAATCTGTATCCACTTCTGAAAATCTGTAATAAGATACCTTTCCAACATGAACGTCATCTTGACCAGGTCTAGAGAAAAATATTGAAAATTGCACACAACAACTCCATTCTTCTGAAGTCTTGTTCTTAGGCGTAGGATTTAAATATACAGCCACACATTTTGGATTATTGTTTCCCAAAGGATACAACAAGAGTTTCCAATCAAAATCTCCATCATCTGGGCTGTTTTCAATGCAAAAACTCTCTGACTCTATCTTTTTGTTATTAGTTGCTTTTACCCTGTCTTCAAGAGTCTTCCAGTTATCTATATGCCACGTGAATCCCCCTTCATACAAAACTTCATAACTAAGAAGTGGTGGAAATAGTTTCTCAATAGGAGACCCTAAGTCAATGACCTTACTAGATTGATTGCTCATAGGCGTATATTTTTCTGGGGCTAGTAGAGGCAAGTGTTGTAGGAGGGATTTGGTAAAGGGGTGCACTACGCAGCCGATAACAAATGTAGCACAGGAATCGTAGGGCAGTTCACTGAGAGGGGGAAAAAAATAGCTGGCTGTGCGCACAAACACGCTACCAAAATTTGATACAATTTGTTGACATACAATCACGTGATTTTGCAATTTAACATTTACTTTTTTATTTATTATTTTTAAAAAAAGTTTACATTTGAGTAAAGTAGTTTTGTATAAAAAATTATAAACACTAAGTAAATATTAAAGATGTAATCATATAATGTGAGTTTTGTGTTGTTAGAATTGACTTTTTCAGGCATTTAGAACTTCAAAATACAAGCAATTTTTATTTTTGACTGTATTTTAAAACATGATATGACAGCTATCAGATAGAAAACTAGCTATATCGAGATGAAGTTATCCCTGCTACAAGCATGTACTCAAAACTACTATACTTTTGCCATCAAAAAAGTAACTTATGTTCTACTACAATCCAACAACTCATCTGCTTTTCTTTTTTTTGTTAAGTTTCTTCAGTGAACATTTCAGTTTCCGTTTTGGGAAATATACTTTTCAGGTTTTGAAAAAATTACCCTTTTGGGAACATTTCCCTTTACGTCAACCTTTTTTGCTTCTTTTTTTCGCCTTGAAAATTTTTTCTCTCTCTTTCGCCTATGTCGAAGAATCAGAGTATATAAAGCGAATAAAAGCTCGACATGTAATAATTCGAAAGAAAACAAAGTAATACATTCTATATTATAGCTTATTTTTTAATATTCCATTACAATAAATTCATTAAAAAACCAATTCTTATTGTTAAGAACTCTGCTGTACATTAACTTTTTTTTTAGAAAGCTGCTATGCCAATAAGCCGATTGAAATTAAATATTAAATTTTTTGTATTGATTATTGAAATGATGATTTAAATATAAAAATATTCAAACTAGAGTTTCTGAATTATTAGTGATTAGAAACTATATTACTTAATCTGATACCATTTTTTTAAACCAAAAATAATACAAGCAAACACAATTACAGGAGTAATTGATTTTATATTTAATTTCAATCAGTTTTATATTTTGGTTGGCTTTTCTTTTTCTTGAAAAAGAATGTATTTGTACAAATATAAAATTTAAATAAGTATGATGATAATAAAAAAAGACAAGCTGGAATTACCTGCTGAGCAATTGCATTTGAATGATAATCTTTTTTAACTACTTCTGAACTTTATTTTTATTTTTATTTTTTTTTTGAGAATATCAAAAAAAGAAATTGTGTATACTACTAATTTGGTTTCAATAACTGTATTAGATTATATGAATATATGTTTTGTGAAATGTTTTCAGTTGAAGACATTGTATTTGTTTATAAAACATATGTTTACTAATACATTTTGTTGAAGAGTATCCAGTTAGTATTACACCATTAACCATTTTTTTTGTTATTATAACAGTTGAACTGTTTTGAAATACTTTTGGGATGAGGAATTTTAAGCACTGGGCACTGATTTTTTACTCACATAAAAATTTCATGAGTGACAACGCTTTTATCGGTAGAGCCTCAGAAACTCTGCCACATACTGACCTCTTTAGTATTTTATCAAAATGTTAAGTTCAAGAATGTTATATTGCAATAACAAATAGTTGACCAATTTGTTTTACTTTGGCAAAACTATATTTTATAATGATTTTTCTGTTAATTAAGATGATGAAATTAAAAAATAGATGACGAGTCTGAGTTGTTTTTAACATTGAAGACAAGTTTTTTTAAAATTATACCATTCATGCCTAACTGAAACTTTTTTAACAAAAAAGAATGAATCATTATTATCATATAGCAATGGATTTACTCTTAGGTAAGAGTAAAAACAAATTGGTTAACTATTTTGTTCATTGTAGCAGAAAAAAAACATTGTTTTTATTAAAATAGAGAACAAGCATTATTGTAGTTGAAAAAAATTGAAAACATATTGATTGATTTTCTAAATATTATGTCTGGTACACGATGATAACAACACTCAAATAGACAAGCATATGTCTGATCTTTTGAAGTGATCGAGAAGGTTTAAGGCTGATACCATTAATATTGAAATTGATCAAAATCATGTTTTATTATCCTTTTTTTTCAACTTTTACAATAACACTTTGTTTTCTTATTTTTTTCATAATAAACAAGCTCAAACTTGATGTTTTAAGATACTATAAGAAGGAGATTTAATTGTTATTTTTTTTGAAATAACTTTATATTGTTTTTTAAATGATGAATCATTTTATCACGACGGTCAACTTACAATGGCTTTTCTGTTTAAAAAGTCACTATTTGATGATAACTGCCTGTGACAGGGCAAACATTTTAACTGATTTAAACAATAAAAAGTGTATTTTTGCTATACAGATTTCAAGATATAATCAAACTAAATATTATTCTTATAGACTTCTTATTACATTTGATTATTTACCTTTTAAAATTGGGAAGATTTTCAGTACTTTTGGTTATACAAGCTTTATGGATTTAAGATGATGCTAATACATTTATAGATTTTTATAAGACGTGTGATTTAGGTTGCTCTGTCTTTGTTACATGATAAAGCTATTAAAATAAAACGATTTGCATGTCAGTCTGATTTGAATCCATTAAGATGCACTATAGTAACCTTAGGTTGAAATTCTTTTTTTTCATTTTTAAACTTAAATGATTGTCTTGTTATATACACTTGTTTCGTAGACTCATATATAGGGTTATATTCAGATGACTGACAGCGTAAATTAACGTATTTCCTATTTAGGGAATTCTGAATTTTTCACTAGTATAATTTCTTTTTTTTTCTTCAAATTTCTTTTTTTCAGTTTTGAATTTTTTTTAAAAAATCATTATGGCGATGTATGAACATATACCTGTTTATAAGGAAGTATACCATTATTAAAAGACGATTCTTAGGTAGGGACCAATAAAAGAAACACCACTAATAGCCATGCCTAAAGAAAATTTACTGTTTCAACTGGATAACAAAGAATTCCAATACCATAAGTTGAATTATTCTTTGCGTTACTTCAACCCAAGATTTCATACTACAAAACTTATCAAGAATGCGAATAAACATTCCAAGAACAGTCAGAAGAACAACAAAAAGCTGAAAGGAGTTTCTTTAGATGAATTATTTGATGAATTGACCGCTTTGAAGAAAGAAATACTAAACAAAAAATTGTATAGATTGTGTTTAAAGTTCAACAGTAAAATAGATAACATGCCAAATGATAAAAATAGCGCTGAAGATAAGATCATATTGAAGCAATTAGTATTGAATAGATTTATGAAGTCTTTGAAAAAGAAATTCAAAAAGTACACAGCTGAATACGGACAAGATTTGACTGAAATGGATGAGAATGCCATTCCTAATCCTTTTAAGAACTATGAGGATTGGATTACCGACAAAGACATGATCAAAGAATTGGAAAGCAACTTAAATGTTAAAAAGTTGGACGATGTTTCCAAAGCAAGCAAAGAAATCAATAAGGTTATATCAAAATTGTATCAAGACAAATCTTTGAAGCTAGTTATGTCTGAATTTGAAGATGGTATGGATGTATTTTTGAATATAAATAGAGGGGTTAAAAAAGTTGAAAGGAAAGAATTACAAACCAAGAATGATCAAGAAGTTTACGATGATGGCCACAATGAATATAACGAATCTAAATACGCTGCTAATGATGACGAAGACTATGCTGAGTACGACAATATGATAGCTAATTCTGACGAAGAAGAAGATGATGATGATAAGAACTATACTCCAACAAGAAGCACTTTACCGGAATTAGAACATGGATTTATAGACACTTATGATGCTGAATCTGAAGAAGAACTAGACAGAGAAATGAAACAAGAGAAACCAGAAAAGAAGAAGAAAAATAGAAGAGGACAAAGAGAAAGACGTTTAATTTGGGAAAAGAAGTATGGTAGAACAGCAAATCATGTTCAAAAGAAGATCCAAGAAGAAACTGCCAATAAATTAGAAAGACAAAAAGCATACGAAGAAAGAGTTGTTAAAAGATTTGAAAGAGAGCAAGAATATAGAGATAAACAACATGCTAAAATACAAAAAGCCAAAGAGTATGCTAGTAAAGAGTTCCATCCTTCTTGGGAAGCTAAGAGAATTCAAGAAGAAAAAACAAAGAATGTTAAGTTCCAAGGTAAAAAAGTTACTTTTTAGGTTAAATAGACTTATATATTAGATCAAAGACATTAATATTAAGAAGTCTGTTACTTCTCTTATTTTATTTAAGGATTCCAGTATTAATAAGAAATAAAGAATTAAATTAAAAAAAAAAAAAATGTTCCTTTTAAATATATAATATATGATAATAATGTTTTCTTAGATTACTTAGCAATAGATTCACCAGTCAATGGGTCTCTCTTTTCGAAACTTAGTAATAAATCATCCTTAGGGAAAATGGTTGCAAAGACCTTGATAGTTTCACTTAATGGAGTGACTTCATGGGTCCAGTTAGTGTTCAATGCGAATTTACCTAACAAACCAGCAAAAGTCATCATAACGTACTTTTGACCTAAACAAACATGAGGACCAGTACCAAATACTAACCAATTCTTTTTACCTTCACTGGCTTTAGAACCTTCAACCCATCTTTCAGGAATGAATTCATCAGGTTGTTCATAAACTTCAGGGTCATGTAAAGCTGGGTATAGAGTTGGAATCAACATAGAACCCTTAGGAGCGGTGTATGTAGGGGTAACTGGGAAGGCTTGCTTAACAACGTAAGGAACCATAATAACAGGTGGTCTGTATCTTAAAGTTTCCTTAACAACCATATTGGTGTAATGCATTTCATCAATCATGTCCAAAGATAATCTTTTGGTTGGATCATTGTTTCTAACAGCAAGTTGTTCTTCTCTGACTTTAGCTAAGACATCTGGTCTATCAGCAACAATTTGGAATAACCAACAAGCTAAAGAAGAAGAGGCATCTTGAGAGGCAAATAAAAAGGTGAAAATAGCTTCAGACATTTCTCTGTTGGTGAATTCTCTGTGGTATAACTTGGCATCATCGGAATCGGAGTTTTTAGAATCATGGATCAGTTTACACCAAGCATCTAAAACACAAACGGATTCACCACCAGCAGCAATATGATCTTTGGCCATTTGAGCACAGCCTTCAAAGATCTTCATGGTCATATCAGCAACTCTTTTACCGTACCAGGTTTTGGTGTATGGAATGATGATAGGGAAATTGACTAATTCTAAAGCAGCAGTAACTAAGTAGTAATCATCAGCAACTTTTCTGATTTGATCTTCAGTGATGTATTCACCACAGAAGGCCTTCAAAGATAAAGCACACATGATTTCTCTCATTTCATGGAAGAAAACTTGTGGTTTGTAATCGTTCTTTTTGGAAAATTCAACAAAGTGGTCAATGTACTTGTCCATGACAACTTCTTGGGAAGGCAAGTATTGGGATAGAGCTTGTTGTGTGAATAAACCGTTTAATGATCTTCTATAGTCGGTGTGGTCCTTACCATCCAAAAAGACCCAGTTAGAAGGTCTTAAAATCTTAACGGCAACATCAACAACACAAGGCTTAACATACTTAGAAGATTGGAAAATCTTTCTGGACAAATCTCTAGATGAGGCAATAACTACAAACTTATGGAAAATTGAAACACATGACAAATCACCGGAGTCCCATTTGGCTTTATATTCTTCGAACTTTGGGTCTAATGATTCCAAAAATGGTCCGATGATAGGCCAAACTTTGTATTTAGGGCCTGCAATGGAACCCTTCTTTTGTTGATAAGAAACTTGGTCATATACTAATCCGATAACGATCAATGTAACAATGGTTTTCCAAACTGAAATAGTTTGCAAATAGTTACTGGCTGTTTCTAATGTCTTATTAAGGGAATTATGGGATACAAATGTATCGGAAGAAATAATAGTTTCAACAGACATATGTATGAATATTCTTTCTACTGGGGGTATATAACCAATAATCTCTTTTTAATTCTAAAATAAACAATTAAAATCGATTAAAATATGTAATATACTTGAAATAATCCTCCTATATATATGATTTAAATATTTAAACCTTTCAAAAGTGGAGTAAACAAACCTAAGGAGTTATATGCCTTTCAATACGATAAAATGTTCAAGTTGATTTCGTTCCTATACGGGGAGAAAAAACAACAGTGAGAGAAAAACAGGTCTTCGAGGGAAAATTTTTTCTTTCTTTTTTTTTGGAAAAATTTTCTTTGGCGGAAATAACGGATTGGTAGGCGAGATTTCATGAGAAGATTTTTTATAAACGAAAGGGGAAGGGGATAAATTTCCTGTTTGGGATGCAGCTGCCGATAAAAAGACTGGAGGTTAAAGGGATGTTATCTCCGATGGTCGGAGATAAGAGCATATGCAATGGCGGTAAAGCCAAGAGTGGTACGCAAGGGTAATATAAATGCTGTTTGTCGAGGCATGTGTAGAAGCATGCCAAATGTAAAGCCTGTAGAACCAGGGAGCAGACTGTTCAATACCGTGATGAGCCTTCATATTGTTTTTTTTTTTCAAAAAATATATACGTCACGTGCATAGGAAGTAGTCAAAAATCTCAGATTTTCGGAGATAAGAATATAGGCAATGGCGGTAGAGCCAAAGCCATATATAAAGATGAGTAAATACTGGATGCTAAAGCAAGGCTAAGAGTACATCATCTCATGCAACAGTAAAAAAGTCATCTCAGTAGCTGAACACACCTATGCATCTGTAAGGAAAAACATGGGTATCACATGATCATGTTGTTATATCCGATAAAACACCTGTCACACTACCAATCAGTATCCATACCATTAACCAAGTTGCTCTTATCCTCTTCAACTTCATTGAGCTTACTCGAGGGGATCAATCCATTTCCTACTTTATTATACACTTTTTCTATCTTTTCATACGTCAATGATGAAGATTTATCATACTTACTGAACATAATCATAATTAACTTTAGCTTATTTTTGATTTTGCTCATCACATCTATGTTCTTTTGTACGATGTCTGCATCGTTGTCACTTTCTTTGATTTCGTTATCTATGAGGTTAATAATCTCAATGCAACCTTTCTTCATGCCTTCGTTTATTTTCAGCGTCTCATCAAGTATCAAACACTCAACTATAGAGTAAACCTGTCCAATTATCAAAAAACTCTGAAATCCTATCATCATACCATATTCTTTTCCTTCTTGAATATTTCTTCTTTCTGATATCTTTTCTCCTTCCTTGTAACCTAGATTATAGTTTACCTGTTCAGGCGACAATAAAATCATCTCATCAAACAAATCATCGTTCATATTTGTACACTGGAGGGTTGTGCTTTTTTATTGGTTTTGGTTAGCTTACGATAGTCTTTTGAGTAATAGCTGAAATTACATAAGTGAAAAAAAACAGTACCTAATTGAAATCGTTGCACTTACAAATTATATATTTCTTATGTCCGAAAATGAATAATAAATTACATTAATGATTTTCAACAAGTTCATCAATGTTGACTTCACGGCCCTCGTACTCAGCACAGATCTTATTCAACGTGTCCATATCAGCATCCTGAGGTATTTGATCGTTTTTTGAGTTAATCTCGTCCAGACCAGTTCTTACACTGTTTAATGTTCTTGAAGTTGCATTGCTCACGTTCCTCAAAACATTATCATTGAATATGTTATGTTTCACTTGTGTTTGGTCAATGCTAGAGCTTCTTCTTTGACCCAAAACGTCTATTTGAGATTCGTTTACAGATACGTCATCAAGATCCAACCTTGGATATCTTTTGATTAAACTCGGGTGAACAGTTTTTTTGGGTTTTGATTCTTTTTTAACAATCAGCTTATTCAATGTCTCCGTTATTGTTTCCACTTTTTCTTCAAGTTTATTAAGTTTTAATGGTGTCTCTAAATCTTCTCTCACTTCTTTCTTTTCTTGAACCTTAACTTTTTGCTCATCACTAACCATTCTTTGCTTAATTTTTTCAAATAGCTTAAAGGTATCGTCTATTCTCTTTTTTTTTGCATCTTCTTCTTCAAATTTCTTTTCATAACTCTTTAATACATTCTCCAAATCATCAATCAAATCTATTTCCTTATCAATTACAGTGTTGGGAATGATTGGTTTTTTAATGTAGCTGTCAGCTTGTTTAAACAACAAATTTGTATCGTTAAAATCATTGCTTATATGACTAGAGTCTTTCAAAAAAGTATTATTGTAACTAGAAATCGAAGAAACACGACGACCGTTGTGGCTTTTTGTATCATTTGTTTTGTGGCTTTCTTTGATGATACAGATTTCGTTTTCTAATTCTAGAATCTTGTTGTTTAAAGTCTCTATTTTCTCCATTAATTGTTCATTTTCTATTTTCAAATGTTTTTCATTTCCTTCATTATTGGAATTTATCTTATTTTTTAGAATATCTGTTTCAACTCTTAAATGTTTCAATTTTTCTTCTATTTCAAGTTCATGCTTTTCTTCGAGTACTTTTAATTCGTCTCTCATTCTCCATACGTCTTCTTTATATTCTTTATTCTCCTTTTCTAGACTATTCAGCTTTTCAACTTGAATGTTGTAGAGATCATAATATTTCTTCATTTTTGCCCTTAATGATGGAATAATCGATTCTTCTTTTGATTGTCTTTTTTTGAAAGCATTGATCAAATCGTTCAAATGCTGGTTTTCTTTAAGAAGATTGTTTATGTATTCTTTATTTTGCTTGATTTCTAATTTCAAATCATTTTCTAATGACATTGTGCAATCTGCTTTGTTGTTTTTTTTAGAATAGTCTTTCGTTTTTGGTGCTATAATATGATACTGTATTAATATGACCAAGAGTTTATTGCCTATGTTTACTCTGTTTATATTTAAAATTATGATTTGAACAAAAAAAAATATATATGAAAATACACAAAACACGAAAAAAGAATATATGGAGGGTAAAAAAATTATTATAAAAACTTCGCACACGGCGTTCTCCTATTTGGGCTGTAATTGTGTAGCGTTTTTAAGTTTTCAGCAACGCAGCGCTACACAAATGTTTTATTAAATCCGGCTTGCATGGACAAAAACACGATACCCATTAAGGTAATCAGATTTCACAGAAACATAAACGTATCGTCCAAAAATCTTGTTGATAAACTAGCAGACAGTCATAATCATTGCATTATGATATCAACTTCAACATATATTAGAATATAGAACAAAAAAAAAAAAAAAGGCTTTAAGTCAACAAAATGCTTGGTTTGATAACCAACTCGTAGTAGAATGTAACCAAAATACAAAGATTATTTCTTCCAGATTATTTTCTTATCTCCATTTTTTTTTTGTTATCCCTCTCAAATAATCAAACAGGACGATAATATGTCTTTATCAAATTTCAAATTTTCCATCTTATCAGTTTTTTTTTATGCAACTTCTGAAACATATTCAAATATTTCTAAAAATAACAAAATTAATCTTCATGCAGCTTAAACATTCTTGAGCTTATTTTTTTTAAAAAAAAAAGTTGCATACTGCATATTTTGATAAAAAAAAAAAAAAAGATAAAAAAAAAGAGGTCAAAGTTAAACGGTATGCTAATGGTATGAGACTGGTGAGGTTCATATATACAACACGAAATTTATGCTATATTAATGGTTAAACTTCTGACTGTGGCTGATCATTTAATGTATTGTTGTTTTGTAGGTTCATTTGCTTTTGATAATTTGCATTCATTAGATTATGCATAATGTAAGGTTGATGATAATGATATTGATCATCGTAGTTGTTATTCATGTAATTCACATGATAATTCATATTTTGATGAGATTGAGGTTGTTGCAACGAAGAACTGTACATCTTGTTGAAATGATCTTCGCCTTGGAAAGTATTGTTGTATACTGACATGCCAAACATATTTCCTGGAGGTTGATACATCATATAATGAGGTTGATGGTTGTTCAATCTCACAGAATTGGCGTGTGCCAAGTGGCCGTAAACGTGTGGATTCACTTCATATGGTTTTCTGTTCAAAGAATCAACATTGCAAGGAACATAGCCATGTGGAGTATTAATAACAGTTCTAGTGTTGGTATTACCAGTAATATCGGAACTGTAAGTGTTACCGCTAGCAGTAACATATGAAGGATTTTTTATTATTTTACTAATAGGGGTCATGACTCTTGTAGAGTTGCTAGTTTCATTATGAAAGTTGTTTTCATCATTTTGAGATTTAATACTACTCTTTTCATCGTGGAATTTTACGGAATTCAAATCTGCAATTTTTGGAGTTGGATATAAGTTATTGACACTCAATTTAGTTGATAAAACTACAGAGGAAGAACCGTTTGTTTTGCTCATGTTCATGTTAATAGGACTTGGATTTTTCAAATACTTTGGCTTTAAGAGCTGATTGTGATCTGCTTTAACAAACTTCATCAAAGATTCAGTAGAGATGTTTTCTTTGAGCGACTGAACAACATCATCAGCATTGCTGATGGAATTAGTCTTTGAACTCAAAAGAGGTTTATTGCCTTCAATTGATTCAGTACTGTCCTTGAAGTTTTTCATTTTTTTGTTGATGGCATTGACAAATTCAGGATTGCTTTTAAATGCATCTTCTAAATTTTCTTCCAACAAAGGATAACAGATATCTTCAATGTCTTCCAATCCAGCAAAGTCTTGGGCTACATGTAACGGGATCCAAACCCCTCTTAAAGGAGCGATGCCATTTCTGACAACAAATTTGTTGGTGACTTTTTTTAGAAGACCATCTCTTCTACCTCTTGTAAGGTTAGCAGCATTTAATAGTTTGGTACCGTTGACAAAGGAATCGATGGATCTTCTGCAAACAGAAATGTTGTTAATTTCCATACAGTAGTAGAAGACACCATCAGTTGACCAGTACTTGGCAAAGACCTTTCTTGATTCCAACTCCATACTATTAATGTTGGATTTTCTGGTGGCCAAGTTGTAATTTTTTGAAGATTGATCTTCCATTTTGCTTGCAGTGTGTTCTAGATTGCTAGAAAAGTTCATTTTTTTTTTTATATCTTCTGTTGTTATTTAAATGCTATATGAATAAGATAAAGACCAAAGTAAAGAAAAGAACCTGTCAATCTGCAATGTCTTTCAAATATTTTGTAATCAAGCGGTGGACGTTAAAAAGTTGTTAAGTTTTCGCACAGTTATTCAAAACAATAACTTGATATGGTAAATCTATAACTTTATTGAGAATTGAAAAAAAATCTATTATTAAAAAAAATATCTTATTCTTGTTTCTTTTTGTCTGACTATGAAATATAAATAGTGAATGCTTAAAATCGAATGTGATTAAACTTATGCTAAACTCAAATCTGTGTAGATAATGGGTGTATTTATATTTTTTGAGAATAAAAAAAAACGAAGTTAAAATGATGTTAATGAATATTGAACGTGAAGTAAGAATAACTTTAAATTAACAGGTAAGTAATGATTGTTGTTTTGTTCTTTTTTTGGTTAATGTATAAAGCTTTATATAATACTGTATATAATACTTGTTTTTATTTAAGTTCAAAAAGAAGAAAAATAAAAAATATATAGAATTAAAAAGAAGTGTAGATTGTTTTAAATTATAAGTTTGAATTCAAACAACATATTGCTTATATATATTGACTGCTGAATAATCACTGCATTATGCGTGAAAAATTTTCCACACTTATCAAACATGATGTTTCACCCCATCACGCATTTATATGAATCCATTTCAAAAAGGAAAAAAAAAACAAGTCTTGTCACAAGACTCGAATGAAGAAAAACTAGAAAAAAAAACGATTCAAGAATTTATCAAAAGTTATTTTGTTTCGTAAATGAAAACATAATTCCATTGTTTTATGCTGCATGATTTATGTGTATTAGGAATGCACGTATTTTTATTGTGTTGATAATCATCTTTTTAAAAAAAAGTCTGGAACATTTTCATCGTAAATTAAATCTACACTTTTTTTTTATACACACTCTCATCTATGAGAATAATAAAACGTTGTATGTAACATGCAACAAATTACAGAAGTTGCCCTCTTTTTAAATTTTTTTTGAGGGTAAAAAAAAAAAGAAGCCAGCGTCTGTTTTTTGCTGGCGCAAAATTTAGCCGATGTAAATTTTTTTTTTCTTGTGGTAATCTTAGTTTGTTTTTATTCCCATTTAGCTAGTTTTAGGAGATCAAGGACTGCAGAAAAAAAAAAGGTGATTTTTTCATCACTGCATTACTGTTCTTAAACCCGCTTATAATGTGTGTTTCATAAAACTGTCCTTATTGCTTTTTTTCACATGCCCACGTTTCTCGTATTTCACAAAATTCTAACATTCCTGCCTCCTTATGTACAATTTATATTTGATAACACACAGTTTTTTTCTATTGTATGATCTTACCTCCGCTAAATATCTAACTATTGTTGTTAAAAAGAGGAGGAAAATGGTGGTAATTAACTGATATATATGTCACAACAGTTATTGGCTATAATTATCTATGAGCTGGAGCAATGGTATCATATCATTTTTGAAATGCAGCTGTAGATTGGGAGTTTAGTTTCTATTCATTTCAAGTTTTATCAAATTGGATTCATGTTATCTACAGCGAGGAATTTGGCAAAATACAGCTAATCGTGGGGGGAGAGAAAAAAAAATTATGTACGTATCGATTATGGTTGTAATATTCAAAAACAACATTAAAAAGAAGCTTAAATTAGAACATAAGGTGTTAACATTTTAAGCAGTTAATCAAGACAAGTTTAAGAGCAAATGTCCTTTTTATTTTGCTTTCAAATTCCAAAGTATCAATATTCTTTTCATGGAGTTTTTTTTTTTTAAATAATATTTAATCTATAAATTGTTTAAATCTAAAACACTTGCGGACGTAGGCACACGCTCCACAGACACAGCAGGACTATCTTCTCTTTGCTGAACAAGAAGAACGTTTTGGTTCTTATCAACACCACTTATAGGAATGGTTTTTACCAGCATATAATTTTTAAACGGTCTATTATTGTTACACTTCCCCTTCAATACATGCTCATCAGCCCATATCTTGCAGTTTTCAAATTGCATAGAGCAGTGCTTACAAAATCCTGATACATTGGCTCTGTTTTTTCTTACCGTTCCCTTTGGATATCTGAAATGCAAGGCCTTCAAGTGATTCTTAAAGGTATCGCATCTGGTAAAGATCCCTGTTGAATGACATCTTTTAGGCACATAATCTTCTTCATCAATGTTTTCATGGCCACTTCCAAACGGTTGCAGTTCTTCTTTATTTTCATAAAATGGACATTTAAATCCTAGATCAGTTGCACATACATTTTTGGTATTTTTTTTCTTGGTTAGTCCACTATTGACGTCCATTAAGTTTTTTTCCAAAAGATGCTTTCTTTGATGTCTTTGCAGATCATTGTTTCTCGCAAAACCTCTGGAACAAAACAAACATTTAAAAGGTCTTTTCTCAACGTCCATGTGCAAAGCAGAGTGTGTTTTCAAGTTAGAAAACATCTCAGAGCATACCATACATTTCTCTTTTTTCTTTGGTTTGCTGATTTTCTTCACAGGAATGTCTTCGCTTTTAAGCTTATCTTTTACTCCGTTATTCTCCCGTTCTTGAACCATCACATTATTCAACTTCCCTTCATTTGCTGCTGTGTCTGGTCTTGGTATAGCATCTTGTCTGTTATATCCAGTTGGAGCAAAGGTACCCATAGATGGGAGGTTAGAGCTGCTATTATGAAATCCGTGTGGCTGTTGTGTATTGCTGAAGTTTACCACTAACCTAGCTGCTGCCAGCGAATCGTCCATGCTGCCTGGATAGTTTGTGAATACATTGTTTGTCTCCACTGGTCTTTGTTTGTTCACTATGCTCCACAAGGGAGACTCAGTTGTGCTGCTATTTTGTGGATATCTATAAGTGCTAGCATGTGGCTGGATGATATGTTGGTTGGTCAGCTGTTGCGCCAATGGAGGTAAGACTACCTTGTTCAAAAACATTGATCCTCTGCTGCTGCTAGATGATTCAGACTCTATATTTTTCGATGAATTTGATTTGTTCATCTCCATATTTCTAATGCTACTTTCAGTAGAGTTGTATTGGCTGTTGGTGTTATTCATTATTATCAATTCAAAGTCTGTTATCAAAGCTTCATAATCTGTTCCCTTTTGTCAATTAATTTAAAAGTGTTTATGCAATCAAAACCAAGGTTATTTAGTTCAAACTTTTTCGATGTGCTTTGTTTACTTACAAAAAAAAAAAAAAGATATCGTTTTTATTCAGCTTTAAAACTAATCAAATCACCCTTTTTCTACAAAAAAAAAATTGAGTAATCAATACTAACTTAATGTACTTATCCTATAGATACTTTTATTTGGTCTGTTACCTCAATTTTCATATAGAATCAATGTATTCTCTACCAAATAGATCTCAAAACATCGATAATCATTGAAAAAATGAAAATTTTTTTTCCTTGCCGAAGCGTAATTTTCCACGAGAAAAATTTTCTCCATCACCAAAGGGCTTTTTTTTCGCTGCAAAAAAGCCAGAAACAGCCGCACACGGCGTGAACAAAACTTGGTGGTTTATCTCCGCTGGGCACGTGATGAGCATGAAGAGAGCTTCAACGTGTATGATGGTCATACATGGTTATACATGGTTATATATGATTATACATGGTTATATATGGTTATATACTTGTTGAGTGTCTTTTTCTTTTTTCTATAAAATCACTGAATGAAAAAAAAACTCTCACCAACTCATGGAGCATATTCCTTTGGCAGGCCTGTTTCGAAGGAGGTTGGAGTAGCATAGCCCACATTATCCTTCAATTCATTAACCATCAAAGTTTCAACTTTATCAACAAAGGCATTCATGTCTTCTTTTGATTGAACGTCTTTCAAGGAAATTGGCTCCAATACCTTGACGTGGATTGTTCCTTGGTTAAAGATCTTCAACTTGTTGTTATTGATTGTTGATGTATTACTGATAATAACAGGAACAATAGGCAAATTGCTGTCTTTGGCCAACCAGAAAGCTCCCTTTTTGAAAGGCAACATTTCTAATTTTGTGGTATGGGATCTGGTACCTTCAACAAACATCCAGATTGAGCCTTTTATGTCAATAATTTCCTTAATACCATTGTTCAAAGTACCCAAGGACTTAGATCTATTGGATCTATCCAAAAACAAGGCACCACTTAAAGACATAAACCAACCCAAAAACGGAACATATTTCAAGGCCTTTTTGGCAGTGACAACACATTTTTTAGGCCATGTTTCTCCAAGAACTAAGATATCCAAGGCAGATTGATGATTGGCAATGAAAATACACGGAGAACTCGTTTCCAAATATTTTCTTCCTTCAACTTTCACTTCAATACCCAAAAATTTCTTCATAACCAAGGCATATGCCTTTGCAGTCGCGTATTGACCCAGTTGTCTTGTTCCCTTGATGTTATAGTAAATAGAAGCAAAGATCCCGTAGAAAGCACATGTTCCTAGCAATATTATCGAACAAGTTGATCTATAATAATATTTCACCTTAGGCAAAAAACTGTTACGCTTAGAAATGTGCAAAGTAGGCTCACTCTTGACTGTATCCATACTGTATTCCTCTAGTTGGTTTCAATCGTTGGCTATATTTCGTTTAGGCTAAAAGACGAAGAAAAAACAAGTCATGCGTTCAAAGCGCACCCCCGAGTTTTAAACGCATATTCGGACTTTTCATCATTCCCCTTTTAGGCAACAAATCTGGTGTACCCTCTTCAAGAACAGAGACGATTATACCGATGGAGATACTAGATAAATGCTTCTTCTACGATCTGAATGACATTTTAAAGTTCAAGAAGTACAATGTGTTTGATCTAGATTTGAAACAGACCTTTAAGAACCAAGAAACGGTCTTTGATACGGAGAATTGTAACTTCAATGTATCATTTCCTAATAAATCCACGCTTAACCACTTTACGCATATAACTCTAGAAAATGGATTGAATCTCGAGTACCAAGACTTTATTTTATCTAAGCTTCATGGGGTGGCTAAGGCCCACAATGGGAACAAATCAGATTTGAGTAAAGAGCAAAATATCCAACATTTAATCCTCATATTTGATATAAGTTCATCTTGGAATGCCAAAATCAACAAAAATCAGCATAAAACATCTGAGAACTTTATTGAAATTGAAGGAATTACAGCAGTTCTTCGGATACCACTTTTGAAGATATTAGACAGCCTGGAACACGAAGATAAACCAATTTTTCTAAAAGTTCTTCAATTTTTTAGATTGTTCCTATCGTCTCCCACAACCATAGCTGATTTTTTCAAGCATTTCTTGAAACTTGATATAACAGACTTTAATCTATTAGCTATAATCATAGATAATTTGACCTTTCTGAGTATCTATGATGAACCTCAGATAATTGAACTCACGCGAAAAAGCAAATTAAACAATCTGTCAAAGTCTTTGGAGAAAACGCAGCTGGAGTATGCCCAATTGATGGAGTTTATGGACTATCTAAATGAAATCCATAGAACATTGGGTACATTGATAGTAACTACTTCGTTCCGTATATAGTGTGTATATATTGTTGCTTTATGCTTCAAAGATATAGGTCACGTGCATTGAATAAGCGCTACACAGAGTTGCGTTATCTCCGAAAGACAACTAAAGCTTCTTTTCTCCGGAAAAAAAAACATGTGTATTAACGCCAAATTTCTAACAACCCACAATTCATAAGTGTTAATTGTTAAGGGTTTAACCACATAGGATATAGTAAGCAAGCAACAACAACCAATCATGTTACAATCCACTTTCTACAATTTGAAGGATTTGACGTTGGAAGACGTAGGGTTTGCTGCGTCTAACAAACTAGGAGGTGCAGGTTCATCTGCGTTTTCGTCAACGGATCAGAAGAAAATGTCAATCAAAAAGATAAAAGAACTTCTTGATTCCAACAACGAAGTTAAATTAAAAAATGCAATGAAAGCTATCATATATAAAGAGTCAACAGGGCTTTTAACAAACGAAAAAGCCATGGGATTATACACTTATGTTTTAAAAAACGTGAACTGTCAAGATTTAAAAACTAAAAAGCTGTGCTTTGATTTTTTAATCACTTATATGCCCTTGGATGAATCTTCTGCTGCATACTTGGCAATGAACTCAGTGCAACAGTTGCTTCACAGCAAAGACTCACAAGCTAGGGAGTTGGCGTTGATTGTATTGTCCAAGTTTAAGTCAAAGGCTGCCGTGCCTTTGATTCTACAGTTTTCAAAAGACATGTTAAGAGATTTTGATCCTGTTGTTAGAAGAACTTTTGCATTGACTTTCAGATCATGTTGGGAACAAAATGGGATAAATGATCAGGATTTAAGTGATATTTTGAAGGGAATTATAAGAGACTCCAATTATGAAGTTGTATCTTCCTGTGTATCACTATTAAAAGATTTGATAATCAAAGACGAGAAGTTTTTGGCTATACTGCATGGATACTATAAAAGATTTGTCAATAACATGGACTTGTTTGAAGATTATTGTTTTGATGACTTAATGTACATATTCAAGCTTTACAACTCAAAGTTTGTATTGCCAACCTCTGAAGACTTTGTTTGTTTCAATAAATCTTTAGATAAGATTCTTATAGAAAATTCTTCAAGTACCAAGACATTTGGTGCTTTAAAGGTATTAATTACCCATAGATCAACAGAAAACAAAGACATAATTATAGATGCATTTTTGAATTTGCTTGCTATGAATAAGAACTACAATGAGGCTGAGAGTTTAATCCTAGAATATATTTTAGAGATTAGTTCATCAGACACTTATGGGTTGAAGAATCTATTTGCAAATCATCATAAACATTTTGGCTTATCAAGCTTTAGAGACAACGAAAAAATTCAATATTTGAAGCTTCAAATTATTGTTTCTAATTTAACTGAAAGCAGCGTTGAAGAAGTGTTCTCTTTACTTCAAACATACGCCAAAATAGTTAACTTTTCACCAAAAATAAGAGCCACTGCTCTATATGGAATAATTGAATGTTGTAATATTGATTCCAAATTGAATACAAAAGCCATGGCGTGGATGGTAACCTATATGAAAAGTTCATCATGCAAGAAATATCCTGAAGTCAACAATGCTGCGTTCTCGTTATTAAGAGTAATCACATCAAACAACTCAGTTCAGGATAACCTTCCTGCAGTATACTTACTGACCAAAGCTCTATTAACAAAGTCCAACGAAGCATCTAAAGTATTTGGAGACGATTTGTTTCCTGAAACTAAAGCTGGTATTATTTGGTTGGTTGCCGATTATTCTCTTCAAAACATAAAACTGGGCTCACAATTGTTGAAGAAAATCTTGCATACCTTTGCTTATGAAGATCCACGAGTAAGACTTCAAATCTTAACATTGGCTGCAAAATTGTATACCAATTACAAGAGTTCGTTGGAAGGAGACGAGCCTGAAAATAACGTATACAAACAAATGTTTGATGATTTAATTTCATTATCTAAATTTGATCCAGATTATGAAATAGTTGACAGAGCCAGGTACTTAAATGGATTGTTAAATAATTGTGGTAAGGAGATTTGCCAGTTGATTTTACAAGCACCTAAGACTGTTTTGAATTATATGGAAATTAGTGAGAGTATCCCTCTATACGTTACCAAGAGCTTACAAGCCATTGACTTTGCAGATGCTCAAGACATGAGCAAAGAAAGGGAAGATGAGGTGAAAGTTTATGACTTTGAGCAAAAGAGCGTCAGTATATCATCAGAAGATTACCAAAAACATAGCTTGAGTAATGATGTTCCATCTTCATTTGCGAAAAAAGACTTCAATAATAATACCAGATTAATAAGAACCGATGATTTTGTTTCAGTAAAAAATAGAAAAGATTATAAATTGAAGACCATGGAGGATTTCTTTGCTGAGGACAACGTTTATAAAGCTCCTCAAAAGAAAGTTGTACGAAAAATTGTATACCAAGAAGAAACTGACAGCGAAGAAGAAGATGATGACGATGAAGAAACTGGCAGCGAAGAAGAAGACGATGACGATGAAGAAACTGGCAGCGAAGAAGAAGAAACATCTGAGGAAGGTGCAGAAAGCTCTTAAGCATCTGATTAATCTTTTCATATATACATTTTTGTTTTTTATAAAATATGTTTTAGCTCTGGAATATCGTTCAATGGATACAAAGGAACAAGTCTTTCGTTTTCTTCCTTTGCAATTTCATTGTAGACTGCATAATAAGCATTTCTTACAGCACTAGAGGGATGAGTCAGTCCTGTCCACATATACTGCATCAGAATTTCTGTTCCAATAACAACTCTCAAACCATCTATAGCTGGTCTAATTTTCTCAATGGCGTGAGGTGAGGTTTCAAAAATGTTGGGAATCAGCAAACTCAAGAAATGCACAAAGGCATCTTCACAATCACAGTTTTTACAAGAGACAGCAAGTGATCTTACAACGGTGGCTCCAGTCTGTCTCAACACAACATTTCTATCTGTCAATGCATGCTGAATCATAGGCACAACAAGATACACATAGTCTTTTGATTCCTCACCAACATACTCAAACATGAAAGCCAATGCCTTGAGTATACCATTCTTTATGTTTGTATCTGGAGTGCTATATTCCTTTAACAAAACAGGCAAAACAGTATATGTACCACATGACTTGGCAACAATGGCTAATGCAATGGATGAACACAGTCTTATTTGTCTCTCAGACATTTTTAAATTATTCAAAAGTGTTCCTATAATATCTTGAGGACCTACACCTGCAGCAATCACCCCAAAAGTATCATTCGCCTTTATACGAAGATCTTTGATTGGAGTTTTAAACAGTTCTAAAAGCTCATTGCATATTCTGTTCCATTCCCTAGGAGGTATCATATCTGAGCACTTTTCCGAAATCAATGTTATAATGTTCAGCAAGTTGTAAGAAACTCCATAGTAGGGATTTCTCAAGATAGGGGTTAAAGCAGGAAGTAATTGGGTTACTGGAGGTTCCAATTTTTTTATATCTTCAATGGAAAGCAGTACTTCATGAATGCACTTGATAACATACTGCAATACTTCACCTACAGGCTCACCCAAATTTTCATAAAATACTACACCAAGTTTGTATATCAAACCTTGTTCATCTAAGGCTTTACAAGTCTTAACTAATCTTGAAGCTAAATTGGCTGCGTTCTTTCTCATTGATGAATTTTTGTGACTCATCAATTGCAAGCAAGTACTGATTATGGGAAGTAGGTATGGTTTAAAATTAGTACCTAATTTAACAGCCAAAACATCAAAACACCTTACGTAGCACTGGTTATCCGATTTTTGGTCTTGAAAGCTGAACAATAAGGCATCAATGATTACTCTTTCAGTTTCTTCCTTGATCACTAAATTCATCTGATCTTCAGAATTTAGCATCTTTACTATACCCCAAGCTACCATTTCCCTTAAAACCTCAAGGTTGTCTTTTAAACATTCAACAAAATGCTCAAAAATGAGCTCAGTGTTGACTTTTTGAAACATGGTGTTAGTTGTGAATTGCACAGTATTAATTAACTTTGCAGAAGACAAAGCAGTATGTCTAGTCCAAAAGTTCTCAAAGAAGATATGTAGCAAAAACATCTTCATGTTACTATTGAAGAAAAAAGTTTCATCTGAGGAATCTTCGAGTTTATACAAATTCTGGATTACCAACAAAACTGTGATTTTAAAATCCTCATTTTGATTCTTCAAACCTTGTTCTTTTTCATTCTTTTTCTTGTACGTTTTTGATTTTTCATCAAATACAGCTCCCAATGATTCCATACAGAACTTCAGAATAATTTCTCCGTATATTTTCAAGTTCTCCTGATCCATCATTGGCAAAAGTGAACTCATAGCTCTTAGGTGATATTCCCTAAGTTTACCTCTTGCATGCTGAACCTGATTGGTAATATTATTTAACACTGTTTGCTCATAAACATCAAACACTTGTTTTTTGTCTTTAGAAATGATCAAATTTGTAGTCAATATGGCAACTGATTTGTTTTTTAAATCTGGATCCAGCAACATCTTCGATATCAATGAAAGAAAAAACGTAATATCTAGTTCAGATTGAGTGGAAGTATTAGCAGATAAGTAGAAGATACTCTTACACCCAATGAATCTGACGTTTCCCAGCTTGTCATTTTCCATAGCCATTTTAATAAAACTTAAAACATCATGGTCATTGGAATCACATAGAGAAATGCACATGGCTATGGAGTCAGCCATTGTTTCATCATTGATGTGCTTTTTAAATAACTTGACAATGCTATTAAATCCTATTTTTTTGTAGACTTTCTTGATGATCTGCTTGCTCTCGTTTTCCAATACACTATTCATATCTTCTTGCTGTGATTGCTTTTTAGTGATTATATCATCTTGAAGGTCTTTTGTTTCTGAATTATCACTCATGATCAAAAATACTAACATTAACCAAATTTTTTCCATCAAATAACCTTGTTGTTCTATAAGCTCATTTAAATCTATCACATCCAGAATATTTGCTAGAGTTTTAAAAAGATGAAACCTCGCATTGTTGAAATCAGGCTCAAGAATTATGCCCATTGATTTATCAACAAAAGGTGCTAATAATCCAATGTTTTCTTTAACAATGGTAATGATCTTCTTTTGATTCTTTTTTCTTTGCTTGGGTGGAGTGTTTGAAGTTTGAATGTTGTATATCAATTGTATGAAAAACTTGTCTTTCTTGGGTACGTTTTTTTCGACTAACTCTGGAAAGTAAATCTGTTCTAATAGAGTCATGTTGATAAATTTATTCAATTTTATACTGTCTTTTTCATGTTCCAATTTGTTGCTGTCTATAAGTTTATCTTTTATGTATTCTGAAAATGTTGGCTTTTCTTCAACTCTTTGTCTCTTTTCACCTACTTCAGTGACATCAGAACGCTTTGTTTTCAAAGCATTTGATTCTAATGCACTTGATTCAAAGTTAGGCAGAATGCTCATCTTGATGTATGTTCTATGGTTGAGGAAGTAATTTTTTCAAAAGTGCTGGCTGTATAAACTCATCTTTTAAAAAGAGAAAGAACCAAAAACCTCGAATCTAAGACGAAAACAATTAGTTATTTTTAAAAACGCTACACATGATAAAAAGCAACTTTGCACGTGATCAATTTGACTGTCGGAGATAATTACTGCGCTTCAGGCTGCTGTGCATTCACTGCTGGTACTGTGTAAAACTTAGAGGTAGTGCCTAATCTTATATTGAACAAGTGAAAACGCAATGAAGTGGTTTTAATCTAGAATGGTTATATATATATATATACATATCTATTAACTGAACCCACAATCAAATGTTGTAATGCTATGTCAATCCTAACTCTTATATGGTGACAGAAAACTTGAGGCGAATTCACCAACAGTCTCTAAGAGGAAACTGTTAAGTAAATCACACCACCTTCGAACGATACTTGACTCTGCTTGTAGCCTTTGGTATTCAATGACTATCCTTTCTTATTAAAGTCACGTGCTAGCGCACCTGATCAATGTTTTAGGTTGGTATTTAGCACAAAAGTTGTAATCACGTTCTACTTTCTCCCTGTTTGATTGATGCAATCAAAGTACCTCTTTAGCATAATCATTACAGCAATTAAAAACAAATAAAACTCAAAAAAACTGATACTTTTCTATATAATTTGCTACTAAGGAATATTCTGGAATCTGCTTTTGATTTGTTTATATTCTTCTATAGAAATACCTAAAAGATCACGAATGGCCTTTTCATGGATCTTCACATGTCTATCTCTATTAAACGCTGTGCTGAAGCACTTTGAGCAGTTGTTATAGTAGCAATGAAATGGCTTTTCATTAGTATGTGTTCTCATGTGGTTTTCAAGAGCAAACTTGCTTGACAAGATTTTGGAACATATTTCGCATGTTTTTTTCTTAGGTTTATAGGCTTTCTTAGGTTTTTTGATTTTTTGTTCATTCTCTGATGCCAGCAGAGAACCATCCTGCTTTACGTTATTGGATAAAAATTCAGGTTGGTTGAATGTGCGTGTTTGATTTGCTGAAGGGTTTATAGCAGATTTAAAGAAATCATTGGATTCAAACTTTGGTTGAATAAAAGAAGGTTGTTTAACAACCAAGTTATCTCTGGACAATTGCTGAGAAAGGTTTGTATTGCTAAAGTTTTTAGGAATTGAAATTGTTGAGTTGTACAATTGGAAATTATTGAAAAGATTTGTTTGACTGTCCATTTTAAACAAGTTAGCATTACTGTTTGGAAACATTTGTGTCTTGTGAAGTTGTTGGAATAACCTGGTTGTGCTATTACTATTCCTAGAAAAATCTAGCTCACTGTTATTCAATAAAGTATTTGAAAAATATGTTGGTTTATTAACTTTAGAGTTTTCCGCACTATTATTAAAACCACCATTTTGCTCATTATTCTTGTTAATGATATCTGAAGGGTAAAGGATGTTGCTGAATTTAGATTTTGAGTCGATACGCGATAAGTTATTAGGAAAATAATCGCTAGGCAAAGCTGCAATATTTGAATAACTCTTGTCTTGGCTGTGGTATCCGAGAAGATGTCCGCTGTTATTAGTAAACTTGTCAATATTATTCACAGCAGCTGATGAATTTGAAGTTTTCAAGTTACTTGAAATATTTGAACTTGGAAAAGATTGATTATTGTTGTCGTAGAAGTTCATTTTGAAAAAAAGATTATTATAAAGGTTTCTTTATTTGTGAATTAAGGTTTAAAATCTTATTGCGTGTATTCATATACAATTGATATAAGAGAAGTTTGCTACAAGAATATCGTTACCATAAACTGCTTGTCAAATGTGATTTTGAAGTGCGTTTATCTGGTTATGTTAAAAGAATTACGTATTTATTATGTGTCAAGAAATGTATGATAATAATCAAGTTAGAGATGACAAATGTATATATCATTTAAACTTCACATCGACTAATGATTACATTGCTAAAGATAATGATTGAGTTTATATACCTCGATCAAGCATATATCCTTAATTTGGCTAAAAAAAGAGATAAGGGACCCATCTTTCCTGTTTAAAAGGTTCCATGGTTTATGGATGGTGTGAAAGATATACTGGGACGTTTCCTTTTATCCAGTGTTCATCCTTTTTGGAGGGAAAGCGCGATCACATATTCTTTTTTTTTTTTTTCGGAGTAAGAAGGAGGGATTTTGGTCCTTCTTGAGATTAGATGTGGTCGGAGATAACAAATTCAATTCAATTGGTAGCGGAACGATTTCTGTTTTTTTTAATTTTGAATATAAGTAGGCATATATATTTTTTTTTAAGACAAAAATTTTTGGCTACGCAAAAACAAGATTTATAGCGGGTTTATTCTAAATCTCGGCGGCAATAATTTTAAGCCTCTTTTTTTGATAAACATGATTCAAATATATGTGGGGGATGTTGGGATAATATTACAATGTGGTTTATTGGACAGTTAGTTCACCCTAATTATCACAATCATCAACACTGCCTAGAGCACTTGTGTTTAGCAGTTCATTTTTGCTACTCCTTTTCATTCTCTTCTTTGTAATAGGTTTCTTATTTATGCATAATTACTTATTGTACATTTTTGTTTTGTTTAAAAAAAACCACGTGGGAATAACTAAAAGAGTCTCTCCCCCCTTTTGAGAACATCAACAAATCCATTTCTGTCTTTTTTTTTTTTTTTTGTGAAACACAGATAAGTTGCGTGCATGACTAAAAAAAAAAAAAAACAGAAGAAAATTATATTAGAATATAAAGTCTTACTATTGATTTTTATTATGCAGTCCGTTTCTTTTACTACGTCATGTAAAGTGGTTACGATGGCGTGAGCCAAATATTAATGAATTTATTTTTTAAAAAAAATAGCCAAGTAATTGATTAGAGCTACACACGGTTGAATATAGGGTATTTTGAAATTAGAAAAAAAAGAAGAAGAAGGTATTGCTGTTTGATTATTCAAACAAAAACTAGAGGTACATATTAAGTAGACGAGGATATAATAGTTACAGGAATTGAAAGATTGGCGAGTTAAAAAATAAAATAAATCAAAAAAAAGCATAAATGTAGAGCAATTTATTTTGTTTCAAGCTATATGTTGAAATCAGTTTCGAAAATCTTACTTTTTTCTTCCGTTGTCCCATTTATGGACTTGTTTCATGTGTCTGTTTCTATTACTAGCGAACTTGCTAATAAATTTATCACAAAAGAAGCATTTAAAAGATTTTCCATCACTGTGAATAGCCATATGAATCTTCAAAGCTGAAGGTGACTGGCACATCTTCTCGCAAACTGAACATTTGTTGTTTGAGTTGCTTTTGCTCGTATTTATTTGATTCAACTCACGTTTTTCATGGAGTTTATCCTTTACCTCTTCTTTTTTAGGCTGTATGTTAAAAATCTCATGTTTATTAAAATTTGCATCTTCAAGTGTCGTGCTTTGGCTTCTGAATGTTTTGTTCTTGAGATTATCAAAGTTCATGGTATTGAGCACGATAGGCATATTCTTTGACTTGTATACTCTTTTTGAATTCAATGCTAGTATGGCATATTCTTTTTCGTATTTATATTGTGTGTTCTTCACAGGCAGGGGCAATGTTCGATCGTTATTGTTGGTGAAAACATTGCTTATATTTCGAGGAACATTTGGTTGTTTATATGAATACGCATTAGTTCTATGGTGGTCTATGTTTAGGTTGAAAGAGTTGTGTAGTTGATTGAAGTTCATATTGGATTTATTCATAAGAGCAGCTTTTATTTATCAGTTGTTTTTATGAAAACAAAAAAATTCAATTTATTTTATAACTGGAATATGTTTTGTTGGATGTTAACTTTGGTTTTTTTTTAAAATTCTTAACTTCTTTCTATTTTTTTCAAAAAAAATGCAAGTTCTCCTTAATATGTTTCATACAAAAATCTTCTAATTTAAAAATTGCTACTTATCTTTTTTTTAAAAATTCAAATTTTTAAAAAACGTATTTTTTTAAATGATTATATATACTTATGACTTATGCTCACGATAAGAGGAAAAATTCAAATTCAATTAATTTCAAATATTGTAATTATTTTTTTTATTTTTTTTGAAAGGGTGCATTTGAGTATCCTCTCATTCTAGTTTAATTTAATATTAATTGAATAATATTTTACTCCAATTATTAAAGCCTCTTAATTTAATTTTCTAAAAATAATTCCGCTTAGCAGCTGCTTTTCCCTCAAAATCTTGCTAACAATCATTTATTTAACGCTTCTTTTTTTTTATGTATGTACTTTTCCCTACATTATCAACTGGAGGGGTGAGCCAAGAATTCAAGAAGAGGAAAGAATTGGGTGTTTTTTTCTGTTTCTATTGTAATTTTGTTTTTTTTTTCTGACTTTTTTTTTTTTTCGTTTAGCAAAAAAAAATCCAGATGCAGCCCTCTCTGTGAATATATTATTTTAATTTTTCCGGTAAATACAATAGACCCTTTTTTTTCATTTTCATCAACTAAAAAATTCAATATATTACATATGTGTGTGTGTGTTTTTTTTTTGAGTGCAGTGCTTTCAGATAATCAAAAGACCATAAAATTGATCGCTAAAGTATATCCAATTTACACTTTAAATGGGAGGCTAGAAGTTTTTTCTTACTATCTAATAGTTTTTTCCGCTTAAAGTACGTGGTCTGGGGCACATCATACAGGTTTGTTTCAAAAAGGATAAGTGGAGTAAGTAAGCCGATTAAAACTCTACAATTTTTTTTTTTTTTTGATTGGCCCTTAATACTGTTCTTCACATAAAAAGCATGACTTCTAGAGAAAGGAAACCCCCGGGAATGGTTGAACTTATTTCTTAGTCATTTATTGCCTTTTTTCCTGTACTTCAGCTAGTCATCAGTATATTTGAGCAGTCAGGAAGATATATAGCAACACATTCTTTGAAGTCATTACGATAAAAGCCAGGTAACAGAAAGTTTGCAAGAAGGAAGTTATGTACATACGGAGACCTATATCTTGAGCTGTACAAAAAAAAAGAGTTCATAATCCGGTATTAATGAATGAATAAGGAGAAAGGGGTTTGTATTGATTGTCATAAAAGATGCAAACAGTTATTTGAACAGTGATAGTGACATTTATCTTTAAGCAGGTTTTTTTACATATAAAGCAATCTAAAAAAAAAAAAAATGTTTGTTTTTTCTAAAAGCTTGACCTATAAACTATACCTGGTTTGCAGCCAAAAGTGTGTCTTGTTGTTTGGAAACTTTAAGCATGTAATGTTTTATACTTTGATGGAAATTCTGAACTTTCTTTATGAGATATGCTAAATTTTAGTGGTTTATACTTGTGTAGAACTAAATCAGAAAAAAACAACTTTTTCACACTGCAGGTTTAGCATATTAAACAAGGTGAAAACTCATAAATATAGCATACGCCTTGTTCTACTTTTAAATATACTTACATCAAGCAGTCTGGTAAAATTGAAATTGCGATTCAATATTATTTACTTTTTGTCTTTATTTACCAGTCATCAATCATACAGATGAACTGTCATGATTTATCTACAGCATTTGTCAAGGCCATAATATAAGTGCACGAAAAAGATTTAGTTCTGGTGGCAAAGCGTCAAATTCAGTATATAAAAGCTACTTTACAATATACAACTTAATATTTAGTGTTTATAAAAGGCTTTAATCAAATGCCTCACTGAAAACGCTACACGACTGGAAACCCTCTAAGAAATGTGTTCTAAATGATAATATCTTATCCCTCGTCATGTGTTCAATTATTTATTCCGGTTTCAAATTAATGCTGCATTTTTAACCCTCTCAATAATCTTTAAAGAGATGATGTCAGAACTCTCCAAAATACAAAATGTGTTTTACGAAAAAAAAAAAAAATTTTTTTTTTTCAAACAAAAGACGGATTAAGGGTCCACGGGGTATCGATGAACATTTTCGCAAAAGGCTCTAGACTATCTGATACGAATTTCTCTGCATCTTTTTTTTTTTTTTGATAGTGGCCGAGAATTGTTCTAAAATCAATGATTTCATAACAGGTTTCATGTTGTCGGCATTATATTGCTTTGTCTGATAAGTCATAATCAGATTGTCAAACATTTTACATATGCTCCCTTTTTTCCTGATAGCTGTTTAATTTATGTTTAGCCAAATAATCTCCACGACTGAAAATTAAAAAGATGAATTAAAAATTACGACTTTTTTATTTTTGTTATCTAACTAAATGGCTGTAGTAAACGTAGTGAGCAAAAAAAATTGAACAAATTGATTAAATATTACGTTTGAAAAGGTGAGGCATTGTCAATAATGCAATAAAACCATCTCCCCATTGGCCACTTGCCTGCTATTCTGGTGAAATGCATTTGCAGTTTTTCTATCAAAACCACAGTGTTTTTTGAGGGTTTTTTAAAACACTCCTACTATTCACTAATCTGAAAGAGACAAATGTCTACTTTCAATGTCATACTTGTTTAATGATTGTACTTATAACTCACAGTATATGGTTGATTCACTACCTGGCAGTCAATCCCCAAAAAAATAATCACACTGCTTGCTTTGTAGAATAAAAAGTATATCTTCTCTATGTTTTGAGATTAAAACCAAATACAATTTCAACTTTTACTAGTTCCATTGTAATAACATTGATAATCAACTACTACTTCCTATTAAAAATCTCACTATGCAGTTGTGTCATTAAACAACTGTGTAGCGCTTTATAGTGCTCTTATTTCCGACTGATCGGGTAAAAATATAAATATCCTTTTTTGGAAGTCTGCTAATGCACCAGTGTATTCCTCGTTTTTTTTCACTTTCTAGGCGACATAAACAAGGCATATAATAACAAGTTGCCAAGTAAACATCAACACAAGTTTCAAAACACCAAAAGAATCATCACAACAATCACCCAAAATGGTTCTTCTTGACAGATTTATAAGATGCATTTTTGCTCAAATATTGCTTCTTACATGTATTTCTGCTAAGCTTTCAACGGCAGACTTCAAGGAAAACTTAGTTTTAAAAATGTTGCCTAAAGATTACATGTTATCGAGTTTTAACTTTAAATTAAAGTCAGATAACATCATAGCTTCAGAAAAAACTCTGTTTGATTTTAAAAAGCATAATGGGTTTTCAAAGACTATAGAACCTTTATTAAGCCAGCATAATGTAAAAAACTTGTACATAAAATTCACTAAAGGGCACTGGGATTCACAAAAATGGGGCAAATTACCAAACAATGGGTGGACTTCAGGAGGGTCAGGTGTTGAGATCTGGGCCATGATGGAAGCAAGCAATAAGACAGAAGCAATCAGTAATTGGAATATTCTAATGAGTGAATTGAGTGGTACTTTTTGCAGTTCTGTTAACTTTATCAATTCAGAAAAAATCACATTCATCAATGATATCCAGTCTTATTACGATGTTGATTTACTAGACCAAATTCCTATAACCAATGAAGATAACGAAATGTTCTTTTTGAGAGGTTCATTGGCTAATGAGGCTGTTTGTACAGAAAATTTATCTCCGTTTTTGAGAATATTACCAACTAATGGGAAAACTGGTTTAAGCTCTTTGATCAATGGTAACAGATTATTTGATTCTTATTGGAATTCCATGAGCATTGACATCAATACTAAGTGTACTGATGAAACAGAGTGCTATTACGATACTGATATCGACATCAACTTTGTAGTAAACATTCCCCAATCCTTAGCTAGAAATAAAAGACCGACACCAAAGCCAGTTCCAGCTGAAGAACTACAATGTGATCCTAGCAAAAAGTTAACTGAATGGGAATGCTTCCCTATGTTAGGTAAAAAGGGATATAGCTTTTTCTTGTCTGATATATTTGGAACATATATCAACGATTATAACAGAATGAATCAAGATGATGTCTCCACTGTTTCAATAACTGGAATAGATGATGAATATTGGTCAACTGGTATCAAGCTAATCCCTAAGGATATTACTGATGATGAAGATATAGAAAAACTGGGTATTCTTGGAACAAAAAATCATTTGTATGAATTGAAAGAACAACAAAAAACAGATTATGATATTTACATAGGCACAGTAGACAACACTAAAGTAATCTTAGATAAATCCGAAACTCCACCTGTATACGTCACCAGATCTTTAACTGGAGATTCTCAAGATAAAGGTGTTATGAGAGTTGCATTCACAAATCCGTCTACTGAAAAAGACATCATTATCAGATACTTTGAGACTTTGCCCTGGTATATCAGATTATATGTTTCTTCTTTAAAGATTAATGTTAAAGAATTCAAAAAAACAAGTCTTGAAAAGTTTTCTGGCAATGCTGAGGATTTGATTATAAAAACGGATATATCCCCATCTATACTACGAAAGGCACCTCTCCATATGCAGCACACTTTGAGAATTCCTAAGAACTCTGTAGTGATGATGAGTTTTGATTTTGAAAAGCCGTTATTAAATTACGAAGAGTATCCGCCTGATTCCAATCACGGATTTGAAGTCGAAGCTGCGGTTATCGTTGTTATTGATGAAGAGTTTGAGGAGAAGGCTACAAGTGAAGAATTTGCAGGAAATTTGCAAGATCACAATTATATTATGAGAACATCAACTTTATTGTTGACATTAGCCACTCCGGATTTCTCCATGCCGTACAATGTCATCACTATAACTTCTACGTTGATGGCATTCAGCTTTGGTTTGATATTTAACCTGTTGACCAAGAGGGTAGTCTCCGTTGAGGACTCTAAGGGTTTGGTCACAGAAAGACCACTTTCGAGACTAATCAAAGCTGTTAAATCAAAAATTGGAATCTAATTTTAAAATAAACGACATCTTTTATATAACTTACATAACTGTTACTCTCTTAGAAGGGATCTTCAAATGGATCTTCTTCGTCATAATCGTCGTCTTTTTCAAATTCGTAAACGATAGCACCACCAGAGCTGAATTGCTGTGCTTCCATGAACGGTAACTCTACGCTTTCCTTAGCCTTTCTTTGTTTATCTGTCATTTGCAAGTTGAAAGTAGTCATACCCTCAAACTCTGAAATGTCGTTATTACCAAATGGATTGTCTACTTTCAATAACTTAGTATCATCCACGTATTCATGATCAATGGAGTTTATTATAAACTTGAAAGTACTTATCCTGCCTGACTTTCTTTTGTTGGTAAAGTCTACATGATATCTTTTTGTATTGTTAAACCCTCTAGGAATATGAAATTTATTCAAACTGTTATCCAATTCTTCTTCATCATACACGTATTTGTTGTCTTTAATTATTGGGTTTATATCCAAAATGACATTGGCTTCGGTTTTTAATATTTGGGCCGCACTTGGGTACAATGTGGTCATTTGGGAAAAGTTGTTCTTGCTTTGGAACTGTTCAAAGTCGACGTTGTCCTTGTGGTACACAGCCAGAATTGTTCTATTTGGTATCAGTTCACCTTCTCTGTAGCTCAGCATGTTTATTAATAACAAAAGATCATCGCTGTCTATGTACAAAGCATTATCGATTATCAACAAATTCTGTTTGGTTTTGTTTATTTTAGTTTCAATTTGTTTTAGTAATTCATTGTATTTAGCATCAAATGAAGATTCAGCATCACTTGAAGAGATAAATTGATATGGCTTTATTATATGATCAGCATAGTGTGGTTTGTTTATAGAGTTTTCAAACCCTATATAAATGACATTCAAAGATGAATTATTGTGTTTAAATTCTGCTAAAATGGATGATGAGGCTGTTTGAATCAAAGAATCCAAGACCAAAACTAAAGGAGTTTGTTCCTTCAAGCTGAAAGTTCTTTTAAGTAGTACAAGAGAGTTGTTAGTGGTCAATGACATTGCGATATTGACTTAAAATCCTTGGTATTTACGTCTTGTCTACCGACATTACTAACAGTTGAACTGTTTTAAAACTGAGCCAATGCTCTTACTCTTAAAACGTGCACCTACAAAAAAAGAAAAGATAGAAAATCGGAGATAAGGTGTATTATGTCCGATACAAGGCATATATTCTTGAATAAACGTAGGTACCAGTGGTGTCCTAGGGGGTGAATTGGTCATATCAAGCTTAATACTGCGTTTGGCTTACTAGCAGTGCTATTCTGTATACTTGATAGGTGTTTTTCCGATTTGATTATGCACTCATGGTCCTCAGTTGGTTTGCTGGCTTTACATATTGAAGTGAAGCTGCAAGAACACACGTGATGGGGTTTAAAATTTGCAACTTATCTCCGCTTGTCGGAGATAAGTAGATAGCTGGTAAAGGTATTACAAGTTCTTTTCAAAGTTACATGTACAAGTTGTTATTGTTGCTTAGTATTTGTGTATTACTATGCTATTAGATAATTTACGTTTAATGCTAGTAGCGTACCAGAAATGTGATCGCCTAACAATCTTACTCACCATTATATGGCAATGTGTGAACACGTGACTTGACTTAAATGTAGCAACAAGTGTTGAGGTGGTATGCATATGAAGTGAGTTTCAATTTGCTAAGGTATACAAGATGGCAGAGTGTTTTTTATTAAAACACTATATACAC
>ERZ794949.21-NODE-21-length-62561-cov-4.106022_pt1 | contig 62561 bp, 64 predicted proteins | sample MGYA00511363_ERZ794949 | MGnify/ENA primary metagenome ERZ794949 (study PRJEB30137, sample SAMN04331402) | food metagenome | isolation source: T1 must sample point D1 replicate B | place: Australia: South Australia ...
CCCCCCGCCACTGCCGCACCAGACCAGACCTGAAAACTGAGGTTCAGATGCCATTTAAGATCTTCCTCGTCAAAACGCAAACACGCCTCAGATACCGATAGCGGTAACAGGACGACGGGGTATACCGTCTGAAACTGGCACACCACATCGTTGATATTCCGTGTGAACAACGAGGAACCGGCGGCAATAGTATTCTTATCGGTTAAGCCGCTATTCAGCCTGTGCGGTTCAATGGCAACGATGCACGTTGACGGCATCACCCGCAAAAACTGCGGTGCGATAGTGGTGAGCAACGCCTCCGTGAACTCCGGCATATCGTCGTCCAGGCGCTGATGAATGCGGGAGGTGAGTAACGCAAAAGATTCAATGATGCGTTCAACGTGCGGGTCTTCTGATTCACCTTCGAGCATGCCCAAACGACGGGCAATCTTGGGGAAACGGCTGGCAAACGCTTTGCCATGCTGTTTCAAAAAGACCAGTTCTTTCTGATAATACGACAGCAGCCTATTCATCGAAATAAAACTTACCCGTGCAGTCATCCCACACCAGTTCAAATTTCACTGGCAATGCATTATGCAAAGCATGTATTTCAAAAATGACGTGAGATGAATTATTCGTTTTAGTCATAATTGCCACGTCGGATAAACGAGGCTCAAAGCGCTGCAAGGTCATTGCAATCTGTTGTTCGATGATTTTTTTTCGTCGTTCGGTGTCATTAATTTGAGAAACCGAAGAATTGATACCGTAATTTAATACCGATGCATTCACCAACGGCAAGGTTTCAACATGAGCTAAACGCGAACGTGAAGACAAAAGCATCCTGAGCTCATTCAGCAGCCAGGGGCTTTTTTCTTCCGTCCGGTAAGTTTCTTCTTCAAGCTGAGGATTGTCATCACTCAGGCGAAGCAATAAAGAAGGCATGGTTTATTCTCATGTGATATAAAGCAGTGCTTGCACACTGCTGTTGATAAATATTATTTAAGATTTTTTTCCGGAATGTCGTATTTGATTGGTCCGATTTTATCCAGCCCCGTTTCTTTGACATCAGGAACATTGAAAGTCACTTCAACCATGCCTTCATACGTGAAGCTCAGATTCATAAATAATTTTTCACGCATGTCGAAACTCAGGCTACTGAACTTGCAATCGTTATAGACAGTACGCTGGATTTCATAATCCTTATCGAACTGGTCTGAGCCACGATGAACAATAGTAATGGCAATTTTTTTATAACCACGTTTCAGATACTGTTCGTATAAGCTACTGGTTTCTTTTGTCACCTGAATAGATGCATTGCAGGATTCAAAATACGTCCCGTCAGGACCGGAATACGTCGTTAATCCGGCCGGGGAATACCCTTCCATCCAGCCTTTATACGTTTGTTCTTCAGACGAACCGGCAATATCCTTGCCATCAATCGTTATTTTAATGAACTGACAGTCTTTCAACTTTGCCATTTTTTATTTCCTTTAAGTAAATGACGATTAAGCACTGGCCGCCGCGGGTAAATCAGCGACTAAACGCAGTGACATACTTAACCCTTCCAACTGGAAGTGCGGTTTCAGGTAAGCAATTGCGCGGTAAGTCCCCGGGAAACCAGGCACTTCAACGACTTCAATACTGGCTTCACGCAGAGGGTAACGTGCTTTGGTTTCCGGCCCGGCGTTATCCGAAGCCACCACATATTGCATGATCCATTTCTGCAGATATTCTTCACATTCACTACGTGACATAAAGCTGCCAACTTTGTCGCGAACGATAGATTTCAGGTAATGAGCAAAGCGGGAGGTTGCCAGAATATATTGCAGCTGGCTGGACAAACGGGCATTGGCATTGGCTTGTTCGGAATTATACAGACGGGGTTTGTTGACTGATTGTACTGCGAAAAATGCAGCATAATCGGTCCCCTTGCAGTGCACCAGCGGTATAAAGCCAAGGTCTGACAGCTCTTTCTCGCGGCGGTCGGAAATAGCGATTTGTGTCGGGCACTGCATGACGCGTTCACCGCTTTCAGAAACGTAATTATAAGCAGGTAACGCGTTGACCAGCCCGCCGCCTTCCACGCCCCGAATAGAAGCACACCAGCCATACTCTTCGAAAGAATCGACGATACGCCCGGCCAATTCATAGGCTGAGTTGACCCACAGATAATCGGTACCGACATCATTTTCCTGAATGTATTCTTCAAAGCCAAAGGTCTCAACCGGCACGGTTTTCGCACCATATGGCATACGTCCGAGCACCGCGGGTAGTGTCATACCGATGTAACGGCTGTCATCCGTCTGGCGGAACGAACGCCAGCGAGCGTAATCCGTGGTATCAAACATTTTCACCAGGTCCCGCGGCCGGGGCATTTCGGAAAAATCGTTCATCGATAACATTCCGGGCGCGATGGCACTCAGGAACGGAGCGTGTGCGGCAGCGGCCACGTGAGAGATTTGCTCCAGGAGATCGATGTCCTGCGGAGTATTATCGAACTGAAAATCTCCGACAAATGCGGAGAAAGGCACTCCGCCAAAGGTCCCGTATTCGCTTTCATACACGCACTTAAACAACATTGACTGATCGAAATCAGAAGCTGATTTAAAATCTTTGATCAACTCCTGTTTGGTACAGTGCAGCAGACGGATCCGGGTATTTTCCGTCACACTCGATTTCACCAGCTTGTGTAAACCCCGCCATGAGGATTCCTTTTTCTGAAATTCGGGGGCATGCATGATGAGGCTGATCTGACGGGAAAGTAGCTCATCAATCTCACTGATGCGGGCTTCGATACTGCCGATAAGATCGCTGGATATCACCACTGCACCGGAAACCACCTCTGCCAGGAAGTTATTTAACTGAGACTTCATGCGGCCACGGTCTGATTCACGACGTATGGCCTGAGTGGTATCAATGATTTTATCCAGCTGACCTTCGCTCAGTGTCAATGGTTCAGGGGCACTGAGTTGTTTTTCAGAAATCATTCCGAATCTCCCTGCGCTTTATTAACATCCGGGGACGCCATGTTTTGCTGTTGAAAGAGCTCTGAAAGCTGTTCTTTCAGCCGTTCGTTGCTGGCAGTGCGATTGCGCAGATCACACAGTTGTTCACGGAGTTCAATCAGTTTGCGCAAAGGTTCAACCTGACGGGCAATATTGTCCGGTGAGAAATCTTCCATACTGTTGAAGGTCAGTGAAACAGCCAGCTCCCCCTCATGTTCGGGTAAGACATTCTTCACTAAAAACTCAGCATCAGGCTTCATTGAAGACATCACACTGCCAAAGTTATCTTTATCGATACTGAGAAATTTTCGGTCACGTAAGTTATCGCAACTCCGGGTAAAATCGCCCATCACACCGATCACTAATGGCAGTTCTTTAACCGTCTGTGCATTGCCAATATCAACGTCATAGGTAATTTGCACACGCGGCGGCCTTGCTTTATCTAATTTATGCTGTGTATTTCCCATGAAAACCTCCATGTAAAAATATTATTTTCAAATCATCGTCTCAGGAACTTCTTAATTCAGAAGGCCATGTGAAATGTTATAACTTCTTTAATACATAAATGCCGACAGACGTTCAGGAATCCGTGGTTTCTTAAGCTTATACTTCCTAAGATAATCACAAACAAAATTAATTATGGGAAACCCATGCTTACCAGGATAATGACCATGAGCACATATTAACTCAATGATGCTCAACAAACTTACAGCCCCTATAAATAAACCACCCCCACTTACCCATCCAAATACAGACAGAAGAAGGCGGTTAATTCACACGCTACAGTAAGAATCTTAGCCTATGTTTTTTTATATATTAATCGAGTTGATTTACAAAACATTACCCACCCACATTTAAATACACCTCCCCCACCCGATCACAGATTAAGAAGTCAATGCACATCATCAAACTTACCATAAAAACAAATAAAACCCGGTCTCATATGAGACTATCTATTTTTATTCTAATAAAAAACATCTCATTTCAGATGACGATAAAACACCTGACAAAAATATCATCAGCAACTCTTTCCGCATGAGCGGAAAAATGAACCCGGCGGGTGACCATTGTTAATATGAGTTTTCGACAAAGGATAAATAGTATAGTGACAAATATCAGCCCGATGGCCATTCACTTTGACAGAGTTTCTTTGGGATGCCGTAAACATAACCGGAACCACTGACCTCCCTCTCTGAAAGTCATTCGCATGTCAGGGTCCATGTCGTCGTAACCAGCGACTTACCAATGGCAGCGTCCTTTGCAGCACTAAATTGATACGTCACAGTATTTGTCTGGGCAACTGACGGTCCGATAGGGATAGCGGACTGAGTGGTAAACCCGCCTGTCACCCCACGGCCGGACGGGGTGCTTGCGGAGTACGTCAGTGTGGCCGGGAGATACGAAGACAGTGTGTACACTCTAAACAACGAGCCCTTCGTTCCCCCCGGCATCAATTTCACTTCCTCATTCAGGGCGCTCACCTCCACCCTCGCCGAATCCGTTTGGGTTGTCACTAAGTTACTCCAGTTTGACTGCGCTCCTGTAAGAAACCCGGCTGTCACTTGCCCATCAACGCGTATACCGCTATCGAGCGTTATTTCCAGTTGCCCTGTAGAGCACATGTTGAAGCCACTTCCGGACGGCGGGGTGAATTGGGCCCATCCGTTTTGCTGCTGACATGTCGCTGGAAACCAGTTGATCATCCACATGATCTGCGCGGCATATTTCGCGCTGCTGACTGCACTGCACTGCACTGCACTGCACTGCACTGCACTGCACGGAAGATTCGTGACTTTTATAGGCTCTTCAAGTTTCCACGAACCGTCTTTAAACACCGCACTCTGATATGTCCCTGCCTTGATGTACAGGTATGAATTATCGCATTGCAGGGTTGATCCGGCCATGGCAAAGGCGGACCAAATCATGCCGGAGACTACGATGGCGGATTTATACATTTTTCCTGATCCCCGTTGTTTATACGGCGGATAACACGGACTGTTTACCTGCCCTTCAGACCCTTGCCTGAAAAATAGTTTCATGACACTGCAGTATCCCCCACCAGCGAACTCAGCGCGCAACCGCACGGACTCCTTCGCCTCCTCCCGGTTCGGGGGAATACAGTCCGGTCAGTTATAGTTAAAACTCAGACTTACCACTGAGGTGAAAGAACCCGGTGTGATGACGTCGGCCGTTTTGACATAACCGGCTTTAAAGGTATATGTCCCGGTATGATTACTGTCTAACGTAATTTTACTCGTGGAACTGGTACCACTCGGCTTCAGCACTGTGGAGCCATTACTCGCCAGAAGACGAAGCGCAATCCCCGTCGAGCCACCAAAATTTTTGAATGCTGTAGTGTCGGTACCGTCCTGGTTTACTTCTCCGGCCACACTGATTTTTACCCCCGTGGAGTCACTTCCACATGTGAAACTGACGGGCACCTCTTTTATGGACATCGTTTCGCCCACCGCCTTAAATGCAGTGTCTGCCACACTATCCAGCGTTGTAGTATAAATATCCGTATTGAATTGACAGGTCGTATCCTGGACGACTCCCGATATCGTGATAGTGGCGCTATCTGACTTAGCAGCATGGGCAGTCATTGCAGACATCAGCAGGGTCGTGGATAACAGCGTAAAACACTTTTTTTTGTTAAAAACAGTTCTCATATTCAAAATCACCTTGTGAGCATAAAACAGAGGTTATGACGTTAATTTTTCTGATTTACTGTGACAGGTTTCATTAATTCTGATCACTGGTGAACTGTCGGTTCTTTCTTCTTTTTTCGGAAGATGATAACGGATAGTACAGTGCTGGTCCGGTGCACTTCCCCACTGTGCGGTTAATATGCCGTCAGTCTGCATACCGGACAGGTAAACCAGTCCGTCGTCGCCAACGATTCCGGTAATGTCGCCGTCGGTGACCGTACTTCCCATAGGTAAAGGTTGACCATCATGGGTGAGTGTCATCAGTACCCGCACACCGTGGCGGGTCACAAAACGGGCCTTAACCACCGCGCCTTTGGTCGGTACCACACGCGACACAGCCCCCTCAATATCGGTGTCGTCATCAAGTGTTTTCGTGTCCAGTGCAATGCGGTTTTCACGATAAGCAGACACGTAAGGCTTAATGGCATATCCACGCCAGTCTGTCTGCACACCTGTCCCGCTCTCAACCGAAAGTCCTTTCGCACCGGGTGCCACTATCAGGACGTTTGTATCTCCCAGGGGTTGCCCGAAGGTCAGTCCCTCACTGTGCAGCAATGCACCACCGGAAACACCATAACTGATCTGACGATAGTCATTACTGTAGCTGTAACCCACATTACTGCTGCCATACCCCCCCTGATAATTCAGGCTGGTACTGCCGCTCTGTCCGTCATGGCGGGAATACCCCTGTGACACACTCCAGTTAAGGTTCTTATTCTCCAGAGCAGATCCACTCAGCCCGATGCGCTGCAACGAACTTCCATTACTGTCATGGCTACTATTAAATGTGGCGTACACGGAGCTATGTCGACGGGCAGACGACGGCGGTGACAGCAATGAATCCAGCGGTACCGATAAAGACAGATACACTGACTTGTCTGCCCCCGACTGGCTGCTTTGTCGGCTGTAGTTGTATGAAAGGCCGTACGTTACCGCTCCCAAAGAACTGCTGAATCCACTCTGCAGCGAGTTGCTAACCTCATCGCTGTTCCAGTAAGTCTGGCGAATGCCACTCAGATACAGAGAACCGGTTCCCAACCGTTGTGACACACTCGCCTCAAAACGGGCGCGTTTGACTTTATTCAGATCATAATATCCCCCCCGGTTGTATCGGGACGGGCGACCATCAGGGTCAACCGTATCATCATCATAGCGCCAGCCATTCATACCTTTCAGCGCGGTTTCTTCCAGGGTATGAAACCCCTTCGTGGAATAGCGGTAACCGGTCAACCGGAAAGAGGTTCCGAGTGAGTTCAGTGAACGGGCATACAGAAAACGCAGCGATTGTCCCTGATAACGCGAACCATCAGAAAGCGTGCTGTTAGCCTGCGTAATATCAGCAGACAGCGCCCCCAGACTTATCCCGGCCCCCAGAGCGGCACTGAAATAATTTTCCGAATACTGCAGGCCACCATAGACCGTTACATCGTGCGGCTGTCCCCGGGGATAAAGGTCCCTTCCGCAAAGGCCGGATTATCATAGTGACTGCTTCCGCCGCGAAAACGTCCTGCGGTCACGCTGTATTTAAGGTGCCCTTCACGCTGCAGCACCGGCAGGGATGAATAAGGGACAGTGAAGGTGTGTTCACTCCCGCTGGCCTCCTTCACGATCACTTCGAGGTCACCACTTGAATACATGGGGAACAAATCCGTGATGGAGAATGCACCGGGCGATACATAGGTCTGGTAGATAATGAACCCGTTCTGGCGGATGCTGACCCGGGCATTGGTTGCCGCACTTCCCCGGATAACCGGTGCAAAACCACGCATAGTATCCGGATACATACTGTCATCCGAACTCAGTCTGCCCCCCCGGAATGCCAGCGAATCAAAAATATCGCTATCCGTCGTGCCTTCACCCATAAGCAGTGAACTCTTCCAGGGTGTGATGGTGCGTTCGGCGTAGGTCGTCAGATGCTGCCAGCTTCGGGAGTGACTGCCCGGGCTACTGTAGTCGCGCCAGGTACGGGAGTCACGCAGACGCCAGGCCCCGATATTAATGCCGCCCCTGAGGTTCAGGTAATGGCTCTGCGAGTTACCGTAACGTCCATGGTTATTACTGCCATTAAATGAGTAATCCAGCAGGACAGCATTAATGCCCTCATCCCAGAGTTCAGGGGCGATATACCCGTTCGCTGTATTCTTCATCGCAGCCTGAGGAATACTGATGTCGAGGCGCATTTTCTGGAAGTTAAACCTGGTGAACGCATCGCGAATATATAACCCCGGAGATACGGCCTGCTCGTCCGTGAGAGCCATCAGCGCCGGAAACAGGCGGACGTTAACACCTAGCGTTTCCATCTCCTTACGGGTCAGCACGGCTGTCAGTCCGGTATTATCACGGACATACGCCTTTCTGACCGTTGGCTTTTCATCGGCAGCCTGTGCTGTATTCTCACTTCCCGACTGAGAGCCTGAGTCCCCTCCGGCAGGTGCTTCCGTTATCTCCGAAGAGTCAGACGACTCACCTGCATCGTCAAAACGTACTGTCCTGGCAGAAACATAATAACCATTCAGATAGATATCTACCTGATACATCCCCGGAAGCTGCTTTCCCTCTGTTGAAAAAAGTGATAAATCAGCCACTGTATGTAAAGCGCTGGACACCAGTTCTGGCGGGAAATATAACTCCGCATGACCATTTGGCGAAAACAGCCCCAGTAATACCATGCCCACAGGTGAGATGGTGAACTTACTTTTGCTGAGGTGTTCATTTTTTCCGGATGCGTTCATTTTTAAGACTACCATCAATTAAAATGAAGATATTACTTTATCGAAACTGTCAGCTCTGGCGTCAGAGCACCATAATCATTAATGGTTCTGAACGTAACACTGTCTTTTCCGCCAACAGGAAACGACTGTGTAATACTTTCTCCCGGCGGGGCCATGACGTCTTTTAATGGGATGTCACCTGTTTTTAACTGAGCGATAGTAATATAATAAGGCGTCGGGTTTTTTATCTTAAGCTGGTTATCGGAGTGATAAAACTCCAGCCCGGATGGCGCATCACTCGTCGGTATTTTAAGCCCATCGGGACGCACAAATAATTTAATTCTCGTCACTGCAGAAAGCAGCAGTAAATTTTTTCCTTCCATCTTTTCTTTATCAACAGAAGGGATCGCTTTAGCATTAAAATAATACAGCGTTTCTTTATCCTGAGGCAGAGGCTCCCCGGTATACATCACGCGAAGAATATTTTCATTCAAGGGTCCGCTCACATAAAGTGGCGGTGTGACAATAAAATCAGTCGTTTTTTTTCCCTCAGCATCCTCAATCCAGGACTGCACCAGAAAACTTGATTTATCAGAGGTATTGTTGATGGAGACATTAGCCTGTCTGGCCCCGGACGGATAGATTAACCGGGTACCCCCAATCACTATTCCCCCGACATTCGCAAAGACAGGTGCGAAGCAGGCAACTGCGAATATAAAATTAACGAAGGTTTTTCGTAATGAATTACTGCTCATATCGGCTTCCGTCAGATTGAAATAAGAGGTTATCTGTCCATAGACTGCCGCCTGAGCCAGGCAGCTTTTCCGGTAACTGAGATGCCAGTTACCGGAAAGTATTATTACTCGTAGGTTACAGAGAAGTCTGCGGTCGCATTAGCTGCACCCGCAGTAACCACATTGGCATACGAAATATAGCCAGCAGTCAGTTGTACTTCGTTGTCGCCATTGGCAAGCGCTGTCGGTGAAAGCGCAGTGGCACCATCAAATTTCGCGACAGTACCATTCTGTTTGATTTGAATCCCGATACCGTCTGCCACTGTGTTTGCAGCACCCGCGGCGCCGGTAATCGCCAGTACTTCGGCGTTATCCTGAGCAGTATCACCTTTAAAGACAACGGATGCTTTGGTGTAGTTACCCGTAGTATTAGTGCCTGTCAGGTCACAGCCGGTGAGCTTAATGCTGAACGGAACGAATGGTAATCCCCCCGAAAAATCGGTGTGTTCATAAGTAGAATTCTCTACTAACCTGAATTCAGGGGGATCTCTATGAAGCGATCACGTTTTACTGACAGCCAGATCATCGCCATTCTTAAGCAGGCGGAAGCGGGTACTCCGGTACCTGAATTGTGCCGGGAACATGGCATCAGCAGTGCCAGTTTTTATAAATGGCGTTCGAAGTTTGGCGGGATGGATGCTGCCCTTATGTCCCGCCTGAAAGAACTGGAAGAGGAAAATCGTCGTCTCAGGAAGATGTATGCCGAAGAACGGCTGAAGTCTGAAATCATTCAGGAAGCCATGGCAAAAAAGTGGTAAAGCCGTCTGACCGGAAGCCGATGGCGCAGCATGCAGTCACTTTTAAGGGAGTCAGTGTTCGTCAGGCTTGCCAGATCTTTGCTATCAGTGAATGTTGTTACCGCTATAAGCCCGTTCTCCACAGGGAGAATCTGCAAATTTCTGACTGGCTGATTCGGATCACCGATAGTCAGAAAAACCGGGGATTCGGGCTTTGTTATCTGTATTTACGTAATGTGAAAGGATTCCGATGGAACCACAAAAGGATCTATCGTATCTATCGCGAACTGTCGCTTAACATGCGTATAAAGCCTAAAAAGCGGTTAAAACGTGAAAAACCTGAGCCACTGGTTGTCCCCGAAAGCCGTAACATAAGCTGGTCTATGGATTTTATGCATGATCAGCTATCAGATGGTCGTTCTGTGCGTCTGCTGAATGTGATTGATGATTTCAACCGCGAAGCACTGGCTATTGAGGTTGATTTTTCACTCCCGGCTATCCGGGTCATAACAACACTGGAGCAGATCATTGAATGGAAAGGAAAACCCGTATCAATTCGGTGTGACAATGGTCCGGAGTATGCAGGTAATACACTGATGACATGGGCTAAACAACAGGATATCCGACTCAACTTTATTCAGCCGGGAAAACCTCAGCAGAATGCTTATATTGAGCGTTATAACCGGACAGTACGCTATGACTGGCTGGGTCAGCACCTGTTTTCGTCATTACATGAATTGCAGGAATATGCGACAAAATGGCAATATTTTTATAATCACCAACGACCGAATATGGCACTGAATGGGTTTACACCGATGCAGCATATTCAGCGTATGGCCTGATTCTACTTATTACCTCCGTTAAAAATGGGGGGATTACCGAGTGACCAAACCCGAAACCATCCCAAAAAAAAGAACACTCAGTAAACTTCGGAAAGATCTCCCAACCTTAGCAGTTGCATGGTTTTTATTCAGCCTCACCTGTTTTTAACTTTATATGGAGACTATCGAAAAACCTTATTATTTAAAAATCGCTCCCGTCAGAGAATAAGCATTCCTGAATATGATCAGTCTGAAATTATATTGACTCACACTCATACCCCGCGGAGTCGAGAGTAAGTAAAATCAAAAACTCACCCCGGATACCGTAGTTATAAAATTCAAATCGTGATTTAATTATTACCGATTACATTTCAGCTCATATAATCCGATAACGCTTTACGGATATCTCCTGAAGAATGTTGGATCAAAATTTCAGTTTTTTCAATTTTACTGTACTTAACTCGTCCCAACTGAAATCGATTTATCTTTAAATACTTCAGCGCATCGTCAAATGGTTTTCCTGAATCAGGATGTCTGACTGTTTTTAACAACCCCATGTCATTATCAGCCTGAGCATCAAATCCGACTGTATAAGCATCAGGCTCAGTGAGCTTACATAGAAAACCCACGCCTGGATTATATCGTTCGGTAAACCCGCTGTAGCAGGTATACAGGGACACTATCTTGACGGATGGCTTCATTTCAAGCATGGAAATGTGATGTTTATCTAAGAGCTCAGAAGGAGTAATGTGAACCAGGCTTTGCTGACCTCTCTTGGCGCTAATGGCTCCATGATAATCAATAATCACTTTATTTATATTTTGTAGCTCATTTTTCCCGATAGCGTTCCACGTTTCAATAAACTCCGCTACGCTGGAGGCATATGCCCCTGTCACGGTATGACCTTTATGCATTAAATAACTCATTTTCTGCTTTGAAAATTCACTAGTAGCTCCCAAGGTTAGGTCAAAAGAAAAAGGATCAGGTTTTGCGCTGATATACAAGATATTGTGGCGAGCCTTCCCTATTTTAGATTTTGTTTTTTCTTCAAAACGTCCACGGAAATGAAATGGCATATCAATTTTTTGTGGCGTGAATAAATTTGGCATATTACACCTCTCCCTTCGCGATCAAATAAAAACCACGCTAATGATTAGCGCGGACAGAGATAAAAGCACCCCACCAACCAATTCCCAATATAAAAACACAAGTTACATTACAAATAAACATTATATCTGCGGCAGAAAAACCAGGTATTCGATAACGATAATATGACTCCGTAATGAATACCTAAACAGTAAACTTCGGCATTGTTGATAACCTTCCTTTATCTAACTTTATGACACCTTCATCCTTTAATTTTTTTAATGTTCTGGATGCCGTACTTTTTGATAAAAAAGAACTATTCGTCAGGAAGAAAAGCAGAGAAAACCTTTCCTTTATATGGCAAGGAAACGAGTTCCATTTGCGTATAAGATTTAGCGTATATTCCTCTGAATCCGGACTTGCTATTTGTAAATAACTTAAAAGATCGGAGTGATAGGAAGAAATAATATCCATAACATCTGATCGCAACTCTTTTTGATGCACAATACGCCAGAATTTATTATATTCGATAGCGTCAATTCGCCCATGATCGACTTTTTCAAGCCATATTGGCGGTGGATCAATAGAGGGTAATACCCCTATGACGTGCGGAGCTGAAACGATATTTATTATCTTACTTCCATTTTCAGAGCGAACTATAAAGTCCCCCTCCATAATAAGAAAGACCTTTCTTTCACCATGATTGCAAAAATAATAAAACTGCTTCCCTCTTGAGAGCTTGTCTGCTGAAACCGGCGATGCAAAATTTGACAACGAAGCGATAACACGTCCATGATTTATCATTAGTCTTTTAGGCATCGATTCCTTCCCTGCTAAAAGTTAATCCATATATAATATGATATTATACTGAATTTTTTATTGCATTAAAGATTTGGTGTTAAACAGAAACCTCGCCAGATGACTACCATTTTTAAAAACCCATCAAAGGAGGAATAATACTTCAATGAATGTTATGTATTTTTTAAGCCATCATAAGATTAGCCTCCCGAATAAAATCCGGTATCGGTACAACGACGAACAGCACGAAAACTCTCTGTGATCACATGACTTCCTGTTGTGGTACGCTTTACCTTGTTGAGAAGAGAGAAGTATTCTCCGCCGAAAGTTTAAGTTTACGGCTTTGTGCTACCTTTCTCTCAGAATTAAATTTTTATTTCCCATCTGTCTGGTAAAGACCTGTATCTGAAACGCCGTTAATCTTCTTTACTACAGAACTCCTGAAAGCCTTATAATCATCGCTACTGAAAGCCACCGGACGGAAAAAACTCTGTGAGTCACCTCTGTACTGCAGCTTTTAGAAACATATAGCTCTTTTTCACCGGTCATTGATTTAATATTCCCGGTCGGAAATATGGCTTAGGTTGATCATCTGCTCTGCTGACCGTTGTTCAAAGTTCAGGTGTCAGCTAACCCATGCCCTTCAGGGTATTACTGACAAGTTTATAGAGGAATGATTAAAATTCCTTACCCTCTATAAATCCGTAAAATCAGCCAACCTCTATCAGGTCTTTCCGGATTAATTCCTCAATTACATCCGCTATTAACTTGTGGAATATTCTGAATGTTCCAGGCCACATCGTCAATAGTGATCGCTAATGAGAGGAATATACTCATTAGCCTATCAATAATGCTCAATATAATTGCTAAAAACGATCAAATAAAACAGTGCATATAACGTAACCATCTATTACAGAAAGACTTTTTTATTTATTGATTATTTTATCAGTTCTCTGTCTGAGACAAAAATTAGTGACTACAGTGATATTATGAATATGTTTTACGAAAAAGAGATGGTCTCATATGGGAATATTTATTTCAAATCACCAATACAGGTAAAAAAAAACTGAGTCCATCCCGCTCTTTCAGGACGTTCGGAGAGCTTATAACCTCGGGACTATCAACATCGCAACTCAGACGATTGGCCAATAGCCAGAGCCCATAAATCGGGGGTCCCGTTACAGACGAAATATCTGACGTTGACGGGACTGCTGTAATTTATTCTCACCATCATTTCACCGCGGCCGGTACGCCGATGAAACGGTAGTCCGCAATCCGCTTTAGTTTTTTAATGTCCTCATGATATGCCCGTCTGAAAGACTGCTGAATTACGCAGTCAGATTCAGGAAAGATAGAGCATCAGCCATGGATCAATCGGGGTAAGGAATATCGCGGTAATGGCAATGCTCAAAGGTTTTCGTATAGGCTACCGGCTTACCGGCAGAATAACGCCGCGGTCCGGATAAAAGCAGAGTATAAATGGATGCGGAAACTACCGGGGTAACAGGCTGATAGCGCGCTTCTTCAGCGTCTGAAGAATGATCAGGTATCAGTGGCAGGTTATGTTAGCTTTAGCGATGCGGCCCATGAAATTACAGATTATATATCCGGGTATGGCAGCGCGTTCAGGCCACACGAATATGACGGCAGGTTCCCTCGCACTGACATATGACCCTGAAAAAAAAGTGCATCATTGCTGCGCAAGCGTTGATCCTTAGCGCCCGCCAGCGAAAAGAATAGCCCCCGGAAAACGGGGGCGCTGACGCCGTTTGTAAATCAGCGGCCGGGGCTCTGTCTCCCCGGCAGAAAGGAACCCGTTCCCGGGCTAGGCGTGAGTAGCGCCCCGCAAAAAACTGCCCTGAGGTCGCTGGTAGAACGGCGGAATGTGGGCCACAAAAAAGTGGCTGACGCCTGAAGATGGGTCACTGATCTCACAGAAATCAATCAGGGCATTTTCCGGTAACGTATCCAGCGCCACATGACCTGCCGCCTGAATAATTTCATCAAGATCCGCACTGGCCTCGATACCAATCAGCAAATTCCCCTCTGCACCCGCCTCTTCCCGGCACCAGGCGACAAATGCCCGTCGTACCGGTTTATAGCGGCTGAAAAGCTGTTTCAGGGAGTCTATCAGTAAAGGCGGAGGATCTTCTGTCGCCGACAGTAACAGAGTCTGGCCCTCTGCCGGGATGCTGATTTCCCCCAGGGCATTGCCCTGCCCGCTGCACAGAGACCGGATCTCCGTGGCAGTGAAGATCTTACTGCTTTTAAGTGAAGGGTTAAGGCACAGTGTATGACCCGAAGTCATCGCAAACAGCTCATTCACCGACAGCCTGACCGCAGGAAGATCACCGCCCGTCACTTCGGTAAACGCAGCCTCCGTAGTAAAAAAGGGAATAACTGCTGTGCCATCAAGCTGCTGGCGGTAGTCCGGTGCGAACACAAAAGAGTTACCCGGGGCCGGTTTGCCGGCTACCCAGACATCAGACTGCATCAGTCGCCGGAAGAAGGCCGGGCGATCTGCCGGACCTGTGGCTGCTTTTTCTAAAAGCTCGTCGAGGGAGAGTTCCATCATTGACCTGCCCTGAAAATAAAGGCAGGCCTGTGCCTGCCTCGCGAAAAAATCTGACGCTTTTTATTTCAGCAGCAGATTAGCCAGAGTACGAACGCCCAGACCGGTAGCACCGGCAGACCATTGATCGACAGCCCCTTTACGATAGGTGGCAGAACAGTCGATATGTAACCAGCCTTGCTGATAGCCTTCTACAAAGTAAGAAAGGAAAGCTGCTGCACTGCTTGCACCGGCAGAATGTGACGGGCTGGCAATGTTATTGAGATCAGCAAAATTCGACGGCAGGTGCTGGCGATGGAATTCCGCCAGCGGCAGCCGCCAGAACAATTCGCCCTCACGTGCGGCACTGTCCAGCAGTTCACCGGTCAGCGCATCATCGAAACTGAACAGTGCATGATAATCGTTACCCAGCGCCGTTTTCGCCGCCCCGGTCAGGGTTGCCGCATCGATCAGCAGGCGCGGTTTCAGCTTACTGGCATCGATAAGACCGTCAGCCAGAACCAGACGGCCTTCCGCATCAGTATTCATCACTTCTACCGTCTTACCATTACGGTAACGGATAATATCGCCAAGACGTAATGCACCGCCGCTGACCATGTTGTCTGCACAGCATAAGATCAGTTTCACACGTTTGTTCAGACCACGACTGATAGCCATCCCCAGCGCACCGGTCAGCGTTGCAGCACCGCCCATATCCGCTTTCATCGAGTCCATAAAGGTACTGCCTTTCAGGCTGTAACCCCCGGTATCGAAGGTGATGCCTTTACCCACCAGGCAGATGTCCACAGGTGCAGAATCATCCCCCGTCGGATTAAAATCCAGGGTCAGCAGTACCGGCGGGCGGCTTGAACCTCGTCCGACCGTATGCAGGCCCATATACCCCTGCTCACGCAGATCTTCGCCTTTTGTAATACGATAGGTCACCGCATCTCCGCCAAGGTCACTCAGCAGATCGATAGCCGCACTGGCCAGATCTTCAGGCCCGAGGTCTTCGGCAGGCAGATTAATCACGTTTCTGACCCAATCCACCACTTTCAGGCGATGTTGCAGTTCAGTTTTTTCTGCATCGCTGAGTGCAGGCCAGTGAACATCACGCTGTCCTTTCGGCGAACGGAACCCCTGCCAGAATGCCCAGCAACGTTCCAGATCCCAACCGTCACCGGTCAGTTCGACGGCACGGATCCCCTGCCCGTCAATTTTATGCGCTGCACGCTGGATCACCGGTAAAGCATCACCCGTGAGATGAATAGTCATGCCCTGATCGGCATAGGAAATCGTGGCATTCTCTCCCCAGCGGGCATCGGCGGCCTGCTGGCTGAGTCGGATTTGCATGGTTTGTGTAGTCATGACATTGCTCCTTAATTATTACTCGTACTCGTCCATCCAGATTAGCAAAATTGCTTCGAGGATCTTTTCATTGGAGGCCTCAGGATTGTCATCAAAATCCTCAAGCTCACAGACCCAGCGATGTAAGTCGGTAAAACGGACGGTTTTCGGGTCAGTGTCGGGAAACTGGTCGTAAAGTGCTTCGCCGATAGGCCGGCTGTCGGTCCATTTAAGTGACATAATGACTCCTCAGAAACAACACGGGCCGGAATCCTCCGGCCCGTTCGGGGATCAATGTTCCCGTGCGTGGTTAATGGTGTAACGCGGGAATTCAACCACCAGGTCTTCATCCGTAACACGCGCCTGGCAGCTCAGGCGGCTGTCAGGCTCCAGGCCCCAGGCCTTATCCAGCATATCATCTTCATCTTCACTGCTTTCTGCCAGTGAATCAAATCCTTCACGGACCACACAGTGGCAGGTCGTACAGGCGCAGGATTTTTCACAGGCATGTTCGACTTCGATACCATTGCGCAGAGCCACATCCAGGATGGTCTCTCCCGGGGTGGCATCATAGACACCGCCTTCCGGCAGCAGATCTTTATGGGGTAAAATTACAATCTTAGGCATGCTTAAACCTCATCCACAGAGTGTCCGGTCAGCGCGCGTCGGATAGAGTTATCCATACGGCGTGCCGCAAACTCCTGAGTCACGTGATCCAAATGTTTTATTCCGGCAGCAATCTGCGCCTCATTATTATTGTCCAGCGAGTCACGCAGTGCCTGCTGTGCTTCGCGGATGGAATGCAGTTCCTGCTCTGAAAGAAGAGCCTGATCCTCACTCAGTGCACCTTCAAGACTTTCCAGTACCCGAAGTGCATCTACCTTTTTCTCTGCCAACTGGCGGGCTTCCACATCATCACGGGCGTAGGTCATCGAGTCGGTGATCATGGTCGCGATTTCATTTTCAGTCAGCCCGTAAGAAGGTTTAACCTGAATAGAGGCTTCCACGCCGGTGGATTTCTCCATCGCAGTCACACTCAGCAACCCGTCAGCATCCACCTGGAAGGTTACGCGGATATGTGCGCCACCGGCCGGTAATGCGGGTAAGCCCCGTAATGCAAAACGAGCCAGAGAACGGCAATCGCTGACCAGCTCACGTTCTCCCTGTACCACGTGAATACTCATCGCCGTCTGCCCGTCTTTAAAGGTGGTAAATTCCTGAGCACGTGCGACGGGAATGGTCGTGTTGCGGGGGATGACTTTTTCGGTCAGCCCTCCCATGGTTTCCAGCCCTAAAGAAAGCGGGATCACATCCAGCAGCAGCATTTCACTGTCAGGTTTATTACCGGCCAGAATATCGGCCTGAATGGCAGCACCCAGCGCCACGACGCGATCCGGGTCAATAGAGGTCAGAGGTTCACGGTCGAAAAACTCACCCACACTTTCCCGCACGGCAGGCGTGCGTGTGGAGCCGCCGACCATCACCACTTCCATCACTTCATCAACGCTGACACCCGCATCTTTCAGGGTACGACGACAGGCAACCAGCGTCTTTTTCAGCAGCGGCGCAATCAGAGCCGTAAACTGTTCACGGGTTACCTCACCCTGCCAGCCTGCGACACGAACGGTCGTCGTTTCATTATCACTCAGCGCAATTTTAGCCGCCGTGGCAGCGTCAAGAATTTCACGCTGAATACCGGCATCACTGAAATCAGTGATCCCTGCCTGCTGGCTAATCCACTCCGCCAGCAGCTGATCGAAATCATCGCCCCCGAGCGCAGAATCCCCGCCGGTCGCGAGGACTTCAAACACCCCCCGGCTCAGACGCAATACGGAAATATCGAAAGTCCCGCCGCCTAAATCATAAACGGCAATAATGCCTTCTTTGCCCGAGTCCAGGCCATAAGCCACCGCTGCTGCGGTCGGTTCATTCAGCAAACGCAGAACATGTAATCCGGCCAGCCGGGCAGCGTCTTTTGTTCCCTGACGCTGGGCGTCATCGAAATAGGCCGGCACCGTGATGACGACGCCATCAAGCTCACCGCCCAACGATTCACGCGCACGATTCGCCAGCTCATTGAGAATATCACCGGAGACCCGGATCGGATTCACCTGACCCGACGGGGTTTCCATCATCGGTAAACCATTTTCACTGGCAGTAAACAGGTACGGCAGATGCGGGTAACGCTGGCGGATATCAGCCAGAGAACGGCCTATCAGACGTTTCACTGAACTGAAGGTATGACGCGGATCGCGGGCGGCCTGCGTACGGGCATCCCAGCCAACGCGGGTCTGCGTCGCCTGGTAGTGTACAACCGAAGGCAATAAATGCCGTCCGTTTTCATCAGGCAAGGTTTCCGCCAGTCCGCTGCGGACTGTCGCTACCAGAGAGTGGGTGGTTCCGAGGTCAATACCCGCCGCCAGCCTGCGCTGATGGGGGGCTGCGCTTAACCCGGGTTCACTGATTTGTAATAACGCCATAACGAGCTTCCCGTTTAAAAGTCCAGCAGTTTTTCTTCCAGCTTTTCTGCTTCGACCCGCAGTTTAGCGAGAAATCTTAGCTTACGCACGGTATCTGCCGCTTCCGGCCACTGCTGATCAGCAAACTGCTGACGCATTTGCTGACTGCGTTGCTTTTCCATGGAATCCAGTCGATGGAAATAAGGGGTCAGTGCGTCACTGTTATTTTGCTGATCAATGGTTTCAAGCTCTTCCCGCAGTTCGAGTTGTTCCATCAGAAATGCCGTATCACGCAGGGTATGTTGTTCATTATTGATATCGAACCCGTGAAGTGACAACAGATATTCTGCCCGGGAGAGAGGCTTGCGCAGGGCCTGGTAGCCCTGATTGATGGTTGCGGCGTGCTGTAAGGCCTTCAGCCGTTCGGCTTCAGGTGCAGTCGCAAACCTGTCAGGATGATACTGACGTTGCAGAGACTGAAACTTGTCAGACAGCGCTGTCGTGTCAAGCTCGAAAGATTCTGGCAAATCAAACAGGGTAAAATAATTCATAACCGGTCCGAAGCGTGGAAATAATAATAAAAACGCCCCAGCAGGCTGGGGCAGATATTCAGAGTATGATACAGAGATTATACGTTGAAACTCTCGCCGCAACCGCACTCGTCTTTCACATTAGGATTAATGAATTTAAAGCCTTCGTTCAGGCCTTCTTTTACAAAATCCAGTTCTGTACCATCGAGGTAGACAAGGCTTTTGCCATCAACAACAACTCTGACGCCCTTCTCTTCAAACACAGTATCTTCAGGCTGGGGTTCATCCACAAATTCGAGGACATAAGCCATACCCGAACAACCTGATGTTCTGACACCTAACCGTAAACCGTAACCGGAGCCACGATTTGCCAGAAAAGAACTGACGCGGGCTGCCGCTGAATCGCTCAGGGAAATCGCCATCTATCACCCTCGCTTATTTGTCGGTTTTCTTACTCTTATAGTCAGCAATTGCTGCTTTAATCGCATCTTCAGCCAGGATAGAACAGTGGATTTTTACCGGGGGTAATTCCAGCTCTTCGGCGATCTGCATATTCGAAATGCTCTGCGCTTCGTCCAGTGACTTCCCTTTCACCCATTCAGTGATCAGTGAACTGGAAGCGATGGCTGAACCACAGCCGTAAGTTTTGAAACGGGCATCTTCGATAATACCGCTATCGCTGACTTTGATCTGTAGTTTCATCACGTCACCACAGGCAGGTGCACCTACCATGCCGCTGCCGATGTTCGGATCAGCATTATCAAATGAGCCAACATTACGTGGGTTTTCGTAGTGATCGATTACTTTTTCGCTATAAGCCATTTTTTATTCTCCTGAAGACTATTAATGATGCGCCCATTCAATGCTATTCAAATCCACACCCGCTTTGAACATTTCCCACAGCGGAGAAAGGTCACGCAGACGGCCGATAGATTTGCGTACCAGATCAATGGCGTAGTCGATCTCTTCTTCAGTCGTAAAACGTCCTAAAGAGAAACGAATCGAACTGTGAGCCAGTTCATCGTTCATTCCCAGGGCACGCAGCACATAAGAAGGTTCCAGACTGGCAGAAGTACAGGCCGAACCGGAAGATACAGCCAGGTCTTTCAGGGCCATAATCAGTGATTCACCTTCCACGTAGTTAAAGCTGATGTTCAGGATATTCGGCGCACCGTTCTCCAGATCACCGTTTAAATACACTTCTTCCAGATCTTTAACGCCATTCCACAGACGGTCACGAAGCACCCGCAGACGGGCCATTTCGCTGTCCATTTCTTCTTTCGCTATGCGGTAGGCTTCACCCATACCCACAATCTGATGTACTGCCAGTGTCCCTGAACGCATACCGCGCTCATGACCGCCACCGTGCATCTGGGCTTCCAGACGGATACGTGGCTTACGGCGAACATACAGTGCACCAATCCCTTTCGGTCCGTACAGTTTATGCGCGGAGAAAGACATTAAATCAACTTTCAGCTGACTCAGGTCAATAGGGAGTTTACCGACGCTCTGAGTCGCATCAACATGGTAGATAATTCCGCGCGCGCGGCACATTTCGCCGATCGCTGCGATATCCTGAACCACGCCGATTTCATTGTTCACATGCATGATTGAAACCAGGATGGTGTCTTCACGCATGGCGGCTTCCAGCGCGGCCAGGTCAATAATACCGTTGGTCTGAGGCGTCAGATAGGTGACTTCAAACCCTTCTCTTTCCAGCTGACGACAGGTATCCAGCACCGCTTTATGTTCAGTTTTACAGGTAATAATGTGCTTACCTTTCTTCTGATAAAATTGTGCAGCCCCTTTGATAGCCAGGTTATCGGCTTCAGTGGCACCTGAGGTAAAGACGATTTCACGCGGGTCAGCCCCCACCAGCTCGGCAATCTGATTGCGTGCAATATCAACAGCTTCTTCAGACTGCCAGCCAAAGCGGTGAGAACGGGAAGCCGGGTTACCAAAAACCCCATCCAGGGTCAGGTATTGCATCATTTTCTCAGCAACGCGTGGATCCGCTGGCGTAGTCGCAGAGTAATCCAGATAAATCGGTAATTTCATTGCTCTTAAACTCCGTACATCACTTCAATGCAAAATTTATGGTCGGACGGTAAAGGATCAGCCGGCCAATCACAGATTAATTATAATTAGCTGTAGGCTCGCAGTTTGACGTCAATCGTCTCAGGAATACGGTTATCACGGAAACGTCGGTTATCATTATTTTGACGGTCCGCTACCTTAAGGATGTCCTGATTATTCACCAGCTCAGCCAGCGTGATATTGTTCAGAAAGTCACTGATGCGGTCACTCAGATCACGCCACAGTACGTGCGTCAGACAGCGCTCACCGCCCTGACACCCTTCTTTCCCCTGGCATTTGGTCGCATCGACAGACTCATCAACCGCAGTAATGACGGTACCGACTGCAATTTCGCCGGCGTCTTTACCCAGTAAATAACCGCCGCCCGGCCCACGCACGCTGGAAACCAGTCCGTTTTTACGCAGGCGGGAAAATAGCTGCTCAAGGTAGGAAAGTGAAATACCCTGACGTTCAGAAATATCGGCCAAAGGCACCGGGCCCTCATTGGAATGAAGTGCCACATCTAACATGGCTGTGACAGCATAACGCCCTTTGGATGTCAGTCTCATCGTTACACGACCTCGATCAGTATCCGGTTACCGGAGTGTTAATAAAGTTCATGAGAATCAGTCTGACATTCCCGAGTGATTTGGTCAACTATTTAACCGGGTAATTTACTCAGGTATTTAACCTATCGTGTGCTTCCGGCCGCATCCCTTGCTATCACTGGCTTTCTTTGTCCTTTTTTTCGAAGGATGAGAGCATTCCGCGCAGAATATTTAGCTCATCACGCTCAGGACGAGCGCGGGTAAACAGACGACGAAGTTTACTCATGACCTGGCCTGGCTGATCCTTACGGATAAAGCCACTGTTCAGCATCATTGCTTCCAGATGCACATAGAAACGTTCCAGATCGTCCACCAGCGGATACGGTGATTCAGCATACTGAGGTGCCGGCTCTGCGGCTTCCTGCGCCTGCAGCCAGGCCATACGCACTTCATAGGCAATCAGCTGTACGGCCATCGCCAGGTTCAGCGAGGTGTATTCCGGATTGGCCGGGATAGCCACGTGATAGTGGCACTTCTGTAATTCTTCGTTAGTCAGACCGACGCGCTCACGACCAAACACCAGGGCCACCGGAGCCTGCTGACCTTCTTCCACGCTTTTTACACCACATTCTCTGGCATCCAGCATCGGCCAGGGCAGTGAACGGGAGCGTGCGCTGGTCCCGACCACCAGGCTGCATCCGGCAATGGCTTCATCCAGCGACTCGACAATCGAGGCATTACCGATTAAATCGCTGGCACCGGCAGCCAGAGAGATCGCCTGTGAATCGGGCTTGATCAGCGGATTCACCAGGTAGAGATTCGAAAGACCCATGGTTTTCATGGCGCGGGCAACGGAGCCCATATTCCCGGTATGAGAGGTCTCTACCAGGACGATACGAATATTCTGCAACATAGATTGGGAGCCAGTGTAAAAATGTATAGAAGGATATTAACATAAAAAGAGACATTGTCTGAACACACTGCTATACTTCCAGCCGTTTTTTCGTTCTTTAACATCCAGTGGGAATAACTGATGCATCCGATGCTGAACATTGCCGTGCGCGCTGCGCGCAAGGCCGGTAATTTAATCGCCAAAAATTACGAAACTCCTGACGCGGTAGAAACCAGTCAGAAAGGCAGTAACGACTTTGTCACCAATGTCGACCGTGACGCGGAACGCCTGATTATTGAGGTCATTCGTAAATCTTACCCTCAGCACACCATCATCACCGAAGAAAGCGGTGAGCTGGCTGGCGAAGACAAGGATGTTCAATGGGTTATTGATCCACTGGATGGTACCACCAACTTCATCAAGCGTTTCCCTCACTTTGCAGTGTCTATCGCCGTACGCGTTAAAGGCCGTACCGAAGTTGCCGTGGTCTATGACCCGATGCGCAATGAACTGTTCAGTGCCGCGCGCGGTCAGGGCGCACAGTTGAACGGTTACCGTTTACGTAGCAGCACTGCACGTGATCTGGACGGTGCTATTCTGGCTACCGGTTTCCCGTTTAAAGCAAAACAACATTCCGTGCCTTTCATCAATGTCGTAAGCAAACTGTTTACTCAGTGTGCTGACTTCCGTCGTACCGGTTCAGCAGCACTGGATCTGGCCTATGTTGCAGCCGGTCGTACCGATGGTTATTTCGAAATCGGCCTGAAGCCATGGGATTTTGCTGGCGGCGAACTACTGGTCCGTGAAGCGGGCGGCCTGGTCACCGACTTTACCGGCGGTCACGGTTACCTGCAATCAGGTAATCTCGTTGCCGGTAACCCGCGTGTCGTTCGCGCAATTCTGGCTTCCATGCGTGATGAATTAAGCGAAGCGTTAAAACGCTAAGCTCCCCTCCCCGGGCCGCCGTGCCCGGGGAGATCCCGACGGATTTCCGCAGTGCCCTTCCGCCATTGCATTTTTCGCAGGCATCGGCCTCCCCACGCGGTTATTCCTTTACTGTCTCAGGCATTCCTTATCCCTGGTGTTTCCTCACTGGCAGACGACCTCTCCCTTGTACCGCGGTGACAATCACCCTGGCAGCACTCAGGCAAAGCCCACAATGCTGCGTCCCTGAATTTCCACCAAAAGCGTGCAGGAACATACGGTGACCGGTCAACGTAAAAGCCGCTCTGTTATTTCAAAATTCTGCAGGAAAGTCAGCGGAGTATAATGGCCTGGCGTCACTTCACAAGAATGTATCGTCGGAAATACCGGAGGGTCGGATAATCAGGATATTCTGAGACACCGGAATCAGTGCAGGGATATGGCAGGCAGGGTTTGCAGAGACAACGCCATCACGCTTCGCTGAATAGGATGGTATGGAAGCAGAAAGGCGACCTCAGGCCGCCTTTCTCTGTTCAGACGCCGGTCAGACCGGCATTAGTCGTCTCAGGCATAGACCGGCAGACGGGCACAGATTTCCAGCACTTTACCTTTCACGCGCTCGATAGTGGCTTCATCATTGATATTGTCCAGAATATCAGCAATCCAGCCAGCCAGCTCACGCACGTCAGCTTCTTTGAAACCACGACGGGTCACTGAAGGGGTACCGATACGGATACCGGAAGTAACAAACGGGCTCTTCGGATCGTTAGGGACGCTGTTTTTGTTAACAGTGATATTTGCACGGCCTAACGCTGCATCGGCTTCTTTACCGGTCAGATTTTTGTCGACCAGATCCAGCAGGAACAGGTGGTTATGGGTTCCCCCGGAAACGATGTTGTAGCCACGGGCCAGCAGGACTTCGACCATAGCTTTAGCATTAACAGCAACCTGCTGCTGATAAGCTTTAAATTCCGGCTCCATCGCTTCTTTCAGAGCGACCGCTTTACCCGCAATCACGTGCATCAGAGGGCCACCCTGACCGCCAGGGAAGACGGCTGAGTTCAGTTTCTTATACAGGTCTTCATCACCCCCTTTCGCCAGGATCAGTCCGCCGCGCGGGCCTGCCAGGGTTTTATGGGTAGTCGTGGTGACGATATGTGCATGCGGAACCGGGTTCGGATAGACATCGGCGGCCACCAGACCTGCGACGTGAGCCATATCAACAAACAGCCATGCACCAATGCTGTCTGCAATTTCACGCATTTTAGCCCAGTCACAAACGCCGGAATATGCAGAGAAACCACCGACAATCATTTTAGGCTTATGCGTCTTCGCCAGTTCAGCCAGTTCTTCATAATCGATCTTGCCGCTGTCATCGATACCGTAAGGGACGACGTTATACAGTTTACCGGACAGGTTCACCGGGGAACCGTGTGTCAGGTGGCCACCATGCGCCAGATTCATCCCCAGAATGGTATCGCCCGGCTGCAACAGTGCGGTATACACAGCAAAGTTAGCCTGTGAGCCACTGTGCGGCTGAACGTTAGCGTAATCTGCACCAAACAACTCTTTCGCACGGTCGATGGCTAATTGCTCGACGATATCGACGTATTCACATCCGCCGTAATAACGCTTACCAGGATACCCTTCTGCATATTTGTTGGTGAGCTGTGAACCCTGAGCCTGCATTACGCGTGGGCTGGTGTAGTTTTCTGAAGCAATTAATTCAATGTGCTCTTCCTGACGCACTTTTTCCTGCTCCATCGCCTCCCACAGTGGGGCATCATAATCGGCTATGTTCATCTCTCGCTTTAACATCCGCATCTCCTGACTCAGCTAACTTAAAAACGGCAATTTAACACCCATCGGCGGGTAACGGCCCACAGTGTAAACTCTTTTCCGGGAGGACGGTAGCCGGAATACACTCTTTTTACGCAAACGATTGGCATACCGGCGACATGCGGCTTAGCTGCTGAAATGAAAGTGCTTTTTTAACTGATATTTTTTCATCTGCGATCACGATGAATTTCATATTGCAGTCACGTATAACAAGAAAAAAACAAATACCCCTGTTTACTTTACGGGTAACAGGGAATAACATGCATTTAAAATACATGTTATTATCATCCCGTAAAGGAATAACAAATGCTTGATGCCAAAACTATTGCACTGGTCAGAGAAACTCTTCCGGCAATCGCTGCAGCTGGCCCGGCAGTCACTCAACATTTTTATCAGCGTATGCTGAGTCATAATCCGGAACTGAAAGATGTCTTTAATATGAGCAACCAGGCCAGCGGCCGTCAGCCGGAAGCCTTGTTTAATGCACTGTGTGCTTACGGAAGCCATCTGGATACCCCGGAAGCCCTGCTCCCCGCCGTCGAAAAAATTGCCCAGAAACATGTCAGCCTGTCGATTCAGCCGGAACAATATGCCATTGTCGGTGAACATTTATTAGGCACCATCCGGGAGCTGCTGGATCCTGGCGACGAGGTTCTGGCGGCCTGGGCGAAAGCCTACGGTGTCCTGGCCGATATCTTTATCAACCGTGAAGAGCAGATTTACGCGCAGCATGAACACCTCTCCGGCGGCTGGCGCGGAACCCGCGATTTTGTGATCAGTGAGATTAAGCAGGAAAGCGAGGTTATTAAGAGCTTCGTACTGACACCGGAAGATGGTCAGCCCGTTTCAGAATTTACAGCCGGGCAATTTGTCGCGCTGTATCTTAAACCGGAAGGGTTTACCCACCGCCAGATCCGGCAGTATTCACTGACCCGGACTCCGGACGGTAAAAGCTACCGTATCGCGGTCCGTCGTCAGCCGGAAGGTAAGGTCTCCGGATGGTTACATAGCCAGGCAAAATGCGGCGACCGGGTCGCGCTTTCCGCACCGGCGGGCGATTTCCTGCTGGACAGTTCGCTGTTTCCGGCACCGATCACGCTCATTTCTGCGGGGTCCGGCCAGACACCATTACTGGCCATGCTGCATGCGCTGGCTGAACAACAGTATACCGCCCGGGTTAACTGGTGGCATGCCGCACACAATCGTGCAGAACATGCATTCAGTGAAGAAGTCACACAACTGGGATCGACCCTGAATGATTTCCATGAGGTTATCTGGTACAAACAACCCGACAACGCGATGGCAGACGACCACCACCTTTCAGGCCTGATCAATATTACACAGGCAGGTAGCGCGCTCGATGACCCGCGGTGCCACTACTTTGTCTGTGGCCCGACAGGTTTTATGCAGTCTGTTATCCATCAGTTAACTGAAGCAGGCGTCAGTCAGTCGCATATTCATTATGAACTGTTTGGCCCGCACAAAGATCTCTGATGTGTTACCCGGGCCACCCGACTGCGGTGGCCTGAGTGATCAGATAGCTTCTTCGTCTTCTTCGCCGGTACGGATACGCACAACCCGTGCAACGTCGAACACAAAAATCTTACCGTCACCGATTTTGCCGGTCTGTGCGGTGCGCATAATCGTTTCCACACAGGTATCGACGATATCATCGGCAATCACTAATTCGATTTTAACCTTCGGCAGAAAATCGACCATATACTCTGCGCCACGGTATAACTCGGTATGTCCCTTCTGACGCCCGAAACCCTTCACTTCCGTCACTGTCATGCCGGTAATACCGACTTCTGCCAGCGCTTCACGGACATCATCCAGTTTGAAGGGTTTAATAATCGCATCAATTTTTTTCATAGCTGAACCTTTTTCGCTTTTATCAGTGACGCCAGGGTCGTTTCCCGGAGGTTATTGCGCTCACCGGTGTGTCCGGTAAAAAATAAACGCGTGCAACTTACCTCTTAAAATCGCCCGCGTCCAGTTCATATCCGGCTGGCGGGATCCCCGCTGACGACGCTAACCGCTTTCTGCTGCCATAAACACAGGTTTCCGGGATCCCCGGCCCCGCCACAGGACTGGCCCGCAGCCCCTCCCCCGGTCAGTAAAAAAGCGCCCCTGAGGGCGCTTTAAAGAGGATGTTGCCGGTATCAGCCTAACTGCTTACGGGCATTACGGAAGATACGCATCCATGGGCTGTCTTCGCCCCACTCCTGCGGGTGCCAGGAGTTGCTGACGGTACGAAATACACGTTCAGGGTGCGGCATCATAATCGTGACACGACCGCTGGTGTTGGTGACCGCCGTGATCCCTTGCGGGGAACCATTCGGGTTCGCCGGATAAGCTTCAGTCGGTTGACCATAGTTATCCACGTAACGCAGTGCCACCAGGTCCGCTGCCTGAAGCGCATCCAGATGGGCCTGGTCTGCAAATTCAGCAAAGCCTTCACCATGCGATACCGCAATCGGCATCCGGGAGCCGGACATGCCGGATAACAGCAGAGACGGGCTGTCAGCCACTTCGACCAGGCTGAAACGACCTTCAAAACGCTCGGACTGGTTACGGACGAACCTTGGCCACAGATCACTGCCCGGGATCAGTTCACGGAGATTCGACATCATCTGACAACCATTACAGACGCCGAGTGCCAGTGTCCCGGTACGGTTAAAGAACTGTTCAAAGCTTTCACGAACCCGCGGATTAAACAGGATCGATTTTGCCCAGCCTTCACCGGCACCTAACACATCCCCGTAAGAGAAGCCGCCACAGGCCGACAACATATGAAAATCGTCCAGAGACTGACGTCCGGCCAGCAGATCGCTCATATGCACATCCACAGCCTCAAAACCGGCACGGTGGAAGGCTGCTGCCATCTCCACATGTGAATTAACCCCCTGCTCGCGCAGTACGGCCAGTTTTGGTCTGACGCCGGTCGCAATCATCGGCGCAGCGATATCTTCTGCCGGGTTGAAACTCAGGCTGACATTCAGGCCCGGGTCGTTGTTATCGAGTTTTGACTGGTGTTCTTCATCGGCACACTCCGGGTTATCACGTAACCGCTGCATCTGCCAGGTGGTTTCCGCCCACCAGCGACGCAGTGTCGAGCGTTTTTCCTGGTAAATCACCTGGTGACCGGTATTGATCACAAACTCATCGCCAGGCTCAGCAGCACCAAGAACATGCAGGCATTCTGACAGACCATGAGCGGCAAAAATATCGCTGATGGCTTGTTTATCTTCCGCTTTCACCTGGATAACCGCACCCAGCTCTTCGGTAAACAACGATGCCAAAACATCCTGCCCCAGTGAGGCCACGTCAACACGGAGACCACAATGGCCTGTAAAGGCCATTTCAGCCAGAGTGACCAGTAGCCCCCCGTCAGAACGGTCATGGTAAGCCAGTAGTTTCTGTTCAGAAACCAGCTGCTGGATAGCGTTGAAGAAACCCGCCAGTTGTTGCGCATTGCGGACATCTGCCGGTTTATCCCCGAGCTGGCTGTAAACCTGTGCCAGTGCTGTGGCTCCCAGCGTATTAGCCCCCGCCCCCAGGTCCACCAGCATCAGCAGGTTATCTGTATCGGGTTGCAATTGAGGCGTGACCGTATGACGAACATCTTCTACACGGGCGAAAGCCGTGATCACCAGAGATAACGGTGACGTCATCTCTCTTGGCTGATTATCCTGCTGCCAGCGGGTTTTCATCGACATCGAGTCTTTACCGACAGGAATGGTCAGACCCAGTGCCGGACACAGTTCTTCACCTACGGCTTTTACCGCGGCATATAACCCGGCATCTTCCCCGGGGTGTCCGGCGGCTGACATCCAGTTTGCGGAAAGCTTGATTCGGCTCAGAGAACCGATATCGGTGGCGGCCAGGTTCGTCAATGCTTCACCGACGGCCAGGCGGGCAGAGGCGGCAAAATCAAGCAGTGCCACAGGAGCACGCTCACCCATGGCGAAGGCTTCACCATGATAGCTGTCCAGGCTGGCAGTCGTCACCGCACAGTTTGCAACCGGAACCTGCCATGGCCCGACCATCTGGTCACGGGCCACCATTCCGGTCACGGAACGGTCACCGATGGTGATAAGGAAAGTTTTTTCAGCAACGCCAGGCAGGTGCATAACGCGCTTAACCGCGTCGGACAGTGATATTTCATCACGGTTTAATGCCGTCCCGCAGACCTGTTTTGTTTCGACGTCACGCGTCATTTTCGGGGTTTTCCCCAGCAAAACATCCAGCGGCATATCGATAGGCTGATTATCGAAGTGCGTGTCGTTCAGTGTCAGATGCAGTTCTTCAGTAGCTTCGCCGATCACCGCATAAGGTGCACGTTCACGCTGACATAACTGCTCAAACAGTGGCAGTTTGTCCGGCGAAACGGCTAAAACATAACGTTCCTGCGATTCATTACACCAGACTTCCAGCGGACTCATGCCCGGCTCATCGTTCAGGATATCACGCAGATTGAAGCGCCCACCGCGTCCCCCGTCACTGACCAGCTCCGGCATCGCGTTAGACAGACCACCGGCACCGACATCATGGATAAACAAAATCGGGTTCTGTTCGCCCAGCTGCCAGCAGCGGTCAATCACTTCCTGACAGCGGCGCTCCATTTCCGGGTTGTCACGCTGAACAGACGCAAAATCCAGGTCGGCATCTGACTGGCCGGAAGCCATCGATGACGCGGCACCGCCGCCCAGGCCGATATTCATCGCCGGCCCCCCTAATACGATCAGTTTGGCACCGATGCTGATCTCGCCTTTCTGGACATGATCACCACGGATATTACCGATCCCCCCGGCCAGCATAACGGGCTTATGGTAGCCACGCAGCTCTTCGCCGTTATGACTCGTCACCCGGGCTTCGTAGGTACGGAAGTAACCGTTCAGCGCCGGACGACCAAATTCATTATTAAATGCAGCACCGCCCAACGGGCCATCGGTCATAATGTCCAGCGCGGTCACAATACGGTCCGGTTTACCGAAATCCTGCTCCCAGGGTTGTTCAAAGCCCGGGATACGCAGGTTAGAAACAGAGAACCCGCTCAGGCCCGCTTTAGGTTTAGCACCGCGTCCGGTCGCCCCCTCATCACGGATTTCCCCCCCGGAGCCGGTCGCCGCCCCCGGCCATGGAGAAATCGCTGTCGGGTGGTTGTGAGTTTCGACTTTCATCAGGATATGAGCATCTTCCTGATGGAAATCATAAACACCCTGTTTATCGTCGGCATAGAAACGCCCGACCTTTGAGCCTTCCATCACTGCGGCATTATCTTTATAGGCCGACAGCACATGCTCAGGGTTTTTCTCAAAGGTATTTTTAATCATTTTAAACAGCGACTTCGGCTGTTTTACGCCATCGATGACCCAATCCGCATTAAAGATTTTATGGCGGCAGTGCTCTGAGTTGGCCTGAGCAAACATATAGAGTTCGATATCGTTAGGATTGCGTCCCAGTCCGGTAAACGCTGCCAACAGGTAATCAATTTCATCCTCTGCCAGAGCAAGACCGAGAGAAGCGTTTGCCTCCTCCAGTGCCTGACGGCCCTTACCGAGAATATCTACCGCTTTCACCGGCTGAGGCTGGTGCTGAACAAATAGCTGTTCCGCCTGAGTCAGTGAGGTGTAAACCGTTTCCATCATCCGGTCATGTAATAAAGCAGACAGCTCAGCCCACTGAGATCCCGAAATCGTCTCAGCCTGGATATAGAACGCCAGCCCTCTTTCCAGACGGATGACTTTCGCCAGTTCACAGTTATGAGCAATGTCTGTCGCTTTAGAAGACCAGGGGGAAATCGTCCCGGGACGTGGAGTGACCAGTAGTAAACGTCCGGCAGGTTCATGCTCCGCCAGTGAGGGGCCGTATTTAAGAAGACGTTGAAGACGGTTTTTTTCATCCTCGGTCAGGGGAGAACTGACATCGGCAAAATGTACATATTCAGCATAAATATCGCTGACGGGCAGGTGAGCATTTCTGAAACTGTTCAGGAGTTTGTTAATACGAAATGCCGACAGAGCGGGCGAGCCACGCAAAATTTCCATCATTAAAGATCTCTCGTCTTCGAAACGCCGGACGACGCTTCATTGGGCGCAACAGGGGAAAACGGACGCCATTATAAAGAATAACCCTCTGTTACGAAACCGTTTGCGTTGAATTTCTGCGGATAATCCTGAGGTCAAAAAACAAACATTTCTTGCTATAAAAGTTGCTCTTTGCCGCTTTGTTGCTCAGAATGCACCTCGCTCCGGGCTGTTTACCCTCTGTTACATTCCTGCCAAAAGGCTAAACCCGGAGCTGATTAACGAGATAACTTATTGAAATATTTTAAATTAAATTATCTTTTGATCGGTCTTGTCACCTTGTTACTGGCAATCGCTTTATGGCCTGCTATCACCTGGCATTCAGGGACACAAGATACTCTGTCGCAGATCAAATCCCGCGGAGTGTTACGTGTCAGCACCATAAGCTCTTCTCTGACCTGGCAAAAGAACAGCAAAAATCCGACCGGGATGGATTACGAGCTGGCTAAACGCTTTGCAGATTATCTGGGCGTGAAGCTGGAAGTGTCCGTACGTCCGAACATTGAAAGTCTGTTTGATGACCTTAATCATCATCGCGCAGATATTCTGGCGGCCGGACTGGCATGGGACCCGGAGCGCCAGCGTGATTACCGTAGCGGCCCTGCTTATTATATGACGACACAGCAACTGGTTTACCGGGTGAATAAACCTCGCCCGAAAAGCCTGGATGATTTACATGGCACCTTATCTGTTCCCTCTGAATCGTCCTTTATTTCGACGCTGGAGGCGTTCAAAGCGAAGAAGTATCCCGGGCTCAGCTGGCATGTTGAAAAGAAACTGAGTCCGCAAGCCATGCTGGAACAGGTGGCTGACGGAAAACTGGACTATACCATCGGTGACTCAGCCACTATCGGAATGATGCAGCGGATCCATCCGCAACTGGCCGTGGCCTTCGATGTAACCAATGAAGCCCCGGTAAACTGGTATATGGCGAAGACGGCTGATGACAGTCTGAATGCCGCAATGCTGGATTTTTACAACCAGCTTAACGAAGATGGCACCCTGGCCAGACTGGATGAGAAATACCTGGGACACACCGGTAATTTTGATTACGTGGATACCCGGACGTTCCTGCGGGCTATCGATAGTACATTACCGTCATTGCAGCCCCTGTTCAGGAAGTACGCCAGCCAGATAGACTGGCGACTGCTGGCCGCCGTTGCTTACCAGGAATCCCACTGGGATCCGCAGGCCACCTCTCCGACCGGGGTCCGGGGAATGATGATGCTGACCCGTAATACGGCAGACAGCCTCAATGTCACTAATCGCCTTGATGCTGCGGAAAGTATTCGCGGCGGCAGCCAGTATTTACAGGAACTGATGGATAAAGTTCCACAGACGATCCCCCCGGATGAACGTATCTGGTTCGCCCTGGCGGCTTATAATATGGGCTTTGCTCATATGATGGATGCCCGCAAGCTGACCATGATGCAAGGGGCGAATCCGGACAGCTGGGCAGATGTTAAACAACGTCTGCCGCTGCTGTCACAAAAGCGTTACTATCGTCTGACGACTTATGGATTTGCCCGTGGCACAGAAGCCTATAATTACGTGGAAAATATTCGTAAGTACAATATCAGCCTGGTCGGGTATCTGCAGGAAATAGAGAAGAAGAAACAAAAAATCATTCCTATTCCTGACTCTGACATTCCTTCCCCGTCAGAGCCACAAATAGCGATGAACTGATCCGATGTGCTACTGATCCTCGCGCTGCGTCTGACGCAGCGCTTTTTTTTGTGCCCTGCGCAGGCGGAAGAACTCGCTTAACTGATCCGCACATTCTTCTGCCAGCAGGCCCCCCTCCACGACTATCCGATGATTCATCCCGGGATGATGCAGAATATCCAGTAATGAACCCGCCGCCCCCGTTTTCGCATCACGCGCCCCGTAGACCAGTCGGGAGATACGGCTATGGATCATCGCCCCGGCACACATTGTGCAAGGTTCCAGGGTGACATAGAGCGTGGTATCCAGTAACCGGTAATTTTCCAGTGCCTTTCCGCCCTGGCGTAATGCCATCATTTCGGCATGGGCCGTCGGATCATGATCCCCGATAGGATGATTCCAGCCCTCGGCAATCACTTCGCCGTCATGAACTAACACCGCTCCGACAGGCACTTCATTATTTTCCTGAGCCCGGGTGGCTAACGCCATGGCATAACGCATCCAGTACTCATCATTTTTGTCGGTCAACGTTCTATCCTCTGAAAACGGTATCAGTGCCGATTATAACGATTTCAGGTCGTAAATCGTAGTACAACGGAATTTTCACAGGCTGTGGAAGAGTAAAACGGTGCGCACACCGTCACAGGGGTTATTAATTATGGTTTTTTATATTAATAACCTCTTCTCACGCTCAATTTTATTGCTAATTATTTCAAGGCGAAGCTTTATTGAAGAGACTGACTTACACTAAATTATCGCTAACTGAGACGAAATGGTGACAAGTCACACACAAAATCAGCCATTGAGGTAAAGAGGAAACCTCAGCCAGCGTTGATTCCCCCTCCCCGTCCGCTTTTCACCGGATGAGAACATTCCTAACATTGTGCTAATCTGTTCACAGCGAAAATATCATTAATAAAATTAACCAATAATCCTTAAAACCGGCATATCACGCCGTTAATGTGCCAGAAATGCTGTTATCCCTCCGGGAAATACAGCGCCACCGGATAGGTTGCCGTCTTTCACACTGCATAAGGTTACTTGTTTATGAAACTCAGAAAAACACTGTTGATTACGTTAGGGTGTGCCTTAACCACCGCATTAACCAGCCTTTCGGCCAGCGCGACAGAAGGGACATTAACCGGTCAGGTCGGGGTTGAAGTGACTATCAAAGAAGGTTGTACTGTCGCAAACGGCAGCTCGTCTTCAGGGACGAACAGTTGGGGTACACTTAATTTTGGTACCTATGCTGATTTAACCTCAATCATTAATGGCAGTGTGTTAGGTTCCGACGGGAAGGATGCCGTAACGGTGACCTGTACCGCAGGGCTGAGCCCGACCCTGACGCTGGATGGCGGGCTGAATGAATCAGGTAATGTCCGTAATATGGTAAACACCACGACCACCAGCGGTACGACTACCAGCTCTGATATCGCTTATCACCTCTATTCCGATGCTTCTTACGACACAGAAATTAAACCCGGCACCTCTATTTCACTGACGGCCAGTGGTGATGCGCAAAGTATTCCTATCTATGGACGGATCCTGCCGACCGGTCAAAGCTCGACGGCACCGGCCTCCGGGACTTATACCGATACAGTGACAGCGACGTTAGCCTGGTAAACAGGTGAAGATAAGTGAAATGACCTGCCACTTCACTTTAGTCGCTCTGTTAACCCTGTTTTCGGTCGCCGTTTTTGCAGATACCACCACGAGCAGCTTCACCGTCTCCTCAGTGATCACCAGCGGGTGCGCTCTCGGGACAAGCAGTAGTGATTCGGTAACCGATTTCGGTACCCTGAATTTCGGTTCGATGTCCTCGATAGCGGATAACGTGGATGTGGCAAGTACTCCCGGGGCAGGTTCGATTGTCGTGACCTGCACCCCGGGGACGTCCATTTCTATTGCACTTGATTACGGGCTCCATGGCGGTTCTGCCAGCGAACGTTATATGAAAAACAGCGACAGCACCGCGACCCTCGGCTATCAGCTTTATCAGGATGCCGCTCACAGTACCGTCTGGGGCTCGGGCTCACTGGCCTACAGCGTCGCATCCTTTCCCGACACGACCCAGACATACACCCTATATGGACGGTTATTTCCGGTCACAGGATTACCCACCGCCGGCACCTATACCGATACCATTACCGTTACTCTGACTTATTAAAGCGTAAACACATGAAAATCCGATCTGTCTTGCTCTCTCTCTTATTCTCAGTCCCCGTATTTTTTACTGCTGCCAATGCCGCAAGCTCCGTATTGGTATGGCCGATATTCCAGGTGATAAAGAATAGCGACAGAGGCTCCGAGCTATGGCTTCAGAACCAGGGAGACAGTGCCGTCACCTTGCAGGTGCGGATTTTTAAATGGCAGCAACGTCACTCAGCCCCGGTTTACTCTGACCAGAAAGATGTGCTGGCAAGCCCCCCTTTCGTGACCATCCAGCCGGGCGGAAGACAGCTGATCCGCCTGATGCGTCTCCGGTCGACAGCTCCGCACCAGGAAGATGCTTACCGCATTGTTATCGATGAAATTCCCGGGGTGATGACACCTCAGAAGCAAAAAAATAATGCCGGACTGATTATGCGCATGCGTTATGTATTACCGCTGTTCCTGTATGGTCAGGGCATTCAGCCTGTCGGTGAGAACGGGCCGGTCACGGATATCCGGAAAAACCTCTCCTGGCAGATACTGTCCTCCGGGGGGAAATCCGTACTGGCCATCACCAATCATGGCAAACTTCATGCCCGGCTGAGTGATATTTTCTGGGGAAGTGATGCGATGCATCCTGACGTTTTTATCTCGAAAGGATTTCTGGGGTATGTTCTGCCGGGGCAGACGATGAACTTCCCTTTACCGGAAAAGACTTCCCGGCATCCACAACTGTTTACGCGGCTGGAAGATAATGTGGCACCGGTCATGATAAACGCTGGCAGATAATCATGAATAAGGCCTTTCACCCGCTGTTTTTAGGCGTGGCCTGCACCCTGTCCGGCATCGCCCGGGCAGACGATTTTAATCAGTTGCCTCCACCGACACTGAGCCAGGCAGAAAGCAAGGCCTATACCCTTTACCTGACATTGTCAGTTAACGGTAATAAAAATCCTGATCTGGTCCCGGTATCGGTGAACAACGGACATTTTCTGGTGGGCGCCGCCGTTTTAAGAAAAAACTATCTTAAGTTCCCGGCCACGTCAGGGGTCGTGGATGTCACTCAACTCGCCGGGGTGCATGCCTCTTATGACAGCGCCCGGCAGCAACTGAACCTGCGGGTCCCTGATAACTGGCTGCCTGAACAGTTTCTGGGTAACCGTCAGCAACAGAAAGACCCGGTTCCGGTCACCAGTCATGGCTTGCTGCTCAATTATGATACCTACAGTCTGAAATCGGCCTCCGGCACAGCCACCACCAGTACCCTTTTAGAAGGCCGGTTCTTTAGCGATGAAGGCTCGCTTTCACAAAGTGGCGTCTGGCGAACGACGTGGCAAGGCAACGATAACTCCCCGCAAGGGTATATGCGTTATGACACGACCTGGAAATACAGTGATGTTAACCGGTTAATCAGTGTTCAGGTCGGAGATTTCATCAGTGATTCTCTGACCTGGAGCAACTCCGTTCATATGGCCGGGTTACGGGTCAGCCGCAACTTCGGTGTTCGTCCGGACCTGGTGACTTATCCGTTATTAAACTGGTCAGGTTCAGCGGCCGTCCCCGGAACGGTAAACCTGTTCGTTAACGGCTATAAGACCAGCAGCCAGTCGGTGAATGCCGGTCCGTACACACTGACTAACATCCCCTTTATTAACGGCGCCGGTGAAGCTACCGTCGTGACGACAGATGCGCTGGGTCGTCAGGTTTCAACCACTCTGCCGTTTTACGTATCCAATAAATTACTTGCCCGCGGACTGAGTGATTTTGACTTCTCTGCCGGGGCATTACGCCGGGACTATGGGACAAAAAGTAATGATTACGGCGAAGGTGCCTTCAGCGGTATTTACCGTTACGGCCTGACAAATCGGATCACCGGCTCAGTACACAGCGAAGCCAGCGAAAAATTATGGCTCGCCGGCGCAGGGGCTGACTTTACTCCAGGGCAATGGGGAACCCTCAGTCTGTCGGTTAGCCATAGTCAGTACAACAGCCGGCAAAACGGGGAGCAGTATACCTCCGGCTGGTCCTATTATGGCCGGCACTGGAGCATGAATCTTCAGCATATCAATACCAGCGGCACTTATCTGGATCTGTCAAATGACAGTAATGACGCCCCTTCCAGCCACAGCTCAGACCAGGCCACCTTCAGTATTACCCCCGCAGGCCAGACCGCCGGAACCTTCGGACTGGGTTATTTCGCTATCCGGGCGGATGATGGCATTCGAACCCGGCTGGCTAACGCTTCATGGAGTCACGCCCTCGGCCGCAGCGCCAGCTTCAGTCTGAGTCTGAGCCAAACGTTAAGCAGCCATGCATTGACCGGCGTAGCGCAATTGACTATCCCATGGGGGGATCAGGCTACGGTGAATGCCACCGCAAATCAGGACGCCAATGGCCAGGTCACCGGACAGATCGGTTACACAAGCGCCGCACCGGTGGAAGGTGGCCTTGGATGGACGGTCGCCCACTCCTTCACGAAGGAGAATTATAACCAGGCAAACCTGACCTGGATAAACCGTTATTCGACGCTCAGCGGCGGGTTCTATGGCGATGAAAATAATGTCTCCCGGTGGATGGAAGCCAGTGGATCTCTCATTGCGATGGATAATGATTATTTTCTTTCCCGGCAAATCAACGATGCTTTTATTGTGGCAGATACCGACGGCTATCCGAATACAGAAGTCAGTTATGAGAACCGTCGGGTCGGGGTCACCGATAAACAGGGACATCTGCTTATCCCCTGGGTTTCCGGCTGGTATGCAGGGAAAGTCTCTATCGATACCATGAATTTGCCGGAGGATATTGATGCTCCGGTGCCGGAAAAACGGGTTGCTGTACGTGAGGACAGTGGTGCCATTGTGCACTTCCCTGTTATGCGGGTACGCTCAGCGATACTGACCCTCACCAATGATCGGGGACAGCCTTTGCCGCTGGGCACTCAGGTGACCGAACTGAACAGTGGTCAGTCCGCCGTCATCGGCTATGACGGCCAGGCCTGGTTATCGCATCTTGGCAGAAAGAATCGCTTAGTGGTCACGACCCCGGACGGTGAATGTCACTATTCCTTTACCTTACCTCAGGAAACCCGGCTCCCTGCCGCCATAGGCCCTATAGAATGTCACTTCCCTTCAGTAAAGGAGCCGATAAATGACCGGTAATGCTTTCATCCTGCGGCTGGCAGGACTCTTATTACTCTGTTTTTCTCATCTCTGTCTGGCCGACTGTACGGCCAGTTCGGCGAGCGGGAGCTTCGGCTCGCTCAGTTCATTCACCCTGGCCAGTACCGCTGAAACCGTGGAGACCGGTTCCGGCTTTACCTGTACCGGCGGGCTATTAACGTTATTAAGTACGGATACGATCACCGCGACTATTGCCTCCTCGGCAGGAGAAAATGGCAGCACACCACAGATGACCAGCGCATCGGGCAGTGCTATTCCTTATACAATATGCGCTAGTTCCGGTTGCGGCACGACCTATACCATAGGTCAGACTATCACCTGGAACTCTACCTCACTACTCGGGCTACTGGGGCTGTTTGATGCCAGTGACGGTTCTTTACCTCTGTATATCCACACTACCGCCGGCCTGAATGTACCGGCCGGAACCTATACCGATACCATCACCATCGACTGGCATTACAATATCTGTTTTATCGGCCTGCTGGGGATCTGCGCGTATACCACGGGAGATACGACTTCAGCCGTCACCTTAACCGCGATAGTGACTAATGATTGCACTATTGAAGAGGCGCCGGATGTCAGCTTCGGCAGTGCGGCATTACCGGCAGACTTCTCCCCGGTGGCCAGTGCACTGACTATCCTGTGCACAAAAAATGCCGCCTATACCGTCAACCTGAGCAGCAGTAATCCGGTCAGCGGGGACTGGCGACAGATGTCATCGGCGATTGACGGGTCGACACACTATTTGCTTTACCAGCTTTATCAGGCGGATGGCACCGCCTGGACACCCGAAAATGACCAGAGTGAAACAGGCACCGGCGAGGATCAGACCGTCAATTATACCGCAAAGGTGGACAGCTCTCAGACCAATCAGCCTGCCGGCAGTTATACAGACACCGTGACCGTGACTGTCACCTATTAACACCAGTCCCCCGGAGGAGGAAAATATCAGGCAGGTACTCTACTCAATCTGCTGTATTTCACCCCCGGGGGTGATCCGCCAGCGGTGCTGACAAAAAGATAACAGCGGATTGTCCTGCCGGCTGTCACTGTAGCCGCTGAATAGCACTAACGGATGCCCGATACGCTTTTCCAGCTGGGTTACTTTTTCATGCCCCAGACAACGCAGTGTCAGTACCCTTCCGCCAAAACGCCTCTCCATACGGGTCGCAATCAGATTCACCGCTGGCAGGAAATCACTCTGCTGATAGACCTGTTCGACCAGCGATTGCGGAGAACCGGTAATCAGCCAGACACTGGTATCACTGGCTTTCAGATACTCATTAAGACGCTGCATCACCCGGGGGATTGGCGTCACACGCTGACGGAACCAGCGGCAGAAATCAGCATCCTGCTGCCGCAACGCTGCCTCACTCCGTCCGGCTGTTATTGACCAAAGTAACAGACTTATCGGCCAGCGTGCAGCCCTGCCACAAAGCAGCAACCCGGAAATAATCACCGGAAGTAACGGAACCACCAGCAACATATTTTGCGGCTGCCTGGCCAGCGAAAAACGGAGATAGCAACCAAATAAGTCCTGTTTATGCAGAGTGCCATCAAGATCAAAGAAAATGACCCGTTTATCTTGTTTCTTCATCAGTAGATTCCCTTAGCCGGTATCCGGTGACGGACGGTATCGTCACTGAGAAGCATAATGTAAGCCACATGCCGGAGGCAGAAAAGCGCTTTATCCGTTTGCCCTGCCCCGGAAGGGGGAAGTTGTCAGGCGAATTCCCCCCTGCGATCAATCACCGCAACCGGCCTCTTTTAAGCATAGGAATGCCTTCCCGGGTAATGCTACCAACTTATTGATTTAGTATATGATGGTGTTTTTGAGGTGCTTTTATGGCTTCCATTCCCGTGCGTTGTCCCGCCAGTGCCGGGACTGAAGGCGTAGTTCGTAACGGTAAAAGTACTGCAGGTCATCAGCGTTATCTCTGCAAGCCGTGTCGTAAGACATGGCAACTCACTTTCACCTATACAACCCCCCAGCCCGGTAACCACCAGAAACTCATTGATATGGCTATGAATGGCGTTGGATGCCGGGTATTTTTACGACTTGCTATAGCTTTTTTTCACTTTATTATGGACATCAGTTATAAACTCGAACCGATAATTTTCACCGTTTAGGACATAAATTAATTCATAATTCGTACTATTTTTAAGAATCAAGGGAATGCAGGTATCATGATATTTTTTCGCGATATTATCTTCTGTTAAAATAGGTAGCGCATAACTATTTTCAGACGAACTTAAAGAATAATATTCCAGAATCTCACCGGGGGCCGATGCTATACAAACCCGGTTTTCATTTACGGTTGCGCTGCCCTTTTTATGAAATGCAAGTCTGTCGCCAGCGCAACCCGCCAGCAAAAAAAGGGTAAAGAATAACAAAAAATTTTTTATCATTGAGGAAATCCTTTTAAAACCCCTTGATATTTCGCAGCCAAATATTTCACAGATTGAGACGAATCATAATCTTTATAATTTATCATTCTTTTGTTCTTTACGAAGCCAAATTTCATTAGCAACCAATCATCGGACACTATTGAAGCCTGCTGCTCCATCGAATAACCAGATAAACTTTTCTCATCAAGGCTATATTTATAATTCGCAGCCCATGAAATCAAACCACGCATTCTGACGTTCATGCCACGCTGATATTGCCTGACGTGCATCATTTCATGTATAAACAGATGCTGGTAATCAACCGAAGCTATAGAGTAATCATCACGATAAACGTTGGTTTCAAACCATATCTCACCATTCGGTGTCATCGCGGTATTATTTCCCTGCATACCAAATGCCAGATAGCTACCGTGATGAACCCATACCCGATTGTATTGGATGCTGTGACGGTATAGCTCAGTTGCCAGACGAATTTCACCCGAAGTTAATAATCGCAAACCACCTCTTTTAAGCATAGGGACTCCTTCCCACATAACATCCATCTATTTCAGGTTAACTCTATAACATGAGGCAATTTTATGTCCAAGATATTATGGCTTGATCTCGAGACTTTCAGCGAAGTGCCCATAAAAAATGGAAATCATGCTTACGCCGAAAACGTGGAGGTTATGCTGTTTGCCCGGGCTGTCGATACCGCGCCGGTACATTTATGGGACGTGACCTGTGTAAGTAGACCTGTTTTAGTTCCAGACACTTTTTGAGGTTTCCGGTTTTCAGTCATCAATCGGTATTCTTCCGGCGTCAGATTATTCAGGGATTCATGAGGTCGCTCGCGGTTATATTCTGTCAGCCACCGATCTGTTTCTCCCGTACTTCATTCAGTGTTCTGAACAGATAAAAATTCAGTATTTCAGTCCTGTATGTCCGGTTAAATCGTTCAATAAAAGCATTCTGAGTGGGTTTCCCGGGCTGAGTAAACTCCGGATATACACCATGCTCTTCAGCCCATTAAGCCAGTGTCAGTGAGATGAATTCCGGCACATTATCCGCCCTCAGTTTAGGGAACTCTGCATAGAACGTAACCTTACCGGCCTTACTGAAATATATGTGTAAATAGCTCTCTTTTTCATACTTAGATCGTTATTCCTGGTGCTTGATGCTGCCGCAACACAGATTCGCATGTGTAAGCTTGTGTATGGCGGCTAACATCCTTCCCAACGCTCCAGGTCGCTCAACTGACCGTCATCATTGGGCTTTTCGGGGTTCTGTGATACAGTGCGCGCCATCGAAATCCCTCGCCTGTGCCGGAATCGACAGGCTCATACGCGAGGTTCTGCAGGTCTGTAGTGATACTTTTAGGTAACGCCGGTAAGTCTTCGTTGTCTCGGGTATTTCACTGAAAGATCGCCTGCGATCCAGCAAGGCTGGCAACCTGTGTAACTCCCGGATAAACAGACAAAAAAGGTAAGTGACTGAAGTGGCTCTGTTAATTACAACACGTTGTATCAACTGCGATATGTGTGAACCTGAGTGCCCTAATCAGGCCATCTCAATGGGCGAGACGATTTATCAGATAGATGTAGATCGTTGTACAGAATGTGTCGGCCATTATGATGCACCGACCTGTCAGAGCGTCTGCCCGATCACCAATACGATTATTACTGATCCGCAGCAGACAGAAACGAAAGACGCATTATGGGAAAAGTTTGTCACCCTCTGGCATTCTGCCTGAGCAGGGATAACCCGGCTTAACTTTCCAGGATCACCGTTGCGCAGGCATACCGCCGTTCATCCGCCAGGGTGACATGCACATGCTGTACACCCAGCGTTTCGGCCAGAACATTCGCCTGACCGAAAAAACGCAGGCAGGGTTTGCCAAGCGCATCGTTATAAACTTCAAACTGATTAAATGCCAGGCCCCCGCGAATACCGGTCCCGAACGCCTTTGCCACCGCTTCTTTTACCGCAAAACGCTTCGCCAGAAAACGCACAGGCTGGTGGTGTTGCTGATATTGCTGCCATTCAAATCCGGTCAGTACCCGTTTCGCCAGCCGGTCGCCGGAGCGGGTTATCACCTGCTGGATACGCTCTATCTCAACAATGTCTGTCCCTAACCCCAGAATAGCCATTAACGACGCGCTTCCCTCAGCAGAGCTTTCATCTCGCTGACCGCCCCCGCCAGACCACTGAACACTGCCTGCCCGATAATGGCATGCCCGATATTCAGCTCATAGATCTGCGGGATGGCGGCCACCGGTAAGACATTGTGATAGGTCAGCCCGTGCCCGGCATTCACTTTTAATCCACGGGATGCGGCATATTCGGCTGCCTGACGGATACGCTCCAGCTCAGCGTCGCGGACCGGGCCTTCTTCTGCTTCAGCATAGGCACCGGTATGTAATTCAATATAAGGTGCACCGGCGGTGACTGCCGCGTCAATCTGCTGCTGATCCGGGTCGATAAACAATGAGACCTGAATCCCCGCCTGGCTCAGACGGCGCACAGCCTCATTGAGTTTCTCCTGCTGACCGGCAACATCCAGCCCGCCTTCGGTAGTCACTTCCTGACGCTTTTCCGGTACCAGGCAGCAAAAGTGCGGCACGGTATCACAGGCGATATTCAGCATTTCTTCCGTGACGGCCATTTCCAGGTTCATACGTGTCTGAAGGGTCTCGCGTAACATACGCACATCACGATCGGTGATATGGCGGCGATCTTCACGTAAGTGCACCGTGATCCCATCCGCACCGGCTTGTTCTGCGACAAAAGCCGCCTGCACCGGGTCAGGGTAACGGGTGCCTCTGGCATTTCTTAACGTGGCGATATGGTCAATATTGACCCCTAGCAGTAACTCCGTCATACAATCCTCTGTCTTAAAATAACGATACAACGCACGGCCCGGTCACTCCTGCGACGGGGTGGCAGGGCCGGCGGGTAACGTAAATTGCCGGAATAATTCCTGGCTCTTTAATGGTTTCCCCCCAAGATAAGGCTTCAGGGCCATGCGTGTAAAACGTTTTGCGGCTTTCAGGGTGTCACTGTCAGGAAATTCCCGGTCAGACAGTGCCATCAACTGTCGGCCGGTAAAACTGCGCTGATTCAGCACCAGGCTGGCAATAAAGCCCTTCTCTTCACGATAACTGTAAGTCATGGTTTCTGTTACCGGTTCGCCACTGCCCGCACAATGCAGGAAATCCACGCCATAGCCAAGGTGCCCCAGTACCGCCAGTTCAAACCGCCGCAATACAGGCTCCGGCGTGCCGGTGGCTGAGGCCAGCCCCTGGAGGCAATAGAGATAATCGAAGAAGAGTTCGTCGAAGGGAATTTCCTGCCCGAGCACACGGGAGAGCAGTTCATTGACGTATAAGCCGCAATAGAGATAACGGCCACTGAGCGGTAACGCCAGGGTCATCGCTTCAGCAGTATGCAGGGTTTTCATTTCCCCTTTGCCGGACCATCGGGCCAGCAACGGGGTAAAAGGCTGTAAGGTGCCCTTTAAGCGGGAGCGTTTAGAGCGGGCCCCTTTAGCGATAACCCGCACTCGCCCCTCATTTTCACTGAACAGATCCAATAGCAGGCTGGTTTCGCTGTAGGGGCGACTATGCAGCACAAAAGCACGTTGCCAGCCTTCCATCAATTACAGATCGTCAGTATAACCCAGGCTGCGCAACGCACGTTCGTCGTCCGCCCATCCGGATTTCACTTTCACCCAGAGTTCCAGATGTACCTTAGCCTCGAACATCTGTTCCATATCTCTGCGGGCTTCAATACCAATGGTTTTGATACGTGAGCCTTTGTTACCAATTACCATTTTTTTCTGGCCTTCACGTTCCACCAGAATCAGGCCATGGATATCGTAACCGCCACGATCATTGCTGACGAATTGTTCAATCTCGACCGTAACTGAATAAGGCAGTTCGGCACCGAGAAAACGCATCAGCTTTTCGCGGATAATCTCAGAAGCCATAAAGCGCTGAGAACGATCGGTCACATACTCTTCCGGGAAGTGATGATCGGCTTCCGGTAACAGCTTATGCACGATAGCGGCAATGGTATCAACATTTTTTCCTTCTTCTGCCGAAATCGGTACCACATCCATAAAGTCCATCTTCTGACTCAGCATCTGGATATGCGGCAGCAGAATGGATTTATCCTGCAGATTATCAACTTTGTTAATCGCCAGCAGGACCGGGGCTTTACCGGCCTTCAGTTTACCCAGAACCATTTCATCATCATCGGTCCAGCGGGTGCCTTCAACCACAAAAATAACCAGCTCAACATCACCGATGGAACTGCTGGCTGCACGGTTCATCAGACGGTTGATCGCCCGCTTTTCTTCCATGTGCAGCCCCGGCGTATCCACATAGATAGCCTGGTAGTTATCACGGGTATCGATACCCATGATACGGTGCCGGGTGGTTTGCGGTTTGCGCGATGTGATAGAAATCTTCTGCCCCAGTAACTGGTTCAGAAGCGTAGATTTACCGACATTCGGACGGCCGACAATTGCGATAAAACCGCAATGGGGTGCTAATTCGCTCATTCAATTCCTAACTTAATCAGTGCCTGCTCGGCAGCTGCCTGTTCTGCTTTACGGCGGCTGGAACCAACACCAACTACCGCTTCATCCATTCCGCTGACCTGACAGTGAATGGTAAATTCCTGGTCATGGGCTTCACCGCGCACCTGCACTACCAGGTAAGAAGGTAATGGCAGATGGCGGCCTTGCAGAAACTCCTGCAAGCGGGTTTTCGGGTCTTTTTGCTTATCGCCAGGGCTGATAGCCTCCAGACGACTCTGATACCAGTTAAGGATCAGTTTTTCTATTTGCTGAATATCACTGTCGAGGAAAATTCCACCGATCAGAGCTTCAACAGCATCGGCAAGGATAGATTCACGGCGGAATCCGCCGCTTTTCAGCTCTCCCGGTCCTAAACGCAGACACTCACCTAATTCAAATTCGCGGGCCATCTCAGCCAGGGTATTTCCCCGCACCAGGGTGGCACGCATACGGCTCATATCGCCTTCATCAACACGCGGAAAACGCTGATAAAGTGCATTAGCTATCACATAACTCAGAATTGAATCGCCCAGGAATTCAAGCCGTTCATTATGTTTGCTGCTGGCACTTCGGTGGGTTAACGCTTGCTGTAATAATTCTGCTTGAGAAAAAGTATAGCCCAGTTTTCGCTGGAGCTTATTAATCAGGATGGGGTTCATGCGTTTCCAGTCTTATATTACGTCTGTTACTCTGCACAAGGAACAGGGCTGAGACAGCTCTCTCTGTTTCGTGTGCAGTGGCCTTTAAGCCATGTTCAGAAACAAGGCCCGTAAAACGGGCCCGCGTGGAGATTAATGGATACCACCGATACGGCTGAGGCGCACCCCGGTAGGCCATTGACCTTCCTGTTTGTTAAAGCTCATCCAGATAGCGACGGCTTTACCGACCAGGTTCTTCTCAGGGACAAAGCCCCAATAGCGACTATCGGCGCTATTATCACGGTTGTCACCCATCATAAAGTATTCGCCGGCTGGCACAACCCAGGTCGCAGGCTGCTGGCCTGGTTGCTGGTAATACTGACTGACCTGACTTTGAGCTTCATTGATCAGTAGAATATTGTGCGTTACATCGCCCAGTGTTTCTTTACGGGTTCCGAGACGTAACCCGCCCTTCATGCTCTGATCCAGGGGGACCTGATAGAAGCCATTACCGACTTCGTTACCGTCGAATCCGCTAAAAGTCTGGATAAACTTGCTCGGTTCCATATCACTGTACGTCACCGGTACCGCATTCCCGCAATGGCCTTCGCCACATCCCGGGATGATGGTCAGTGTTTTACTGTATGGGTCGAACACAATCTTATCACCCGGCAGACCGATGACCCGTTTGATGTAATCCACGCTCGGGTCTTTCGGATATTTAAATACCGCAATATCACCCCGTTTCGGATGCCCGGTCGGGATCAACGTCGTCTGCGTAATCGGATCTTTCAGTCCATAAGCAAATTTTTCGACCAGAATAAAATCTCCAATCAGCAACGTCGGCATCATCGAGGCTGAAGGGATCTGGAAGGGTTCAAAAATAAATGAACGGACAATAAATACCACAAACAATACCGGGAATACCGACACTGCTGTTTCAATCCAGCCAGGCTTACGATTGATAGTATCAAGTGCTGAATTATCCAGCCCATTTTCTGTCTGTGCCTGCGCCTGTTGTTGCTTCAGGCGACGAGCAGGTGCCCATTTAAATTTATCAATACACCAGATGATTCCGGTCACCAGTGTAGCCAGTGCCAGAATCAGTGCAAACATATTTGCCATGCCAGGTCCTTATTTATTGTCCTTACCCACATGCAGAATAGCCAGAAACGCTTCCTGAGGTAATTCAACGTTACCTACCTGCTTCATACGTTTTTTACCGTCTTTCTGCTTCTGCAACAGCTTCTTCTTACGACTGACGTCACCGCCATAACATTTGGCGAGTACGTTTTTACGTAACTGTTTCACTGTTGAACGGGCAATGATGTGATTACCAATCGCGGCCTGAATCGCAATATCAAACTGCTGACGTGGGATCAGTTCTTTCATTTTTTCAACAAATTCACGTCCGCGATACTGCGAATTATCCCGGTGGGTAATCAGTGCTAATGCATCGACACGCTCTGAGTTAATCAGAACATCGACACGTACCATGTCAGAGGCCTGGAATCTTTTGAAATTATAGTCCAGAGAAGCATATCCCCGTGATGTTGACTTCAGACGGTCGAAGAAATCGAGCACCACTTCAGCCATCGGGATATCATAGGTTAATGCGACCTGGTTTCCGTGATAAACCATATTGGTTTGGACACCGCGTTTCTCAATACAAAGTGTAATGACATTCCCCAGGAATTCCTGCGGTAATAACATATGACACTCTGCGATTGGTTCGCGTAATTCTTCAATGTTGTTCAGAGGTGGCAATTTGGAAGGGCTATCCACATAAACGATACCACCATCGGTGGTCTGAACCTCATAGACTACCGTAGGTGCGGTAGTGATCAGGTCGAGGTCATATTCGCGTTCCAGACGTTCCTGGATGATTTCCATGTGCAGCAGGCCCAGGAATCCGCAACGGAAACCAAAGCCCAGAGCCGTCGAGCTTTCCGGCTCATAGAATAACGAGGCATCGTTCAGGCTCAGTTTACCCAGAGCATCCCTGAAGGCTTCATAGTCGTCGGAGCTGACCGGGAACAGCCCGGCGTAAACCTGTGGCTTCACTTTCTTAAAGCCGGGTAACGCTTTTTCGGCTGAATTTTTGGCACCTGTCAGGGTATCCCCGACCGGAGCGCCCAGGATGTCTTTGATTGCGCAAACAAGCCAGCCAACTTCACCACATTTCAGTTCGGTACGGTCTACCCGTTTTGGCGTGAAAATACCGAGACGATCGGCGTTATACACCTGACCGGTACTCATCACCTTAATTTTTTCGCCTTTGCGCATGGTGCCGTTTTTGATACGCACCAGGGAAACAACCCCCAGATAGTTATCAAACCAGGAGTCAATGATCAGTGCCTGCAGCGGGCCTTCCGGATCACCTTCCGGTGGCGGGATATCACGGACTAAGCGCTCCAGTACTTCCGGCACACCGACGCCGGTTTTGGCAGAACAGCGAACCGCATCGGTCGCATCAATCCCGACGATATCTTCAATTTCCTGAGAAACTTTGTCCGGGTCCGCTGCCGGCAGGTCAATTTTATTCAGTACCGGCACCACTTCCAGGTCCATTTCCATGGCGGTATAGCAGTTAGCCAGCGTCTGAGCTTCCACGCCCTGCCCTGCATCGACCACCAGCAATGCCCCTTCGCAGGCCGCCAGTGAACGGGAAACCTCATAAGAGAAGTCGACATGCCCCGGAGTATCAATGAAATTCAGCTGATAAGTCTGACCATCCTGAGACTTATAATCGAGGGTGACACTCTGCGCTTTAATGGTAATGCCACGTTCACGTTCCAGATCCATTGAATCCAGGACCTGAGCGGCCATTTCGCGATCAGTTAATCCGCCACACGTCTGGATCAGGCGATCGGAAAGCGTGGATTTACCGTGATCGATGTGCGCGATAATGGAAAAGTTTCTTATATGCTTCATTTATATGAATATCTTCGCGTAAAAACGTCTGTTGAATACCAGGGCACAGAGATGATAAGTAACATCACTCGTTACTCGTATTGAGTCAGCCTCATTAATGAGGAGGCATATTACACTGTTAACGCGCGGTACGAAAGCCGCTAGCCCGGGGTAATTGCAATAGGGGAAAGTAAATTGAGGGTACAAAAAGGCCGGACAATGTCCGGCCAGGGCTACTCGTGACGGGTCGCATCCACACGCAGAATATCCGGCGTTAATGCCACGCTCAGGATCACTGGCTGAAATGCTTCTTTATCACCGATTAATGCCGAAATACCTTTAGACAGAATAAATCCGCCGATCCCCCCCAGCAGTGCACCGCTTGCTGAGGCCAGGTCTGAATGAAAGAGTGCCTGAAAGAGGCCGGCGACAATGAACAACCCGATTAAAGGTGTCATGTAGACCAGTAAAGCGGAGCCTAACAGGCTGCTTTCACGAATACCGATTTCAATACGCTGCCCTGCCTTCAGCGGCTGCTTACTGGCGATTTTGATCACCTCAGCATCCTCCGGACCGAGCTTATTCAGCAAATGACTGCCACATCCTTTACGGGCATTACAGCTATTGCAGGAGGTCTTCGCTTCAGTATACAGCGTCGCAATCCCGTTATCCCAGGACGCGACCGTCGCCCATTCTTTCATCATAATCAGTTACCCGCATCCACATTATCCGCAATCCGTTTTGCCGTCGCTGCAGGCAGTTCACCCACAACGCTAATCTCCTTATTATTACGCACTTCAATCTGAACCGTACGTCGTCCAGTGCGGTATGTCTGATTTATGCTGTTTTTATCAGCATTCGTCACATTGATGGTAAAGCTGAATAACCCGTCAGAATATAAGCGCGTCTCAAAAGACTTGTTCACATTCGGTAACTGACGACGGGTCTGCGATATCATCTGCATACCCGCAGGTATCCAGCCAGGCTTCCAGCCGAAGGTCGTTTTGTCCCCGCCGGGCAGTGACAATACCGGCGGCAGATTAGCGTTTTTCAGACCTTCCATCATATGACCGACGCCCTGATCCACCGCAAAACTGATCACCTGAAATTGCTCTATCGGTTCGCCATCCTGATCCAGTAAGTCTACGCGCAGCGGTAGCGAAGTATCCACATCCAGCCAGATAACATAGCTGAACCGGGAACCATCCCGGGAGACCACACGCAAGACATCACACATCTGATCGGCCACACGGGAGCGGCCAACCGGAATAAAATCATAGAAGTTATGCAGACGGTTAAAGTCTGCATACAAAACAGAAGGCAATCCATCGAGAATATGTTCACCCGGCAAGGTGAAAGGCTGTAGCCCTGCATCAAAATAACTGATGTCATTTCCGCGCTGAATGACTTCGCGTCGCGGGCCATCCATCTGGAGTAATTGCGCATACGTCTGCCCGTCGACTATTGCGTGTCGATAACGCAACGACTCAATACCCTGACGGGAAACATTGATGTAGGCGAGTTCATAATTAAGCGAGGTACTGGCTTTTTCCATTTGCTGCAGCATCGCCTCTGGCGCAGGCTGTGGCTGCGCAGAGACGAAAGAAGAGAACAGGAAACTACCGGTCAGCGCGGTAACAAGAAGCAAATGTTTTTTCATTACTGCTGCTGAACACCCAGAGACTGGTTACCTGGTACGTTGACCTGGGCCTGTACCGGCGCACCGGACTCAAACTGATCATTGTTCAGACGACGTTGTAATTCGTAGTCCTGAAGCATGGCGTTCACCTGCTGCTGTTGCTGCTGTACCTGCTGTGAAGTGCCGCCCGCATCAAAGATATCGGAAGGAACGCCAAGACTTACCGGTGACGCTTTTCCCATCATCGGCAAGGTATTAAATGCCGGTGTGTCAGAAGATTCAGTCACATGATCAGCAGAAGCTGTGTCGTAGTGTTGAACACCCACAATCACTGCCAGCGAAACACAGGCGGCGACCCCGGCCTGAGCCAGTTGTGAAACCCATGCCCCTTTTTTCCCGACAAAAGGCATACGACTCCAGCGTGAAGGCTTCGGCTGAGCTTCAGGGATCAATGTCGTGACATTATTACGCACGGGTTCCTGCGCAATGGCCTCTGCAACCCGCGCAGAGATATCAAAGTGCAATTCCGGGGCCAGGTCACCGCGCATCGTATCACGGATCAGATGATAACTTTCCCAGTGTTGCTGCAATTCCACATCTTCCGCCAGAGAAGTAAGCAGAGACTTATCTAAGACTTCACCATCCATTAACGCGGAAAGTTGTTCTTTCTGCATGCCATTTACCTTTCAAGTAGCCGCGATCATTAACGCTGAATCAACGGTTGAACTTTGTTATCAATAGCCTCGCGGGCCCTGAAAATACGGGAACGTACAGTTCCTACAGGACAATCCATAATCCCGGCGATTTCTTCGTAACTCAGACCATCTATTTCACGAAGGGTGATCGCCATCCGTAAGTCCTCTGGTAACGTTTCGATCGTCCGGAATACAATTTGTTTCAATTCATCAGACAACATTAAGTTCTCAGGGTTCGAAATTTCTTTTAATGCTCCTGCACTTTCGAAATTTTCTGCCTCTGAGGCATCCACATCACTGGAAGGTGGCCTGCGGCCCTGAGCTACCAGATAGTTTTTAGCGGTGTTGACTGCAATACGGTATAACCACGTATAAAAGGCACTATCGCCGCGGAAGGAGTCTAACGCACGATAGGCTTTAATAAACGATTCCTGCACCACATCCGGGACATCCCCCGGGGGTACATAGCGCGACACAAGGCTTGCCACTTTATGCTGGTATCTTATCACCAGTAAATTAAATGACTTCTGATCCCCTTTCTGGACGCGCTCAACAAGAACCTGATCTGTTAACTGCTCGCTCATCCGAGGTTGTATCCCCACAAAATATGTTCTACATCCAATGAATCACCAGTTACATCTCATTCTATATGAGCAAGCAACTCCTTTGAGTAGACTCTTTAAAGAAAGTTCAGATTTTTCCTGCTTATCCGCTCACACAACAAGATTGCGACAAATCGCGCGGGGGCGGACAACTTACCATTCCTGAACTAAGTCCCTCTTCACACTTCAGAAATGAGTCAGGGCTGTTTAACTGGCAGGTTACCCGATTGCAGGATGCATTTCACCCCAATTTCAGAGTATCGGAAGTTTTTCCGCACGGACTCTGGCCGGATAGCAACAGCGGGCGGTTCAGGGCCGGCGGACCGCCGGGTTAACCTCATATTACGGGGCAGTTTTGTCGACAATTCAGGACAGAAAGCCCTGTAATTTTAATCGTATTCAGCGGATAAACTCGTGCAAAATACCGGCCGGGACTCCGGGGTTATTCACGAGGCTTTGGCAGGTAAAATTCTCCGGTCATCGCCTGGTAATCATCGGAATAGTTCCCTGAGGGAGCGCGGATCACCAGTGTCTGCTGTACAGTCTCTGCTGCAGACGGTGAAAACGTCAGTAATAAACGGTGCGGCGCTTTCTGCTCATACTCCGTTATCTTCAGTTGCTGTCGTAAATGCCAGCCGGAAGTCTCTGCAAGATGCATAAACCCGGGTCCAGCCTCTGCAGGCAGGATCACACAAAATAATCCGTCAGCAGTGATCAGTTGTTTCGCACGGAGTAACAGGGCCTCATGTGTCAGGGTATGAGTATATCGCGCCGTTTGACGCGCAGTATCACGACACTCAGGCCCGGGAGTATAAAAAGGCGGGTTACTGACAATGACGGAATAACGCACCTGCTCCCCCACGCACCAGTGAAGAATATCGGCATGATGCACGGTAATGCTGCCGGGCCAGGGTGATTCGGCAATATTCTCCCGCGACTGTTCAACCGCAGCAGCCTCCAGCTCAATAGCATCAATAACCGGTGATCGACCCTGTGCATGAAGACGCTGTGCAAGCATTAATGAGATAAGACCACTGCCGCTGCCAATATCCAGAGCGCGCCCATCCACCGGTAGCGGTGCGCCCGCCCCTAAAATTATTCCGTCGGTACTGACTTTCATGCCACACTTATCATGTGCGACGAAAAATTGTCTGAAGGTGAATCCGTTTTTTCTGAATGTACGCGCAACCGGCATCCGCCATCTCCTGCATTATTTTGCCCCTGACATCACGGGCACCAGTGTAACCGGCAAAAATAAATATTGCCGCGAAAAACCTTGCTCAGCAGGCCGATGGCAGACAGAAAGCAGGTTTATCCGCCCGGGTTGCGCAGACAATAGATGAAGAATGCGTCCGAAGTGTCTATAATCGGCGCCCCAAACAGAGGTAGACCATGACTGTAACCACTTTTTCCGAACTTGAACTTGATGAAAGCCTGCTGAATGCATTGCAGGATAAGAACTACACACGTCCCACTGCAGTACAGGCAGAGGCAATTCCACCTGCTCTGGATGGACGTGATGTCCTGGGTTCAGCACCAACAGGCACCGGAAAAACAGCGGCCTATTTACTGCCAGCTCTTCAACATCTGCTCGATTTCCCGCGCAAGAAATCCGGCCCGCCCCGAATTCTTATCCTGACGCCGACCCGTGAACTGGCGATGCAGGTTGCCGATCAGGCTCGTGAGTTAGCGAAATATACCCATCTGGATATTTCGACCATCACCGGTGGTGTGGCCTATATGAACCATGCCGAAGTGTTCAGTACGAACCAGGATGTGGTGGTGGCAACCACTGGACGTCTGCTGCAGTACATTAAAGAAGAAAACTTTGACTGCCGCGCCGTTGAGACGCTGATCCTGGATGAAGCCGACAGAATGCTGGATATGGGTTTTGCACAGGATATCGAAACGATTGCTGCTGAAACCCGCTGGCGTAAACAGACCCTATTGTTCTCCGCCACCCTGGAAGGAGAGCACATTGAAGAATTTGCTCAGCGTATTCTGAATGAGCCGCTGGTCATCGATGCAGAGCCAAGCCGTCGTGAACGCAAGAAAATTCAGCAATGGTATTACCGCGCGGATGACCTGGAGCATAAAACAAAACTGCTGATCCACCTGCTGAAGCAACCGGAAGCGACCCGTACTATCGTTTTTGTGCGTAAGCGCGAACGTGTGCACGAAGTAGCTGAATGGATCCGTCAGGCAGACATTCGCTGCAGCTATCTTGAAGGCGAAATGGTTCAGGCGAAACGTAACGAAGCCATCAAACGTCTGAATGAAGGCCGCGTTAACGTGCTGGTAGCGACTGATGTTGCCGCCCGCGGGATTGATATTGATGACGTGACGCTGGTGATTAACTTCGACCTGCCACGTACAGCTGACACCTATTTGCACCGTATCGGGCGTACCGGACGTGCCGGTCGTAAAGGAACCGCCCTGTCTCTGGTGGAAGCCCATGACAATGAACTCCTGCTGAAGATAGGCCGCTACCTGAATGAGCCACTGAAAGCCCGTACTATCAGCGAACTGCGGCCTCAGACGCGGGCACCTGCGGCAACCGGACCGAAAAAACCCTCCAGGAAGCAGCTGGAAAAACGTAAAGAGAAGAAAAAAGAAGACGAGAAAAAGCCACGGGTCAAAATGCGTCACCGTGATACCAAAAATATCGGTAAGCGCCGCACGCCGTCTTCCCAGGCAAATGAAAGCTCTGAAAGCTGATTGTGTTTAAAATCATCAACAGCCAAAAAAAGTCGCCCGATACGGGCGATTTTTTTGGGAGAAACGATGGTAATCCTGCCCTCAGGGAAGCTGTTTTCCTGATAAAGGATGAAAACAAAGCACAGGATCAGAAAATCATCTTAACATTATGATTAAACTGATTATTTACCTGTACAAAAAAAGGCGCACAGCGCCTTTTTGTTCCCTCTGAGCGTGTTACAGACTTGCTGTAAAAGTACGGGTAATGACATCCCGTTGTTGTTCCGGAGTCAGTGAGTTGAAACGGACTGCATACCCTGACACCCGAATCGTCAGTTGCGGATATTTTTCCGGATTTTTCACTGCATCTTCCAGCGTTTCGCGACGCAATACATTCACGTTCAGGTGTTGTCCACCTTCGATACGTACCTGAGGTTTTACTTCCAGAGGAATTTCACGGTACTCAATGTCACCCAGTTCCTGCAGAGAAACCACCTGATCCGGCTGATAATCTCCCTTCGCACACAGACAACGAACTTCAGAGTTTTCGTCATCCAGTAACCAGAATGAATTCAGCAGAGCATTATTGGTTGTTTTGGTAATTTGAATTCCATTAATCATTTATCGCCTCCCGGGGCAGATACTGTCATAGAAGAGGGTTATCTGAATCAACCACCTGTCATACTGTATAACTTATGTACAGAATGGTGTCTTTGATATTTATCAAAAAAGCACCGTCACCCGGGACATTGCAAACATAACTCACTGATATAAAATAGAAATATAGAATTAACTTTATCTGTATAATTTAAAATAAATTTTAACCCTTTACCCGTCACCGAAATTAGTTAAGCTGACCGGCAAAATATTCAGGAGCTGATAATGACAACAATACTGACATGGCACGATGTGCTGGCGGCGGAAAAGCAGCAGGACTACTTTATTGACACACTGAATACGGTCGCAGAGCGGCGTCAGCAGGGGGTGACTGTCTACCCGCCACAGAAAGATGTGTTTAACGCTTTCCGGTTGACGGAACTTAACCAGGTGAATGTCGTTATTCTTGGACAGGATCCCTACCACGGTCCGGGGCAAGCGCACGGACTGGCATTTTCCGTACTGCCGGGTGTCGCAACACCCCCCTCCTTACTGAATATGTACAAAGAACTGGAAAAAGATATACCTGGTTTCACGCGCCCGAATCATGGCTATCTGGCCAGCTGGGCTACTCAGGGGGTGCTGCTACTGAATACGGTACTGACCGTAGAGGCGGGTAAAGCACATTCACATGCACGGCTGGGGTGGGAACAGTTCACCGATAAAGTGATTGCTGAAATCAATCAACACAGAGAAGGCGTGGTGTTTCTGTTATGGGGGGCTCATGCACAGAAGAAAGGCAGGATCATCGACAGAGAGCGCCACCATGTGTTGCAGGCTCCGCACCCTTCACCGTTATCAGCCCATCGGGGATTTTTTGGCTGTGGGCACTTTTCAGCGACCAATAGACTACTGGAGCAATCAGGACGCCCCGCCATCCGGTGGATGCCGGAATTACCGGTAAATGCATCCTGATAAAGCTATCCCCGGCAGCAGACTGACTCTCTCTGCTGCCGGCGGACGGGTTAGCCGGTGATCAGGCTTTACCCTTAGATACCGCAACCATCGCAGGACGCAACAGACGACCATTCAGGGTGTAACCGTTCTGCATCACCATCAGGACATGGTTAGCCGCGACGTCATCAGATTCCATCATAGACATAGCCTGATGCAGCTCAGGGTTGAAAGGCACATGGGTTTCACCCACCACTTCAACGCCGAATTTACGTACTGCACCCAGCAGGGATTTCAGGGTCAGTTCGATCCCTTCAATCATTGATGCCAGTTCCGGATTATTTTTATCCGCCACCTGCAGTGCACGTTCCAGGTTATCGATCACCGGTAATAATTCATTAGAGAATTTTTCCAGTGCAAATTTATGCGCCTTTTCCACATCCAGCTCACAACGGCGACGGACATTCTCAATCTCAGCCTGGGCACGTAATTGTGCTTCGCGGACACCGCCACTCAATTGTGCAACTTCTGCTTCGAGTTGAGCGATACGCTCATCACGGGTATCTGCCGTCCCGGAGGTTTCTGTATTTTCAGCCGCAGCCTGTTGTTCTGCTGCCTGCTCTTCTGAAAATTGCTCGTTAGGGGTATTCTGTTCTTTACTGCTCATGAAAATCTCCGCGTTTTCCATAGTCATATCGCCGATAGGCTTATTATGGGGATCAAAATTTCGGATTCAAGGGACTGTGTCATATTGACTGCTGTTTTGGTGAGAGGAATAGCCTGCAAATGAAAAAATTTTTTAACTGCATTGGTATTGTGGGGCATCCGCGCCATCCCAACGCATTAGCGACCCATGAAATGTTATGCCACTGGCTGACGGCCTCAGGATATCAGGTCATTGTAGAGCAACAGATTGCCGATGACCTCAATCTGCACGAGGTGATGACAGGCACACTGGCAGAAATTGGTCAGCAGGCCGACCTTGCCGTTGTTATCGGGGGGGACGGGAACATGCTTGGCGCAGCCCGCGTGCTTTCCCGCTATGATATTAAAGTCATTGGTGTTAACCGCGGGAACCTGGGGTTTCTGACCGATCTCGACCCGGAAAATGCACGCCAGCAGCTTGCGGAAGTCCTTGAGGGACATTTTTTTACTGAACAACGCTTTTTACTCGAAGCTCAGGTCTCCAGGCCGCAACAGACGCCCAGGGTGGCCACTGCCATTAACGAAGTGGTGCTCCATCCCGGAAAAGTTGCTCATATGATTGAGTTTGAAGTTTATATCGATAACAACTTCGCCTTTTCGCAGCGTTCAGACGGGCTTATTATCTCAACACCGACCGGATCAACCGCCTATTCTCTCTCTGCCGGAGGGCCTATCCTGACACCGGGACTGGAAGCGATAAGCGTAGTGCCGATGTTCCCGCATACCCTGTCGGCACGCCCGTTAGTGATCAACAGTACCAGTGTCATTCACCTGCGATTCTCATCATTGCGCAGCGATCTGGAAATCAGTTGTGACAGCCAGATAGCGCTCCCCATCCGGGAAGGGGAAGAAGTGCTGATCAAACGCAGTCCGCAGCACCTGGACCTGATCCACCCGAAAAATTACAATTACTTTAATACGTTAAGTACAAAACTCGGCTGGTCGAAAAAATTATTCTGAAAATTGTGCCGGGCTCTTTACTGTATAAAATTCCTGTTTATACTGTATAAAAAAACAGTCATGTTTTTCTATACAGGTGATACTATGCTGGCACAACTGACCATCAGCAATTTTGCAATCGTTCGTGAACTCGATATCGACTTTCAACAGGGGATGACCGCCATTACCGGCGAAACCGGTGCCGGGAAATCCATTGCGATAGATGCGCTCAGTTTGTGTCTTGGTGCCCGGGCTGACGCCAGTATGGTGAGGCCCGGCGCCGCCAGAGCGGATATCTGTGCCCGCTTTCGCTTAACCGCCTCACCGCCAGCCAGGCAGTGGCTGGCTGATAATCATCTTGATGATAACGAAGAATGCCTGCTCCGCCGGGTGATCAATGCCGACGGCCGCTCGCGGGGGTTTATCAACGGTACCTCGGTGCCCCTTTCCCAGCTACGTGAACTGGGACAGTTGCTGATCCAGATCCACGGTCAGCACGCGCACCAGTTGCTGCTGAAACCCGAACATCAGCGTCATTTGCTGGATGCCTATGCTGATCCGACCCGGTTATCTGAGAAAATGCAGCACCATTATCAGCAATGGCATCATGCCTGCCGGACGCTCGCGGTACTGCAGCAGCAAACTCAGGAACGGGAAGCCCGTCGTGAGCTATTACAGTACCAGCTAAAAGAGCTCAATAGTTTCTCTCCTCAGCAGGGCGAGTATGAAGGTGCAGATAGTGAGTACAAGCAACTGGCCAGCAGCGGTCAGCGCCTGACCGTGAGCCAGCAGGCATCCCAAATGCTCTCTGACGGTGACGATACGACATTACAATCCCTGCTCTACAGTGCCCGACAGACCGTGAGTGAGTTAATTTCGATGGATGACAGCCTGACACCGGTACTCAGTATGCTGGACGATGCCTCGATTCTGGTCAGTGAAGCCGCAGATGAACTCCGCCACTACTGTGAACGTATCGATCTCGATCCCAATCGGTTACAGGATCTGGAACAACGTATTTCACGCCAGATTTCACTGGCCCGTAAACACCATGTTGCACCGGAGAGCCTGCCGGATTTACACCAGCAATTGCTGGAAGAATACCAGCAACTGGAACACCACGATGATGAACTGGAAGAACTGAGCCGGCAGGTCGGGGAGTTCCACCAGGCCGCACTGGAAACGGCGCGTGAATTACACCAGCAACGTTGTCATTTTGCGGCTGAGCTATCAGAAAAGATCACTGCCTCTATCCATGAGCTTTCGATGCAGCACGGACAATTTGCTATTGATGTCATCTTCCATGAAGACCGTTTAACCCCTCAGGGCGCTGACCAGATTGAATTCCGTGTCAGCACCAACCCCGGGCAGCCACTACAGGCTCTGGCCCGCGTCGCCTCCGGGGGGGAACTGTCACGTATAGCCCTGGCAATCCAGGTGATTACCGCACAGAAAATGGAAACGCCGGCCATGATTTTTGATGAAGTCGATGTGGGTATCAGTGGCCCGACAGCAGCAATTGTCGGTAAAATGCTGCGTCAGTTAGGTGAATCCACCCAGGTGATGTGTGTTACCCACCTTCCGCAAGTGGCGGGCTGTGGTCACAGTCATTTCTTCATCAGTAAAATTACTGATGGCTCGATGACAGAAACCCAGATGCGACTGCTGGATAAGTCTGCCCGCCTGCATGAACTGGCCCGGTTACTGGGCGGAAGTGAAGTCACCCGTAACACGCTGGCCAATGCAAAAGAACTTTTAGCCGCCTGATATGGCACTTTTTTTCTAACCGGAAGTCATATGCATGCCCTGCAAAGGTTTCCATCTGGCGAAAGGTCTATTATTATCGGTATCTTATATCGCCGGACGAAGTAAACCTGTTACAGGCAGCATTCATCGTTGATGGCAAAGAACCGCCTTGCACAGGCATATGTGTCCGAAAAAGGAATCTATACATGCGCAGTAAAATACTGGCTGCTGCTGCAGTAGTAATGTTGATGACAACCGCTGGCTGCTCAACACTTGAACGAGTTGTCTATCGTCCGGATATCAACCAGGGTAACTACCTGGTCGCAAGCGACATCAGTAAGCTGCATACCGGAATGGATCAGCAACAGGTGGCATATACCCTCGGAACCCCGATGATGAAAGATCCTTTCGGCAGTAATGTGTGGTATTACGTGTTCCGCCAGGAGCCGGGCCATGAGAAAGTCACTCAGCAGACGCTGACGCTGACGTTTGACAGCAATGGCATTCTGACCAATATCGATAATAAACCGGCACTGACCCCATAATCTGGCCGCTCTGCTGCACCGCCGGTGACAGATAAAAAAAGCGCAGTTTTCACTGCGCTTTTTTTTATTCTGTCACTGGCATACGCCGAATCATTTCTGATTATTTTTTGCTGAGCGTTCTGCTCTCTGACGGCGGAGTTCTTTCGGGTCTGCCAGCAGAGGACGGTATATTTCCACCCGGTCACCTGCCTGTACGACATCCTGCAGTTTGGCCGCGCGGCTGAATATACCAACCTTATTTTCGGCAAGATTAATATCTTTCCGCAGCTCCGGTAATCCCGAGGCGATAATCGCCTGCTCAATTGTACTCCCTTCCGTCACGGTGACGGTCCGCAGATACTGTTTTTCAGGCAGTGCATAAACCACCTCAACCTGAATATCAGCCACTGTAAACCTCTTTCGCCCGTGTCGTGAAGGCCTGTACCATACTGTTAGCAAGTTCTTTGAAAACCCGGCCAAAAGCCATTTCTACCAGCATATTGGTGAATTCAAAATCCAGACTCAGCTCTACCTTACAGGCGTCATCTCCCAGCGCAAAAAACTGCCAGCCGCCGCTTAACTTACGGAACGGTCCTTCCACCAGTTGCATATGGATCCGCTGGTTACTGGTCAGCGTATTGAGAGTGGTAAATGTCTTACTGATCCCCGCTTTAGACACATCGACAGAGGCCGTCATCTGATTTTCAGAACTATCGAGGATCCGGCTACCGGTGCAGCCTGGTAAAAATTGCGGATAAGCATCGACATCATTCACAAGCTGGTACATTTTTTCAGCACTGAACGGGACCAGCGCTGAACGACTAATCTGGGCCATAACACTTCCTGCTAAGTAGAAAACCCCTCGATCATACCAGTTTCATTAGTTAAACAAAAATGTCTTCATGCTACTGACATGCTAGAATATGTCACTTACTCCCCCGTGACAGGGGATGGTTTCTGCGCATAAGTGGTGTAAAATAAGCGATATTATGACTAAGAAAAAAGCTAACAAACCCGGTTCTGCAACCATTGCCCTCAACAAACGCGCCCGTCATGAATATTTCATCGAAGAGGAATTCGAGGCTGGGTTGTCGTTGCAGGGATGGGAAGTAAAATCACTGCGCGCAGGTAAAGCGAACATCAGCGAAAGTTATATTCTGTTGCGTGATGGTGAAGCATTTCTGTTTGGTGCAACCTTCCAGCCCCTGCTGGGTGCTTCGACGCATGTGGTGTGTGACCCTACCCGTAACCGTAAATTATTGCTGAAGCAGCGTGAGCTGGACTCCATTTTCGGACGGGTTAATCGTGAAGGTTATACGATCGTTGCCTTGTCACTGTACTGGAAAAATGCCTGGTGCAAACTTAAGATTGGTGTCGCCAAGGGTAAGAAAGAGCATGACAAGCGCGATGACATCCGTGAACGTGAGTGGAAAATCGACAAAGCACGTATTATGAAAAAAGGAAATCGCTAAACTACTGGTGTAGCTGATGCTTTTCCTGATATAGTAACTGACAGTACTTGGGGCTGATTCTGGATTCGACGGGATTTGCGAAGCCCAAGGAGCATGCCGAGGGGCGGTTGGCCTCGTAAAAAGCCGCAAAAAAATAGTCGCAAACGACGAAAACTACGCACTAGCAGCTTAATAACCTGCTCAGAGCCCTCTCTCCCTAGCCTCCGCTCTTAGGACGGGGATCAAGAGAGGTCAAACCCAAAAGAGATCGTGTGGATACCCTGCCTGGGGTTGAAGCATTAAACTTAATCAGGCTAGTTTGTTAGTGGCGTGTCCATCCGCAGCTGACAAGCGAATGTAAAGATTGGACTAAGCATGTAGTGCCGACGGTGTAGTAATTTCGGACGCGGGTTCAACTCCCGCCAGCTCCACCAAATTCTCCATCGGTGATACCAGAATCATCCGATGAAGTCCTAAGAGCCCGCAAGGCGTAAGCCCTGCGGGCTTTTTTGTGTCTGTCGTTCGGGAATGTAAGCATCCCTGCAATAAAGAACCATTCACTTTTAGAGATCTTCGGACATACTGAATATGTTTCCTGAAGG
>ERZ794949.23-NODE-23-length-61543-cov-165.495479_pt1 | contig 61543 bp, 35 predicted proteins | sample MGYA00511363_ERZ794949 | MGnify/ENA primary metagenome ERZ794949 (study PRJEB30137, sample SAMN04331402) | food metagenome | isolation source: T1 must sample point D1 replicate B | place: Australia: South Australia ...
TATATATATATATATATTAACTTCGTTCTTTTTTTTTTTTTTTCAAAATATATAGTATCATATAATAATAAATTTTTTAAAATCTAGGCCAATATTTTAGCGCTTAAGACAAACACCATTTTCAGTTTTGCTTGTCCCTATACGGAAAAATTTTCCACAGCCATTTATTGTGTGTAATTTTTTATCGCGTAATTCCGAGTATATATTATCTAAGATTTCGATCTCTTTTCCATGCTCTAGACATTAATGGTTGAGGTTTTAGGAGATATAGGGGAAAAAAAAAATAGTTAAACGATATTATTCCCACATTATAAGGTAAACGGATTTCTAGAAACAAAATATAGAGCACACGTGAACCCTTTATTATCTAATGATGATTTTTTTGACTCTTGATTTATTTATTATCACATCTTCTTATCTATACTTTCTTTAATGAAGGATTATGGAATATTAAAGATTCTTTATGCCTGTAGAAGAAGAAGAAGAAAAAAAAAGAGGGGGAATATTAAATGCTCTATTACGACTCTATTACTACCTGATGTGTCTTTATATTCAACCATGGCTTCAACACCGTTTCATCAAAGCTTGTACAAAGTTTTTCATCTAACATAATGTAACACAAAAAATACTCCAGACCCTGCTGTCGATTTGCCAAAAATTTGGAATCCAAAGTATTATGTATCAAATAGTCGTGAATGGTCAATGATTTGTACCATGGTAAAGGTTTGGGTAGCTCTGGAATATCATAAAGTGGCTTCATTTCATTACTCAACTTCATTAATATCTTATTTCTTAGTGATACAAACTCCGAGTATCGCTTGTAACAGTAATGTACACTTTCGTCTAAAAAAGTCACTCTTATAGTCCATCGTACATAACTGTTCTTTTCGTTTCCGTGCAATGTTCCTTCAACCACTTCTATGTTAAGATAAGGACATTTATTTCGCAGTTGCTGTTGTTTATAAATATCTGTTACTTCTGGCTGCAGTAACGTTTCTGATGGATCATTCATGATTTTTAGTAGTTTTTTCTTTGAACTAGTCAAAGAGCTGTTATTGTTAATATTCATCCAAAAAAAAAAAATTTAGTATATATGATTATGAGTTTGTCATGTTATCTTTGGGGGGTTTATTTGGATTATAATATAATACTACTCAAAGGAAAGAGAATGGTGAGAAAAAAAAAAAAGGTTATGTTTCTTATCTTTGTATACAAACATAAAACAGTTTAAATATTGATCACGTGATTTTTAATACTTTTTTATAAAAAAGAAATGTTTGTAAATTTAAACAATGCTAAGACGGGGAATCGAACCCCGACCAACGGTATGGAAAACCGTGATTCTACCATTAAACTATCTTAGCTGAGTGGAAATTTACATTAACTGTCGTTTTAAGAAAATATTTAAAGCTATTCAGTAATTAAGTATAATATTTTGTTATTTACTCTGGTTTGATACTGTTAAATGTTGTTTTTGGTTCAAAGAAAAGAAGCTTAATAAAATGTGAGTGTTACTTAGTAAACTAATTGTTAAAAATATTGGAATATGTTGTAAAGATAGCTTTTATTGAAGATTTAAAACTTTTGAAAATTTTTTACAGATATTAGGGAGGAGGTTTTTGATATGTCGTTTTATACAACCATTGAATGTTTATATACCATGTTATATTTGTAATAACTTTAATTCAAAATTTAATAAAAGATCTTCACAAATTTGAATCAAGACTTGTTGACATTTAACAGCGAACATATCTCACCTGGTTGCTCAGAAACATAAACTCTTAAAGAAATAATTCTAAAAAATATGAATTACTTTGGTTGAGTAATTAACATAAATATGTTGCTTTATTTTTTTTAAGCACTTAAAGTGACTAATAAAAACAGCGTTATACTGTACATTTCAAATTATATTCAAAAGCATGTATTTGATTTGAAGAAAGTAACCTATTTACTGAATTTTCGTGACCTCAAAGTTGCATAAAGGAAAAAACCCCCGATAAACCCACAACAAAATAACATTTCAAATATAATAAAACAAGTAAAACATAATGTTTTTGCCTGTCTTGAAAGCCATCTTCACCACATTTTCAATTGATTAAACTTATACCATTGGTCTGCTTGTTTAATGTGCTTGTTGATCACGTGAATACATTAGAATACCGCGACAGGCCAAGTAGCACGGAAATTATTTTTTTTTATAATGTATATATATTTTTTTTTAAAATCCACCTTAATAAATAAAAGTTTGTGTGTACATAAAGCTCTGCTACGTAAGTGTAGCACAACCATCGAAAACTAAACATATCAATAAAAGCCATAAATTTTAATAGAAATGAGCAAAACAATTGATGTTACTGTTGGCAAACATGATTCATCTGTTAGTTATTTAACAACTTCAGACTTTAGAATATTAGAATACCCATCAGCTTTGCTTCCAAATGACATTAAAACAGGAACTATATTAAAAATCACAATAGCATCTAACGAAAAATTGGAAAAAGAAAAGAATGATGAGTTTTTGAGTTTTCAAAACAATCTTTTGAAAAACTTATCTAGTTATAATACAAAACCACCTGTTTTGAAAATCAAATCTAAATTACAAACAAGTATAAATTTATTTTGGGGAAAATTTGATTTGGGTGTAGCTTCTTTGAAAAATATTACTCTATGGCACAAAAGCTTAGAAACTGATTCAAATTCTTCAGAGTCTATTACTTCAAATCAAGAAAACGAAAATGTTGACGAGGAAGAATTGTCTCAAGTTGCCACAATTTATAATACTGTTAGCAATACATACAAAATGAGTGGTTTGAATATAGAATCTAAACATGCGTTTCAGCTACGAATTGATACATCCAATGGTTTATACAAATCTGATGTAGTTGTTGCAAGTACTTTGTCTTCAAAAGATTTCTCAGGGTTCAATATTTGCATTGGTGCATTGTCAACAGGAAAAGTAAACACTGATGACATTCGTGCTGTGGCTGATGCTTTAGGCATTGTGCATGTAAACAGAGTTTGTAACCAAGATACCACACATTTTTTAACTGATGTTGCAGATGATGAAAATGAAGTTAGCGATGAACATTTGCTGATGGCCAAAGAATTGAACATTCCAATTGTTACTCCTAACTGGCTGCAAGGGTGTTTGAAAGAAAACAAATTATTAGGGGTTAAAGGTTTCTATTATAAGTTGAAAGAAGATGATCCTAGTAATTTGGTTGAGAAATACCCATTCCAAAAGGATTTTACCGATAAATTCTTAAGCAAGGATGACGAAGTTGTTGAGAAAGAAGATGAAACTAAGATATCTCCCCAAAGTCATGAAGTAGTCAACGAGGATGAAATTCCTGTAGAAAACAAAGAAAAAGAAGAGTCTGTAAAAGTATTGGCCGAAGAAAAACACAATGAAGATGAAGTTTCTATAGAAAACAAAGAAGATGAATCTGCTAACAATTTGTCAGATGAAAAAGAAGCTGATGCTGAAGAAGATCATACTGCCTCCATAGTAAAGGAGCAAATACCACCATCAGAGGCTTTGAACGAAAATACTGATACAAATACTGACTTAGAAAAAGAGAATTTAGCTGAGAAAAATTTAGCAGAACCTATTGATACAACAGAAACAGAAGAACCAGCCAACACAGAAAACATACCTGAAATAACTGAAACTTTAAACAATGACGAAATTACACCTTCATTTTCTGCAGAGACACCATCTTCAGTATCACTGACTCCTGTATCAACTACGCAATCTAAAAAAAATAAAGGAAAGAAGAAGAAAAACAACAAAAAGAAGAAGTAAAATAGTAGATTTATATAACATTAAGTTCTTTTTTCTTTTTATCTCTTTTTCACATTTGAAAAAAAAAAAAAAAAACTCTCTATTCACCGATCAATTTCTTAACCTTTTTCAATACACTATCTTGTTCTGGATCGTATGGATGGTCTTTTGATGGAATTTCTAGAACAGCAGGGAATGGATCAGTGAAGGCATCCAATTGTGGTCTAATTTTGTTTGCTATATGTTGGTTGATAAGGATAAGAGCAATATCTTTTCTTTTATTGGTGAAAGTTTCAAATACTTGTAATAGATCATCAACTGTATTTTTGTTTTCGTCGTATATGTAAAAGTTCTTTCCATTGGTTATATCAGATTGCTTAGCTTGGTCTTCATTATTCACATTTTCACCAGCAATGACTTCTGGAACAGCTCCAATTCCGGCTAAAACAAAACCCGTTGTAGTATCTTCGTCACCAATAACAGCAACTAGTGTTCTTTTACTTTCAGTAGACATATTTATTAATCAAGTAGATTGTTATTGGTTCAGTTCTTAGTTCCTTATATGTACTTTTTATAGGGAAAATTGAAACTTTCTTACAACCCGTGTAGTGCTATAAACGTGCAATTTTTCTCCCTTATAAAAACAAGAAAAAATACTGAAAAAAAAAAACTAGTGCGATTTTGTTACGAGTTAACGCCGTAGAACCGTTGTTCAATACAAAACAAACAAACTCATATAGTTACAATTCAATGATGACTAAGGTATTCACACTCCTAATGGTGATCAGATTTTTAATATTATGTTATATAAGTGTCTTTTTTTTTTGAAAAAAAAAAGAAAAGATACTATAGTTATTCTTGCTTCAATTCAGAATCAATTTGGTCTTTATCGTCATCTTCCTTAGCTTCTTCAACTGGCTGCTCAACTTCTTTTTCGGCTTCAACAGCAGCAGATGCAGCTAAAACAGCTTCAGCAGTTTCTTTTTCAATATCAGCACCGTCGGCTTTCTTGTCTTCTGTAGCTTCTTTCTTATCCTCAACTTTTTGCTTCTTGTTTGCGGAAGGATTGGCCTTTGGCAAATCATCAGCCTTTGGATAGAATTCTTCTTGGGTAATGTTGTCAACAAATTTACATTCAAAGTCTTTCTTTGCACATCTGGTACATGGATAAACTCTACTACAGGCTTGTTTATCCTTTCTACATTTCTGACAAGATAATACTTTTCTGTTTCTTTTCTTTTTATTGAAAGCTATGACGTCAGAAGTTGGTTCGTTACTTTTCTTTTCTGAGTTTGCATTGATTTTTTTAGAGTCAGATAGTTTAGCCTTCTTTGGTTTAGGTTCAGAAACATCAACCTCAGCTTCAGCAGTTTCGGTAGCTTTTGAAATACCATTAACAACATCGCCATCTTCCTTCTCAGCTATCTTACCTTCATTTCCTGCTTCTTCTCCAGATACAAGATTTTTGCCATGTTTCTTCTTTTCATCTTTTTTTTCACTGCTTCCTGTTTCTGTAGCAATCTTAATAGCTGAATCTATGAAGTTTTCTCTGTCTTCGAATTCCTTTGAAACTTCTTGTTGTTTAGTGTCATTTTCAACGTCTTCGTTGATGAAATTGTTGAAAACAATGTTTTCGTCATTAACTTTGTTATCTGTTTGAGAACTCATCTGAATATAACGTTGTTTTTTTTTTTTTTTTGGTGTTTGTTTACTATTGATTAAATCCTATACCAAAAAAATTCTATTTAATATACTTTATAGGACTTAAACAATTTCTTTAAATCCTACAAACAACAAATCGAAACAACCATATTAGACAAACAAAACACAGGAGAAAAATTTTCTTGTATTTTTTTAGGGTATAACAAGTCCGATAATTAGTTTTTGCTGCGTTAAAAACAAAAAACAGGACATAAAAACAAAACGCGCTTAATCAATTTGGCTATTTCCTAAAGCGGAAACAACATTTTTTTGGGAAATAACAAAAAAAAAAAAAAAAGGAGATTACACAAAAAATAAAGGCACTAATTAAATAACTTCATAAAAGTATTGAATTCAAAATTATCTAGTCCCATTTCTTCCAAATCTATATCAGTATATTTTGGAGTTGAGGGGTTGGTTTGGAAGTAAAATCCTTCATTTCCACTGGTAAAATTAAATCCTGGTGTATCAGGCAAAGAACCTAAAACAATTTCGGAGTTCAAAACATCTTCGTCTTCTTCTTTAAAGGTGCTGATATTTGGTGTGTTTACACCGTTTTCAATTTTTACTGGATTTAAGGACTGTCTGTCAAGTGAGGGCATAATGCTGTTACTGGATGCTCTACTTCTTCTGCCAACGGACTCATAATCAGTTGTATTGTAATCAGTTACTACTGCACTACTGATACCCGTTGTAGCCCCATTTTCATCGTGTCTTTTGATAGTAATGGTCTCAAATTTAGTGAGAAATTCATCAAAAGTTTTGATTTCATGTTTGTTTTCGATACAAATATCAATAGTCAACAAAAGCTTGAGTACCAATGTCAAGCTATAATACATTGGAAATGATACTCGGGCTGGAAGCAACTTGGAGAAGTGATCGGCTTTTTCAATCCATACCTTGTCCAAGACCAAGATATCATAAAAAGTGTAGTCTTTTACCTGAACATTTGGATTCTGGAAGAACCCTTTGTTAATAAAACTCACAGCCAGATTTTCTAATTCTTCTAGATCCATGCTAGTTTGATTACTAAAAACACCATTTTCCAATTCCTCGCTTAACATTTCTAAGGCTATTGCTTCTGTTATTGATATGGCTTTGTAAGAAAGCTCATCTTCAGCCGATAAACCATACGCTGGAATAAGGTATTTGTAAAGCCACTGTGGTCTATGCTTATTCTCAGGCAAGACTTCATCATTTTTCAAAAGTTCATCCAATTTTGAAGTCAATGCATACTGGCCTGTTTCGTCATTTTGCTGTTCGTATTCTCTGGCTTTGGCTAAGCAAATGTTTTGCTGGCATATTTGCAGTCTTCTGGATGCAAATAGAACACCAAGAAGTTGGGTCCTATAGGTTTTCTTCTCTTCTTTAGGTACAAGAGAATATTTGTGACACATTAGTGAGACTTTAAAACTCATCAATGGATTCAAAACCAAAAAACCTTCATAATTTATAGATTCTTTGGATTTAATGTCAAAATACTTTGGGAAATCAATCAATTCTTCAGCAATAAAATCGTCTGTTTTGGAGATTAAAAAATTAAAATCAACATCGTTCATTGGATTCTCCACGCATGTTACAAGTTTTCTCATCAAAACAACAAATCTATTGATGAGACCAAAAACTCCTTCAGCGTTGACATCTATACAACTTTCGTCAAAAGAGTTTAGTTTAAATCTCAATGGTTTACCCACTTCCAAAAACAACAGTATTTCAATGTAAAGTATTAAAGACCAAACTTTTTTCATTCTTGAAACATTTGAATGGGAAGCAGAATGAATTAACTCCTTTTTCTTTATTAAATTAGGAAAATCAACTTGAAATGCCCAGTTAACTAAATCACCTACAGAACCGGAATCTTTCAAAAAAGAACTTTTGTAATGCAATTGGGTTTTTGAAAAGACGATAAGGAAATATTGACATTTCAAATATGCATACTTAGTGTTATCTAATTTGATGTCCACTATCAATGCATTAATTTTTTCAAAAACTTCATAGTGATACAATTCAGGATCTACCATCATTGTGAACATAGTCAAAATAATTCCCAAATAGTATTGATTTTCAAAGCAAACCAGTTGGATTTTGACAATAGTGCCATTTTCATTTGTAACAAAGATTTGTTTTAACTTTTGCTTTATTGACTTTTCAGAAATAACGTCAAAAGTTTTATGCAATTCAGTATCAAAATAGCACAAAACAATACTTGATAAAGTATCAAAGTCTTTTGGTATGCAGCTTAATAAAGTTTCTAATAAGTTTTCGTTTTGTTCTCCAGTCCATTTGCTTTCAAATTTGGACTTTTTTCTGAGTCTAGTAAACTCAGTACGTTTGTATACTTGAGAATCTATGCTTTGCAAAAAATCCATCGTCATGAATCTCCAAATATTCCAAATGTTTGGGGAAAATACACGATTAAATACTTGAAGTATACTTACTGTAGACTGTGTAGTAATATCAAATTCAGATTCAGCAGAATTGCTGCCTCTTGCTTCGTAATTTAAAAACAAGCTATTTTTTACGGTGTTACTACTGTTGAATACTTCATTTTCAAAGTCAGATTTCGAGTTTTTAATAATGTGGTTGTTAGCACGTATACCATCAGTCTGAAACATTGGTTTTTCCAAACTTGCCATAAACTCATTATTTTTAATATTTGGTGTTTGCTGTATGGTTAAACAATTATCAACTTCAACGTTTGAATTTTCATTTTTGATATGCTGATTCATATGGATTATTTCAGAGTCATCTGGTTTACTGAAAGTATATCTTGCTGCTGATTGTTGATTACCTGTGATTAATTTCTTTTGAGTTAAAGGTTCAGGCAAAATAAAAGACACCTTCTTTGGAATAAATGTTGTGCTATTTGCTTCTTTCTCGATACTTGTGTATTGTTCTTCATGACCCTTATCCAAAGAAGGGGAACTTTTATGAAAATCATTTATAATATCATTTTTTTCCAATCTTGCATCTGATAAACCATGTTTAATCAAATGCTCGGCATAATCTCGCTTATCCATTTCAGAACTCATATACTTACAGTCAGTAAAGCCTTTTGCAATACATCTTGTACATATGGGTCGCTTTCTGTCACATTTCTGTCTTAATGATCTACATGTAAAACACGAAAGAATTTTTCTATTTCTTTGTTTTTTAGTTATTTTTCTATTCGAACTGATCATATTAATGCTATTAACTTGTTTTTTCTCAAACAATTATTCGATGCTTCTTTTACTGTTGAAAAAATGCAGGTTTTCGAGGGATCTTAATCAAGATGATTTCAGCTTAATTGGGAATCAAAAAGATATGTTGAAACTTTGAAAAATAATAACAAAAAAAAAAAAAAACTATATTTAAATGCTCTAATAGCGTACTCAAGTATTTGTTTATTATCCTTGAAAACAGAATATTTCAGTTATTTGGTTTAAAAAAACCTTAAAATGTATTTTAAGTATTACTACTGGAACGTTTAATTAAGTGCGCCGTGCTTTTTAGATATTTAGGCGTTTTGCCACCAAGCACTTAAGAAGATAAAAAAAAAATGAAAGATTAACTCCGCAAATGAATTAAACTTGTGTTAACCCCATTATTGATATGTGTTACCCAACTATTTCTTTTTAATTCAACAATTTCATGAAGTCTAGCATATCAAAATCTTCCATATCCGACCACAAATCATTCAGATCCAAAGTATTTGGAGAAAACAGTGTCACAGCAGAGTTGGCTTCATTTTCTTCATTTTCGGTCAAATGCTTACCGTCTGATTTCTTCAACTTTTTCTTTGCCAATTTGTAGTTCTCATAAGCTTTAAGCAAATGTTCATATTTGAACTTTTCTCCATCTTCAACATTGATTTTTTGAAGAATCTCTTTGATAACACACACAAACTCTAGCAAAATAAATCTTGGATATGCTATTCTTGCGGGTAATTTAAAATTATTTTCTAATTTTAAATGGACCAGTTTGTCATGCAACAAAATAACATCCATGGGAGTGTATTCAAAGTCAAATTTGTCGGTTTTTCCTAATGCATAATGAATTAAAGCCGTATTCAATCTTTGAGCAAACTCTTCTGTTTGCTCATCGTTGAGAACTCTTCTATTTTCAGAGTTGTAGAAATGTTTTAATGATTCAAAAGCTATAAATTCTATCAATGCGGCTGCTCTTTCATACAGCAGATCACTGCAGAACATCATGAAATTTGGTGCTATCAATTGGGGCACCCATATTGGTCTTTGTTCGTTTTCTAGCAACTTTTCGTTTTTTTTCAAACTTTTCAAATGGTTGTTAAAGCTGTAAGCGTTTATGTCTTTGATGTTTTCTATTTCAAATATAATCTTACTTTGCTGGGTATAGAAAATAGTTCTGGCCACAAAACAAAGCCCATACAGTTTGTTTTTCATGTCACTATACTCCTTTTCTTCAGTTGTTAAAGCGTATTTGTAACTCCAAAGCGATAATTTCAAAGATAGCAAAGGATTTAAAATGTTAAAATCAAATGCATCTACTTTTTTACTTTTTTCTGTATCCATGTAGTAATCAATTGGAGCTAAGTTTCTCTTAATGAAATCATCTATTTCCCCACAAAGATATTCAATGTCTGGATTGAAAGAAGGATGTTCACAAGCCAAGGCAATTTTACCAACCAAAAATGCTAGTTTTTTCATTAGTGGAATTCTACCTCTCTCACATTTGTTTAATGTTTTATCATTTATGAAATGATAATTGAACCTTGGGGAAATTCCTATTTCAATGTAAGCCAAAACCTCAAAATACATAATCCAGTACCACGTATTATTGATAATTTCTTGTTCTTTTTGATCCAAAACATCATTGTCTTTATAGTTTTTCTCAATTTCTTGAGCCCAGCTCAATAGATCATTAATTACTCTTTTGTTAGTAGAGAAGGCAGCTTTATAATGCATTTCATTTTTAAATAAAGTCAGCAAATAATACTGACATTTTAAATACCCATTTCTGTATCTATCTAACTTAACTTCAGATACTATATCGTCAACTTTTTGAAATATTGGGTCATGATATAATTCGGGATCAACCATTAATTGAAATATTAAGACAATTGTACCGAGGTAATACTGGTCTTGATAATCTTCAAGATTGATTTGACTTATGTTACCTGTTTTCTTGTCAAACTTGAAAATACTAAAAAAACTCTCTTTAATTTCATCTTCATTCAAAATTTTAAAAGTTTTGTACAATTCAGTATTAAAAAACTCAAATACAATCAAACGAAGAACCTCAAAATCTTTTGGAAGTACATTCAGTAACTCTTCAAACACGTTTTTTTTTTCAGAATTCCAATTATCTAAGAAATTTGAATTTGATGGTTTAGCAGCTGTTAATCTACCATACTTTTCAAAATCAATTTCTTGGTAATAATCAAAAGCCATTTCTCTCCACAATTCTTTGATTTGAAAGGGCAGCAACCTCAGATAGATCTGATCCAAACACAAAGAAGATTGTGCTGTGATTTGATACTGAAGAGGTTCATCACTACCTGGAGTTCTATTTTTGACAAAGAGTTTGTTCACAATTCTTTCACCATCACTAAAAATTTCAGCAGTATACTTTAAAGAAAGTTTTTTATCATCAACTTCTGACATTGTTGATTTTTTCTTTATAGATTTGTCTAGAATTGAAATGTATGATAAGTTTTCTTTATTTAATGGTGTTTTAAGATCTATAGCAGTTCTATATAGCAACTTGGTTATCTCATTGCTTATGGGCTTTTTCACACACTTTGGGCTTGTTGCTGGAACTTCAAATCTTACTTTTCTATTTGGACAGTCATTTTCAAGTTTAATTCTGTTATCTTTGTGCCCATTTGACTCTAAATGTTTGATATATTCTTCTCTTGTTCCATTATCTGACATGTACTCACATTTTTCACAATTATTCTCAACACATCTACCACATCTTGGCTTAGCTCTGTCACATTTGTTTCTTAAGTATCTACACCTAAAACAAGACAAAATTCTTCTTTTTCTCGAATACTTGCTGTTCTTTTTTGTTTTTTCAACTTTCATTTTCTGCTTTGTTCTTCTATTTTTTTCTTCTTCTTGTGGTGTCCAATAAACCAGTTATATTATATTGTTTATACGTTTGGTTTTGTAATTCTAGATCAAGATCAAATAATAACTGTTGTTAAGTTGTTTAGTAAATATACAACCTCGGCGATATAAATTACATTTTCAAAAAAAAAAAAATTTTTTGCTGCTAAAAATCCGGAATAAGATATATATATATATTGATGGCTTAAACAGCGAATTGAGGGGTTTAAGGGTCTAGGACTTAAGACGAAATAGAGAGTATAGTGAATTCTCACGAGATAACACACACCTTAGAATTTAGTTAATGCCACCAAATGTTAATTTGATGAGTTGGATATTCTTAAGCTTTTATTGCAAAATAGTGATGAAATAAGACACGTAACTTGAGTGTATTTGCCATGCTTCTGAGACGTTATCTGCTATATGACTATGTCGGAGAAAAAAAAAAAAAGACGACCTTACGCTAATCGGCGATGCTTAAACTGAGATTTAAATTTCGTTCTTAAGTAATTATACAGTAATAATAGGATTATTAGGTAAGTGTGTTAGCTTAAAAATGCATTTTTTGTCTGATATATGGGGAATTATCTGCAAAAAGACTATTATGAAGTCACATTAACGGAGATAACCTACGACGCCTCTGCAAGGAGTGAATTTTTTACAATTATTTTGACAGTATTCTTTTATGAGCTACTAGTTGTTACTCTTTTTCGGTGAGCAATTATATTGAATTGAAAGCTAAAAAGGCAATTACAGCTAAAAAAAAAGTGTAATGCTTGCATTCTACAATATGGGTGAGAGCCAGAAAGTTATCTCAGTTGTTCTCATTTATACTGGATAAATGACCATGAGGCTAAATACAAGCTTTTTTTTTTATATGACACGAATGCTTATTAGGTCGAGTAGTTTGATAAATTCACCGATAAAATGGTTTTGAAGCAACTGAAAACATGGTATATTCACTACTGGTTGTGTCGTAAATCAAAGCTTATTTCCTGCCCACCTTATATCCGATACATCTTTGATACAGAGACTTGCTGTCTGCCACACCTTATATCCGACACAAATCACGTTTACATAAAAAAAAAAAACTATCAAGAATTAACACACGTATTTGACATTTTTCCCCTTCCTCATCCATGTGGTCATTACTACGACAGCCCCCTAAATTATTTCGATATAACTGTTTCTCATCTCTTTTTTAAATTATTGAAAACTTTGCCGAAACCAAAAAAAAAAAAAAGCAAGCTAATCATATATCCAAAATGATGTCAATTAAAACAACTCTTTTTAATATATGTTTATTAGCTGGTATTGCTAGCGCTCATGGGAATCATGCTCTAGATGCCCATTTGGAAAAATCAAACAAATTAATCAAAAATGAATTGAAATCTATCAACAAAATAATTTCAAAAATTGATGATACCTCTATACTAAAGAATTTCTATCAATTTGTTAATGAAAATTATGCTTTAAGTGGTGTTGCTTTCAATCTTTTATTGATCTCTTTTTTGACAGTATTTTTGAAATTCATATCCATCAAGTCTTTATTAGTAAAGATCAAAAACAAATTGAATCAAGGATATACAGCCTTTATGAACAAATACGGGTATTTAAAAGATTTTGAATATGAAGATGAACTTTTGGAAGATAAGAATCACTTTAATATTGTTGGTTTACTTATGAACTTCATTGCTGTAGAAATTTTTGCTGATTTTGACTTTGAAAATTTGTTTAATTTCTTTATTCTAACTGGATTCATCAAGGAACTATTTTTAGAGCTATTTTATGCTTTATTCATTCATGCCATCAGCATGAACAGCAACAAGCACGAAAAGGTCAAGTTATTGAATCTTGAAGGTGTTTTTGGATGGTTGGCAAAATTCAAGTTATTGCAAATCACTCCTAATACCAAAAACGTTGAATTATTAAACAAAAACACAATAAACAACGTTGCTGTTTTAACAAAAAAGATTCTGTTTTCGTATGTTTCTTTTTACATTTTTGACAGATTAATCAACATCACTTTATTAAAGATATTTGGCTTAGAATCTGAACACACACATACTCATGGATCTGATGACTTTGAAAATTCTGAGGTTGATGATTTCTTACACTTCATTGACCAAAGATTGAAAGAAAACGATGATATCAAGAGTGTTGGTATTGAATTGGATATTGATGAAAACGGTAACATTATCAGAAGCTTTAGCGCCACCACATTCAAAGATGATATTGAAGATGAGGATGAAGACGAAGATTCTGAAGAAGCTTCTTCAGAGGAAGATGAAGAATTTTTGCTTGATGAAGAAGACGAAGATGCTGATTTGATTGTTGAAATTCCAAAAAAAACCAATACTCCAAACATTCAGAACATCAAATTCATTGTATTAAATGTTGTTAATGATTTTGTTTTGAACATCAATGCTGGTATTTCTTTGTACAGTATATTTGCAAAGCAAAACATCCAAGACTATAAAAAATTCTTATTGGTTTGGGCAATTCAATACTCCTCTCACGTTTTGATTGATCATGTTTATATGATCAACAAGGCCACTCCATTACAATTCGGCATTCAATTGTTTTTGAGTAACTGCGGAACTTTACTAGGTATTTTCATCAAGCATTCCTCAAAGTTAAATAAAACAGTTCCATTCACTGACAAAATAATTTCTACCCCAACTTTACATAAGTATCATAGCACTGATCAATCCTGGGCTAATTTCCTCTGTGAATTGTTTGACATTAAGAAGAAATATGGACCTATTGAGGTTCCTGCATCCTCAAGTTTCTACACTAGAGTTTTGGATAATTTAAAAACCATGGACTATGACTTATTCTTGTTAACTTTCCAAATTGGTTTCACCATGTTCTTAGTCTTCAATAAGATGTTGCCTGAAACCAGACAACCTAACACTATCAAGAAATTGTTAATGACTGCAGCTGTTGTATACTTGGGATATACAACTAAAGTTTAGTTTATATATATATTATTAAAAATATTAAGTTATTGCCAAGAAAAAAAAAGGTACTTTGTATAACTGTTATGACCGCTAATTAGTCACTTTTTGGATCCTTATAACCCTTCCCTGAAAAAAAAGTTAATAACCAAAAAATAACAACGTGGGAAGGTTTATTGATACGTTTTCAATTATAAAAATATAAACCAATAACCATTGATAAAAAAAAAAGAAAAGACATGTCTGAGACCGATTTAATCACAATGATAGAATATCCAGAAGACAATTACAAGCTTCTTCTTGGATGCTTCTTTGGAATTTCTTCCTCTTGGGGTATGTTCTTTATATGTGGGACGTACCAGGATTACTTTTCACAACATCAATTAGCAAAATTCTCGACTTTTTCCATATCCTGGATATTCTCCATATATTACTTTTTTATAGTGGCAGGTAATCTTTTGAGTGGGTTATACTTTGATATATCTGGATTCAACAAACTTCTAGCCATTCCATTAGCAGTGGGATTTGTAATGATTCCATTTGTGCATAATTATTGGGAAATATTGGGATGCTTTATTCTACTAGGTTTAGGCGGGGGTATACTAATCCCACCTATTTTGGGTTGTTTAAGTGACAATTTTTTTGTAAAAAGAAATCTGGCCAATAGTTGTGCTATAGCTGGTGGTATACTAGTTGGTGTTATCTATCCAGTGATTCTACAAAAGGGGTTTGATCAAATAGGATACAGAAATACCAATTTCATTGTCTCAGGATTGTTGCTTGTTCAGCTTGTATTATGTTTAATATTGTGCAATGATAGAAAGGAGTTAAGAAGAGAGCTTAAGCCACATGAAAATTTTTGGTCTATTTATTTCAAAGAATCCTTTGATTATTGCAGTTTAATAAATGATAGAAAGTTTATACTGGTTTCTCTGGGTATCACTACAGGAGAAGTTAGTACTTCAGTATTGCTACTATACATAACCTCCTATTGCTCTGGTATTTTGAACTTTAGTGACTCTCAAAGTTTCAATATGATCACTGTTTTGAACATAGGTACTCTTGTAGGTGGTTGCAGTGCAGGTATTATTATAGCTGATAAAATTGGAAAAATTAATTGCTTGATATTGGCAAGTCTCAATATTGTTTTTTTGAATTTGGTATTTTGGCTAGGAATATCATATCAGTATCCTAATATTATGTATGCCTACAGTTTACTATGGGGATTTAATTATGGTGCCTTTATGGCTTTGTGCCCTTCTGTAGTAAGCATAGTATCCAATTATTATAACTTTGGTAAGAAATACAGTACTATTTATTTTGTTGTGGGTATTGGGTTTTTGGCTGGTATTCCTGTTTCTGGAGTGATTATTGGAGAGTCTAAGAAAATCAACTTTGATTATTTTATACTATATGCAAGTGTGCTGATGATATTCTGCTTATTAAGTCTAGTTACTTTGAAAATCATTCATTTGAAAGACAACCTCCAGTATAAAATAGACGAGATTGAATCTGAAAGTAGTTCCCGTGATACCAGTGCTGAAAATTCACTAACAAATATTGCCAATAATGAAGACTACATCGAAGAAGAATTAGCAAGCGAGAATTCAAATAAAGAAAGCTTAAAGCTTTCATTTACCACCATAATATCAGCTAAATATTAATCACGTGAATTCAATCACTACTTTTTCATAACTATATGCTGTTTATTAATCTTGATGCGCAACATACCATTAGCCGTACAGTTTATAGGCTGTTTTTCTTCACTCGTTAAACTATAGTCTGAACAAAAATCAAATTTCACATTTTTTTTTTTTTTGGCTTTTTTAAATTTCAAAATGGAGGATTAAACCAATTGAAGAAGAAGCAGCTTCCTATCACCAAAAGGCATAAATCAATAGATGAATAACAAAGATACTGTACAGATTGCTATTTGGAAGTCTTTATTAGCAGGAGGCATTGCAGGAGTCATGTCCAGAACCATGACTTCTCCTATGGAACGAGCCAAGATATTGCTACAAATAGATACAAATAAAAATAACAGCTCAACTTTCAAGATGATGCTAGACTTCTACAAAAAAGAGGGTATTAAAGGGCTTTTTAGAGGAAATGGAATGAACTGTTTGCGTGTGTTTCCATACATGTCAATTCAATATTTTGCCTTTCAAGGATATAAAAATTATAAACTGAACAATGGTCATCAGGAAATTGAAAATCTTGATAGAGTCATAGGAGGATTTATTTCTGGGTCTTCCTGTGTCATAGCTACTTATCCAATGGATTTGTTGAAATCCAGACTGACTATACAGAGCATGCAGCAAGAAGAAACAACTATTAAAGAAATGACACGAAGCATATATCACAAAGAAGGTGGATTGCTGGGATTTTATAGAGGAATGTGGCCAACTTTATGTGGTGTTGTGCCGTTTGTTATACTTAATTTTAATTTTTATGAAAGCATGAAATTTCATTACACACAAGTTTATGGGATGGAAAGCTTTACAAGCATACACAAGCTGACTTTTGGAGCATTAGCTGGATCTTTTGCACAAGTAATAATATATCCATTTGATTTGTTAAGAAGACGATTTCAAATTATAAACATGCCTGGACAAAAAGCAAGGTATGATTACAACGGAATAATAGACGCATTGAAAAAAATCTACCTAAGAGAAGGGATCAATGGTATGTACAAGGGATTAGTACCTAATTTGATGAAGGTCATACCTGCAACAGCAATTCAATGGTGGGTTTATGAAGTCATTACAAGTAGCTTGAAATAAACCAATCATATTGTGTGCGATTGCCGTACACGTGATCTCTTTATAAATTTACATATTCTACTTTTTTTTTTTTTTTTTTTGTTTTATATGAGAGACAACCTTGTCTTCAATTTCTCTTCAACTGTTCCATATCTAATCAATAAAAACTTGACCAATAGCTTAGTACCCCCTATAGTTGTCATTTGGAATCATATATAAAAGACCCAATTTGTGGACTTGTAACACATATTTTCGGATTTACTGAAAAAAAGACAATTTATCGGATATTACGCCTCTTCAGCCAACAGAAAAACAAGAAAAATTTTCTTCTTTTTTTTTTTTCCTCTTTTGTAGATTTTTAATATACTCTCCTGTTTTGTTAGGGCGAATGAAAAAAGGACATGTACTATACACAACTTACTTGTAATTAATACTTAATAGTAAGAGAAGCTCTAACAACACCGTTACACAACTACCAACACATACATATACATATTCTATCAGCACAATGTTTAGACCAACTTTAAGATTATTACAAGAAACCAAGAAGAATAAGGCTCCAGTACCAATGGAATTAGCTCCATTATTCGCAGCTTGTGCTGTTGCCATGTGTTCTTTAACCTATTTCACATACAAGAAGTTAAGATATGATGAAGGTTTAAGAATCATCAACAACCCTAACCAATCATTATTAGACAATGTTTTGGATTTAGATTCCAAGACCGAAGTCATTGATATTCACAATAAAGAAACTTACCAAGAAAGTAAATAAGTATATTCACTCTAGAAAAATACAATTATATATTTGAATTAATTAATTTCTCAGCTATTTACATGTGGATTTCCTATTTTTTCTTCTTCCTTAATGGCAATTACCATTATTCTTCAACTTTAAAATTGACATATAAAGCCTTCAAATCAGGAATATCCTCACTTGCCTTTAAACATCTTCTTGCTCCCTTTAACAAAGAGCTGTTTTCATCTTGATTGATGTTGATAGTATTGGAGGCTTTGTAAATAACATCTGAACTCAAGACTTTACAATCGATGTCATCTTGCATTTCCTTCAAGCTCTTGAAAGTTTTATGAACACTGTCGTCTTTGCAAATCACCTTTAAAGAAAGAACATTGTTATCTTGAACAGCATATTCAACATCTTCAAATTCTATATCCTTCTCTATCAATGCCATGGTGATGTCCTCCAAAAACTCATTGGATTGGTCATCATCCATATCTTCCAAATTCTTCTTATTACATTCCATGATAATTTCACCTTGTTTTTCAAAAAAATGCAATGCTTGTGGATTTACACTTCCTTCCAGATTCTTTACAGCTGTTGAAATACCTGATCTTACACTCAATGGATTGTCAGTAAAGATATCATAAATAATGGAAATCCCGTTTTTACCAATGACAGGGAAAATATATTGTTTATATTCACTTTTAGCAGCATCTTTGTTTTTGAATTTATCTATCACATTCAATAAAATCTTCTTTGGTACATTGGCTTGCGCAGCTCTTTCCATGACACTCTTTAGTTCGGTATTTGAACTAACGTTGAAATCGTTGTTGTTTTCTTTGATTGCCATTGTCATCATTTGTACATATTTCATTGAAGCTGCTCCTTTCAGCTTATCTTGTGCACTTTTTCTGTGCATGATATTTTGCCATTTGGCATGTCCAGCTGTAAGTTTAGAAGAGTTCTTAAACAGCAGTGTATTAGTTTGTTTGAACATTATAGGTATACGGGGGGGTTCTTATGGGGGTACTTTAGGTCTCTAAATGAATATTGAGTTTATTCAATCTCTTTCTTTTTTTTTTTTCACTTTAATGCTGATCATGAACCGATAGTAAAGAGAAAAAAAATTTTCTTAATTTTTTTTTAAAATTGATTAAATTTGAAGTTTTAAACTACTGATACATATTACAAAGCCCATAGCTTATATTCCTTGGTCTTGATAGGATTGCTTACAGCTTCTTCTTTCTCTTCAACAACATCCATTGCTTGCTCGTTTACTTCTTGTTCATTCAATTCAACCTTTTCAATAGTTAAACAGTTATTAACAGTTTCTTGCTCTGAATCATCATCCAATGCTTTGATGTCTATTTGATTCTCTTTATCAAGTTTGGAATTGATTTGATTGACCAATTTCAATAATTTATCTTCTCTTTTGGTTATTAAGTCTTTGGATTGTTCATATTCTTGTACCATATTTTGATATTTGGACTCCAAACGGTCCAATTTCTTTAATTTGCTATCAAGACTGGCTAATCTGTTTACAACTAATTGTTGGATTTGAACATTGGATTCATTCAAGTACTTGTTTAAATATGAGTTGCTATTTTCAATAATTTTGATTTTTTCTTCATCATTAAGCCCATTTTTCAAAACTTCAAGAATGCTATCTTCAATGTTATTATCAGATGTTTTATTTTTAGCTTTAGTTTTATTAATTAAGTGATCATCTTCAATTGGTAATGTAATGAACTTTAAAATACATGAATCTTTAGACTTGTTACAGTATTTGGAAATCAAATCCCAATCATTTTCAAACATTTCTATACCTTCCAATAATCGGAATATGTCTGAACTACCCCATTCATGTTCTTCATTGACATTCAGTTTTAAAAAATCAGAAGATGAATAAATGGATAAGAATTTAGCTTCTGAGAAACATGATACACACAGGTTATTAGATTTGTCTCTTAAGTTGTGGTATAAAATATGATTAATGTCTTTGGTACAAACTTGACAGACATATTTGACTTTACTAGAAACTGGAGCATTATTGACTAAATAATCATCTATCTTACTCAACTTGTTTTCTAATAAGTTTAATTTATAGCTGACTGGTTGTTTTTCTGTTTCATTGTCTTCTGCTTTTACATCTTCTGGAACAAAACTCTTCAAACCCTTTGGTGTATCTAACAAAACATCAAAGTGTCCAGTATATCCAGCAGATAAAATAGAAGATTTGGTTCTAGGATCTATTTGATAATTGATGATACCCCATTTTTCTAAGAAAGCATGTATTTTTATAATGGATTGGATATCTAAGTTTAAGTTTCTTCTGATGGCGGTGATAGTTAGGTATTCAAATGGATGTAATCTATAGGTATTAACAATGAAATCTCTAGTATTTTTGTAAATTTCTTTGTTTCTGTAATTTGAATCTGAAAAAAATTCTTTAAAGTAATTTAATTCTATAGCATGAATATTGTCAATATTAAACCATTTTGCGAAAGTTGGAATTATAATAGGTTGTGTTTGATTTTGGAGATACGTATTAGCAATATCTTTGATATTGTTTAACTCCTGTGTGTAAACAACATTTGATGTCATTGGTTTATCTTTTTGCTGGTTAACTTTTGGGTATTTTTTCATGTTTGTTTATTCTGAAGAAACATATAACATTGAAAACTGTTATAGCTGCGAGTGTTATGTTTTTGTTTTTTTTTTGAGGTGGGAGCAAAAAAAAAAAAACATGGAAAAAACAGAAATAGCAGATGGTTGCTGTCGGATATAGGCTGTCTGAGAGCGTCACGTGAAGGATAAGAAACCGGAAATAATGCTGGTGGTCTTTTCGGATATAGGCAACTTAAAACTATCACGTGACCATTTGCAAAAAAATGATGAGCATAAATTGTGATCGGATATAAATTATTTTGGTCACGTGGCTACTTAAAAAAAACAATGATGTTCGTGACCAAAACGATCACGTGTACATTAAGCTGCCGTTCCAGTTCGAGAAGAAATATATGGTTTACTCTTTAAAACCCAAGCCAAAAAGAAAAAAGAAAAACAAAGACAGATGTTATATATACAAAGCAGTAAACCATTTATTTACTAAAACAACATAGATATTTGAGCGTGTTACTCTGCTATTTTGAGTTACGTTCACACTGTTATGACGTATTGGTTAAAATCTTTTATAATTACAACGAGACATGAAAAAAACTACATAGCAAAATTAAAACGTGACGCGTGAATTGTTCAGTTCATATAACTACATGATTTTAAATATTTCTTTACTGAAAGAAATTGTTCAGGTTTAAAAAAAAGGAATAACCAGAATCCATAAGATGACTACTAGAAAGAGTAAGAGAATCATCAATCAAAATAAGAATTATAACGAATCTGGATCCGATAGCGATTTTAGTCATCATTCTGACGACCAATATGAAGAAGAACACGTAATTCATACCAAAATTCCGTGTTATGAAGGGAACATCAAGAATAATAACTTATACAACGATTTTATTCAAACTCTTGATGATGAGATACATTCAGATTCAGTTTTTTTTAAAAATTTTAATTTAGAAACCATCAAAGAAAATAAAAACGAAGATTTACCTTTAGAAGTATCAACAAAGAATGTATTGTCAGAAGAAGAAATCAACAAGAAAATAGACGAATTGAATACATTTGTTGAGCAAAGTAAATTGTATTCTAATATTATAGCAAACCAACTAAACGAAGACAGTACCGAAAAGGAATGGAAATACAATATACCGGAACTTATAGGCTCTGATATTACAATTAAAAATTATCAAAGACAAGGTTTTGAATGGTTATTATCGCTATACATTAACGGGTTGAATGGATTGTTATCTGATGAGATGGGGTTAGGTAAGACACTACAGATATTGCTATTGCTTTGTTTTATTTACGAAAATGAACAAATGAAAAATAACAAAACAGAAAACATCTTTTTGATTGTTGTTCCATTAACTACACTTGACAACTGGGTTAATGAAATAAAAAAGTTTTGTCCTGATCTGCCTTATTTGAAATATTACGGTAAGGAAATTAGAAATGATTTTTGGAAGACCAGTAAAAGAAAAGCTGGATTATTTAGTAATAATAACAGAAGTGGTGTTTTATTGACTACTTATGAAATCATTATGAGTGATATAAACGCCTTTAAAACACTTAATCATTCTTTGAGATACTTAATCATAGATGAAGGCCATAGATTAAAAAACTTGAACTGTAAATTAATCAATTGTTTAAATTCTTTGAATTTAAAACATAGCAATAAAATATTGATAACAGGAACACCATTGCAAAATAACTTGATAGAGTTATGGAGTTTGCTAAACTTTATAATGCCAAATATTTTCAGTGATTATGACGAGTTCAATAAATGGTTTGATTCTACTGATATTCATCAAATTGACAAAAAATTGATATCAAATCTGCATGTTATTTTAAAACCGTTTGTATTGAGAAGGTTAAAAAAAGATGTCTTGTTGAACAACGAAATTCCTTTGAAAAAGGAGTTTTTGATCAAGTGTTCTTTAGATCCCAGACAGAGAAGATTATATTCTCAATTGGTTAAAAATACCTTCCACAATTACAAAAATTACTTTTTGATTGATTCCACAGCTTTATTCATGGATTTAAACAGAACTTTGCTTAAAGAATATGATAACAAAACTTTGATATTATATTTGAAGTATCTATATCTAAAATTGAATGATTTTATAGAATTTGATGTTATTTCACTTATTGAAAATTACGAATCTTACAAAGAACTATTTGAGAACTTGGACACTGATATTTACAAGAAATTTGTATATTTGCAAATAAAGTCAACCATCAATAATAATGTTCAAATGCAAAAAAGACACATAATTAACAATCCATTCATAATTTTTAATCCTTATTACCATCACGATGACTATAAAGAAATGACCAACAATATCAACTACCTAAAGTATCAAGGTAACAAATTAAAAAAGCTAGACTCTTTGATTTCACTACTGTTGAGCAAATCTAAACATAAGGTGTTGATCTTTACTCAGTTTATTACTAATATAGACTTATTGATCGATTATTTACAAATTCAAAAAATTAAATATAAAGTGCTAACTGGAACAACCACAAATCTTGCTCGTCAACAAGACATTAATGAATTTCAAAGCACACGTTCGCCATATAAAGTATTTTTGATATCCACTAGAGCTGGTGGTTTAGGTATAAATTTGACAAAGGCTGATTCTATTATTCTTTATGATTCCGATTGGAATCCAAGTATTGACAAACAAGCAATTGATAGAGTACACAGAATAGGTCAAAAGAATAATGTGGGTGTTTATAGATTGTTTTGTGGAAGCAGTTATGAACAATCTCAATTTGAAAAAATTCATTTGAAAAACCATATGAATGAAGTAATTGTAGAAAATGGGAATTTCACATACAAAAATAAGTTACGAGATGATTTTGAGGAGGTAAAAGAAGATTATTATAAATACGATTTTGAATTTGAAGAAGATGAAAACTATGATGAATTTACGAGCATTGAAAAGACTGTATTGCTAGATAGATCTGATTTGTCATACAGCAAGACATATGCTGAAAAGTACCAAAATCTACCAAATGTAAAATTATTTAACTTCAACAACGAATGATCATTCACCAACATCTACTTAAATAATAGCTAGGACTTGTAATTGCTATTTTCAACATGGAGCTTTAAAATGAAAAAAAAAACAAAAAACAATAAAAAAATAAAATCATAAACTATCATCAAAGCATTAATGGAAGTATATATACCTAGTTAAATTCTTGTTTTACAATATTAGCGAAAATTTTCAATCCATTATTCATCTTTTCAGGGGTTACAGCAGCATAAGTACCTCTTAGCATGCATCTATTAATGTTCACAACATTATGGCAAGGATCACTTACTGTGAACCAGCTACCCTTTGCTAATAACAACTTAGATTGAATAAATTTCTCAAAAAATAGATTTTCAAAGTATTCAACAACTTTATCTTTTCCTAGTTCAACCAGCTTTTGGTTATATTCAGGATGTTTGCTGATATTCAAATATATCATAAAAAACATACCAGCCTTTGGAGCTTCTTCAACTTGAACATACTCGTTTATATCAAATTGATGGATATGCTTATAAAGGGAGTTTAGACAAAAGTTTCTTTTTTGAGTGTAAACAACTCTCAATCTTTTAAACCAGTTCAAGTATCCAAGTTGACCCCATCTGTTTAACAAACCATTGACCATTAATTGAGAGATTCCTGAACTTGCTTGTAAAGAAACTTCGTGGTAATTCCAAATGTTATCAAGAATTTGCTTTGAACCAATGACATAGCCCAATCTTGTACCTGGGCCAAAGTATTTTGAAAAAGATTCCAATCTTATAACTCTACCGTCTGTGTCTATCGATAAGAAACTGTTTGATAATTTATTCAGGAAATCTTGATTGGTATTAATATCAGTTTCTGGCTTGTTTTCATCAATAAATTGATCATCTTTGAATGAAGGTTTTTTGTATTGTGGCATTTGTAACCAGTAATAAGGATCATCTTCGATCAAAATGATATCGTATTGTTTTAATATTTGATAGATTTTCAATTTTCTGTTATCACAAAGAGTAACACCTTTGGGATTATGTCCGTTTGGGATCAAATACATGATTTTAGGTTTTTTAAGGTCTCCGTAGCATGTTTCCCAGTTCTTTAATTTGTATTCTAAATCTTCTATAATAATACCGTTGGAATCCATTTTTATTGGCACTGTATTAATTTTTTGAGCACTTATAGCTTCAATGGTGGAACTGTAACATAAATCTTCTAATAAAATAGTATCGTTTGGATTACAGAATATTCTTAATAATGATTCTAAACCATATGTGGAGCCATTATTTATCAAAATGTCCCAATCTTTGTAAATAGGCTTGAATGTGTTGTTTATGTGAATTTTTAAGAAATTTAATAAAGAAGGATGTCCTCTAGAATTACCATATTGCAAAGCTCTTTCTATAAGAATATCTGAATCTAGCTCATCTTCAACAATATTTCCATTTACATGCTCTTCAAACTTGTCATTTTTGTTTATTATTATATCCTGAATCTCATTAAAACTGTAATTTTTCAGATCCAAGGACTTGAAAGAAAAGTTTTGGAATGCGAATAGTTCCAAAGGTGGCATTCCAGCTCCTAGAAAATGAAATTCTGGGTCTAAAAAGTATTTCATGGTGGTTTTAATAGGGGATTCTCCTCTGCTCAAACATTCGTTCGAGAATAAATGCTTAAAGGACAAAGCGTTGTTTAAATTATCTGTAGTCATCGTACTTTGGTATATATATTTTTTGGTTTCTTTTCTTTTTTCTCGTTTTTTTTTCTTCTTCTCTGTTTTTGTTAACTCAAAATCTTATAATCCAACAATTAAGACCAGCGGTATTTATATGCTGGATCCAAATATGACAACTTGAAATCAAACGTCGATAGTCATAATACCGTTTTTTTTTTTTTTTTGAACAAAAAAATAAGGATACACCAAGTCGGGGTTTTAATTCTCGGTTATCAGCAGAATGTCCATGTTTTATGACCTTCTACTAATAGTCAAAGTTCCAAGAATTATAACACCGCTTCTTTTGCGCATTTTTTTTCCCGCTTGTGTGTCCTTTTTACATATGCGACAGCGGTCACAAACCTCAATATTAGTCCGTTGCGGCGTTTAGAAGGCAGCAAAAAACAAAAAAGTAAGGAACAAAAACATCCAACGGCATTATAGTTACGGGCGTCAATATAAGGTGAAGGACTTCTATAAAGAGGTTATTTTTTTAAGAGCGATGTTTTTGTTTAAATGCTGGAATCAATCAAGACTTGCTTAGTTGATGTTAAATAAGTAGGTGAATGTGCTAGTATTCGAGTTACAGTATGGGGGGTTTTGAACATGGGAAAAAACATGAGTTTTATTCCGAGGGGAATGAAATTTTATTACTGTGTGGCTGAAAAGAAATTACTTTATAGCGCCGACAGGTAAGGGGATATGATGAATCATAGTTGGCTTCTTATCGACATACTAAAACAGTAATATAATTATGAATGTTTTATTTGTATATATCAAGAGTTAATTATTGCAATTTTTCTTATCTATTGGGCAGAGATTTGTGGTCATTGTGACAAAAATTTGGGGAGAAAGCCTCATTGTTGTGAAAATTTGATTTGTTATCGAGCTATTACATGTAACCATTTTTTCGAGAGTAATACAATGTACTGACTACAAATAGACAATTTTTCAGACCACTAAGCAGATCGTTTTTGGTATAAAGCAGTTTATTGTAGAAGCAACTAGGTTCTTTTACTAGTGAGCAGGTCCTCTTACTAGTGAGCACTTCCCTAACCAGTGAGCAGATCCTTTTACCAATAAGCACTTCTTTCACCAAAAAAAAATGCAAAGAAGATAAGTCTTGATCACAGCTCATGCATACTTTGCTTTGAAAAACAAAAACACAATCAAACATCTTTCTTCAAGCAGCTTGAAAAAATTTGTTTTCCAGTAAGCTTATTAACGTAACAATCCCTTATACCAGTCATTTACAACGCTTATGATCTTCCTGCTACCATTGCAAACTTGAATTTTCTTTACCAGCATGTTATTAGTGGTTTTCACAAAACCCATATCTTTATTCAGTAGCAAACATTGATCGATGAATGCTTGGTCGTTGATAACCATTTCTAACCATTTTTTATACAACATCTTATGCTTATTTATGATGTTTCTGATCAACTCAATTATATAATCAAAATCACCGTTAGTATTCAAAATCTTCATAAAAGATATTTTAATGATATTTGAATAACTCAAAAAATTTCCATCTGCTTTAAATATTTCGTTTACTAATTGATTCTGATAAGCATTAAACTTTTTATTATTGAACAGTTTGCTTAAAAATTTGGATATAGCTACAAGGATAAATTTCTCGTTACGTTTTTGATAATCTTTTATTGTTTGAATAATTAGTAAAGCAGAAATATCGTCGTCAATAGTGTAGTTGTTTCTATTTGGAATCAAGCTTGCACTATGATCTGTTATAACTATGCTTAATATGCTATAATATGTTTCTAGAAGGTCCAAGTCCTTGTTGATTATGTTAATCAGATTATTCTTTTTGTATTCATTATTTATAATTAAAGTGTAGTAAATCACTTTGAAGTCATATAACGTATTGATGTAATTATTTTTGACTAATTGTTGAAAAATTTCTAGTACCTTCTCAAAGATTTTCACATTGTCAATCAAATTGCTTTGATAGAGTTTGATGGTCAAAACTTTCAAAATATTTTCCATATTAATCTTAAAAATTTTGTTTGATATGATAAATACAAAAATATCAAACCATGCTTGCAAAATAGCAATGCTTGTATCTTTTGTTAAAATAAAGGAAGCGTTTAGTAAGTTAAGCAATACCCCACTGATGGCAAAACTATTTTTAACGTATTCTTTAACGGCTGGCAAAACCGATGTTTTGGATTCTGAATCTTCTATAGGCTTTTCTTTATCAATACTATTAAGACCATTTAAAAAGCTTTTAATACATTTCAGAATCAATATAGGATTATTATCATCTAACAAGTTGCCAATCAATAGAAGATAATTATTGGCATTTGCAATTATGTTATTTCCAATTTCAATGTAATCATAATCACCAAAAGCTTTGGTTTCAGGATCCTCATTCACAGAAGCTATTAAACATCCGTACAAGTTATTGATTGTTATAATGACATTGTCATTGTACAAATTGTCTGATTTCATAGTATCCGATAAAATCATTTCAAAAGTAGGAATAAATGACTGCAATTTGTTACTACTGTTGGAGACCAAATCGCTTAATAACAAAAGCAAAGTTCTTTCTATCTGTAAAGGAAGTTTATGATTAAATATGAGATCTAACAAAGTATTAACAATATTGATTAGAATGATAGTATTATTATCCAAAAAATCGCTAATCTTGTTTAAAAATGTCGTGAATGTTTTTGTCATAAGTACGCTTAAATTACTGTCAGTTTGACAAATTAATTTGATGCTTTCAAAAACTTTGCCTATAATGCTATAATTGTTCATTTTCAAAAGATTTAGTATTTTATCATCAAAATTTATTACATTATTCAAAATATTAATGTAATTCTCAAATTGAAAATAATCTACTTCATCACGCAATAGTAATAATTCATTTAAAATGTCATAAACAAATGAATTCCCCAACAGATCCCACATACTTTTAATCAACTCTATGCTATCAAACCTGAAATTTATAAATTCAGCATTATTGTCATAATTGATTAATGATAATTTCTTGAAGAATATCAAAATCAACTTGTTCAGTGTTTGATTATATTGCATATTATTGTTTGAAATAAGATTATCTACAAAGTCATTCCAGAATGATAACAAATTAGAAGAAAATTGCTCTTCTTCTATGGGCACCAATGGTAGATCCATCAATGATAGAACAAAAGTCAGATTTTTGTTAACGTCTTCTCCAAGTAAGATCTTGTTAAGTAATATTTCATTACTGTTCTCTAATAATGCAGTATAAAATAACGACAACTTGCTTAACTCATCAAGAAGCTTGTTACTTATTAGATACTGAATATACTTAATTATAAAAGTGCTATCTATAAAACTCACATCTATACCTTCATGATTGGTTAAAATAGTTGTTGGGTTGAAGTACAGTTCAATCATATATTTAGTATTATAATCGACTTTACTATTATCATCAATAACGTTATAAAATATGTTTATAATGGAATTGGTGTATTTGTAATTAGCTTCATCAATAGTCATTAGCCTTAATAATAAAATAGTTAAATTTTTATCAAAATTTATCAAAACTGTTGATATATCAAACACTAAGTCAGTTATGGCACTATAATCATTGCTAAAATTGGATATTATCAAATTCAAATTAAATTCCGTAATCAAAGCAATATTATTTTCCAATATTATATCAGATGCTTCTTCATATTTTACGTTTATCATTTCCTCTAATAAAATCTTAACCATCAGTAGAATCAATCTATCGTTCCTGATCGAGGCATTAGCAAAATTTATCACTTTGTTATCTTGTTTATTTGATAAATCCGACTCTTTCAAATCATTACTAATCAAAGTAATAATTAGACCTAACACATCATAATATTCTTTGTTGTTGATGTATATTCTCATGACACTCTCAATTAACTTATTCAACACAGAAAATATAGTTTGATCTCGCAGGAGGTAATGTATGCTGTATTCTTTTAAAGTAATTAACAAAAATTGCAAACGATTGTTATCATCTACCTGGTTGGTCTTATTCAAAATTATTATTCCGTGATATCTACTGTTCAAAGCTATATCGTTGTTCAATTCCAAGAGATGTTTACATAAAGGTATAACATCATTATTGTTTGTATAATTCTCTATTTCGTTCTGAATATACACATTGCTACAATTAGTTCGGTAGTACTCTTCTATTAACCCCGCTACCTCAATTATATCTCTGCTCATCGGGGTTTCCAAAGTTTAATACACAAGCTACAGATGAGATTACAATTGTCATATTTCTTTTTTTTTTTAAAAAAAGAAGGTTCCAATGGCTCATTGACAAATTTTAAATCTACTAGTCGGACTTAAACCCCATCTAAGATGAAAGCTTTAAGGACTGAAAACTTGTTAAAAGTAAGCGTTAAAACAACTTTAATGATGAATCAACAGGTTTTGAATATGTATATAACCAGCTTTATACTCACATTGATTCACTACCAAAAGAATTATGAAGTTCTGCAACAAAATTTAAAAAAATAAAATAAAGCAAAAAAAAAAAAATGCCATTAATATATACACTCATTACATTACTATTAAAGCATTTGCAGTTAATTCTAGACCTATTAACCTAATAATGTTAATTATGGATTTCTTGGTACTGAGGTCTTCATTCATAATGTTTTTGACAACCTTCATTCTTTTTTCGTCAGAGTAATAAATCATCAACTTATTGTTTAGTCTATTTATGTCATTGCTTTCAATCAGTTGCAGTATTTGCCATAAAGGCATTATTCCAGGAACTATGTCAGGCATGCTGTAAATATTATGACTAGCTATCTGATTTTTTCTTGGAAAATAGTCGTTTATCAGATTGCTTGGATAGTTGATGCCGTATTTTCTTAGTTTATCAACCATCATATTAACGTAATTAATGGAGTTTGCATTTTCGCCAAATAACTGCTCTGCTATATTGACCAAAGGCCTGTTTAAGTCTACATTTATTTGATCATTTAAAGGTAGTTCAACCTTATTGTAGTACTCGTCATTTTCATCTATATCTTTATTATCTTGAACATTACCTAAGGTGAAGAATTTACCGTTCTTTATGAAATCCTTCAAGGAGTTTATTGGGATATACTGATTATTGCAAACATCCAATAATTCACCTCCATATTTTTCTTTATAGTTCATCTTTGGACAATCTTCAATGTAGTAACCCATGTAATAGTATTTCAACCCTAATAAGTTAACCAAAGCTAGCTCTTTTAATGCAGATACCTTTCCTAAAGCCCACTTTGGATAGTCAGGATCCCAAATGAAATAAACAGATGAGATACCGCTGGGCAAAAGATCCAAAACAGATATAGCTATTAATTTATTGTTATGATAGTAGCACTCATGCACAGGACCTTGTCTTATCTTGACATTGTAGTCTAGATTCTTCTGCTGTTTAAGATACTTTATCTCATATAAATCACTCAAGTTATTAAGAGTATTCCATTCATCTTCATCACCATTGACAAGATCCTCAGAAAATGGAGTTAAACACAAAAACTTTTCAAACATTGAAGAATCCACGTTTTTATCATTATGGACTATGTTTTGGTATTTCTTGAATAATTCAAACTTTTCAGTGGTATAGTTGCAAGATTCGAATCTCGTATAAAAATCTGGCGAGTACTTGTCAATCAGATACATTTCCTTAACCAAGTCAAATTGTTCATTATTGCTATTTAGGTTGTTGTCATTCAAATACTTCGTGGTACCTGTGAACTTCTTGAACCTCTTTATAGTGGTTTTCAAATCCTTTGTGAATTTGCATTGACTTAGGGAAGTTCTTATGGTATACAGCTTACAACAATTTCTTAGTAAATCTGGTTTGTATAAATATCTTCCTGATCTCCTGAAGCCCAAATTACAAAACTTGTCATAAATCTCTATGCTTGTCAGTTCAACATAAAGCCCCAAAGTGCAATTATTTATTTCGATATCTAATTTGCTGTTATTGTAGTGCTTTTTGTACGAAGATTCCAAAGAAAAATAGTTTGTTATATTTTCTTTTTTACCCTTACAGTATCCACATTCACTCACGTTTTCTGTAATGTACAGCGGCTTAGAAATAATCAATAAATCCGAATTGTTAGTTTTTAAATAAGACTGTTCCATTCCTATAACCCTGTATGGTGTTGATTCCGTAGGGGTGGGATTATGGACTTCGATGATTACCTATCGTGAAGGTATCCATTTTTTTGTGTACTCAGAATTTCCTTTTTCTGCCATGTTTTTTTTTTTCCTTCTGATTGGTTATTATATGTGACTAGCCTTTTTTTTTTTTTAGACTAAAATCCTCTAAGGCGGTATACACCAGAAACAAACCGAGGATAAGTAGGGAGGACTGTGACCAAGAGAGACTTCTTTCCTGATGGGTAAACGTGCTGGTTGTGGGAGCTGCTGAATGCTTAGTTCCAGAGCATGCTTTATTCTGGGTGTTACACTGGTGCAGTTAAAACAAACACGTTTGTTAAAAAATTGTTACCCTGCCAGAAAAGTTTTTACCGTAAATGGAAATGTTTATCTTATCTGCTAACATCCATATTAGGTAGTAGCATTTAAAACTTATTTACCCCACTTGTCACACATTCCCCTTTTGGGACACCCAAGATACCCCTCCCTCAGCGACGCTGGAAGCATCAATCTCTCATAAAAAAAAAAAGTGCAGAAGTGGATACTGTGGGAAAATCGCTTACTGCCATATATTACTAGAGAAGAAAAAACTGAGGGAGACGAATTTGAGAAAAAACGAATACTGCACTCACAAAGATAACAAAATTACCATCATTTAAAATAGTATTATAGAAAAAACTATACACCTTTTTTAGTGACATTACACCCAACATTTGCTTCCCGATGTCTGTCACTACTGCTACAAATCATGCTGGCTCTATAAGCAATGTTAACAAATTGTATGACATCAACAATGATAACATTGTAAATACCAATAACAACTCTATAAAAACCGAGCATGTTCCGAAATCTTTTAAAGAATATCACCAATCCTTATCAAAATCATTGAATCTACAGCAAAACAATAAACAGAATAATGCTGATAATCAACAAAAGTTGATATTTGAAAAGAAAGCTATAACTAAAAAACCGAGAACACAATCTATTCAGTCTGTCTTAAGCAATGTCAGTAGTAGACATGCTTTGATCAAAATAAACGAGCAGGAGGACAAGGGTGCTCAAAATACCTCAAACAATAATGGACCAATATACGATTTAATGTATAATCCAAACCAACAAGTTCAAAGTCCTGCGATGATGACTACGCTAAAAAAAGTTCGTAGTAATATTCAATTGAATAATCTAACCACTATGGTATCCAATAACACACATAACAGACATAATTCAATGATAAGTCAAAACTCATTTGAAAATGACAAGGTATTGATAGGAGAATTAAAACCTTTTGGTAAAAAAGTCAACATAGTAAAGAAAAATAGTACCAGCAAAAGTATCATTCAAGATCAAGATGATGATATTATCAACAATGATCTAATTGAATGGAAGAACGGATCTGTAACTTCAATGGTATCAGGAAATTTAACTACTTTTAAACCAAACAGGATTACAGAAGATGATGTTAACAACGTTGATTATAATGATTCTGATTCTATCAACGATAAAAAGCTCACCACTGATGCTTTGAAAAATTTAAAACTTTTACAACAGCAAAAACAGAGATCATTTAATAGAAAAGCTTCAATGGCATCTCAAACTTCTACCACTTCCTCAACAGAATCACCTACAAGGCTCAAGCATTCATATTCAAACATAAATGAGCAACATCCTAGAAAGTCCGTTGATGAATTGATTGAGGAAGATGAAGAAAACGAAGACAATATAGGGAAGGACATATCTTCATTGTCGTTTTTTGGTAAAAATATTATAATGGATTCTTCAATACAACCCAGGAAGCACTCCATTATACCAAACATTACATTAAATTTGATCAATCAGCAAAAAGAGATCAACTTTGATAAAAAAAAGAAATCCCAACAAATTGATATACCAAAGAAGCCGTTATATACTCCTGCCGTGTTGAGAGATATAAATGAAACAAAAATCAGCAACGATATATTAATGAAGCGTGCTTTGACGCCAAATTATGAAGTAAATTCGAATAATGCGAGCGAACTAGTGGAAAACTTAGACTCAAATAGCATTGCAACAAACACATCAAAAGCATCCACATGGTCAAAATTCAAGAATTACTTCATAAATGATCAAAACTACGACAAAAATAATATCACCACCAAATCTTTTAAAACCGAAGCTATTCAACCAATTACCAAGGATCACTGGATTCCCGATGACTACAGAGATGCATGTTTCGATTGTAGCACTAAATTTAATTTATTTGAAAGAAGACATCATTGTAGACATTGTGGAGAAATCTTTTGTTATAAACATCTAAGGCACTTTTTATACTTGAATTCACAAGCTCATTTTATAATTGGTGCTACTGGCCTAGGAAAATTAGTCAAAGTTTGTGATGGATGTTTAGAAAAGTATGAGTCTTTGTTGAGCTCAGGTAAGGTTAACGAAGAAGAGGAAAATAATCTTGTCGATCAAAATAACAATATTGACCAAAACTTGAATGTCCGTGTGCCTGAAGATTGGTATTGGTCAAGTTTTTAATATTTATTTTACTTTTTTTTTTTTTGTTTTTTATTATTATTATTAATCTTTTTTACTGGTAAATCTTTGTCAATTCATTAATGGCTATGATATGGCATTTGAATTGAACTTAAGTAATGAACTTTTCAAAGAAAACACGTGATTCAAGCTAATTCTGACATAGTTTTCACAAATATAATATTCATGATCAATTTCGAGTTGAAATTTCAGCACTAATTATGACTTCTGCTATTATCAACAATCAATACGGAGCCCCACACCCTTTAGAGTGTGTTGCCTTCTTACTATTTAAAAATTAATTGTAAAAAAACTCCCTAAATTGTTACTTTACCCGAGGATTTCATATTTTCAGACTTTCTTAGTTCATTTACTGTACATTGAAGTAATTAAGCATAAAACCACCTAGAAACTACAACGAATGTTCAGCAAATTAATTAAACAGCCTTTATTTAAAAGGTTTATATCATATGATGCACTATTTTCGCAAACCATAAAATCACCAACAAACTATGTGATAAACCTAGACACACTCAGAAAAGAAAATAGACAATTATTACTCCAAAACAGAGAGGATTCAGTGAAGACAGAAGAAATCAACGATACATACAAGAATCTATCAGATGATTTTTTGAGATATATTCTGTACACTAACAACTTGTTTAATAACAACATAGAGTTTGGAGGGCTAGACAGTGACCCGCGATTCAACAAAATTAATGATTTTGAGTTCTTAGAAGAAGTAATGGATACTATGGAGCAAACAGATAATATCAGCAATATCGAAGAACTTGAAACTATGAAACACAACGTTGAAAAGACTTGCATAGATTTGAAGATGGGAATAGAAAGGGACTTTGAAGCCAAAAACTTTGAAGACTCTTTAGAAAAGTTTATGAAGTTCAAATATTTAAATAATGTCAAGAAACACATTGATCAACGAATCGAGGTTGTAGAAGAACTCGAAGGATAGTACAAATAACTGGTTTATATATATATATATATATAATAATATAGGTATACAGCAAAAATATTCAACAAAAGTTTATATACAAATACAAAGGTATCAATTCTATCATCCAAACAAAATATGGTTCGTATTTCATCACATTGACTTTCTATAGCACTTCATTTTCTTCAACTATGTCAATATTTTCATCTTCTTGATTTTTCTTATTGTTTATCTCCTCTTCTGCTTGATGAAGCTCAGGTATACCCTTTTCACAAAGTTCAAATTCTCTTTTTTGTATATCACTAACTGGCCAATGTCTTAGCCATTTCATCTTAGGGCCTACTTCAGAGTTTTGATTTATTCTAAAACCAAAGACTTTTGGCTCATATTGGAAATTTTGTAAAGTATGTTTCAAACCAGGTTTACCATACATCACATCATCATAAGCAATAAAATGATCTTTATTTGAATTTAAAATATTTTGTTTTTGTCTCAAAGATTCACTGATGATACCTAATTTTTTCTTGGCTACATATTTATCCAATTCTGTAAAGGCATTCAAAAAAATACCTATGAAACTTCTACCAAAGAACGAACCATCCAATATTGGCATTAGATTTGGTGAGATTTCATATAAATCTAAGCACGATGGACAATACAACTTACAAATATGGTGGTTAGGGAAATCATTGATACCACAAGGCAACAATTGAACTTCAGAACAGTAATATCTCGAGCATGGGCCGTATGTTTTAGAGTCATACTTCTCAGCTATTTGGTCCAATCCATCTTTGGTTATCACATATCTCGCATGAATTGCACCGTATGCATTGTATGCTCTATGTAGGATCATTTCTAAGTGATACAATTTGATCTCTGGGTCTGTTTCATCATACTCATGATCTGAATCGGAATCACTGTCTTCAAGTTCTTCGCTGTCGACTACTTGTTGTTTCATGCGTTTTCTTTTTAATGTGCTGGAGTTCAACCCACTTAGCTTTTTCAAAGACTTATTGGAAAAATTCGATAGATGGTAGTTCCCTAGTAGCAGTTTATGTAAAGTGCTGAAATTCTGTATTTGTTGATGTAATCCTGTAAGATTGAATTCATCTGCGATGTAGGATTTAGGAATTTTACATAAATATTTAAATTCTCTTTTTTCTTCTATAAGTTTCATTATGTTGGTGTTTAATAATCTCCAATGTCTTTTATGATAGATGGCTGATTGAATTTTATTTACCCCAATATCATGTATTAATCTTTTGATATTAGCTGCGGTTTTCTTAGGTAGCTCTTCAATCTTTGAAACTAAAAAGTTCGGTAGATCTGCATTGTTGATCAAATTGACTTGATCTTCTTGTAATAGATACGCTAAGTTGGCATAGAAGTTTTTGTTATCTTCTGACTCCTGAATGCTTCCTGGAGTGGACGAGTTAAAATTGCTGAACTCGCTTGAAGCAATGAAATCTGAGCTGTTGTTTTGATAATCAAATTCACTTGAATCCATAATCGTTTTCGGTTAGGTGTTTTGGTGGATTTAACGTTTGGTTTTATACCGGCCAGTATATGAGTGTGTATGTTTCCATCGTCACTACCGACTCCATAACACGGGGGAAGTTTTTTTTTCGTTCGGAAAATTTTTTCCCCCGGTTTTATGGGACTTTGTTACCCGAACAAATACATAAATACCGAAGCTGATCTTAGCCCCTTTAGGAAACATTCCAAGAAAAAAAACAACTACAACAACAACTTGGTTATAGTATGTACACCACATAATGTCTAAAGATTGTTAATATTTGAGTATGCTTGGTTTACTGTTTTAGCTTTATTTGGAGATGTTCTGTTTTATCGGAGTTAACATCTTTTCAGAACTCTTGAGAAATTTCCTAATAGGGTGTAGTTTTGGTAGCGGTTAATAAAAAGGCGATTATTCAATGAATCAAGGATTCCATTTTTTTTTGAAAATTTTTATTCAATACTAGAGTTATAGCATTGAACAAGGGTTTATATAGACTTCTGTCAGTGAAAAGAAAACCAAAAAAACGATACCAACATATAAAATATGGAATCCAATACTATTTTCTTACTTCTATTAACTTTTTTTATACTTCAAAAAGTTAATAAGAAGTTCAACATCATTGCATTTTTGATCAACAAAGTTGTTTTTTCAAATAACTCGACTTTCAAGGAACTAATTGCTTTGAACAAAGAATACATTGAAATCAAAAAAGAACAAGATACAATTTCAGCACAAGATCAATACGGAAAATGGACGAAATTGAACAGAAAGTTAGATGCTATTAATGCGAAAAAGGCATCTTTGAACTCAAAGATAGACCAAACTACTAAAGAAAATCAAGCTAAAGTCAGTAAAATTGAAAACTTTATCATAAAGTATCCATTTATAGCTTTGAAGATGTACTACGGAAAGACTTTAATATTCCAATTTGAACATAAATCTTCCATCTCTAGAATTCTACCGGATTTCTTAGAACAAATTTGTACAGTTGGATTCACTGGTATTCCAATAACTTTCATAAAAATGTTATTAGGTTTTATCAGAAATGACAGCAATGTTTCTGAATTTGGTTACAAGAAAGGAAACGGTGTTTCTATTGGAATCTTATTTTACTGTTTAGAATCTGTCATTTCAGAATTCTTAGGCTTGTTCAGCAACAATGTTTTCAGCAAAGTTGAAATGCCAAACTCTTTGAAAGAAGGTGGTGAAAAGTCCCAAGAAGTCCATGAATCATTAGATTAATAAATGCATGTGTGTGCGTTTTTTTTTTAAGTATCAAAAAGCTTAGCTTTATATAGATCAACTGTTATTTAACTTTGAAAGTATAATTAATAATTTTCCATATTCTTGGTCTCTTTAATTAGCCTTTTTCTTCTTCTTTTGATAGCTAATCAAGTCTCTGCAATTAGCCAAATCAGCTTGATGTTTCAAGATAAATTTTAACCAATTCATTAAAGTATCATAGTGCTTATCCTTGTTGTTATTTATACTCTCCAACATTTTACTCAAGATGTATTTTATCCAGATGACATGACACCATCCATATGAGTTTTGGTTCTTATGAATGTAAACAATTACCTTTCTCATTTCTAAATAAACTTCATAATGGGGACTATCTCTTTTGTAAAAAATTGGATGATCCAATCTTGTATCAAAGTCTCTAAACTTACACATCTTATAATCTATGATAAAAACGTCATAAGTATTGTTAATTATAATATTATCTAAATTCAAGTCTTGATGTTGGAATCCAATTTTTTCTAATTTAGCTAAGTTATTAATCAACTTTATGAAAATCTTGGATATGACTCTTGATGAAGGCTTAGGTGACCTGCTTAAAAATATCGACATTGGTATACCTAAATCAAAGTACTCAATTTTCAAGATACATGAATAATTGTCTTTTGTTTTTAAATTGTATAGATTATTAATCATTAAATGGAAATTTTTCTTACTGTAATCTTCAGGAAATATATTTGAGATCAGTGTCATGTTAATGATAGGGCAAATACCATATTCATTAGAAATCTCTTTGAGATCAACATCTGTCAAATCAGGATTCTTCTCTAACATTCTTTCTCTTAGTAATGAAGTCATTTGCTTAGTTATGTTGATATCTTTTAATATAAGTTCTATTTTATTTACGTCTAAAGTATCAAATGCTAAATATTTGAATATTTTATTTCCTTTAGCTTTTGTGACAACCGTGGTATCTCTTTGATAGTAAATGTCTTTTCCGTTAATTCTTTCAAATACTCTTGATATAGAGTCCACTTTGTAACACAAATTTATAAAGGGTTCAATTCTTTCTTTAAAACTTTCTTTATCATCATCTTCTATAGATATATCATAATCTGCAATGATATTTGTTGGTGTATTCAAAGCATTTGTTGATGTGACTGTATTTAGTGACTCTTTGGATGCCTGATTTCTCATTAATGATTGCTGTGAGCTCTTGTTTCTAAGATTTGTTTTAGATGGTCTTTTAAGAGATATTATCGATGCTCTTTTAGGTACTTTACTGAATGGAGACGAATGACTAGATCTTATCGATGTAGGTGAATCATTTGTAATATTTTGTTTTGAAGGTTGTTGGTATTCTTCAATTAATCCGGTGTATTCATTTAATGTTGGTTGTATATTAGGTGCTCCGTTTAAACTTGTTTGGTTTATGCTTTGCATAGAGGTTTTATTTACAAGTTCTTTATCTTGAAATAATTTCATTTTGATTTTTGATTTAAGACTATCCATACTTGATTTGGTTTTCATCGATTGTTGACTTAAATCCACATCGTTGTTATTGTACATTACTGGTGTTATTGATTCTCTTCTTAGAGCAGATTCCTTATTAGGAGCATATCGGTCATTATCCTGAGAATATTCAGATAAATTCATCATTGATTTTCTTCTCCAAAACATCCACTTAGAAGCTGACTTAGTAGAGCTATGTGAGTTTGTTGTCATTTGAGAATTTAATGATGCATTGCTATGGCTATGCGAAATAGATGGGGCTTTATTCGCTAAGGATACAGTAGAGATACTTGCAGGGATCCGTCTTCCGTTGTAGTTTCTACTGTTATTGTATACATCACTGAAGTTGTTATGTACTTTATGATATGTTTCATTAGGTGGTGATGCCAAATTAGCTGATGCCATTATACTATTCAAAGAAGATATGGACTTAGATTGAGACATTCTCGTGTTCTTATAATAAGTTGATGCATTAGACGTATTATTTGTATTGCTTCCAAATTGAAAGTTAGGCTCAACAATGTAATCATTTAAGTAGCCAGAATACCTCTTTTGAGTTCTGTCCAAATTGGAGTTTTTCTTTTCATTTGCAGTATCCTGGGTAATGTTAGTTAACATACCTTCGGAACTTGAAATACCATTTGTTGACATAGACGAAGACGATGAAGATATGTTTGAATTTGAAAGATTATTATTTGGCGTCATATTTGTATTAGCACTAAATCTTTCAATGTTGATGTTCACCAAAGATTCCTCCACAGATGCATTTTTTCTATGTGAATACGATGATCCTTGTGCAGAATTGTTGTCATCTGTGCTGGCCAAAGTAGCCGTATCTAAGCTTACTGAAGAAACAGATGTGTGATTTAATGAGTTCATAGAGTATCTTTTAAAGTTAGACCCGGCCGATTTCTGATTCAAATTTAAACTGTTATTTGTGCTTGTGCTCACCATACTCCATCTTTGATGATGGTAATTGTTGTTCATTTGACTCTGTCGTTTCATATTATTTGAAGAAGGATTCATTGTTATATCCGTTTGTTGAATTTTATATGTGTCTATTTCTTTTGGCCGATAATTTTTAATATGTTTATATTCAAAGGTTAATACTATTCATCTGATTACAATTTTTAAAAATTTAAAAAAATAAACATTCAGATGACGAAGATTCTTGTTTACTTTTTTTTTTTTTGAAACTTAAGAATATTTGAAAAGTAAACAACGCCATGTTTCATATGCACTTTATTTTTCAGCTTATTTCGTTTAGGGCTATTTTTGGTAATGATTTTTTTTTTCGGAAATAGAGATAAGCGGGTTTGGGGGTTTGTTTACATACGTATTTCCTAAAGGGGATAATTGAAACGTGATCATGTGTGATCACGTTTTTCCAGACGCACGTGCAGCATGGAGTGTTGTTTCTCTTCAAGAATGGTCACGTTTTTTTTAGACGCACGTGCAGCATGCAGTGTTGTTTCTCCCCCAAAAATGATCTTCTTTGAAAACTCAATACTACATAAGATCAGAAGCAAAACCAAACCCAAACTTTACAAGCCAATACAACATAATTAAGCAGTAATGGAGACCTCAACAGATGACAATATATTTGGTGATTTTGTTGATTTTAGCTCTTCCAACAAAACATTAAAATCTAATATAGACAATAACTTAAATCTTCTTATAGAGAATCTAAATATTGATATAGACCTCATACAAAAAGACATAGAAAAACCTATGTATGATTCAAAAATAGAAACAATTTTTGATCTTAAACACATTGACTCAAAAAGATGTAACATTATTTACGAACAGCTGTTTAATTCTGCTTTATACAATCACCAAAACAAAACAAATGACTTGGATTCTATACTTCTCAATAGTCACACGTATTCCCACCTTATAAATATACTAACACCATATATTAAATCAGAAAATGTCAAGCTGCAGAATCACTCGCATAGTGGTTTGGGTAAAAATGATCATGAAATGCTCGCAATTACACATATCAACAACTTCACCGATAAAATTATAACAATTATAAATCAATTGGGCATCAGTCCAATCGATGAAGCAGAATTCGACACATACTTCCAAGGCCTTAAAAACAATTATTTAAATTGTGTGATAAAGAATAATAATCATTTATCTATTTTAACGGATCATGATGTTTTGGCTTTGACCTTAGAGTTAATAAAGCAAAAAATGAAAACTCAGAATCTATCGAGAGATAACGAAGTTTACAAGAATGTTGTTAGAAATTTTATTGAGCAATCACAGAAGAAACGTATTAATAAGTTGAAGAAAGATTTAAAAAAGTAATCAGTCTTTCCTTTTAGCATAAAACAAACATGGTTTGATACTTAAAATTCTTTATATAGCTAATCTTAATCAACTCTTGGTTCTAATTTAGGCTTTTTCAAAGCTTTCTTTTTAGTTTGATTATGTTCCATATCGTAAACTTCACCTAAATCTCTACCTTCTAAGTCTAAATCTTTTAGTTTATAAATTCTTACCAACCAATTTTCAGTAGTGAAGACTTCATCAAAGTACTTCAATGGTAAGACATGACTTTCATCTATAGTGGCACCTCTGACTCTATCAGTAGATTGGGTTGGATTACCCATAATACCAGGGAAATCGTGGTAACTCATTTTGTACATTAATGAGTTCTTCATGGTTTCTGAAGCTAGGGAATCAACTCTAAATTGACCATCAGCGGTGAAGAAACTTTGTTCATTAACTTCATCAGGCCAAATACCTTCTGGGATTCTAACCATCCATAAAAATTTGTTTAAATCATCACCAGAGAATCCTAATAGACCACCAAAGATGATTAAAACATAATCAACGTCATGTTCTTTCAAAATTTCATATGATCTTTCTTCACTGGAAGCCATTGCTTTACCGACAATAGCAATATGTGTGTTATTCCAAGTGTTGTTATCAACTAATGTGGTTCTGTCAGCAAACCCACCAATTTGATAACCGTAATCCCACCAGGCGGCAACCTTGGCATCTTCATCTGTGTTGTATCTCAACCAAGAGTAAGCTTCTCTGAAGTCATCAATGAATATTGGAGATCCATCTGCATCAGTAGATCCACTCAACAAAACAACAGAAGGAGCAGAGTAAGCATTAGATGTTACCCAAGTACAGTGTTGAACAAATAACACTAAATAACCTAAGAATGACAAAACAGTTACTAGCTTACTTACCAAAACACAAATTTCAGTAAATCTATTTTCTTGCTTATTCTTAACTCTCTTAATAGTAGACCAAATCTTTAAATTGTATTTGAAAACATTGCTTAAAGTAACAGCAGCACAAACACAAATAATTGGAGTCAAAGTCAACATCAATCTAACCATAACACCTGCAAAGTAAGAACATAAAACAGAATAAGCAATGATAAAGATATGTTCGTCTTGTAATTCCATGAATAATAAGAATACACCGCATGGGAACAACCAAATCAAAAATTGGGTATCAAAGAAAAATGAAGGCCAAGCTGTAGGTTGATGCTCTGAAACAGATGCAATGATAGGAATGTGATCTTTGGCATAGCCAGTATCCCATAAAGAGTAGAATCTACCAGTCCATGGAGCAATCAAACCAAAGTAAGTCAAACCAAATAGACCCAGAATACCAAATGAAATTAAACCAATAACGGAGAATTTCAAGAAAATCTTAAAGTTCTTGGTTGAAATGGTAGATTTGATAGAATCACCAAACATAAAGAATTGAATTAAACCAAAAACACCTAATGAAGACATGTGGTCGTTGGATCTGATAGGTTGGAAATTAACAAATGGAATTTGCATGGAAGCCAATGTACCAATACAGTACCAAACAGAGTAAGCAGAGTACAACTTGGAGGAATATCTACCCATTAATAACAAAATGAAAACATGCAATGGAATCAAATTAGTGATAAAAACGTAACCACCCCAAGCTGAAACCATGTAAAAGTATGAAATAGCAGCAGAACAGGCCCAGGAAATGGAACCAGTTCTCATAGCTTTGATCCACAAGTAGAATGTGGACATTAATAGTGTGATGGCAATAGCTTCGTTATCGTAAGAACCGGCAACAGATCTAGAGATGTAACCTGGGGCAATGGCAATAAAGGCAGCGGCTAATAAACCTGCAAGTTGATCGTCGTTGTAACAGTTCTTGGTGAATAAGTAAGTGAAAATGGCAGTAATACCGGAGAATGCAGGAGCAAATAAAACACATACGTCTCTGATATTGACTTGGATTTTCATAATTTTGTTCATCAAATACCAAACTGCACCAGATGTAGTCATCAAACCAGGATATAAAGTACCACCAGTAATTCTACCTAATGGGTACCAAGTTTTATCGTCAAACCAATTTAAGAATTTGTGGAAACCATTCTTGACTAAATAACGAGTAGCTTTATAATTAAACCATGGATCGAACTCATGGATGATGGATTCATATCTTATAACTGAAAATAATCTTGAACTTGTAGCTGCACCTATAAGACATATGAATATAGCTAATTTAAGAACAAGTGAAATACTCGAAAGAATAGATTTCTTTGTGTTATTTGAAATGCTCATTGTTATTGAAAATAAAATATCAAGTATCTGTTAAAGATTAGATACTAATGGTAATAATATGGATATCAAATAATGGTGTCTATTTGGTGTCTTTAATTCAAAAAGTAAAATTATACTTGAAATTGTTCAGAGTGTTTAGGCTCAAAACAAACAAGCTCTAAAAAAAAAAAAAAACTTACTGAAATAACGACACGTAGTTATGGACTTGTAAACACCACGTTCCATACTTTCCCATTTAGGCAAAAAAGAAAATTTTAACTTTGCGGGTAAATATTTTAACTCCGATTTAAAATTATTAACTTATAGCTTAAGGTTCATTTTGAGTTAATATATATATTGATAATTTATTCATTAGGAGTTTTGGTTCTACCAGTAAAGCCAGGTAAAATCTTAGCAAAATCCTCATCAATATGTCTGTAAGGGTTTTGCTCACCAATTTGATCAATCTTCTTTATATCCTCATCGGGTAATTCGTAGTAATACTTGATATCCTTAAATCTGTCAGGATTAATGCTTCTTGGAATTACAACCAAATTTTTGCTGATAAACCAAGAAATAACAACATCATAAGGTTTAATTCCATACTTGTCGCTTATTTCTTTTAGTTCGGGTAATTTTAATATAGGAGCACCAGTGGAACCAAGAGGTGAATAACCAATAACAGTAATACCCTTTTTAGTGCTAAAATCAATCAAATCTTTTTGGTTCAATTGAGGATTCAACTCCACTTGAATAGCAGAAGGTTTGTTTTTTATTGTGTCGTCAGCATAAATTCTTTCCAACTTTACAAAATCGTAGTTAGAAACACCAATGGATTTAACTTTTTTGCCGTTGATAGGATCGTCTAAGATTCTGTCCAATTGTTTGTAGGTAACTAAGTAATCACCGTCTTTTTCATAAATAGGTTCACCATTTTCATCGTGTGGTTTACCAATTAATTCACCGGTCTTTTCGTTGGTAATTTGGGGGAAACACAAAGGCCAATGCTGCAAAAACAAATCAACATAGTCAACTTGAAGAGCTTTTAGGGAAGTATTCAAAGAATCAGCCGCTCTGTTCCAATAAGTCGGCCATACCTTGGTGGTAATAAAGAGCTCTTCTCTGGTAACTACACCCTCTTTGATTAAGTCTTGGATAGCCTCACCTACGGCGTATTCAATATGCCCATTACCGTAGTATCTGGCAGTATCTATATTTCTGACTCCTGCTTTAACAGCAGCCTTTAATGCAGCTTTGGTTTCCTCTAACTCTTCAGGAGCTGAGGCAGTACCGAACCCATATTGAGGAATGAAAACATCGGTTTTAGTGTTGTTTAGTTTAAGTTTAGCTTCAGTTAATAGTTGTTTCTTTAAAGACATTTTTTGAGGTATGGGTTGCTGATTGTACTCTTGCTATGAATGAACAAATGAATTTGAACGAGTTCTTTTTCAATTTATATAACGATCGAATGTGGAGAAAAAAAATAAAGGATTTAAACGTAATTATATTGTGTGCTTATCTCCCCACATTAAGAGCTTCTGATAACGTGCGTAATCAAATCTCCGTGGAAGGGTATAAGCGGATATAACATCTGTAAAGGGGGGCTAGAATACGCAAGTGAATAGAACGTAATATTTCAACACAGTAGTACTTGTCTCACTAGCAATGCATTTCATGAAAATTGTTTGACGTATGTTGTCACAAGCATAAAATTGGACAGTATGATAGTTTACATTTTAAATTTTTTTAAAAAAAAAATTTGGTTAATTTTAGTTGGTTTTACCTTTACGTAAACGTCAAATTAATATGTAAACAATATATTTTATAAAATTAATACCAAATTATTACAGCTGTGGTAAACTCTCAACAGATTTTTTTTCAGCTTATAACATAAGCTTTATCACCATTCAATTCTTTATATTCACTACTGATTCTATTGATCAAATATGTAATTTGAAAATCGTCAGTCGGATATAAGAGCTTCTTTATGTCAACAGCTTCGTGCGCTACCCATTAAAAAAAAAAAAACGACGTTTCTCGCTTTCTCCTTTACAGGAAATGTTATTTTTCAATTGTGAATTAAATCTATCATAGTTTTAAAAACCAAACACACACACACTGTAGGCATAGGAATATGGAAGTATTACCCCAGAATATTAATGAATTAAAGGCATACATTCTTAGTTTTAATGAACAGGAATCTATACGCAACAGTTCTGATCAGGAAAATCAAGGGAATAGTCTAGATTTTATGTCAATAGACAAATCCAAATTATTCCATTATATAACAGATATCCAAAGTAAAATAGAACCTTTAAGATTCAAGTACACAAAACTTTTATCAACACTGAATAACTTTGAATTTGATGACAACTTGCCTCATGAAAAGAAAAATATAATTTTCTTAAGTTTAAGAAACGAAATAGTTCAAGTTTTAAAAGACATTAATGAATTGAATAAAAAGATGGCACCATTACAATCATTGATGCTTAAGATCATGGAGAATGAAAACGTTTACACTTTGAAATTTGTTCAACCTTTAAGTGCTATACCACTGCAGCAATCAACGTTGATAATGCCAAAGACACAACAATTAAAAACACCAAACTATGAAATTACTGCTAAACCTATTGCGGTCAACGGAACTGTTTCAAAAAATATAGCTACAAATAAAGGGAATAGCATCAGAACACCAATGAATGCAGTTGCACAAAATTCTTTGAATAATATCACCAACTCAGGAAAAAGAAAGTCAACACCTCAAAGTGCGTCCCCATATGTCAATCAATACTACTCTAACAACATGCATAGTAACAACACGGAAGGATATGGTAGCAACTTGAAGAGTTTATCGCCAGAGGATTTACTAAAACAAACACCATTTACCAATTCACAGGTTCACAGTACTAACATTGGTGCTGCTCCTGGGATGTCATACACATCAGCTAACACCAATAGTATGAATAGTAACAACGGCGCAAACAATAATATCAATGTAACGAATAGTAATAACAACAACAATAACTTGAATAACGATCCTGACGCGGCTCTAAACTCTTTGAATCTAAATTTTGATTTTGATAACTTTGATGACTTTTTGAAGTAGTGGTGATATGAATAAATCCAACACCTAAAAGATAAAAAATTACATATAGTTGTATGTATCTAATAGAGTACATGTTTACAGACTTTAAACAAATATATTAAAAACAAAATGACATTAAATGGATATTCTTCTTCTTTTTTTTTTTTTCATAAGTTCTTAAGATTTAATTTAATTTGTGTTCATGTAATTTATTATATATAAAAAAGAGATATATTTTGATCATTCAAAAAACTATAAATTAAACTTATAACTTTTGCATAGCAGCAACATCGGTAGATTGGACGTGATCTTCAGCAGCTTCAATAGCTTCGGCTAAGTCATCTAAAGAAACCTTGTCATCTTCAACAACACAGTTAATTTGTAACTTCTTGATACCGAAACCGATTGGAATCCATTGGGAAGCACCCCAGACTAAACCATCCATTTCAATAGACTTGACGTGTGCTAATAAAGCTTCTAAATCAGTTTCATCATCCCATGGCTTAACATCTAAAGTAACGATAGACTTGGCAGCAGGCTTAGCAGGCTTGGCGGCCTTCTTGGCGTTATATTCAGCTAATCTTTGTTGTTTTAATTTTTCAGCAGCTTCATCAACTTCTTCGTCATCAGAACCGAATAGATCGACATCAGAGTCTTCTTCTTCAGCAGCAGCGGCGGCTTCACCGGCTGGTAAAGTTTCGAATTGTTCAGACTTGGAAGCAATGTGGTTGAACCATCTGGAGAAATCTGGGTAAGCAGTTTGGAAAGCCTTGAAAGCGGTGACATCAGCTTGGGTAGCGGAGGTACTATTTCATAATGTTATTTGGGAATATGAGATATAATTGTTAGTAAATTAAAAAAAAAAGTTCTTTTTTATTTTATTTTGAATATTAACACCCCATGTGGGGGTAGTGCCTTTAGTAAGTGGCAATGATTCAAACCAATTTGAATAATGTAGAAATATTTCAACAACTGTAATATTTCACTCACGATTATTCATAATGAATAACATCCAACACAGAGAATTAAAACAAAACAATTTCAAACTCTGTTTAATATCATTATAATTTTTTTTTATCACATTTTATTTCAAAATAGTAAAGAAGGAACTAAAATTTTGCTTTAATTATTTTTTTTCTTTTGTAGAAAAAAAAAAGATCAGATCTGACAGTGTCACCTGCCTGTTCAAGTGTCAGTCATGCCGGGGGGTCTTAAATCCCCATCTAAAACACGGACCAAAGAATTATGTTCATCATATTAAAAACTCAAATATTTCCTCTTTTTCTTTTGTTTATAATAATATAATAATGATACTATGGATGTTACCAATTGCTTTTTTTTCACTACCAAATACCTTTAGATTTTATTTTTTTATGTTTTTTAAATTTTTGGTACATACCCAGAGACGTAAGACTTATCTTGTAAGAAGGTGTTTAATTCCTTTAAAGTTTCAATTTTGGAGAAGTCGGTGAAAGACATTTTAGTATATGATTGTAAATAATTTGATTTATGTACGGTTTTTTTTTTCAAATTCTTCTCTTTCTTAACTTATAACATCATTCAAATAGTAAAAAAAAAAATAAGCTCTTTCTTAAATAGTTGTCTTAAACACCACTAAGAATTATCATCTTTTTATAATTGAAAATTTTTCTTCGACGTTTTAATTCGTAACACCCAAAATGTTTAAAAAGGAGACGAAAATTTTTTTTTTCCATCCAAAGAAACCTCTTTCCTTTTACGTCAATTTTCTAGAAATTAAGAAGCGTAAATATTTCCATTTTGGGAAAATAGACTTTGGCGGCTATATGAGAAAAAGAAACGTGATATATTCAAAGCGAAAACATATAAAACCGAAAGATGCCCTAATTCTTATAGTTTTATTGATTTAAGAGCTTGATTTTTTTTTTTAAATCCGAAAAAGATAAGAGTTATTGTTAAAAGACTATTAAACAAAATAAGCGCCTTTTCAATATTTAAATAAAGTATTCCTAATTGGGATAAGACATCAGAATAGGAAATTCTTTTTTTTCGAAAAGGGAAGACCGGATATTAGATAATGGTTGATGAACTTTCAACCTTACTTGATTACATTATTGCTAGTGATAAATATGACAAGAATGATACGCTATTTGATATTCATTATTCCACTTTAATTAATACATTTATTATTGAAAATGAAAAGCGGTATACAAATATAGAGATTGAAAATCCTTCTAGGGTTAATTCTAAGTATCATGTTGAGATTATAGAAAAGATATTGAGTGCTGATTATTTTACAAAGGTCAATGAAAGAGTGTTTATTAAACAATTACTTTGTAGTGCCTTTTGGCTGTTTGTTCATCACAAGTTGGGTACAATGGGGTTTGTTTCTTTATTCCAGTCTTATTCAATATTTGAATATCAAGCCAATAGTCAAAATTTTTTGAAGGTATATGGCCCACCAATAACATTGCATACATACTTAAACAAGAAGAAAAAGCATTCTGTTGTCTACAAGAAGATTTCAATTCAAAGCTGGCTCTCTAACAAGACGATCCAGACGTATCACAATTATAAAATGATTGTAAGTTTTAAAGAACTCCAAGCTTCTTTAGACGCCAAGGACTTAAAAACTATAAAAGATAATCATGACTATCATATCAAATATACAGAACTGATCAAAACCATGTGTTTGACTCAAGCTGAAAAAAATCTTGAGATTCCAAATACTTTAAATAGCATTATAGACAAAAAGAACATCATGAACTATATCAAGCTAGCTACCAATAAACTATTGAATGGTTTATTTGACAAAAACACCTTGAATTTGCTCAAACCATTTATATTCAAAAACGTCAATATTATACTGCATCATAGTAATAATCAGTTCATTTCTTTGTCGGATCTAAAAGATGACTTATTGCTTGCACTAAATAAAAGAAAATTTTGCTTAAATAAACAGGTCATTGTTAAATTCATTAATTGGCTGTTTGTTTATTACTATCCAAGTTTAATGAAATATTCTTTTTTTGGTCTTACTTTCACCAGCAAAGAAGACATCATCTTTTATAAACATCTTGATGCCCATTCGTTCATTTCTACAAAAATTGACCATTTCATTAAAAATCATTTTGATGTTTATAGTGGTTGTGAAAGACAGAATTCCAAAAACAAAACGAATATTGTGCATGACTTATCCAATGGATACTACCATTGTAACATCAAACCTGTTTTAAAGGACTTAAAAAAAATAAATAATTTCAGATTTTTATCTGTCCCTGATAAAATAACAACCTTTAATTCATATTCTAGACATATAACCTTTAATATGAAATACGTTAAACCAACAAACAAGATACTTACTCATTTACGATATAAAGTCTTGCCTGCAATATATGAAAGAAGACACCCAACCAAAAAAAAGAACATTTTGGTTCAAAACATTTCAGAAGTAATGCTTCACTACGGTAATTTTGTTAATGAAAATAAATACAGAACGTTAAATAAACAAAGAGATTTGTTTTATTTAAAATTTGATATAAAAAATTCATACGATTCTGTTCCATTAAACTTATTGAATACTATATTAACCAATATATTCAAAGAAGTAGGCCTGGACAAAGAATTTAAATTATCACAAGAGGACTCCATACACTTTTCACAAGTTGTGAACACATCAAATAAAAGAATAATAGAATTCAAACCATTGTGTAAAATTAATGTTGACAGAGAATTAGAAACACAAGAAGTAAAAAGACAAAAAAAGAATAATTTCATTAAAGAGATTTCAGTGCCTAAGAGCATTAAAATTACTCAAAATATTTCTGACAACGACAGTATCACCATCAAAGATGTAAAAGAAATAACAAAAAAAGAAATATTTGAAACCATAACTGCCATTTCAAACAAGTGCTACAAAAGAACTAACGGATTAGCTCAGGGAATGTATTTGTCTCCTATACTCAGCAATATTTTCTATGATGATATGATTCACTCAACACCAACTTTACTCTTTCCTAAAGATCACAATAGTTTTTTTATAAGATTTATGGATGACTTTTTGCTGATCAGTGAAGATTATATGATTCTAAAAAGCATGAAGCAAAAATTGATGAATAATCAAATGTTTGATAAAAGATTTGAAGCCTTTGTGAATCTACAAAAATTAGAGATTTGCAAAAAGAAGAATGAAACATTTGAATTTATTGGTTTAGAATTTGATTTGGCTGAAAGAAGTGTTAGGAAAAAAGTAGAGAAGAGTATGCATGTCATAAATTATAGCCATATCAAAACTTTCAAAGATATCTACAATAAGTTAATTGCAATACTGGAAATTAGGCTAAATGCCGACTACACTATGAAACTTGACATGAATAGCATTGAAGTCATTCAACAGCAAGTTTTGCTTATTTGTGATAATATATTCACCATGTTTATTGCATTTTTAAAAAACATTCGTCATGATAAAGTAATCAAAACAGAACCAAAGCACTTCTACAAATTTGTATTCAACATTTTAAATTTGGTTTCTTGTCATATTGATAAAATGAATAAATTTGAATATTTCAGCGAAAAAAAGTTTTACAGATTGAGACAATTAGTCGACAGTTTGGACAATTTGATAGCTCTACAATTTATCTTGAACTTAAAACATGTAAATAGTAACAAAAGTACAAAGTTCATAGAAGTTTTACAAAAAATGATACATAGTTAAACCCATTATTATTTATTAATTTCATTGAATCTTTCATGCTTCTCTATCGCATCGATTCTAGATTGATGGTCAGGCTTTAGTAATTGAATATCCTGCAACAATTGGTCTCTAACACCTTGCATTTGACCAGGTTTTGTCAAAGGAAGAATAACCTTCATTTTTCCATCACCGTCAGCATTGTTTTTGCTTTTCAATTTTAATCTTTCATCATTACACATAATCACTAAGTCCATAGTTTCTTTACACTTTTCCAAGTCAATTTTTAAGTCAATGACCAAATCTTCTTGAAGTGTCAACATTTGTTGTTGATCGCAAATTTTAACCAATTGCTTTTCCCATTTGGTTTTTAATTCAGGTTTTTGTATTTTCAAATAGTTTTCAAATTCCTCCAACTCTTTATGGGTATCCGACAAAGTCTTATTGATTTTATCCAAGTTGCTCTCCTTAGGCTTGACTCCTCTAATGGCAACATCTTTTCTCAAAATTTCTATTACATCCTGTAAATCATCTATCTTATTTAATATCATATCACCATCAGTGGATATTTTGTTAGATACTTCATTGACATATTTGCTGTCGTCTCCTTCGTCAGATGATGCTGCAACAAGTTTTTCGTCTTTAGCTTTTTGGATTTCTTTTAATTCATCGTTTTTTTCTTTCAATTCTTTTTCTAAAAGTTCCAACTTTTGCTTCATTTCAGACATGGTATCTTTATGTTCTTTGTCCAACTTGACCAAAGCTTTTTTCAAAACTAAAGTTTCCTTGTTTGTTTTACTGCTATCTTTATTGGCAGCTGTAGGTTCCGGTGATCCAGAAGAAATAACCTTTTGATTAATTTCATCTTTTATTCTTTGTTCGTAATTATCCATCAAAGCTTCTAGTTTTTTTTCTAGCTTAATAAACTTGTCTTCATGTTCGGTAAAACTAGTTTCATGAACAATTTCAAATCCACTTCCATTTTGTATTTCCTTTTCTAAAGCATTTATGTTTTCAAGCTCATAAAACATAGAAAATGAAGGGTCAGAAATCTTAAACAGTAGATCATTGTCATTAATAGAAAAATTTGTCTTAAAGGCTCTATTAAATTCAGTTATAACAGTTTCAATATTCACCTTTTCAAATTGTCTTTTAAGAATTCTTTTTTGATACTTTAAGAATACCACTGTTTTAGTATTTGCTTCAACTGGGATATCAACACTCTTATTATTCTTTATCAAATCTTTGTCTCCCTTCGCAGCTTTTTCGGATTTATCCTTTAGCTTATTCAACAGCTTATTACTACTAATAATAGATGCTGCTGGACTACTAGCTTTTATTGTTTCTTCGTTATTGTTCTCACCATGACTTGTAACGGGTTTTGTATTTGTAGATTCTATAGGATTGACAGCTTCTACAAGTAAATCAGTATCTTTAGTAAGAGTAGTTTTACCAATGTCAGCAGTTTCAAATTTATTACTACTTTCAGTAGGTTTATGATCATTTTGGTTCTCAGTAGGTTTCTCACTGCTACTTACATCCAAACTATAGTTCATCTTTTCTACAGACAACTGATCAGATGTTGGTAGAGCAGGCAGTTTACTTGTATCTGAAATATTTCCTGTAGTTGTGACGTTTCCCTTGGCCAAATGATAAGCCGAGTATCTCTTACTAGCTCTTCTTTCAATTTTGTTGTCAGTTTTTAAAGCATTCAACATCTGTTTTGATGTCAAAATATCTTCTTCCTCTTCATCTTCATAATCATCGAAAAATTCTTCAGATTCAGATGATTCAGAATCATCTCCAAAACCAGACATACTCAAAAAATTGCTTAGTTTTTTCTTCTTCATTTCTGATTCAGCATCAAGCTTTGAAGTGCTGGTATCAGCAGAATCATTGGGTGAATAGTCCACAGCTGGCAAAGTTTCTGGGTCTTTAGTGCCGTTTTTATAAGACAAACTAGACAGATCATTCGCAGAATTTTCACCTGATGCAGACTTAAATATTGGAGATGGTGGTTTTTCAGGCGATGGCGATTGATTGGATTCTAGATCATTTGAGTTTGAACTGCCTTTTTTCAAATCCAAAGCTTCAAGAGAGCCTGAAGACCCAGTTAACTGTCTAGGATTTAAACTTTTATTAACGCTATCAGAAATATCATCTTGTTTCAACTTTTTCAACAACAATCTCTTAAATTTCAATGTGTTTAACAAGTCTTCAATAATTCCTTTTATACTAGGCCAATATTTATCCAAAGATTCATTTGACGGCTTTTCTTTTAATGCTTTTTCCAATATAGGTCTTAATTCTTTAGGCACATTTCTCACATCCGACATTTCAATTCCCAAATGTGTAAATTGCTTAACAACAATTCTAAAATCAGTTCCCAATTGAACGTAGTAATTGGAAATCGACTTTTGAGTTTCCAATTGCTGTGTCCATCTAGTCAAAGATTTTAAAAACACTTTTGTGCTGTTTATAAGATTTGATATATTAGTTTCAATAGGATTTTTCAGCGATGTTGGTGTACTCATCTATGTTGAATGGATTCAGCTTAGCTTTTATATGGTATTCTTCACTTAAGTTATTATTAGTTTAATTATATAGCATATTTTTTTAAAAAAAAATAAAAACACAATTTTTAGGTTGAATAACGCGATAGTTACATTTTTTTTTTGATCCATTTTAAATATTGCTTAATGAAAAAAGTATATTGGGCATTATATATGACTATTTTGAAATCTTCTCTTCAGCAGTGAGTTTGTCTATAGTTTGTTTGATGTTTATACATTCCAGCAGCACAGAATTTAAAGTATTGTATCCTTTTATGACATTACTAGTGCTCATGATTGGTTTAGTAGGTAGTCCAAGTTCTTTTAACAGGTTATCGACTTTATTCTCTACTGAAGCTTTATTTGATACTAGTTTGCTTGAATTCAGCAAAATACCTGAGGAAGTGTAGAGATCAGAATTGATTTCTAAATGCATTTTGTCTTTTTCAAAGTCGGTTAAGTTACTAACCAATTCAAATATCAATTCATTCTTAGAATTTGCTTGAAATACTTTTTGTTCACCTACTCTCTTGGATAACGTGGATATTAACTTTTTACCATTACTTTCTGTAGTACTTTCGGCCTCAGTTCTCTTCTTTTTACTCTCCATTGGAGCATCTTCATCATTAACGTCATTTATGTCAGAATCAATCTTTCTTTTTTGAGACTTGAATTTGGAAAATTGTTTTTGCCAAGGATTTTCAGGATACATTGTTACATTTTTGTTTAAAGAACTGCTTCTCATTTTCATCAAATTCTTATACAATTGAGAGAATCCTGCAGCCGATAAAAATTGTTCAGGAATAAAATTGGTTGCAGTTTTAGGATAATCTAACAACTTAACGATACTATCTCTTTCTTCTTTAATCTTTTTGCTGGTGACTTCGAATTTTCTGGCTTCAAGTATCAAGGCTTCTTCTTCGGCTACTTCAGCAGCTGATCTATTAAATAATTTCTCAAGGTTATGTTTTCTGTTCAGATCCTTCTGTAAGCTAAAGTTTAGTAAATCATTCATTTCGTAGCTCCCATTAAATTGGAAATAGATTAAACAACTTTTATAGAATATGTAACGGATTTCAGATATGCTTAATGCCTTATTTAGTTCTTCTTGATTTTCCAAGTTGAATCTATCTTGAATAACGATCCATTTCAAATCATAAATCTTCGCAAGATCTAAAATTTTTTGTGCTATTTCAAAAGTCAAATACTTTAATTTTTGTTCTATCAATGTGTTTGTTTGATTTAGATAGTCAGGTTCAGGAAATTCCTTTTCCAGTTTATGTTCATCAAGCTCCACGACTTCAGAGTCAGGATTATCGTTTTTGAATTGTTCAAGCTTGACTTTTTTAAATGTTTCAAAGTCTTTGTTATACTTTTGCTTTAGGGTATGGACAATTCCTGGAACTAAACTATCCTTGTACTTCTTTAAACTTTCATCAAAAATATCTTTGCTGACAAAATAAGGTATCCTATACTGATGTATGTACTGATTAAATTTATGTGTTATATCCCTTGAAGCATTGTCATCTTGATCCAAATACTTATCAAGCTTTATCCACTGTTCATATTGATTCTGGTTGAATTTAATCTTGTTAGAATATGTCCATTTGCTTATTTTTTCCACTTTTTGTTTAGGTTTGTTAAGCTTTAAAGATGGTATCTTATCCCCAATCGCGTTATATAGCTGTTTTCTTGTATCATTTGGATTCATACTAGTTTTTTCTCCTGAGGATGAACTCATTATGTCCATCAAATCATTAGTACTTGACATATTTAAATCTTTGGGGTTCAGTTTAGTGTTTATTTTGGTTTTAATAGTTGTTTTAAGTTCAAGCAGCAAAAAAAAAAAAAAATGTCAAAAATCCACCGCAAACCCATATTATGCGTTCCTACAGCTTCAAGGTCATTTAATGCATATATAGAACTCAAATAAGTAAACCATAAAAACAACAACAACAACAAAGAAGCAAAAGAAGACGAAAATACGTTAAGAGTACGCCTAAAGAAGTAGTTTAATTATCAAAGCTATAGACAGAATTTGCGATTATAACCTAAAAAATTTAATGATTGTGCAACAAATTTGTAGGAAAATAGCTGGATTCTTTAACACTTCATTGATCAAGATATGGCTGTTTTCGTTATTATTCAAGCTATTTCTTGTGTTTAGTTACAAATCAGTACAATATGATAAATTCACTTCAATTTTGGATATCACAAGAGAACTTCCATTAAGGCAATGGTATTACAAAGAGATTGAGTTTTCACCTTTATTCATGTACTTTCAATATTTCATAGCAAGATGCATACCAAAAGATGTTGAAAATGCGCATATGTCGATGATATATCGTAAATTAAGTGTGATTTTATCAGAGTTTGTGCTTGTTCTGATACTTAATTTGTATTCCACTGACAAGTATAATTTACTCATATCTGCAAGTATCATCTTGAATCCATGCATTTTCCTTCTAGACCATATTTATTATGGTTATAAAGGGTTTGTTTATGGGTTCCTAATCTTATCAATTATACAACTGCAAAAAGAGAAGTACTTAAAAACAGGATTTTTATTTGCTTTGACTGTTTCATTGAATAAAGGATTTATTTGTTTGATTCCATGTTTTGGGATAGTCTTGATAAGATCATACTGTTTGAACATTGTGAAGTTTGAATTTAAAACATATCTGTCTTTACTGAAGGTCATAAAATGGCTGAATTTGCTTAAGTTAGGATCAGTCATTATTTTGGGACTAATGATACCTATTTTACCTTTAGTTTATCAAAATGCAACTTGGAATGATTTCAAACAAGTTTATAGAAAGATTTTTCCAAGTAAGTCATTACTTATCAGTGATGAACAATCTACGCCAAACGTTTGGATCCTATACTCCTTTCTTGATAGAGTTTTAACACAAATGTTGAAATACTTTCAAAAGGTAAACAAATTTGACTACTTTAAAAACCATAAGATCATGGACATAATCAAAACTAATGAGTTGATACGAAGCAAGAACACATTCAACATTTTACCTCCAATTGAGCCAATAATCAACTTTTATTTCACTTCTTTTTATCAATCCCTAGCCATAATACCTTTATTTTTCAATTGTAACTTTAAAAGGTTTATTGGAAGTCTGACATTATGTTGTTACAGCAACTATCTATTTGGAAGGAACATAATATCCACAGAAATATTAATAATAATTATACCGTTTTCATTTTTGATTATTTTTGATAAAAGACTATTGACACCATTTATGCTATTGACTAGCTCAGGAATAGTGTCCATTTTCCCATTAATAAACTCTTCAGAATTGTTTTTATTAAAAATTACTTACACAACTTTATGGATGATAATTTTTTATTTATCATTCAATCATTCAATCAAAAATAACGATGAAAATAGAAGAGTGTGGTTCTTTGATAGACTTTCGATGATCTACATAGTGAGTTTATTCCCAATGATCATTGTTTATGGAATTTTCAACACTTTTGAATTCAAAGGCAAAAAATACAAACATATTGCATTGTTAATATATAATTGTTACTGTTCTTTAGGTATCATTACTTCATGGTTTGGTTTGTCTTGGTTATACAACTTTGATGAACACATGTGGACATGAGGTTTATTTTTTCTTCTTTAATATCATTTTCGGACTTCTAGGTATTTTGTTTTGTAATTTATTCAAAGGATTGTATTGTTTAAAGAAATCATCATTGGCCATTTGCTCTGCGTTATTTTCGCTATCTTCATTATATCCTTCGTATCTAAGGTCCAAATCTATAGCGTTGTCTAATTTTTCCAATTGGTTGCTATTTGAGCTGCTCAAATTGTGCTGATTATTCAAGTGATTAACATTTGTATTGTTAATGTTGTTTTGGTTGCTAGAAGGTGAAGAATATACCGCTTGAGAAAAAGCTTGAAAGATACTGTTATTAGGAGATTGCATGACAGAATCAATATTAAACATCATACCCAGATTTTGGTGTTGCATGTTGTTGACCGTTTCCCTTGCATTGAAATTAGGGGTCTTATTGGTTTGTTTTTGGTTTGTTATTGTTACATTATCCTTGTTGTTAGGACTTAAACTGAAGTATTTGTTATAGTCATAATCTTCAAGTTGTTTATTTTTTAATGAATATGGTGAGCCCATGTTGAAGAACTTACTGGCTGAGTTCAATAAAGAACTGGTATAGTTGTTTGCATTCATTTTTGCATTCGGAGTTTGATTTAAAATCGACATATTCATTGGAGATAGTTCCAATAATGCTGGTATGGCTATTTCCATCTCATCCGTATTCAACTTAATCGATGTATTTAGTTTACTTTTATTGTTGTCTATATTTTGATCTTGAAAGCGTATTGAAGCTGATAGCGGTGGTGTTTTTAATTTTTCATCACTTTCTATCTCTTCTTTATCTGGTCTAACATTAATCATTGAATTGGATATATCGTCTTTATTGCTACTTTCAATTGTTTGAAATTTCTGCAACATATTCATAATCCTCTTCTTTTCATCTTCATCAAGTTCCTTTTTTTCACTAGCCAAAGGGTTATTCCATTTTAAATAATCCTCTTCATTATTAGTCTTTTGAGTATCTTTTAAAGTAACAAAATCACGATTCTCCGTCATAATGCCGATTTTGTTACCCAAGAAAAAGTCCATTCTGCTGTCTTCATCAATATCCATCATGTTGCTATTTTCGTCTATCTTCTCAATGTAAGCCTTACCGGATTTGTCTAATTTTAGAGACAACTTCGACAGCTGTTTTCTAGCAGTTGAGGTAATTGATAAGGGCGTCTCATTTGCATTGTTTTTATTTGAGGTAAAATTTGTATGATTTTGTTGGACATTATGTATGGGCGTTTCCAAACTTGTTAATAAACTATTTTTTCTAGATCTTTTCTTTTTGATATCTTTAACAGAAGAGTTCATAAGACTGTCGCTTTTGAAAGCATTTGAATCTGTATTTACAAAAGTATCACTGTCTTTGACATTTGTGTTTATACTATTGTTTCTATGTCTAGTAGGCGTCTTTTGATTGTTGCCAGACATGATCTTCAAAACATCGCTTATATTCCCGTTACTAACAGATTTATTTATTTTTATAGTGTCTTGTTTATTAATAGTCTTCAATGAAACATTTCCTGTAGAAATACTCTTAACAACCTTCTTTGGTGAGTTCTTCACAACCTTCTTATCAAGTGTGGGTGATATATCTGATTTTATATTAACAAAATTCAATTTATTTGGTGTGTTTAAATTCGACTTGCTCTTTTTGTTAGGAGAGGTATTAAAGCTTAAGACATTTCCAAACTTCATAACCTGTTTTCCATTCTTTTCATGATAACTTTGCTGTTGAACCTTCAAGGAAGTAGCTGCCATTGGCGACATCATAGGATCGTTGTAGTTCTTGATGATTCTAGGTCTACCTCTTGATTTTTTTATAGTTTCCGGCGATTTCGTACTTTTGTTATCTATATTCGAATGTCCTGGAGTTCTCTGGATTTTCACTTTGTTAACAATCGAATCTGTAGCAACTGGTATAACATTAGTGAAATAATGCTTGTTCACTGAGTTAGAGTCGTTCTTGTGATTAGAGCTCATTGTCACTTCGTCTGTATATATCAATAGTTCTATGGTATATACGTTTTCAAATTTTAAAAATCAAATTTTTTTAATTTTTTTTTTTTTTGGTTCCTGGTGTGAACATTTAACTATATAGATTTAATCATATATATGTATAATTTTTTTTTTTGCTTGCGCCGTTGTAAAACCCCAGAAATGTATATAAAATCAAGAGTAATTTGTAGTGAAAAATACGCTTGACAAAAGTGTGGGTTTGGATAGAGTATTTTTTTTTCTTCTTTTTCAAACACTTTTAGATAGTAAAATATATAGTGATTGCTTATTTCTTCAGAGATAAAAGGTTTGGACTTGGACCAACAGGAGTTATACCTAGAGGATTGATTCTTTTGTGGGATCTTGTGTAGTGTAGCTTGATGTGGGCAAAGTTTGTTGTGTCTTTGAATGCATCAGTTTCAGGGTGATTATACAACTTAATCAACCAGTTGTTTATATACGGATAATCAGATCTGATCATTTTTAGATTACATTTGAAGTGTTGGTGATATACTGCATCAAATCTGACTACAGTAACAAATAATCTAATATCAGCTTCTGTTATTTGATCTCCTACAAAGTAAAGAGTCTTATTGTTATCTAGTAAATCATCTTTGGAGTATTTTTGTTTGAAATGTTCTTCAACTTCATCTAATGTTTCAAATAGAATGTAGAGGTTTTTTTCGTATGCTTGCAACTGTTCAGCAAAACCTGTTTTGTAGACACCGTTGTTGATAGTCTCATAGATTTTGTCATTCCAATAATCAATGTTTTTTCTGTCGTTTTCAGGATAAAGAGTGGTTAAGTATTGCTTTTCTTTATCGCTGAATTGTAATAAACCTTCTGGGTCACTCAACATTCTCAAAATCTCTGAACTCTCGTTGTTAACAATAGTATTCGTTTTTATGTCATACAAAATAGGAACAGTGAATCTTCCATCATAGTTTGGATTGGAAAAATAATACAAATCCCTTAAATGTTCAAAACCGTTAATGTGGTCTATTGTACCATCAAAATCATATCTGTTGCCGTGGTTGTCACAATTAGCAAAGGAATGAGTGCAGTTACTAATGTCGCCGCCTAGATATTGAGTTAGATCAGATACAACACCATATCTGTTATTTTTGTCACCATTTCCGGCAGCAGTGAATGTAGAATGATCATCAACTGGCAAAAATCTCCAGCCTTTAATAGCTGACGGGTTCGCAGCATTTGGTTCACTACTGGTTTCCATATACCAATGAACTATTGACATAGATATCACATTAGTTAAACCTAACAGCGATCTGGCACAAGAAACTCTAGAAGCCCAAGGACATGCTAAACTAATGTATAGATGGTAACGCTTAGGTTCGGGTTTGTAGATAGGATGCGATTTGGAGATAAATTCTCTGAATGAGGATTTTTGTCTTTTAAATTCTCCTGAAGAAGGATCGGACCAGGACTTACTATTTTGCAGCTCAGAAGACATTGTGGAAGGGGTTGGTTATTATGGTCAATTTGCTGTAAACAACTTTTAATATTTCAAATAAACTGTGTGCGTTTAAATAATAAAATCGCCTACTACAGCTCTATCTTAGTAATGGATTATTAAGGTGTGGGCAACCTTTTTTTTTTTCCCTTCAAAAATCCAGGGGCACCTTGCTCCCCTAGAAACACGTATATTTGTGCGCAGGCGTTAACGCCATTCACTGTTGAACATAAATCACACGAAATAAGGGGGCAGATACAACAGAGGAAAGGAAGATTTGAAATATTCATCGGAGGAATTATAGATAAGATTGTGGGAGAAGTT
>ERZ794949.24-NODE-24-length-61292-cov-4.739112_pt1 | contig 61292 bp, 51 predicted proteins | sample MGYA00511363_ERZ794949 | MGnify/ENA primary metagenome ERZ794949 (study PRJEB30137, sample SAMN04331402) | food metagenome | isolation source: T1 must sample point D1 replicate B | place: Australia: South Australia ...
CGCAGCGGATTACAGGCAGCATGCCTTACCGCAAAGCGAACGGAATATTCACCGTACTGATAATAAAAAACGCATCCGGTTTTCCCGGTCTCACACCCCGGTCGCCCGTGGCGGGGCAAAGGCTGCCCGACAATAAAGTGAACCGAATATACATGGTCTGAAATAAAAAAAGGTACCTGTTAAAGGCACCTTTTGGTATGACTGCTCGTTCTGTTACTGCTCGGGATTTTGTTTCAGAGTCAGCAACAGCCCTTCACGTCGCATCCGGGCGGCTTCTTCCGGACGGCGCATCTTGTCATAGCAATCTGCCAGCCAGGCATAATCAAACGCATCTGTACGCTGTTCCAGCGCCTGACGGAAGGCCTCAGATGCCGGTTGCCATTCGCCCTGACGCATCAGCATCTGCCCCAGTGTACTGTTCAGTAACGGGGTAGCACCGTGCTGCTTCATCTGCTGGCGCAACGCTTTTTCCAGCTGTTCAGGCGAGGCACTGTTGATGCGTGGCAGTAGCAGGATCAGACGCTCGTCATACTGACGCTTCAGTCCGCTCAGTACAATTTCCTGCGCTGTTGCCGGGTCATTGCACTCAATCAGATGATTTGCCATCGCGACCTGCAGGGCGGTGTCCTGACGGGTTTTACGGCTCTGATTTCCCCACCACTGTTTAAGCCCTTCGCTGCCTTGCTCAGCCATGGCCTGGTTCATCAGGCCCAGCCATGAGCGTTGCTGCAGATCCTGTAGCTGCTCATCGTTGATCACCTGTGACTTCTCCATTGAAGGCAGAATATCGAGCAGAGCACGCCAGGCACCGGTATTCAGATAAGCCTGCTCTGCCAGGCGGAGCACTTCAGGATGACGCGGTGTCACTTCCAGCAAACGATCAATACAGTGACGGGCCGCATGATCTTCTTTACGGGCCAGAAGAATACGTGCACGGGTAATTTCCACCGGGATCTGGTTGTCGCTGCTGACTTCAGCGGCACGCTCCAGGTGCTGGTTCGCCCGGATTTCATCCCCGCGCTGTTGTGCGGCTTCAGCAGCCAGCAGATAGTTGGCTAACGGATCTGCCGCATGATCGGCATCGCGGGAAAGTAGCTTCTCAACCTGTTTATGGTCGCCTTCTGCCAGTTTGATCAGCGCATCACGCGTCTGTCGCTGTGCACGGCGACGTTTGCGGCCGGTGAACCACCCACGGGTACGTTTTCCGGTACGAAACAGTCGACGCAACACCCATTCAATCAGCAGGATCACCATCAGCGTAACGATCAGAATGATCACCAGTCCGGTGACACTGGTTTCAATATTCCAGTGATCGGTCTGGATCAGCACATATCCCTGGTGACCCGCCAGCAGAGGACCCAAGACAATCCCTGCCAGTAGCAATAAAAACAGAATCAGGATTTTTAGCATGCTTAATTCCCCTGTTGTACAGAGGGGGCTGAAGGCTGATTCAGCAATCCACGAACCCGGGTTTGCATCAGTTTATCCAGCAGTGGCTGGCTGGAAAGTGCATCCGGCACATCCATCGCAATGTTCTGTTGTTCCAGAGCATCAATCTGTGACAGAAATGCTTTGGTTGCCGGATCACTGGTGTCATACCAGGCGCGTACCCAGGAAGAAACAGATTCCAGAGACTGTTTATAAATTTCGTTCTGGTGGCGCGGAACCGCCTGCGCAGCGATCAGTAATTTCGACCGAATATTTTCACGCAGATAAATGTCCTGGTTTGGTGCCAGTAGTGGCTGGGCGGTATTATCGCGACGGCGGATAGTAATGAAATTATCCATAAAGTCGTGCCAGCTCTTCTCCAGGTTTTCACGCCAGTGGGCCAGAGAACCGGAAAGTTCTTTACTGTCGGCATCCATCGGATTATTGCTGCCTTCATCATCGGCCAGTCGTAAATTATCGACCCCATTAGACAACTGATTCAGTTGCAGAATGATACCGTCATAATCCACCTGGTTAATGGAAGAAAGGGTACTGATATCGTTAGTCAGCGCCCTGCGTACATTCAGTACACTCGGGTCATCCATTTGGGCCAGGCTGCCATCCGCACTTTTTAATAATGCAGCTGCGGTAGTCACATCCTGGTCACTCCAGAGTTTTCTCCCTGCCAGTTTTACCAGATAGTCGGCCTGAGCAATCAGCCAGCTGCTACTGTCATTACCGGTCAGTGAGGTGACTTTATCACGTAGCGCGCTCAGCTCTTTATCGGTCGCTTCCTGGTGCAGTCGTGCATCCTGAAGTGCCTGCGTCGCTGAGTTAAGCTGCTGTGACAGCTGTTGCTGGCCGGCCTGACTTTGCTGAACCAGATCACTCAGTTGCTTGTCCAGCGACTGCAGTGAACGGGTTGCGGCATCTTGCTGCTGTTTGCTGTACCAGTAACTTCCTCCACCGGCAGCCAGAGCAATGATAATGGCCACAATGGCTAAAGTTGTTCCGCTGTTTTTTGCCGGTGAAGTCTTTTCTGCTGCCGGAGAAAGATTCTCTTCCGGTGGTGTGACTTCAGGCATGGCGGAGGGGTCTTTTTGTTCCGTCATTTTGGCTCATCCCATTGTTTTTAGTTCAGTATAACGCGCGAAATAGCGCGTCGTTATCCGCGCCATCAGCTACCGTTACAGAGTGCCAGCCTGCTTCTCCGGCGAGGGTAGCTAAACGTTCACTGACGACAATCAGCCGACAGTGTAATAGCCATTCTCTGCGATCTATGGCAGGAAACAGCTGATATAAAAATTGCAGCATTTCGCCACTGGTGACAACCAGCGTCGTGATACCTTGTCTTCGCCAGCGCACAGCTTCTTCTGCACCCTGATACTGGCAAGGGATCCGCTGATAGCATTCGCTAAGTTCAACGGTAGCCCCCCGCTGTGTGAGCGTTTCTGCCAGCAGTTCCCGGCCGCCATTTCCCCGAAGGATCAGCGCACGCTTACCGGTGAGATCCTGCAGCGAAGGCAGATTCAGCAGCGTTTCACTGGTTCCTGTGTCCTGCGGGTAGTTCACGTTCTGTAAACAGGCCTGATGTAATTCCAATGCGGTACGCCGACCTATAGCATAATAGTCGACACTGGCGGGCCATGCAGTATTGCTTTGCATAATTACCGGTGCTGCGAAACGGATCGCCTGATGTGATACAGCAAACAGCAGGTCATCCGGGGCCAGTGTTGCCAGCTTTTGTGGCAGCTCAGGCAGGCCCCGGCCAGGGGCATATTCAATTAACGGCAGGCTCCAGGCATGTTTGCCTGCCTGCCGCAATCGTGCCACCAGCGCGGAGGCTGAAGGCTCTGGCCGGGTGACCAGTATGGTCATACCGGCGGATGCCCCTGATAGACATCCTGCAAAATATCACCGGCTCCCCGTTCCAGCAGTTCTTCCGCCAGCGAAATCCCCAGTTGTTCAGCTTCAGAACGGTGTCCCCGGCGTTCGCCGTGGATAATCCGGCTGCCGTCCGGTGTTCCTACCAGGCCACGTAACCAGAGTCCGTCGTTTTCCTGCAGAATAGCATAGCTGCCAATCGGTACCTGGCAGCCGCCTTCCAGACGGGTATTCATCGCCCGTTCTGCACGGACACAGGTTGCAGTATCGTCGTGGTTAAGTGCCTGCAGTAGCGAAATCAGTTCAGCATCATCCAGCCGGCACTCAATACCGACCGCTCCCTGACCGACCGCGGGCAGAGAGACTTCAGCTGGCAGGGTACTGCGGATCCTGGCTTCCATCCCCAGTCGCTTCAGACCGGCCGCAGCCAGGATTATCGCATCGTATTCCCCGGCATCCAGTTTTGAAAGGCGGGTACCGACATTACCGCGTAAGGAACGGATCACTAAATCAGGGCGGCGTGCGCTGAGCTGACACTGACGGCGTAAACTGGACGTGCCGACGATGGCTCCGGCGGGAAGTTCATCAATTGTCTGATATTTGTCAGAAACAAAGGCATCATGCGGGTCTTCGCGCGGACAAATCGTGACCAGGCCCAGGCCTTCGGGAAATGCGACAGGCACATCTTTCATGGAATGCACCGCCAAATCGGCACGATTTTCCATCATGGCCAGTTCCAGCTCTTTGACAAACAGTCCTTTACCACCCACTTTCGATAACGGGGTATCCAGCAGGACATCACCTTTGGTGACCATCGGGACCAGTTCCACCTGTAAGCCAGGGTGGGCGGCCATTAACTGTTCCTGAACATAATGCGCCTGCCAGAGAGCCAGCGGGCTTTGCCGTGTAGCGATACGAATAGTTTTGTCAGACATGTCGTTAACCGTTTTTGTCGTTTGCTAATCATCCTATCATTTAAACGATAAATGTGGCAGGCTTCGGCGATGAAATCCGGACGGTCTGTAATGGTATATGACCCGCCGCAATGAGGGTTCTGTGGCATCTAATATTAAGATTCCGTGGTGAAAGGTGATAAAATAATCATCATTGCAGTAACCGTGGCCTGGTCCCGGAGGGGAATATTTTTTCAGTCCGCTCTGTCCCGGCGTCACGAGTATCTTGTTTTATCGGAGTATAAAAGTGCGTAATCACCGGAACTTGCAGGCAAAACGTCTTGTACCTTTATATTGAAACTCTGAAACAGCGACTTGACGCCATTAATCAGCTCAGGGTAGATCGGGCAATGGCAGCGATGGGGCCTGCTTTCCGGCAGGTGTATAGCTTGCTTCCTGCTCTGCTGCACTATCATCATGCTGCGCTGCCTGGCTATCAGCAGGGCAATGTACCGCACGGTATCAGTTTTTTTACGCCCGCAGCACATCAGCTGAACCTTCTGAAACGTTTTTCTGACGAACCCTTCATACAGCATATCCACCCGCAGGGAGAAGCGCCGATCACCGGGGTTTATTCCATGGGCAGTACGTCCTCGGTGGGGCAGAATAACCATTCCGACCTGGATATCTGGGTCTGCCATCAGTCCTGGCTGGACAGCCACGAAAGACAGGCGCTACAGAATAAATGCCGGCTGCTGGCGCAATGGTGCCAGTCGCTGGGTATTGAAGTCAGCTTTTTCCTGATCGATGAAAACCGTTTCCGGCATAACGAAAGCGGTAATCTGGGGACTGAGGACTGCGGCAGCACACAGCATATTCTGCTGCTGGATGAATTTTACCGTTCCGCTGTCCGGATGGCGGGTAAACGTATCCTCTGGAATATGGTGCCGGCATCAGGGGAAGGCCGCTACGATGATTATGTGATGTCTTTATATGCCGGTGGCGCGCTGACACCCAATGAATGGCTGGATTTGGGCGGCCTGAGCACGCTTTCGGCCGAGGAGTATTTCGGTGCCAGCCTCTGGCAGTTATATAAAAGTATCGATTCTCCGTATAAAGCGGTACTGAAAACATTGTTGCTGGAAGCCTACACCCGCGAATATCCGGATACGCGTCTGCTGGCGATGGATATTAAACAACGGCTTCATGACGGTGAAATTGTCAGTTTCGGCCTTGACCCCTATTGCATGATGCTGGAAAAAGTCACCGACTATTTACAGGCGATAGAGGATCCTGCCCGGCTTGACCTGGTTCGTCGGTGTTTTTACCTGAAAGCCTGTGAAAAGCTGTCGGTAGAGCAGCCGCAGGGGCGTTCTCAATGGCGACGGGAAATACTCAGTCAGCTGGTGAAAGAGTGGGGTTGGGATCAGCAGCGGCTACAAATACTCGACAGTCGTGACAGCTGGAAGATTGACCAGGTACGCGAAGCGCATAACGAGCTACTGGATGCGATGATGCAGAGTTATCGTAATCTTATCCGTTTTGCTCGCCGTAATAATTTAAGTGTGAGTGCCAGTCCACAGGATATCGGGGTACTGACGCGTAAATTATATGCGGCGTTTGAAGTTCTGCCTGGTAAAGTTATCCTGGTCAATCCGCAGATTTCACCGGATCTGAGTGAAGAGAATCTGACGTTTATCCATGTCCCTGAAGGGCGCGCAAATCGCCCGGGCTGGTATCTGTATAATTATGCTCCGCAGATGAATTCTATTATCAGTCATCAGCCGTTGGAGTATAACCGCTACCTGATCAAGCTGGTGGCCTGGAGCTGGTTCAATGGTCTGCTGACCGACAAAACACGGCTGCATATTAAAGGCAGTGGCGGGTGTGAGAATGAAAAATTACAGGGGCTGGTGACGGATGTTGCCCATCACTTTCCGCTCCGCGTACCGGCGCCGACCCCGAAAGCGTTGTACAGCCCGTGTGAAATCCGTCATCTGGCCATTATGGTGAACCTGGAATATGACCCGACGGCGGCGTTCCGGGATCAGGTCATTCATTTTGATTTTCGTAAACTGGATGTCTTCAGCTTCGGACAGCAGCAGCGTTGCCTGATCGGGAGTATTGACCTGCTGTACCGCAATTCCTGGAATGAAGTGCGCACCCTGCATTTTCACGGTGAGCAGTCGATGATTGATGCGCTCAAAACGATTCTCGGCAAGATGCACCAGGATGCTCAGCCTCCGGACAGCGTGGAGGTTTTCTGTTACAGCCAGCATTTGCGCGGACTTATCCGTACACGGGTTCAGCAACTGGTCTCGGAATGTGTTGATATCCGTTTATCCAGTCCCCGTCAGGAACCCGGGCGCTTTAAGGCGCTGCGGCTGGCGGGAGATACCTGGGGGATTTTCTTCGAGCGCATGAGTGTCTCGGTACAGAAACTGGAAAACGCGGTAGAGTTTTATGGTGCCATTTCCAACAACAAATTGCATGGCTTATCGATTAAGGTGGGATCGCAGCAAGCGGAATTACCCGCTGTCGTTAACGGCTATGCCAGTGAAGGGATTATTCAGTTCTTTTTTGAAGACAGCCCGTCTTGCGCGGATTTTAATATTTATATCCTGGATGAGCAAAACGGGGTAGAGGTCTACCGCCATTGTGAGGGTAGTAAAGAAGAACTGGTGCGTGATGTCAGCCGGTTCTACTCTTCCTCGCATGATCGCTTTACCTACGGCTCCGGTTTTATCAATTTTAACCTGCCACAGTTTTATCAACTGGTGACGGAAGGCGGAAAAACCCGGGTATTACCTTTTCGTTCTGCCTCCCACGATGAAGTGGCTGAAAACGTTTCCCCGCAACTGAGCCGGAATATATTACCGCGTTCAAAGGATCGGTTCTGAAACTGGCAAGCCGGCACCGTTACCCTGCCGGCTTTCAGGCTCAGAAACTGAATTTCTCGCCGGCCTGGGCGGTGCATGCCTGCTCCAGCAATGTCCAGAATTCGGTGCCGCTACGGTCACAAATCCAGTGCGGGGACTGATAGCTGAAGTGATATCCCCCGGCTTTGGTCGCGAGCCAGACCTGATGCAGAGGCTCCTGACGGTTAATGACAATTTTACTGCCATTTTCAAAGCTGAGTGTCATCACACTGCCGTGGGTTTCGTAATCGATATCGGCATCGCCGTCATGCTCATCCAGGCGCTCTTCAACACTCAGAAGTAACTGGTCTGCCAGTTGATGAAATTCACTGTCGTTCATTATTGCTCCCCTGTTTTTTGCAAAGTATAGCGCGCTGACAGGGTTTGCCAATCCTTGTCTGATCCGCGAGGAAAAGCTTCTGCAATTGAGAGCGGAATTCGGGGATTTTCTGTTGCTTTTCCTTGTTCAACTGCGATGATAAGTGAATGAGATTAAGCACAGATTGAGTGTAACAAAAATGAAAAAAATGTTCGGTTGGCTGGTATTCATAGTGATCCCCGCAGCATTAACGGGATGCGGACTGAAGGGACCTCTCTATTTTCCGAAAGATCAGGCCCGTCACCATAAAACCTCCATAGTCGTGCCACAGGATACTGATACTTCAGTACCTGCAGGAACCGTAGCACCATAAATCACAGTGTAACCGGCGGAGCAAACAATGCAGTTTTCAAAAATGCACGGTCTCGGCAATGATTTTATGGTCGTTGACGCAGTCACTCAGAATGTGTTTTTCTCGCCGGAACTTATTCGCCGGCTGTCCGACCGTCATCTGGGCGTAGGATTTGATCAGTTACTGATCGTTGAACCCCCTTATGACCCGGAACTGGATTTTCATTACCGTATCTTTAACGCCGATGGCAGCGAAGTGGCCCAATGCGGTAACGGCGCCCGCTGTTTTGCCCGTTTTGTCCGTCTTAAGGGGTTGACCAATAAAAAAGATATCCGGGTGAGTACCCATACCGGCAGGATGGTTCTGACCGTCAACAGTGATGACACTGTGCGGGTCAATATGGGGGAGCCGGATTTTGAGCCAGCCAATATCCCGTTTCGTGCCAATAAAGCCGAAAACCTGTATCTGTTACGGTTAGCGGAACAGACCCTGATGTTTGGTGCCGTTTCTATGGGTAATCCGCATTGTGTGATTCAGGTGGATAATATTACCACCGCAGCCGTTGAGGTGCTCGGCCCGCAGATGGAAAGTCATGAACGTTTTCCTGAACGGGTTAATGTCGGGTTTATGGAAGTGGTTTCCCGTTCTCATATCCGTTTAAGGGTCTATGAGCGAGGCGCCGGGGAAACTCAGGCCTGTGGCAGCGGAGCCTGTGCGGCCGTCGCCAGCGGTATACTTCAGGGGCTGCTGGCTGAAAGCGTCCGTGTCGATTTACCGGGCGGCAGTTTAACCATCACCTGGGACGGTCCGGGCACCCCGCTATATATGACGGGACCGGCAACACATGTCTACGACGGATTTATTCATTTATGAAACCCGATGAAGAACCGGAATTACTGAAAGATATGGCACCTGATGAGCAGTCCGTCAGTGACTATTTGTGTCGTAATCCTGATTTCTTTATCCGTAATGCCCGTCAGGTCGAACAGATGCAGGTGCCTCATCCGGTGAGAGGCAGTGTTTCGCTGGTGGAATGGCATATGGCGCGCCAGCGGAATCATATTCAGCAACTGGAAGAAGAAATTACATTGCTGATGGAGCAGGCCTCGGCGAATCAACAGCTTTTCGGGCAGCTATTATCGTTGCAGTCACACCTGACGGCTGCGGACAGTCTGCAGGATATGCTTGAGCGGTTACACCGCTGGGCCAGAGGTCTCGGCCTGGCAGGGGCGACCGTACGCCTGTTCAGTGAAAAATGGTTGCTGGGCGCACCGTCGGGGTTTACCGGCCTCGGACTTTCCCGGCAGGCGTTTGATACATTACGGATCCAGCGCTTTGGCCGCCGCCAGCATTATCTTGGTCCGTTGAATGGCCCCGAATTACTCCTGCTATTGCCGGACGCAAAGGCGATAGGGTCGGTAGCTATGTCACTGATGGGCGACCATGAGGACCTCGGGGTACTTATCTTCACCAGCCGTGATAAACAGCACTACCAGCCGGGGATGGGGACGGAGTTACTGCAATATCTGGCCGGAATGCTGCCGGACCTGCTGGCACGATGGATTTCACGTAAATGAATGCCCCCGAACTTACCGATAGCCTGCAGGTGCCTGTCGATCGTTTTCTGCGTTACCTGAAGGTCGAACGCCAGTTAAGTCCGCTGACGCTGACCAGTTATCAGCACCAGTTAGCGGCGCTGATCCTGCTGATGAAGGATGCCGGTCTGCAGCACTGGGAGCAACTGGAGCCCACGCATGTCCGCGCACTGGCGGCGAAAAGTCGCCGTAACGGGCTTCAGGCGACCAGCCTGGCATTACGGTTGTCCGCCTTACGCAGCTTTCTCGACTGGCAGGTTGACCGGGGAGCGTTACCGGCTAACCCGGCGAAGGGGATTGCCACACCCAAAACGTCCCGTCATCTGCCGAAAAATATTGATGTCGATGAGATGGGGCAGTTGCTGGACATCGACCTCAATGATCCGTTATCGGTACGTGACCGTACCATGCTTGAGGTGATGTACGGTGCCGGATTACGTTTAGCGGAGCTGGTCAATCTGGATTGCCGGCATTTTGATGCGGAGTCCGGAGAAATTCTGGTCACGGGGAAAGGCAGTAAAGAACGGCGATTACCGATAGGACGCACGGCCTGTGAATGGATGCAACGCTGGCTGAAAATGCGTGAATTATTTGGCGCGCAGGATGATGCTGTCTTTCTTTCGCAGCAGGGCAACCGTATCTCTGCGCGTAATGTTCAGAAGCGTTTTGCTGGCTGGGGGGTGAAACAGGGGCTCAGCAGTCATATTCATCCGCATAAATTGCGTCATTCGTTCGCCACCCATATGCTGGAATCCAGCGGTGATTTACGTGCGGTGCAGGAACTACTGGGCCATGCGAATCTGTCGACCACCCAGATCTATACCCATCTGGATTTTCAGCATCTGGCTTCGGTGTATGATGCTGCACACCCACGGGCGAAACGAGGAAAAAAATAATGCACTTTTACCGACCCCCGGGCAAGATCCGCGCAATGACCTTTGATCTGGATGACACGTTGTATGATAACGGCGATGTGATCCTGATGACGGTCAGAAAAACGCATCAGGCGTTACAGCAGTGGCACCCGGCGTTAGAAAAGATAACGCTCAGTGACTATGAAGCCGCCCGTGATCAGGTGAAAAGTGAGACTCCGCAAGCCGTCCACGATGTCACGCTGTGGCGGGAAAAGGCTGTATTCCTTGTGATGCAGGCCGCCGGGCTGCCGGAAGAGGCATGCCGCCAGGGGGTCGCGCATGTGATGTCCGTATTTGCCCGCTGGCGCAGCGACGTAAACATGCCGGATTCCACTCACCGTACTCTGCGCTACCTGGCGGATCGTCTGCCCCTGGTCGCGATCACCAACGGGAATGCGGAACCGGAAAAAATGGGTATTGCCGGGTATTTTCGCTTTATTCTGCGTGCCGGACCGGATGGCCGGGCAAAACCGGCGCAGGATATGTATCAGCTGGCGGCAGAACGCCTGCAATTACCGGCGGCTGAGATACTGCATATCGGGGATGACCTGACGACCGATGTTGCCGGTGCTATTGCCAATGGCTTTCAGTCCTGCTGGATCAACCCCGGTGACCGTGACCTGATGACAGCCCGGGATGCCCGTCTGTTACCCCACCTGGAAATTTCGCGGTTGGATTCGCTGATGACGCTGGTATAATGGCTGTAAAAATATACAGTTAAATTTCTCCTCAATTGCGGTGCTTATGGACGTTTCTGATCTGCTCAACAGTTTAAATGATAACCAGCGTGAAGCCGTGGCGGCACCGCGCAGCAATTTGCTGGTACTGGCGGGTGCCGGTAGTGGTAAAACCCGTGTGCTGGTACACCGTATCGCCTGGCTACTGACCGTTGAGAACTGTTCTCCCTACTCTATTATGGCGGTGACCTTCACCAACAAAGCGGCCGCAGAGATGCGCCACCGTATTGAACAGGTATTGGGAACCAGTCAGGGAGGTATGTGGATCGGGACGTTTCATGGCCTGGCCCATCGGTTATTACGTGCACACCCGCTGGATGCAGGGTTACCTGCCGATTTTCAAATCCTGGATAGCGAAGATCAGCTACGGTTACTGAAACGCCTGATCAAAGCGCTGAATCTTGATGATAAGCAGTGGCCTGCACGGCAGGCCATGTGGTACATCAATGGCAAAAAAGACGAAGGCCTGCGGCCGAAGCATATCGAAAGTTACGGGAATCCGGTCGAGCAGACCTGGCTGAAGATCTACCAGGCCTATCAGGAAGCCTGTGATCGCGCCGGACTGGTCGACTTTGCAGAACTGCTGCTCCGCGCCCATGAGTTGTGGCTCAATAAACCGCATATCCTTAATCACTACCGTGAGCGTTTTACCAATCTGCTGGTGGACGAATTCCAGGATACCAATAATATCCAGTATGCCTGGATACGAATGCTGGCCGGTGAGACGGGGCGTGTCATGATAGTCGGTGATGATGATCAGTCGATTTATGGCTGGCGTGGTGCGCAGGTCGAAAATATTCAGCGTTTCCTGAACGATTTCCCCGGCGCGCAAACCATTCGTCTGGAACAGAACTATCGCTCTACGCGTAACATCCTTAAAGCTGCCAATACCCTCATCGCCAATAATGAGGGGCGTCTGGGCAAAGAACTCTGGACAGAAGACAGCGACGGAGAACCGATTTCTCTGTATTGCGCCTTCAATGAGCTGGATGAATCCCGTTTTGTGGTCGGGCGGATCCGGCACTGGCATGAGCAGGGCGGAGCCCTGGCCGATTGCGCCATCCTTTACCGCAGTAACGCCCAATCCCGTGTGCTGGAAGAAGCCCTGTTACAAAGCAGTCTGCCTTACCGGATCTATGGCGGTATGCGCTTCTTCGAGCGACAAGAGATCAAAGATTCACTGGCGTATCTGCGTCTTATCTCTAACCGTAATGACGATGCAGCGTTCGAGCGGGTTGTAAATACCCCGACCCGCGGCATCGGTGACCGTACTCTTGACGTGGTCCGTCAGGCAGCCCGCGACCGCCAATTAACATTATGGCAGTCGTCCCGGGAATTGCTGACAGAGAAAGCCCTGGCCGGACGGGCGGCCTCGGCGCTGCAACGCTTTATTGAATTGATCGATTCCCTGTCTCAGGAAACCTGTGAACTGCCCTTACATGTACAGACGGATCGGGTCATCAAAGACTCCGGCCTGTGGATGATGTATGAGCAGGAAAAAGGGGAGAAAGGACAAACCCGGATAGAAAACCTTGAAGAACTGGTGACGGCGACCCGTCAGTTCAGCTATCAGGATGAGGATCAGGATCTGATGCCGTTGCAGGCTTTCCTGTCCCATGCCGCGCTGGAAGCGGGGGAAGGGCAGGCCGACAAATGGCAGGATGCGGTTCAGCTGATGACGATGCATGCCGCCAAAGGACTGGAGTTCAGCCAGGTCTTTATCGTCGGCATGGAAGAGGGGATGTTTCCGAGCCAGATGTCACTGGAAGAAGGTGGCCGTCTGGAAGAAGAACGCCGTCTGGCCTATGTCGGGGTAACCCGTGCGATGCAGAAACTGACCCTGACCTATGCGGAAAGCCGCCGGTTGTACGGTAAAGAGGTCTCACACCGTCCTTCACGCTTTATCAGGGAGATCCCTGAAGAATGTGTCGAAGAGGTCCGGTTACGGGCCAGTGTCAGCCGTCCGGTCAGCCATCAGCGGATGGGTGCGCCGGTAACCAGTAATGACAGCGGTTATACACTGGGGCAGCGGGTAAAACATGCCAAATTTGGTGAAGGGACTATTATTAATCTGGAAGGCAGCGGTGAACATTGCCGTCTGCAAGTCGCTTTTCAGGGACAAGGCGTGAAATGGCTGGTGGCCGCGTATGCCAGGCTGGAAAGCGTCTGATCTGCGGGACTAACCTTGACGATTTTTTCATCCCGGCGTAACATGCGCGCACTATTATTATTAAGAGGACAATGCCTTGGACACGCCCAGTCGCTGCTGGCAAACAGACCTGAATAACAGGCTACCCCGCTAAGGCAACCTCATACCGGTAGCCGTAGCGGTTACCGGTGACCCTCTGTAACTCACCGTCATTTGCGCCAGCATTGATTTATCACATTTGTGGTTTCTGTGTTCGGGCACCAGCTGTGCCGATCATCGGTTATCTGCGGTCTACAGCCTTGTCCCATCCTGTCAGAAATGGGGAGTACGTACTGCTATGCTGAGTGCATTTAAACTGGAAGAAAATCGTCTGAGCCGTATGGAAATGGAGAGCGGTAATACGTCTCTTGCACCGTCGGTCTGGATCGACCTGATTGAACCTGATGAACAGGAACGTCATTACGTTCAGGAAGAGCTGGGACAGAGCCTGGCTACCCGCCCTGAACTGGAAGATATTGAAGCCTCCGCGCGTTTTTTTGAAGACGAAGATGGCCTGCATATTCACTCATTCTTCTTCTTTGAAGATGCCGATGATCATGCGGGAAATGCGACAGTGGCCTTTACTATTCGTAATGACCGTCTGTTTACCCTGCGTGAGCGTGAGTTACCGGCATTCCGCCTCTATCGTATGCGTGCGCGTAATCAGACCCTGATTGACGGTAATGCGTTTGAACTGCTGCTGGACCTGTTTGAGACCAAAATCGAGCAACTGGCGGATGAAATTGAGAATATTTATACCGCACTGGAAAAGTTAAGCCGGGTCATTATGGAAGGTCAGCAGGGTGAAGAGTACGACGCTGCACTTTCACGACTGGCTGAACTGGAAGATATTGGCTGGAAGGTCCGCTTATGTCTTATGGATACCCAGCGGGCACTGAACTTCCTGGTGCGTAAAGCCCGCCTGCCGGCCAATCAGCTGGAACAGGCCCGTGAAATTCTGCGTGATATCGATTCACTGTTACCTCATAACGAATCTCTGTTCCAGAAAGTCAACTTTCTGATGCAGGCTGCGATGGGCTTTATCAGTATCGAGCAGAACCGTATTATCAAGATCTTCTCGGTCGTTTCGGTGGTGTTCCTGCCTCCGACACTCGTTGCGTCAAGCTATGGGATGAACTTTGAGTTTATGCCGGAACTTAAGTGGACATTCGGGTATCCGGGCGCTGTGTTACTGATGATCCTGGCGGCACTGGCCCCTTATCTTTACTTTAAACGTCGTAACTGGCTGTAAGTCAGACGGCGAAACAGGCAGCCTTGGGCTGCCTGTTTACCTTTCTGTGGGTTAACCGCGATGGGTCAGGTAATGCTGCATTTCTTCCGCGGGAACCATTCCGCCGCCGGTCCCCCAAATCAGATGTGTCGCATTCTGTAACAGGAGATCCGCAAATGCTTCGATGATCCGCGCAACGCCCGGAGCGCCTGCCAGCGCGGAAGGCTCCAGTTGCAGATTTTCCGTAGCATCCAGCGATTGTAATAATCCGAATAATTCATTATCCGGCACGGTGTAGCAGCCGTCGATCATCCTTGCCATGGAGCGCCCCACAAAACCGGAAGGACGACCGACCGCCAGCCCGTCAGCCGCCGTGCGGTTACTGATACCGAAGTCTGCTACGGATAAGGCTTCATGCAGCCCGGTATAGAGCCCCATCAGCATACAGGGGGCCTCTGTCGGTTCGGCAAAAAAGCAATGCACATGGTCGCCGAAAGCCAGTTTCAGACCGAATGCTATCCCGCCCGGCCCTCCGCCGACCCCGCAGGGCAGATAGACGCATAACGGATGCTCAGCATCGACAGGAATATTTTTCTCCGCCAGCTGTACTTTGAGCCTCTCACCGGCAACGGCGTACCCCAGAAACAGGTTTCGGGAGTTTTCATCATCGATGAAGTAACAATGTTCATCGTGTTCTGCCTGCTGACGTCCCTGTTCAACCGCCTGACCATAGTCACCGTCATACTCAATGACGTTAACGCCGTGACTACGCAGTTTATCTTTCTTCCATTGCCGTGCATCGGCAGACATATGCACGGTGGTTTCGAAGCCCAGTCCCGAGGCTGCAATACCGATAGATAAGCCCAGGTTGCCGGTACTGCCCACGGCGATCCGGTGACGGCGAAACAGGTCACGGCAGGTATCGCTGGCGAGGATACGATAATCATCGGTCAGTGATAATACGCGGTGGCGGAGAGCCAGTTGTTCGGCATGGAACAACACTTCATAAATTCCGCCTCTGGCTTTTACTGACCCGGAGATCGGTAAATGGCTGTCTTTCTTCAGCCATAAACGCGGCTGCCAGGGCAATGAATAACGCTCTGCCAGTGCTGCAGAAAATGCAGGAACTTCCTGTAATTCCGATTCAATGATCCCCCGGGTGGCGGCCACTTCAGGGAAGAGTTCAGCCAGAAGGGGGGCAAAGCGCTGCAGACGCGCACTGGCCTCACTGACATCGGTCGCGGTCAGGCTGATATCGCTTAGTGCCTCGCTGAACGGTACAAGATCCGGGTTACGCCAGCACACCGGCACGGTAGCCAGTAAGGAGGACATCAGCGGATAGTCGTGCTGCCACGTGTCGATACTTTTTCCATAAACAATCATCTGTCTTTTTATCTCCTGAAAACCGGGCATCAGACGGCTGACGCCCCTTCCATGGCCGTGCTGTGCTCAGTGGCGGAAAACGGCGGATGGGTGACCGGTGTCCACAGGTCGACCTGGCCTGATTTCAGCGCCTGCATGTCAGGGAGAGGCCGGCGCAGATCCTCTGTGGTTTCACAATACGCTTCCAGTGCGCTGGCAGCCAGCATCAGCTCCAGGTCACCCCGGAATTTACCGATCACCTGCATGCCGAAAGGCATATTTTTATGGTCCACACCCATCGGCATCGACAGTGCCGGGTTCGTTGCTAAGGTAACGACATAGGTCAGTGCCAGCCAGCGGTAGTAATTATCCAGAGGGACACCGTTGACTGATTCCAGGTACGGTTGCTGCCAGGGAAAAGCTGACACTGGTGTGACCGGAGAGAGGATCAGATCATATTTCTCAAACTGTGTCTGAAAATGGCGGAAAATTCGGGTCTGTTCCGCATTCCCCCGGACGCAATCTTTTAAAGACATTTTTGCGCCCAGTTCGTAGTTCGCCCGGGGATTAGGCCCCAGAGAATCAGGATCTTTTTCATAAGCGGACTGCAGGCTGGCGACGAAGGCTTCGGCACGCAGAACGTCGAAACAGGCATGTCCGTTTTCCATGCGGAATTCCGCTTCTTCACAACTGGCGAACAGGCCTTTCAGGCGGCTGATTTTCTGACGAAAGACCTGGCGGATCGAATTATCAACGTCGCAGATCCCGAAGTCTTCGGTATAGCCGACCCGTAATCCGGACAGGGCCGTCGGGGACATATCGGTGATATTTTGCGGCATGGTGAAGGGATAACTGAGCGGGTCGTTGGAAGCCAGCCCGGCAGTGGCGGCCAGTTGCAGCCAGGTATCCGCTACATTTCTGCCCATCGGACCGACCACGGAAATAGGCGTCCATCCCAGCAATTTGCGCTCACTGGGCACCAGGCCGGGTGACGGACGCAGACCCACGATACCGCATTTGGCCGCCGGAATACGTAATGAACCTCCGGTGTCTGAACCACTGCACAGAGGCACCATGCTGGCTGCCAGGGCGGCGGCGGATCCCCCGGAAGAGCCTCCGGCATTCAGTTCCGGATTGAAGGGGTTACCGGTCGCTCCCCAGACCGCATTTCGGGTATTGGCACCGGCGCCCATTTCCGGGACATTCGTTTTCCCGACCACAATGGCTCCGGCCTGGCGTAAACGGTGAACCAGCTCATTATCTTTGGCAGGAACATTCGCCCGATACAGCGGAGATCCGTAGGTAGTCAGTAACCCTTCCGTTTCTTCCAGGTCTTTAATCCCGATGGGTAACCCGCGTAAAATCCCGCCCGGCTCACCCCGTAAAATCGCTTGTTCGGCGAGGTGCGCTTCTTTTCTTGCCCGTTCAAAGGACGTTGCACAAAACGCGTTAATTTTCGGGTTCAGTTCTCCGATACGTGTAATACAGGACTCAAGGACTTCGCAGGGAGAGACCTCACGCGTTTCAATCAGTTGCTTCAGTTCTGTTGCAGTTAAATCGGCTAACTCGTCAGGATAAGACATGGCCGGGTTCTCCTGTGTCAGGGATGTCAGTCAGCTATCGCTCCGGCATAAGGCGGGATAGCGGCGTAGAATGTCAGGTCATCTCAAGGGAGGGACAATGGCCTCACGGATGTAATCAATAAACTGTTCTGTGACCGGGGAGACGTGCCGGCTCGCCAGGGCCTGAATTTCGATAGAGCGGTCATTTTCTTTCAGTTCCGGCACATTCAGGGCGATGAGCTTACCGGCACTGAGATGATGCCGGACAAATAACTCGCCTCCGAAGGTGACCGCGGACCCGGTCACAGCAAACTGTGCCAGGGTATCCAGGTTATCGGAGTCCAGCACGCTGTGGTAACTCAGCCCCTGGCGGCTGCAGTAAATATCCAGCAGCTGGCGCAAGGTAGTATTGATCCCCGGGAGCGCCAGAGGGAATTCCGCCAGGTCGCGTAACGTCACTTCAGGGCGCTGTGCTAATGTGTGAACGGGGGAGACCAGCGCAAGCAGCGGTGCCGGCTGACTGTAGAGGACTTTGATGTCCCGGGTGGCTCCCAGGCTGAAACTGAAGCCGATATCTGCTTCTCCTTCACGTACCCTGCGGGTGACTTCACGTGCCGGGGCGACCTGTAACTGAAATGTACAGTCCGGCCGGCGCTCCCGGAAACCGGCGATCCCCGCGGGCATAAAATGTGAGGCAAAACCGTGGGTACAGGCAATTTTGATTTTTGATTCTGATACCTGGCGGAGTGACTGGATCTCATTGGTGACCTGTACCGCATCCAGTAACGTCCGGCGGGCATAAGCGGCCAGTAATTCTCCGGCCGGTGTGAGGGTGACGCCCCGCGCCTGTCGTTCAAATAATGCGGTTTCCAGTGCATTCTCCAGCCGCCTGATCTGCCGGCTGACGGCAGAGGGAACCACATGCATCCGCGTGGCAGCTTCGCTGATGGAACCGCAGTTAACAACCTGCATAAAGTACAGAACGGCGGTTTCGCTGAGAATTCGGGCATTCATGAGTGAAACATCTCCTGGCTGACATCACTGCAGTGTAGCGGAACTCTTATCGGTATCGGCAAATAATCGTTCCGCTATCAGTCACTCAGGCCTTACGGGCCTGCGTCAGCGGAATGTCACGGCTTTTCGTGGTACTGAATGTCAGGCTGATCAGTACCGCCACCGCAATGGAGGCCAGCAGGAAGAGGAACGCCGACGGGTAGCTGTGGGTTACGGAAATAATCAACCCGATAGCCAGCGGTGAAACAAATCCGGCGGCCTGCCCGCCAAAGTTAATAATGCCGATACCGGTGCCGACCAGCCGCTGTGCCAGTATTTTTGCCGGCAGAGCAAAAGCCACGGAGAAGACAAACGATTTAAAGAAATAAGCAATGGTCTGATACACCATGACTTCTGTGGTGGTATGCGCCTGATACATACCGTAAACAAAGACACCGGTCAGCAGGCAGCTCAGGATCAGCATCACTTTTTCTTTCCCCTCAAACCAGCGGGTCATGACCCAGCCGCCGAGTGCGGAGGCGATACTGGCCGCGATAAAAGGCAGAGGGAGTAAAAAGCCGACGGTTTTTAAGTCCAGACCACGGGCTTTCATCAGGTAGATGGGCATCCAGGCATCCAGGCCTTTATTGACCATACTCAGACAGAACCAGATCAGCATGATTTTCCACAGAAACGGCATACGCATTAGTTCGGCGACACCTTCCCGGGTGATTTTTGGCCGCTTCTCTGTGCTGTCACCACCGGTACGGGGGATAAGCAGTCCGTAGAACAACGCAAAAACAATCCCGGCAATACCTATACTGAAAAAGGCATCCCGCCAGCCTAACCCGAGGATTAACGGTGCAATGATCAGCGGGGCAACAAAGCTGCCGACATAGTTAGAGGAAATCAGCAGGCCGGTCATTTTCGGACGGGCTTTACGCGGGTACAGCTCGGCAATCCCTTTCATGGCAGAGGACGGATACCCGCCTTCACCCAGGCCAAACAGAAAGCGGATCACCAGCAGCGATGTCAGTGACCAGGCAAAACCGGTGAGCACCGTAAACAGGGACCAAAGGCCGATGGAAATAATAATGACGAACTTACTGCCAAACCGGTCAGATAACCATCCGCCCGGAGTTTGCATTAGGGTGTACCCGAGGTAAAACACACTAAGTACGATACCCAGTTCCGCCGGCCCCATATGAAAGTCTTTACCGATATGGACCAGTGAAAGGGATATTGCACTACGGTCAACATAGGAAATCATAAATCCGAGGTAAAGCAGGATAAAAGCAAACGTCGGTTGATTGAGCATTTTTCCGGTCTTCATCAGTCTTTCCCCAGTGGTGAACACAGTTGATTCAGGCATATTCTGTTGCATGCCGGAGAGCAACAAGTGATTAATTCTGACCACTGGGGTGACGGAAAATCATAGCACCAGCCTTGTGCGGACGCGCCTTCGAAGGGCAGTCTGCAGGCCGGAAGAACCGTTAGTGATGACCCTCCATGGTGCATCGCGGGAGCCATTCAGACAGCCGCAGGCCACGCCGGAGGAAAGCAGAGTTTTTTCTTATGGGGACGGAAAACGCAGAAGTCGCAGGCGGTAAGGCCGCCGTCAGCAGACGGCCCGACCGGCGGGTGGTTAATACTGGGAGTCGACAATCACCTCTTCACCGAGGTCCCCGGCTTCAGGCAGGGGCTGATACGAAGAGTTGGCGGCACGTAATACGCGGATACCCCGGGCCCCGGCGTCGCGGGCTGCGGTGATGTCACTGTCGGCATCTCCGTAGAAAATCCGGATATTTTTTTGTTTAATCCAGCTCACTTTCGTGTTCTGTCCCGCCCGGAAGCCACTGAAGATAACCTTATTCATGGCACTGTCAGGAATACTAAAGTCCTGCTGGATGGTCCGGCTGACGGTCTCGGTTTTGGTCGGAGTACGGGCCGTAATAAAGTAAATATGATCCCCGCGCTTCAGGTGCATGGCGATCAGTTGCCTGGCGACCTGCTTCGGAATACTGAAGTCATCCCAGCCATTATTCATTTTCTGCCAGAACTGCGGATTGTTCAGGTAAGCATCACTGCCCGGAGAAAACATCTGCTGTCCGCGATAAAAGCCGGGAGTAGAGTAGAGCAGGGTATCATCAATATCGAAACCGACGGCTATCGGTGGTTGTCCGCTCAGACTGTTTTCTATCTGTGCGACAGACACCCAATGAACGGGTTGCTGGTGTGCCAGTTGAGCAACATTTACGCCCTGATAAAGCGCGGGGGCGGGGGCTTCTGTCGCCTGCGCGAAGGGACCTGTGATGGCCAGAGAAAAAACACCCAGCGCCAGCAAACGTTTAGCAGTATTCATAAACAGAAATCCTGATATTGTTAAATTCATCAATAAGATGGATATCTCTGATACCATTTTAACCGGCGGACTGTAAAATATTTTTTCCTGATTTTATGACGGGGCTCTTAAGCAAAGTATCAGCGTTAGCCAATCAGATAAGAGACTGTCGCGGTCGCAATATATTCCTGATCCTGATTATGTAACTCAGCCCGGCTGACGGCCACCTTATTGCCGGCATGCAGCAGTTGTGCGGTCGCGGTAAAGATGTCGCCCCGGCCCGGACGCAGGTAATCGACGCGTAAATCGATCGTCCCCATTCTTGACAGACGTTGCCTGAGTTCCTCTTCGCTTATCATGTCCTGTCGGGTCAGTGCATAGTTGACACATACCAGGCCTGCGGCGACGTCCAGTACAGACGCAATGACTCCGCCATGCACTATTTTTTGCAGAGTATTGCCGGTCAGTGACGATCTATTGGGTAACACCAGGGTAGCCTGTTGTTCGTCCAGGTGCTGAAGTTTCAGTCCCAGCGCCTGATTAAAAGGCATACTGTTGACGAAAATGTCACTCACCAGCAGACGTGCCTGGTGCTGAGTCAGATAACGAAGAGTCATGTTTTACCTGTGGCTGAAAATTCATCTGAGCAGTTTTGCATTAATTCACATATTATGCTGTTCCCGTACACCTTTCCAGGTGAAGATTTGTGGCCATTTTTGCGGTTTTTTATCTGTGATAGCGCCATTTTTGTTGTTTTTTGACCGTAGGGTGAAGTGTATGCGTTTATTTTCTGTCTGGGCCGCGGTTGCCCTGTTATGTCCTGTGCTGGCACAGGCCGATGAAGCGACAATCCAGGATGTTCATGACAGTTCGGCGGTACGCGGCAGTATCATCGCGAATCTGCTCGAAAAGCATGACAATGCCTTTTTACTGTATCCGTATGAGAGCAATTATGTGATCTATACCGATACCAGTAATATGAATACCTCTGCCATATCCAGCTACAGCTGGGCAGATAAAGCAAAAAAAGATGAATTAAAATTCCAGCTTAGCCTGGCGTTCCCTATCTGGCGCGGGATTGCCGGCGACAACTCCGTACTGGCGATGTCTTATACGCAACGCTCCTGGTGGCAGATCTCGAACGCCCGGGAATCATCCCCCTTCCGTGAAACGAACTATGAACCGCAACTCTTTGTGGGATGGGCGACGGACTATCAGTTAGGGGGGTGGACATTGCGCGATGTGGAGACGGGCTTCAACCATCAGTCCAACGGCCGCAGTGACCCGACGTCCCGAAGCTGGAACCGGGTATATGCCCGTTTGATGGCAAAAAATGGTAATATGATTGCCGAGATTAAGCCCTGGTACCGTATCCCGGAAAGTGTGAACAGTGACGACAATCCGGATATTACTAAATATATGGGCTATTACCGCGCAAAACTGGGGTATATGCTGGGCGACAGTATCTTCAGTATTGAGGGTACCTATAACTGGAATTCCGGCTACGGTGGTGCATTGTTCGGCTGGAGTTACCCGCTGACCAGCCATGTGCGTTTTTATACCCAGGTGTTCAGTGGTTATGGGGAATCCCTGATTGATTACAATTACCGTCAGACCCGGGTGGGTATCGGCTTCACGTTAAACGATTTATTCTGATTAATGAGTGCAGGACATTTGTGACAACATCGGCAGTCATTCCGGCGCAGGAACAGGCACAGCAAGTCCTGCGGGATATCTTTGGTTACCAGCAATTCCGTCCGGGGCAGGAAGCGATTATCCATGCGGCGCTCGCCGGGCGGGATTGCCTGGTGATCATGCCCACGGGGGGTGGGAAATCCCTCTGTTATCAGGTCCCCGCGCTGGTCAGTGAAGGTCTGACTCTGGTGGTCTCGCCGCTGATATCACTGATGAAAGATCAGGTCGACCAGTTACTGGCCAACGGGGTAATGGCGGCCAGCCTGAACTCATCCCAGACCCGGGAAGAACAGCAGCAGATTTATGCTGACTGCCGGCAGGGGCGGATAAAGCTGCTCTATGTCGCGCCGGAACGACTGATGATGGAAAGCTTTCTTGATGCGATGTCACAGTGGCAACCGGCGATGCTGGCGGTCGATGAGGCGCACTGTATCTCCCAGTGGGGGCATGACTTCCGTCCGGAGTATGGTGCGATCGGCGGTCTGCGTCAGCGTTTTCCCGGCCTGCGGATCATGGCCTTAACGGCCACGGCAGACAACGCCACCCGCCATGATATTCTCCGGCAATTACAGCTTGATGATCCGCTGGTACAGATCAGCAGTTTTGATCGTCCGAATATCCGCTATACCCTGCTGGAAAAATATAAACCTACCGAGCAGTTGCTGCGCTATGTGCAGGAGCAACGCGGAAAAAGTGGCATCATCTACTGTAACAGTCGTGCGAAGGTTGAGGACACCGCTGCCCGTTTGCAAAGTCGCGGGATCAGCGCCGGTGCCTATCATGCGGGACTTGAACCCCGGCAACGGGCGCATATTCAGGAAGCCTTTCAGCGTGATGACCTGCAGGTTGTGGTCGCGACGGTCGCGTTCGGGATGGGGATCAATAAACCGAATGTCCGGTTTGTGGTGCATTTTGATATCCCGCGGAATATCGAATCCTATTATCAGGAAACCGGGCGTGCCGGCAGGGACGGGTTGCCGGCAGAAGCGATGATGCTCTATGACCCGGCGGATATGGCCTGGTTACGGCGTTGTCTGGATGAAAAGCCTCCCGGGGCGATGCAGGATATCGAAAGGCATAAACTTAATGCCATGGGCGCATTTGCCGAAGCACAAACCTGCCGTCGTCTGGTGCTGCTTAACTATTTTGATGAAGGACGGCAGCAGCCCTGCAATAACTGCGATATCTGCCTGGATCCTCCGCGCCGGTATGACGGGCTGGTGGATGCTCAGAAAGCGCTATCGGCTATTTATCGTGCCGGACAACGTTTCGGGATGGGCTACATCGTTGAAGTGATCCGCGGAGCGGCAAACCAGCGTATTAAAGAGCAGGGGCATGACAAACTGCCGGTGTATGGCATTGGTCGTGAACACTCCCATGAGCACTGGGTGAGTGTATTACGCCAATTGATCCATCTGGGTCTGGTGACCCAGAATATCAGCCAGCATTCGGCCCTGCAGCTGACCGAAGCTGCCCGGCCGGTATTACGGGGTGAGGCTGCGCTTATGCTGGCCGTACCGCGCATGATGGTGGCTAAACCGAGACCAGGCACGAGCCGGGTCCCGGGCGGAAATTACGATCGCAAGTTGTTTGCCAAACTCAGGAAATTGCGCAAAACCATCGCCGATGAAGAGAGCGTTCCTCCGTATGTGGTGTTCAACGACGCGACGCTGATTGAAATGACCGAGTTACTGCCGGTGACGTCCTCAGAAATGCTGAGTGTGAACGGTATCGGGCAACGTAAACTTGAACGCTTTGGCCGGCCGTTTATGCAGATGATTAAACAGCATCTCAGCGAACATTAATTTTTTTACCTATCTACTATTTCAGGAGTGACCGGCATGCTGATGTCGTTTCTTACCCTGGCGGTGGTGCAATTACTTGCGCTGATGAGCCCGGGGCCGGATTTCTTTTTTATTTCCCGGGCCGCGGTGACCCGTTCTCACCGGGAGGCCCTGATGGGGGTACTGGGCGTGACGATGGGGGTGGCTATCTGGGCAGCGGTTGCCTTACTGGGCTTAAATCTGTTGCTGGAAAAGATGGCCTGGCTGCATAAACTGATTATGGCTGGCGGCGGTTTATACCTGATCTGGATGGGCTGGCAGCTCTTACGCTCCGCACGACGTCAGCATAAGCAACCGGCCTCAGACGTTCCGGCTGAGCCACCGGTCGCGGCACGGCAGGGGAAAACCTTCCTGCGCGGGTTACTGACTAATCTGTCTAACCCGAAAGTGGTTATCTATTTCGGGAGCGTCTTTTCACTGTTTGTCGGTGAGGATGCCAGTGCATTACAACGGGGGGGAATTTATGCCCTGATCCTGCTGGAAACGCTGGGCTGGTTTTTACTGGTGGCGACGGTGTTTGCTTTACCGTGGATGCGCCGTAAATATCAACAGATGGGAAAATGGCTGGATGGTGTAGGTGGCGTACTGTTCACCGCATTCGGCCTGCACCTGATACTGACCCGTTAACTGTTCCGGGCCTGCTTCACCGGCAGGCCCGGTCATACACTCAGATACCGCGCCGGGCGGATGCCAGAACGACCCCGATAGCAATAAAAATACTGCCAAAGATACGGTTAAGTAACTGCATCTGGCGGGGACCTTTGATCCAGCGGGCAATCCGCGTCGCCAGCAGGGCATACCCCTGCATCACCAGAATATCGACCGTAATGGTGGTTACGCCCAGCACCAGGTACTGAAGGATCAGTGGCTGGTGCGGTAAAATAAACTGTGGAAACAGGGCCGCCAGGAAAATAATACTTTTAGGATTTGTCAGGTTTACCAGCAGAGCGCGTTTGTACACTTTGCCTTTGGACGTGACTTTCGCCACCGCATTCAGATCAATCGCCCCTTTGGTTCTCCACTGCTGGATCCCGAGCCAGATAAGATAAGCGGCACCAGCCCATTTAAGGATCGCAAACGCCAGCGTGGAGTGTGAAAACAGTGCCCCCAGCCCGACCCCGACCAGGATAATGTGAACAGCCAGCCCGCTCTGTAGTCCGGCAATCGCAATCTGTGTTTTTTTGTAGCCGTGGCTTATTCCGGTACTCATGGTGTTGATGGCACCGGACCCCGGGGAAAGGCTCAGCAGGGTAGTGGTCAACAGGTAAGTGATCCACCATTCAAGGGTCATTGATATCGCTCCATTCATCAGCAGAAGATCGTTAGAATACGTTATAATCTCAGGCGACGATACCGTCATTGAGTTGTTTGAAAGTGATGTGAAAACGCCGAAGGAAGAGTCATGAAACAGCATACGCAACGCTGGTTGCACCGTGAAAAAGAGTTTTCGGCGTTTGTAAACGGCCCCTTACTCCATTTCTGGCGTCGTCGTCAGGAAAAATCCTTCCGGGGTAAGGATTCACTGAATATACGTTATGTCAGTTTTACGTCACCGAACCACCGGCGGGCGGTTCTTATTGCCCCGGGACGAATCGAAAGTTACATCAAATATCCTGAAGTTGCCTATGATCTCTTTCAGTGTGGCTATGATGTTTTCATTATCGACCACCGCGGGCAGGGCCTTTCCGACAGAATGCTGGAAGATCCGCATCCCGGCCACGTAGAGAATTTTTCAGATTATGTGGACGATTTAGAAACGCTCTGTGAAACAGAGCTTTCCGGTAGTCATTATCAGCAAAAGTTTGCGCTGGCACATTCCATGGGGGGCGCTATTCTGACATTGTTACTGCGCCGGCAGCCTGAGCTGTTTGATGCTGTCGCCTTAGTGGCACCGATGTTTGGTATTGTCCTGCCGATGCCGGAGTGGATGGCAGAACGTATCCTTAACTGGACAGAGACCCGGGCGGGATTACGGGAAGGCTTTGCCCTGGGAACCGGCCGCTGGCATGCCGCGCCGTTTGCAGTGAATACACTGACGCACAGCCGTGTTCGCTACCAGCGTAATTTACGGTTTTATGCCGATCTCCCGGCGTTGCAGGTGGGCGGGCCTACGGCTCACTGGGTAAGAGAAAGTATCAATGCCGGTCGTGAAATCCTGCGCGATGCGGCTCTGATCACGACGCCAATGCTTATACTGCAGGCAGAAGAGGACCTGGTGGTAGAAAACCAGGCGCAGAATGACTTCTGTGCAGCCCGACGGCAGGCGGGATCCCCGTGTGAAGGGGACGCTCCGCAAATTATTTCGGGAGCCCGCCATGAAATATTATTTGAAAAAGACGACATGCGCGCCCGGGCTCTTGATTTTGTTGTCCGTTATTTTGACCTTTTCAGGTCATCTGAACACTCAGCTTTCACTCAATTACCTCCGGATATTCCGGCCTGATGCTAAAAAAAGAGGTTTTCATGTATCACATCGTCGCCTCCGACCTGGATGGAACGCTGCTTTCCCCCGATCATTCGCTCTCTGATTACACCCATGAAATTCTTCAAAAACTGACCCGTCAGGGCATAAATTTTGTATTTGCGACCGGAAGGCATCATATCGATGTCGCACGGATGCGGAATAAACTGGATATTGATGCTTATATGATCACGTCAAACGGGGCGAGGGTTCATGATACCGCAGGCAATCTGATCTTTGCCTATAACCTCGATCAGGATATCGCCCGCGACCTGTATGAGCTGCAATACTCTTCAGAGACGATTCTGACGCAGGTTTACCGTAATGATGAATGGTACCTCAGCCGTGACAGCGAAAAAGAGAGTGCCTATGTGCGGGAATCCGGCTTCAGGTATCAGCTCTATCAGCCGGGGGGGCTCGACACCGACGGGATCAGTAAAGTCTTTTTCACCAGTGATGATCATGAAGCGCTGACTGTGCTTGAACAGGCCATTGCTGCCCGCTGGGGTGACCGCGTCAATGTGAGTTTCTCCTTACCGACCTGTCTGGAGGTGATGGCCGGAGGGGTATCAAAAGGCCATGCGCTGGATGAAGTTGCGCGGCGTCTGGGGATGACTTTACAGGACTGTATCGCTTTCGGCGACGGGATGAACGATAAAGAGATGCTGAGCATGGCGGGTAAAGGCTGCATTATGAGTAATGCCCATCAGCGCCTGATTGATGTCTTACCGGCGCTGGAAATCATCGGTAGTAATGCGGACGATGCCGTGCCGCATTATCTGCAAAAACTCTTTAGCGTGTAAGTCTGGCACTACAGACCTCACCGGCCACTGTAACTCCGGTGAGGTACTGACGGTCCCGTGGTCAGGAATGGCTGAGTTGCTGTTTGTGTTTTTTCTCACTGACCGTTGTCAGTATCAGTAACAGCACGGCGAGTACACAGCCGGCGATCATGACAATAAAACCGCCATCCCAGCCAAAAAAGTCGACGGTATAACCGACGATGGCACTGGCGGCAACAGACCCGCCCAGGTAACCAAATAACCCGGTAAAACCGGCAGCGGTTCCGGCGGCTTTTTTCGGGGTCAGTTCAAGGGCATGCAGACCGATAAGCATGACCGGACCATAGATTAAAAACCCGATAACCACCATACAGGCCATATCGATGGCCGGGTTCCCCGGCGGGTTAAGCCAGTAAACGACGGTGGCCACTGTCACCAGAACCATAAAAAAGACGCCGGTTAATCCGCGATTCCCTCTGAAGACCTTATCAGACATCCAGCCACAGAGCAGAGTGCCCGGAATGCCCGCATATTCATAAAAGAAGTAAGCCCATGAGGACTTATCCAGCGTGAAGTGTTTGACCTCTTTCAGGTAGGTCGGAGACCAGTCCAGAATGCCGTACCGCAGCAGGTAGATAAACACGTTCGCCAGCGCGATAGACCACAGCAATTTATTCGGCAGAATATATTGCATAAAGATCTGTCGGGTGGTCAGTTCGGCTTCATGTGTTTCATTGTAATCCGGCGGATAGTCATTTTTATACACTTCCACCGGCGGCAGACCACAGGATTGCGGGGTATCACGCATCAGTAAAAAGGCGACAATTGCCACCAGGATCGCAGCAATTGCCGGCATATAAAGCGAGGCTTTCCAGTCATTGAACCAGGCCATACCCAGCAGGAAAAGTAACGGCGGCAGACCTCCGCCGACGTTATGCGCGCAATTCCAGACCGAGACAATACTTCCCCTCTCTTTCCTTGACCACCAATGCACCATTGTCCGGCCACAGGGAGGCCAGCCCATTCCCTGAAACCAGCCACAGAGGAACAATAAGATAAACATGATGGCAATTCCGGAGGTCGCCAGGGGAACAAACCCCATGATCAGCATGACGACGGCAGCCAGAATTAACCCGGCAGGGAGAAAAACACGGGGATTAGAGCGGTCAGAGACTGACCCCATAATAAATTTAGAAATACCATAGGCGATGGAGATCCCTGACAGGGCAAACCCGAGGTCACCGCGGGAGAACCCTTGCTCGATCAGATACGGCATGGCCAGAGTAAAATTTTTGCGTACCAGGTAATAGGCGGCATACCCGAAGAATATCCCGAAGAAAATCTGCCAGCGTAAACGGCGGTACAGCGGGTCGGTTTGTTCCGCTGTGACCGCTGGAATATGGGGGGCTGGTTTGAAAAAGCTGAGCATTAAGGGTTCTCCCGCGGTGAAGTTGGCCCGCCTGGTTGTCACGGCCGAGGGTAGCGGGTACGTGTCACGGGCGGAATAAAGCGGGCATACGTTAACTTTTATGGCAAAAATTACGTTGACATGGCGCACAAATGTTAAACATTTATTTCTAAGTGTATTTTTTTATTTCCGTGACAAGGGGGATAGGGTCGCCCGGCGGGGGATCCCGGGCGATCTGATCTGGAAGATTACTTTTCTGCGCTATTTTTCGCAGGGGCCGGAAAGGAGGCATCCCGGACAAAAGGCAGTTGCTCGCAGGCATGCTGACGGGATGAACGGATAAAGGCATCAATCACCGGCTGGCGCTGCTCGCCGTCGCGGACGGCTGCGTATAAACGGCTCCACAGCCCCTCGCCCGGCGTGCGGGTGACGATCAATTGCTGGCGTTCAAAACTCTCAACCACCCAGTGGGGCAGGGCGGCAATGCCCATCCTGGCGGCAACCATCTGGATCAGCAGCAGGGTGTTATCCACGCTTTTCAGCGACGGACTGACCCCGGCCGGTTGCAGAAAATGACGCCAGATATCCATACGCTGACGCTGCACCGGGTAAATTAACAGCGTCTCATCCGCCAGATCTTCCGGGGTAATCACTGCCTTTGCGGCCAGAGGGTGATCCGGCGCCATCACCAGTCTGACTTCAAAGTCGAATAACGGGGAGTAGTGTAATCCGCTGCGGGGCAGGATATCTGAAGTCAGTACAATATCCAGCTCTCCCTGCTGCAGTGCAGGCTGAGGATCAAAGGTCACGCCGGATTTAAAATCCACGACGACCTGAGGCCAGTTGCTGCGAAAGCTATCCAGCGCCGGAGTCAGCCACTGGATACAGCTGTGGCATTCAATAGCGATACGTAAAGTGGCCTGGTGAGGTTCGTGGCATGCCTGTAGTGCCTGCTGAATTTGAGGCAGTACCTGCTCCGCCAGCTGTAACAGGATTTCACCCTGCGGGGTAAAGCGTAGTGGCTGACTTTTACGGACAAATAACCGAAAGCCAAGACGTTGTTCCAGGTCACTGAACTGATGAGACAGTGCTGACTGCGTCTGATGTAATTGTGCTGCGGCACCTGCCAGTGAGCCAGTCGTCCTGAGAGCCTGCAATGTTTTCAGGTGCTTAATCTCGATCATGAGATACCTTCATGTGAAGTTGAATAATTTGCGCTTGTGGATATTACAGTACCTGCTGATTATAGATGTGTAAACATCTGGACGGCTAAACATCTGAAAAACATTCTCAGAGCTCCGAATGTACTGGCAGGCAACACTTTTCTGCCTTGCCGGAAACGCCAGGATTGAGACAGATGTCCCTAAAAGCCTTTAACTGACAGGAATTGAATACCATGACGATTCAGAACCACACTCTCGGATTTCCACGCGTCGGACTGCAGCGCGAACTGAAAAAAGCGCAGGAAAGTTACTGGGCGGGTAAATCCAGCCAGCAGGACTTACTGGAAACCGGCCGTGAACTGCGTGCCCGCCACTGGCAGCAGCAGAAAGACGCCGGTGTTGATATTGTTCCTGTCGGTGACTTTGCATGGTATGACCATGTGCTGACCACCAGCCTGCTGCTGGGTAACGTGCCTGCACGTCACCGTAATGCAGACGGTTCTGTCGATCTGGATACCTTATTCCGTATTGGTCGTGGCCGTGCACCGACCGGTGAACCTGCTGCTGCTGCGGAAATGACAAAATGGTTTAACACCAACTATCACTACATGGTGCCGGAATTCACCAAAGGTCAGTCATTCAAACTGGCATGGACGCAGCTGCTGGACGAAGTTGATGAAGCACAGGCGCTGGGTCATAACGTTAAACCGGTACTGCTGGGCCCTGTGACCTACCTGTGGCTGGGTAAAGTCAAAGGTGAGCAGTTTGACCGTTTATCTCTGCTGAACGACATCCTGCCTGTCTATAAGCAGGTGCTGGCTGAGCTTGCAAAACGTGGCGTTGAGTGGGTACAGATTGATGAACCTGCACTGTCACTGGAACTGCCTGCAGAATGGCTGGCAGCCTTCAAACCGGCTTACGATGCGCTGCAGGGACAAACCAAACTGCTGCTAACCACCTATTTTGACAGCATCGGCCAGAACCTGTCTGTTATCCGCGAGCTGGCAGTTCAGGGCCTGCATGTTGACCTGGTTCACGGTCGTGACGATATCCAGGCACTGAATGCACAATTACCGGAAGCGTGGTTACTGTCTGTCGGTGTGATTAACGGACGTAATGTCTGGCGTGCTGACCTGAGCCGCTGGTTTGAACGTCTGCAGCCTCTGGTTGCACAGCGCAAAAATCTGTGGATTGGTACATCCTGTTCACTGCTGCACAGCCCGATTGACCTGAGCACCGAAACCCGTCTGGATGAGGAAGTGAAAAGCTGGTTCTCATTCGCCCTGCAAAAATGTGGTGAGCTGTCGCTGCTGAGCACTGCGCTGAATAACAACGATCCGGCTTCGCTGGAAAGCTGGAGCGCGCCGATCCGTGCCCGTGAAAACTCTTCACGTGTCCATAACAGCGCGGTGGGTAATCGTCTGAAGTCGATTACCGCGAAAGACAGCCTGCGTCAGCACGACTATCAAACCCGTGCGAAAGCACAGCGTGAACGTTTCAATCTGCCGGCATGGCCAACCACTACTATCGGTTCATTCCCTCAGACGACTGAGATCCGTGGTCTGCGTCTGGACTTTAAACAGGGTCGCCTGGACGGTAACAATTACCGCACCGGTATCGCCGAACATATCAAACAGGCGGTTGTTGAACAGGAACGTCTGGGTCTGGATGTTCTGGTTCACGGTGAAGCCGAACGTAACGACATGGTGGAATATTTCGGTGAGCACCTGGACGGTTTCGTCTTTACTCAGAACGGCTGGGTACAGAGCTACGGTTCACGTTGTGTGAAACCGCCGGTCATCATCGGTGATATCAGCCGTCCGGAAGCTATCACTGTAGAGTGGGCTAAATATGCACAGTCGCTGACCGATAAGCCAGTGAAAGGCATGCTGACAGGCCCTGTGACTATCCTGTGCTGGTCATTCCCGCGTGAAGATGTAAGCCGTGAAGTGATTGCTAAGCAGATTGCATTAGCCTTACGCGACGAAGTGGAAGATCTGGAAAAAGCCGGTATCGGTATCATCCAGATTGATGAACCGGCACTGCGTGAAGGTCTGCCTCTGCATCAGTCTGACTGGGCGGCGTATCTTGAGTGGGCTGTTGATGCCTTCCGTCTGAATGCTGCGGTAGCGCAGGATGATACTCAGATCCACACTCACATGTGTTACTGCGAGTTCAACGACATCATGGATTCGATTGCAGCCCTGGATGCGGACGTTATCACGATTGAAACGTCACGTTCAGATATGGAACTGCTGGAGTCCTTCAAAGAGTTCGAATATCCGAATGAAATCGGTCCGGGTGTTTACGATATTCACTCACCGAACGTCCCTGATGTGGCGTACATGGAGAACCTGTTACGCAAAGCAGCACAACGTGTTCCGGTAGAACGTCTGTGGGTTAACCCGGACTGTGGTCTGAAAACCCGTGGCTGGCCTGAAACCCGTCAGGCACTGGCTAACATGGTTGAAGCAGCGAAAAATCTGCGTGGCGAATCTGCCTGAGTAAAGAAGTTATAATCTGGTGTTGAACGTTTTGGGGCACAGTTTCTGTGCCCCTTTTTTTGTCCGTAAAACGGCAGGTTATTCCGGAGACCTGCCGATGAACAGGGGACGGTAACCCGGTATGGCGTTCCCGGTCGGGCAGGGATCAGCCATTCCGGGCACAGAAACTGTGCCCGTCGGGAAGCGTAAACCACCAGTGAGGGGAACCTCAGTCGGGGATAGCAGGTCTGTCAGCGACCTTTCTTTTTTCGTCCCGGCTGCGTAAAACGTTTACGGGACGCGGTATTCCCGGCTGTTTTTGCGGCACCGGGCCCGGCAGTTGCGGGTCTTTTGACGGTACCTGCTGCGCCGGTCGCCGGTTTTTTTGCCGGCGTGGCTTTAGATTTACTTCGGTTTTTCTGCTCGACCGGAGCCAGAGAAGACGAGTTTTCAAGCAGCCTGAATAAGTCCACCAGCTCATCATCGGTCAGGTCACGCCATTCCCCCTGCGGCAGCCCTTTCAGGCTGACGTTCATAATCCGGGTACGTTCGAGTTTGGTGACCTCATAGCCAAAATGCTTACACATCCTGCGGATCTGACGATTCAGCCCTTGTACCAGGGTGATGCGAAATACCATCGGGGCTTCTCTGGTGACTTTACACTTCTTCGTCACGGTACCCAGCATGGGTACGCCGGCCGCCATGCCGCGAATAAATTCGTCGGTCACGGGCTTATTTACCGTCACCACATACTCTTTTTCGTGATCGTTACCGGCCCGTAAGATCTTATTCACCAGGTCGCCGTGGTTGGTCAGAAAAATCAGCCCCTGAGAGTCTTTATCCAGACGACCTATCGGGAAGACACGTTTACTGTGGTTGACGAAATCAACAATATTATCTTTTTCGTTTTCTTCCGTTGTACTGATGATCCCTACCGGCTTATTCAGCGCAATCAGGACCAGGTCTTCTTCATCACGGGGTTCGATCAACTGACCATTCACTTTGACCACATCGCCGGCATATACCTGTGCACCCACAGCGGCACGTTTACCGTTAATAAAAACATTTCCCTGTTCAATATAGCGGTCGGCGTCGCGGCGTGAGCAAATACCGCTCTCGCTGATATATTTATTCAGGCGAATGGATGAGTTGGACAGCATGAATTCTCCGAAAAAAAGCGGACTATACCTTAGCCTGCCGGTGCTTAAAACAGGAGATCGCATACGAAAGAGGGATCACCCGCCTGTCTGACTGCGACAGGCTACCGTCAGGCCATAAAAAGTTGTGTGTTCCGGCGTGGCCACACCTCTCAGGCCGGGTTTTTTCTGACCTTTTTTTGCAGTTCTTTTTGTGTGGCGCAAGCCAGAATATTGCCTTTTTTACATCCCTGGCGGGCATACTGCAATGCTTTACGGCTATTCCTGTCCACGCCACGACCGAAACGGTACATATTTGCCAGATAGAGCATGGCATTACCATCTCCGGCCTGTGCGCCTTTTTCATACCAGCGGTGTGCTTCGCGATAACTTTGCGTTACGCCATAGCCATTTTCGTACAGATGGCCAATGGCCTGCGGAGCTTCGGGAGAGTTCAGGGCCAGGGCTTTCCGGTAGAAGTCCATTGCGCGGGCATCATTGTCACCACCGCGTAACTCATAAATTGAGCCCGCCCGGATACAATCTTCCGCCACTTTTCCCTGTTCACACTGCTGAATGTGCGACTGAAGGATCTTTTCAGACTGACGGTCCTGCAAACTTTCATGCCCGCGGGGCCAGAGCCCTCCGAAAAAGTGCCCCACAGTACTGCACCCGGTCAGATTAAGCGTGATCACTGCAATGCAGAGCGTAAGGGTTTTCTTCATAAAACGTTCCTGTCCATGCCTGTAGAAAGAAGCCCTGTGTTTTTCACAGGGGCAGGGAGCCGTGTCTGATACCTTCTCAGTTTATCCTCTCGCCCGAAAGCATGTATTCAGCGTCTGTCTGAATTTCAGACAATGACTTATCGCAGGCAAATGCCTGAGGGAACACAGACGGCGGGTAGTGCTGTCCGCCGCTCCGGTCACTGGAGAAATGCCGTGATCGTTACCCGTGAAGGGAGACGAGATCCGGCAGATAAGGGTCTTCATGGACGTTTCCGGCGTATGGCCGGGGTGAGCACGCATTGGTTCTGACAACCTATGGTGTTCAGGCTGACATGTCCCCCGGACGTCCATGCCGGAAAATTCCTTTAATACAGCGCTACCGGCCATTATGGCCTGATGACGATACCCTGTATTTTCCGGTTATTTAGCGCGAAAGCACTGCGCATTTTTCCGGTACTGTAGAGGCAGTCCAGCTGCAATGAGTGCAGTTGTGCCAGTGTTTGCTCACGGGTAAATTTCGCCTGGTAAATTTCCTGCTCTACATTCAGCAGGTCGAGAAGCGGTCGGGTCCCTAGCTGTAAGTATTGCTGTTCATACAGATCACGGGTTTTTTCACCTAAGGTTTCCTGCCTTTCCTGGACACTTAATGTCTGATAAAGGTTCAGGGCCTGCTCCTGAGATTCCGTGAGTTTCTGGTCGGCTTCCAGTTGTGCCAGGCGTATACCTGCGCGCGCAGACTCAAGTGTTTGTATCGCAGCATCACGGCTGGCAGTAAGACCTCCCCCCTGATACAACGGCATTTCGAGTTTAACCCAGGCCGAATACTGTGTTTTATTCAGGTCCCGGCTATCTGAATAGTTGTTATTCAGATAGTGTGTCACCTGCGGTTCCAGGGATAACGTCGGTCTCATCTGGGCGTTGGCATTATCCAGATCCGCCTGAGCCTGATTTCTTTGTGCATAAGCTGCAAGAACGGAAGGGATTTCCCGGTAATCAATCTTCCGGACATCACAGGCATGAGTCAGCGCAGAGGGCAGGTTATCAGAGACCTGACTCACCGGGCCTGTCCCCATATCTGTTGCGAGTGTCGCCAGCCAGCGCTGCAAAGCGGACTGATATTGCATCAGGGTGGCTCTGGCTCCTTCAATACGGGTATTGGTTTGCACTACATCAGATAACGAACTCGCCCCGGCAGTATTACGTTGCTGGATGAGCGTCCCGATATGTTGTAACGCGGAGAGCTGTTGCTGTGCAATGGTGACCAGTTTCTGATAGCCCTGGACCTGAACGACTGCACTGGCCGTATCATGAGCGACCTGATCGACACTGACCATAACATTGGCCTGTTGCTGGGCTAACCCGGCATCAGCTGCTCTCACTGAACTCGACACTTTCCCGAAATCATAAAGCATCTGTGAAACCGACAGCACCAGCGATGGCGAATAGCCTGCATTGACGTAGCTGTTGGAATAACCGTTATTCATTCCCGCGCTGACCTGAGGGTAGTACTTCGACTTTGCCTGATCCACTTTTGCCGCCTGTTGGAACAGTTTTCCGACAGCCTGACCGATAGCCGGGTGCCATTGTTCTGCCTGCTGAACGGCATCATTCATATCCGGGATACCGGATGACGGCGGCGGGAGAGTATTGGTAATTGTATTGCTGAGGTCGGGTAACGATTGTTGATCTTCAAGGGCCTGAGTATTGATATCTCCGGCAGTGGCAACAGTATCTGCCTGAACCTTAAATAAGGTCACCGTTGTTATCAGGAAAAGAGGAGACAGAACTTTTAAAATCAGGTGCTTACTTGATTTCATTGATTTATACCTATTATTAATTAAGCACAGCTTTGTTTGATTCTATTCACAAACTAATAAATTTTCACGATGGAATAAATGGGCGTTTTATTAAAGTAAAATCAGGGCATAAGTACCTTATTATACGCAATATCTTTTCGTTACCAGAGGGTGCCTGCACCTCTGTAATGTTCAGAATATTATCCTTATTACTTAAAAAAAAATACGTAATTTTATCCGGCGGTTAGTGCAGAGGTTGCCGGAGCAATTATTTACCCTGAATTCTGTGCGTGCTTTAATTGTTATAATTTTGTTCTATTTGTGATAATTAAACCCCTCATTGCTATAAATTACCTACGTTATACCTATAAAACCATCAATAACAATAGTAAACAGCTATCAATTGGCCAGGTCTTTTATGTTAAGAGTGTTGTATATTATGCCAAGCTTGCCTAATCTATATGTAATTTATCTTAACAATTGCTCAGTGATATCATCCTGCGCGTTATATTCTTTCTGAATAGCGAAGTAATTATATAATTATGAAAAACTTATCTCTTTCAACAGCAGTTGTAATCAACAAAACTGATGGATTATCAAAAAATGTTAATATTGATAATCTGGTGCTGTCAGGATCATCGGTAGTTAAATTGCATATTGATCCTGCAACTGTTAGGTCATTTGAACGACATGGGAATGATTTAACAATTGTAATTAACGACGGACATCGTGTTGTCATTAAGAACTTTTTTGTCCATGAGAATGACTCACACCGTAATGAATTAATTCTTGAAGATGGGGCAGGTGTTTATTGGTGGGGGCAATACACTTCGCCCTGGTCCGAATTTACCTTCACCGAGATTGAATGGCATGATGGTTTGCCTATTTTTGCGGGCCTTGCCGGAGCGGGTTTACTGGGCCTTGCTGCCTTGCTTGCTGGCGGTCATGGACACAATGATCAAAGCAGTAGCAGCGGACATTCCTCAACGCCACTTACAGCCAGTGCAGAGCCGTTATCAACCAATAAAGGTACCGCTGTTGGCGGGAGAATAACGGTTCAGGATCCGGACTCTGCTGCGATTAAATATACGCTGGAAATTAAGCCTTCGCACGGAACCGTTGAACTGCATAACGATGGCAGCTATACCTTCACTCCGGCTTCGGGTTTCTCCGGGCAGGACGCATTCACCGTGTTAGTACGCGATGCTAATGGGGCGACTGTCCCGGTGAAGATTCCGGTCACCGTACATGTCGGTGCGGTTGATGATATGGCTGTTACGAAAGAAAATACCCCGGTGAGCGGTAATGTACTGACCAATGACACGGATAAAGAGAGTGATCCTGTTAAGGTGACGCAGTTTACTGTGGACGGCCACACGGTGAAAGCCGGTGAAACCGCGACGATCAGCGGTGTGGGCACCCTGACCATCAGCAGTGACGGTAAGTACACCTTTACCCCGGTGAACGGTTATACCGGGAAAGTGCCGGCCGCGACCTATACGATCACTAATGGACAAAGCACGACATCGGCAACCCTGAGCTTTACGGATATCATCGATAATCCGCCTGATGCTGTTGATGATCATGCAATAGTACAAAAAAATACCACCCTGAGTGGTAATGCGCTGGGTAACGATAGTGATAAAGATGGTGATGCGTTAACGATAACTGACTTTACAGTTAACCATCAGACGTTTAAGGCTGGTGAGACTGCGACCATCAGCGGTGTAGGCACACTGACTTTTAGCACCAGTGGACAATATATCTTTACGCCGGTAAAAGGCTATGTGGGCCCGGTACCGGCCGCGACTTATACGGTATCAGACGGCCAGCTGACTTCACAGGCGACTGTCTATTTCAGTGACATTAAGAACACTGCGCCGACAGCAGTGGATGACCACGCCACGACAGTGGAAAATACCCCGGTCAGTGGCAATGTACTCAGCAATGACTCTGATCAGGACGGCGATAGCCTGACTGTGACACAGTTTACTGTCGCAGGGCAGACACTGAGCGCCGGGAAGACCGCGACCCTCAGTGGTGTCGGCACCCTGACGATCGGCAGCGACGGTGGTTACACGTTCACCCCCGCGACCGGCTATACCGGACCGGTACCGTCCGTGAACTATACCATCACCGACGGTCAGGCAACGTCCTCGGCAACGCTGAGCTTCAGCGCGATCAACACCCCGCCGGTGGCGAATAATGATACTGCCGTAGCGAAAGAGAACACGGCGGTGAGCGGTAATGTGCTGAGTAACGATACGGATAAGGATGGTGACACCCTGTCGGTGACGCAGTTTACCGTGGACGGTCAGACGCTGAGTGCGGGGCAGACCGCGACTCTCAGTGGTGTGGGCACTCTGACCATCGGCAGTAATGGTGATTACACCTTTACGCCAGTGACCGATTATACCGGCCCGGTGCCGTCAGCCACTTATACCATTACCGACGGACAGGCGACATCCTCGGCGATGCTGAGCTTCAGCGCGATCAACACCCCGCCAGTGGCGGAGAATGATACTGCGGCCCCTGAAAAAAATAGTACAACGACGGGGAATGTACTGACCAATGACAGTGATAAAGATCACGATACGTTAAGTGTCACAACATTTACGGTGAACAACCAGACGCTGAACGCCGGGGAAACCGCCACGATCAGTGGCGTGGGTACTCTGACCATTGACAGTAACGGTGATTACAGCTTTACGCCGGTGACCGGCTATACCGGAGCAGTGCCATCCGCGAAGTATACCATCACTGACGGACAGGCCACGGCCACTGCGACGCTGAGTTTCAATAATATCGTCAATACGCCGCCGTCGCCTCAGGATGACACCATCAGCGTACAGGAAAATACGCCAGCGACGGGTAATGTGCTCAGTAATGATTCTGATAAAGACGGTGATACACTGACGGTGACGCAATTCACTATCGATGGTCAGACTCTGAAAGCCGGAGAAACGGCCACGCTGGACGGTATTGGCACCCTGACGATCGGCAGCGATGGTGCATTTACCTTTACCCCGGAGAAGGGATATACCGGGTCGGTGCCGTCTGCTACTTACACCGTGACTGATGGTCAGACAACGGCATCTGCACATCTGAATATTCAGGATATTACTCAAACGTATACCAATACACCGCCTGTTGCCAATGACGATACTGCCGTGGCTGAAGAAAACACGGCGGTCAGCGGTAATGTGCTGACGAATGACACGGATAAGGACGGCGACACCCTGACCGTGACGCAGTTCACGGTGGACGGGCAGACGCTGACGGCGGGGCAGACCGCAACCATTAACGGTGTGGGGACACTGACTATCGGCAGTGACGGTACCTATACCTTTACGCCGGTCACCGGATATACCGGGGCCGTACCGTCCGCCAGCTATACGATCACCGACGGGCAGGCGACAGCGTCTGCGACCCTGAGTTTCAGTGCTATCAATACCCCGCCGGTGGCGAATAATGACACAGCAACCGCGAAAGAAAACACGGCGGTCAGTGGTAATGTGCTGAGTAATGACACCGATAAAGATGGTGACACCCTGACGGTGACCGGATTTACTGTGGACGGGCAGACACTGACAGCAGGCGAAACCGCAACCCTCAGCGGTGTGGGTACCCTGACCATTGGCAGCGACGGTGCGTACACCTTTACGCCGGTCACCGGCTATACCGGTGCGGTGCCGTCAGCTACCTATACCATCACCGACGGGCAGGCGACAGCCTCGGCGGTATTAAGCTTTACGGCTATTAATACGCCACCGGTGGCGGTTAATGATTACGTTACGGTAGATAAGGACTCACCGGTCAGCGGTAATGTGCTGAACAATGATACGGATAAAGATGGTGATACGCTGAGTGTGACGCAGTTCTCTGTGGACGGGCAGACACTGAACGCGGGGGAGACTGCAACCCTCAGCGGGGTAGGTACCCTGACGATTGGCAGCGACGGTGCGTATACCTTTACGCCGGTGAGTGGCTACGTGGGGGCGGTACCTGCCGCGACTTACACCATCTCCGATGGACAATCGACGGCAGAAGCCTCGGTGATTTTTGATCATGCGCCGGTCATTGAAATTACTCAGTCTACAGAAGTGACTTACACTCCCGGGACTGACATCAGTGGCTTTAATTCATCGTCCTGGCAAAATAACTGGACGAGTGCCGGCTGGAAAGGTGTATGGCCAAGCTATAGCAGTACCAGTCATCTGGTGAATCTGAGCGCGGATGGCGGGTCATATACCGGTACCATGAATGCGGCGACGACATTCAACACCAATGATGTCCTGGATCTGACCGTTGGCTGGAATAACGGCTGGTCAGGCACGGATGACGGTAGCTCTGCCGTGCTTTCATTTTCCTATGGCACTCAGACCTTATTCTCGATAACAACACCGGGCCAATCCACCACAGGGACGACCCCCGGCGCGGAGTATGCGGATGCTCAGAAATATGCCTATATCACGCTATCCAAGGGGATAGAGGTTTCGCTGGATGGCGGAAAAACCTGGCTGGATGGCTCGACGCCGATTCCGTTTGAAACCTGGCGTTTGTATCAGAAAGATCAAACGGTCACTGATAGTGATCTTTCCCATATTCTGGTGAAAGGAATGCAGACCGGGGTGAGCGACCATCTGGTACTCAACTGGGACGCCCCCGGCAGCCCGGCAGATGACTTCCAGATTTCCGGAGTCAGTGTTTCTCAGGTGACCGAAACGACTTCTGACAGTGATAGCCATACCCTGACTTATGATCCTTCCACGTCTTCAGGTACGGATAGCACTAGTTCACAACTGGCGGTATTGCCTAATATCAGTGTCAGCGACAGTGACGGAGATAACGATATTCAGTCCGCCACGATAACACTGTCCGGAAAAAGTGGTGATCAGCTGTGGATTAATGGGATGGATGCCTCTACTCACACGGCAGGCAAAGCCTCTTACTCGCTGACATCTGACGGCGAGGGTACGCTGACGCTGACGCTGAAGGCCGGAACCAGCGGCTCATTAAGCAGCAGTGACTGGAATACGTTACTGGAGGGCCTGCGCTTTGGTACAACGGGGGATTCAGGCACCCGGCAATTAACGGTGACGGTCAACGATGGACAGTTAGACAGCAATACTGAATCCGTTGATATCAATGTGACGGGTTCTGCATCGTCGGGGGACCTGCCGGGATACAGCGCGGATACGCAGACGACCACGACGAGTTCTTTGCTGAGTACCTATTCTCTGGAAAACGTCAGTGACCTGGCGTCGGCGTCGGACACATCGTCTGCGTCTACGACAGAGACGTTACCGACATTGCAGTCTCTGTTAAGTACCAGTTCGACAACCACGTCATCAACGGGGTCGTCAGCATCTTCCACGACAGCGTCGTCGTCGTCGGCAACGGACAGCCTGCATACGACCAGTGAAACCTCGTCTGCATTGCTGGCCAAAGAAGACGAATTGTCCTCCAATAACAATACGGTTTAATTTTTAGCAGAAACCCCGGTGTCATCGCCGGGGTATGTTTGCGATCCCGGTTCGCAGTTCAGAGACATTCAATAATGTCGTTTGATGTATGTAATTGAATACGCTCAAAATGAGTAAAAGTATGAATAGTAAATCAGAGCCAGAATATACGGACGAGCCTTCTGAAAAACATTTGTCGCAACAGGTTGGCGGATGGGTCGATGCGCTGGAGTATGTTTCGATTCATTTTCAGTTGAGTGTTTCTCCTGAAAACCTGAGAGTGAAGGCTCGCTGGATCACAGGCCAGTGTGATGAAAAAGAACTCAGGAAACTTGCGCAGCATAGCGGCTTAAAGATGAGGTTCATTGAGCCTGATCTTACCGTGATTAATAGCTGGCGCTTACCTGTCGCTCTGGAATTGACGGATGGACAGGTCGCGGTTATTACAGGCGTACAAGCAGACCAGATGACACTGATATTCAGTGGTGATCAGGGGACGGAAACGCTTGTTGCAATGAACACCTTACAGGCATCCGTCCGGCGAATGGCTGTCCTGCGGCCAATGGATATCCCTGCCGATGCACGGATCGACAGTTATCTGGAACCGGTAAAAAAACACTGGATCAGAGATATTGTTTTTTCGGATCGAAAATCCTACGGTTACATTTTCCTGGCATCGATTATTACCAACGTGATGGCGTTGGGAGGCGTACTCTTCTCAATGCAGGTCTACGATAGGGTGATCCCTGCGCAATCAGAGCCTACGCTGTATGTCTTATTTGGTGGGGTATTGTTATCGATAATTTTTGCGTGGGTCATGCGAAGCGCCAGGACAAGGATCACGGATCTATTAGGGAAGAAAGCGGATCTCAGGATCTCAGACCGGGTTTTTGACCATGCCCTTCGTATTCGAAGCAGTGCCCGTCCCCAGTCAACCGGCGCATTTATCTCCCAATTAAAAGAGCTTGAATCCGTCAGAGACATGATGACGTCGACAACCATTGCCGCGGTAGCCGACCTCCCGTTCTTTATACTCTTCTCTCTGGTGTTCTGGTCTATTGCCGGCTGGCTGGTGGTGGTTCCTTTATTAGCCTTTGTTGCGCTGCTGTTGCCTGGTATCTTATTGCAACCCAAACTTCGGGAACTGGTACGTGCCGGCATGAGAGAGTCTTCCTTGCGGAATGCCATGCTGGTAGAAACGGTACAAGGTATGGAAGATATTAAAATTCTTCAGGCTGAGCCGCGCTTTCTGAATAAATGGAATTATTACAATACGGTGAATGCCGATGCCGGGCTAAAACTCAGAGACTTACTCAGCAAATTAAATAACTGGATCCAGACAGTGCAGGGCAGTACGTTTGCCGTTGTGGTGTTCTTAGGTGCTCCCCATGTCATTGCCGGTCAGATGACGACCGGTGTGCTGGTGGCCGGCTCTATATTATCCAGCAGAATGTTAGCGCCGCTATCCGGAATTGCCCAGCTGCTGAATCGCTGGCAGCAGGCGAAAATGGCCGGTACTGCATTGGATAAACTGATGAAAATGCCGATAGATAACCCTGAAAATTCGACCAGGGTCAGCCGTCCTTCTCTGAGTGGCAACTACGAAATCCGGGACGCTATCTTTGGTTATCATCCTGAAAACCCGGTATTGAATGTCGCCAGGCTGGATATCAGACAGGGTGAGCGAATTGCCCTTCTGGGACGAAATGGTGCCGGGAAATCCACCTTACTGCAGGTCCTGGCAGGGTTAATTGAACCTTTTTCAGGAAAAGTGATTCTGGATGGGGTGACTTTGTCACATCTCGACCCGGCAGATGTCCGTCGTGATGTCAGCTTTCTGACCCAAAATGCCAGATTATTTTATGGCACGATCCGTGAAAACCTTTTACTAGGCTACCCTCAGGGAACCGATGCTGAACTTATTGCTGCGTTAAAAGCCGCCGGTGCGTGGGAGTTTATTTCCCATTTGCAGGATGGCTGGGATCATGTGGTGGCAGAAGGCGGCGGGGGATTATCCGGAGGTCAGAGGCAATCATTGTTATTGGCCCGTTTATTACTGCGTAACCCCTCAACGCTGTTACTGGATGAACCGACGGCCTCGCTGGATGAAATCGCTGAAAAGAGAGTCATGCAGCAGTTAAAAGCGATGTCCGGAAGTTGTACGTTGGTTATTGCCACTCATCGTCCGGCCGTATTGCAGATAGTGGATAGAATTCTTGTGATCGACAACGGAAAGATAGTGCTGGATGGACCGAGAGATGAAGTTCTTAGCCGGCTCAGTGGTACACCCACGCCTTCTGCAGGGGAGAGAAAATGAAATTCTTCCGCTTTCGCTCCGCAGCCGAAGAGACATCGGATGATGCTTTTTCCGAAGTCTCTGCGACGTCATCAGTCCGCATGGTGATCTCTATTACGTTATTCCTGGTTCTGTTTTTTATATGGGCCTGGTTTTGTAAAGTCGATGAGGTCTCCAATGGACCGGGCCAGGTGATCCCGACGCTCAGGGATCAGAAAATTCAATCCCGCGATGGCGGTGTATTAACTGACCTGTATGTTCATGAAGGTGAAATCGTTGATAAGGGAAGTATTCTTGCGCAATTAGATCCTACACAAGGTGAGTCTTCCCTTGATGAATCGGCGGCCCGCTATCGGGCCGTATTGGCAGCAGGTGCTCGTTTGCGAGCCGAAGCCTCCGGGGCAGACCATCCGGTCTTCCCGGCAGAGTTGAATGATTATCCGCAATTGATTCAGTCCGAAACTGCGCTGTTTAATGCCAGACGAAAGAATCTGGCGGATACTCTCTCGTCACTGAATAGCTCGCTGAGTTATCTGACTAAACAAATCAATATTACACGTTCTTTATTAAGTAGCGGAGCCGCCAGCCAGGTGGATTTACTGAAAGAAGAACGTGACCGTGCTGATTTACAGCTCAGGATCTCCGATGCTCAGACCGGATATCAGGTAAAAACACAGGAAGAGCTCTCGAAAGCGGATGCTGAAATCAAAGCTCTTCAGCCGGTCGTGGCCGGGCGTCAGGCCAGTCTGAATAAACTGACACTACGAGCCCCGGTGCGAGGGATTATTAAATCCCTGGATGTCACTACGATCGGAGGCGTTATCCCACCGAATGGCACTTTGATGAGTATGGTTCCTCTCGATGACCAATTACTGGTGGAAGCCAGAATTTCCCCCAGAGATATTGCGTTTATTCGCCCGGGTCTGGAAGCGAAAGTTAAAGTCACGGCCTATGACTACTCCATTTATGGCGGGTTAAAAGGAAAAGTGGTGACAATTTCTCCGGACACCATCCGTGACGAAGTGAAGCCGGAAAATATCTATTATCGGGTGTTTGTACTCACGGACTCCGACTCTTTGGTGAATGCAAGAGGGAAACATTTCCCGATTGTTCCCGGTATGGTGACGTCAACGGATATTAAGACGGGCAGCAGAACCATATGGGACTACCTGACAAAACCGCTGAATAAAGTGAATGAAGCTCTGCACGAGCGCTAATCTGACGATACCAGGAAGATAATAATGAAAAACGTTATGCGATTACCCGCAGGAGCTCTGTGCTTCTCATTCGGACTACTGTTAAGCGGATGTGCAAATCTCTGGCATGATAACCCTGCAGATAACCGTTCTAACCCGGATCACTATAGTTATCATGATGTCAGTAAACGTCCCACCCGGCTGGATGAAAAGTTTGTTCGCCAGGGGACTCATCAGTCATTATCAGCAGTCAATGCTATCCGGCCTGAGATGACCCGGCAGCAAGTCACGGATTTATTAGGTGAACCTGTCTATCAGGACAATAACGGGACACAGTGGGAATATGATATTAACCTGCAGCTGCCGGACTCCGAAAACCGTATTATTTGCCAATACAAAGTGATCTTTGACAGCAGCACTCAGCGTGTGAAAACCGGTGTATGGCGACGTCAGCAATGTCAGGATCTCGCAAAAACGGTGACGGCATCGACAGAAACTGCACCGCAATTAAAAAAGACGTTTTTCACAAACACGCCTTAACTCCCCTCGTCAGCCGGAGCTAACATGGCTCCGGCGGCGACAGAGAAAACCAGTTTTTTGTCCCGGTTGATTTCTGTCACGAAAATTTCTCGTCTCTGACGTACAATATTCAGCATAATTCACTGTAGCTTATTGAGGTTAATATGTCGCAATCCGATGTTTTCCATCTGGGGCTGACGAAGGCTGATCTTCAGGGATCCACATTAGCGATTGTGCCCGGCGATCCTGAGCGCGTCAGAAAAATTGCTGAGCTGATGGACGAACCCCGTCAGCTTGCGTCCCACCGTGAATTCACCAGCTGGCTGGCCTTTATTGACGGTAAACCGGTGGTGGTCTGTTCCACGGGGATCGGCGGGCCTTCTACGTCTATTGCGGTAGAAGAGCTGGCTCAGTTGGGGGTCCGCACCTTTCTTCGCGTCGGTACCACCGGCGCTATCCAGCCGGGGATTAACGTCGGTGATGTCCTGGTGACCACGGCCTCGGTACGACTGGATGGTGCCAGTCTCCACTTTGCCCCGCTGGAATATCCGGCAGTGGCGGATTTCGCGTGTACGACGGCCCTGGTCAATGCGGCCCGGGAGTCCGGTGCGACTACTCATATCGGGGTGACTGCGTCTTCCGATACTTTCTATCCGGGTCAGGAGCGTTACGACACTTACTCCGGCAGAGTCGTAAAGGCTTTCCGGGGTTCGATGGAGGAGTGGCAGTCGATGGGGGTGCTGAATTATGAAATGGAATCCGCCACTCTGCTGACGATGTGTGCCAGTCAGGGCCTGCGTGCCGGTATGGTCGCCGGGGTTATCGTCAACCGGACGCAGAAAGAGATCCCGGACAGCGCCACCATGAAACAGACAGAGAGCAAAGCCGTCAGCATTGTCGTCAGTGCCGCTAAAGCCTTACTCTGACCTTCCCTTCACAGGCTCTGCCGGAGAATGCTCCGGCAGACTGCCTGGCCGCACATCAGAAATATCTGGACATCTATACAGTGCCACTCTACCTTTTCTTTGTGGATCAGAAAAACGGGGACGCGGGTGGATACGCAGCTTATCATTTCAATAGCGTTGCTGGCCGGAGGCTTAGGTCTGGGCTGGCTAATCGCGGTATTACGAACAGGTCACCAGCTGGCCGCCAGTGACGCAGAACTACGTGTGCGGCAGGAAGCGATGGCTCAATTGTATCAGGACCTGGCAACAGAGCAGCAACGTCTGCAGGCAAAAGACCAGGAGCTACGGCAGGTCTATAGCACATTGAGTGCCCGGCAGGAGCAACTGAACCAGCTGGCTTACTGGCGGGAACAGAGTGAGCAACTGACCCTTGAAGTACGTCATCAGTCAGAAATTAATCGCGTACAGGAAGCTGAGCTTCGTGAAGCCACGACCCGGTTAGAAGACACCCGGCTGGCGGCAGAGGAAAAACAGCGGTTACTGCTCAACAGTGAACAGCGGCTGGCCGCACAGTTTGAAAACCTGGCAGGACGTATTTTCGAAAACAGTGGTCGCCGGTTTGATGAACAAAACCGCCAGAGCCTGCACGGATTACTGACCCCGTTGCGCGAACAACTTGATGGTTTTCGCCGTCAGATTAATGAGAGCTTCAGCCATGAAGCCCGTGAGCGGCATACGCTTACACATGAAATCCGTCAGTTACAAAAACTCAATAGCGAAATGGCGAAAGAAGCCGTTAACCTGACTCGTGCCCTGAAAGGGGATAACAAAATTCAGGGTAACTGGGGGGAAGTGGTCCTCGGTCGTGTACTGGAGGCCTCCGGGTTGCGGGAAGGACATGAATACGAAACCCAGGTCAGCATTCAGCGCAGTGACGGACGTTATCAGCCGGATGTGATTGTGCATCTCCCGCAGAAAAAAGATGTCGTGATCGATGCCAAAATGACGCTGGTGGCCTATGAGCGTTACTTCAACGCTGAGGATGATGCGGTGCGTGAGCAGGCCCTGCAGGAACATCTGACGGCGGTACGGCAACATATCCGGTTGCTCAGCCGTAAGGACTATCAGCAATTGCCTGGAGTGCGTTCACTGGATTACGTGCTGATGTTTATTCCGGTCGAACCGGCCTTCCTGCTGGCGATTGACCGGCAGCCTGAACTTATCAGCGAAGCCCTGCAGCAAAATATTATGCTGGTGAGCCCGACCACATTGCTGGTGGCACTGCGCACGATCAGTAATCTCTGGCGTTATGAACACCAGAGCCAGAATGCCCAGCATATCGCTGAAAAAGCGGGGCGGTTGTACGATAAAATGCGATTATTCGTGGATGATATGCAAAGTCTGGGGACGCATCTTGATAAAGCCCGGGACAGTTATCAGCAATCGATGAAGAAGCTCTCGGAAGGGCGGGGGAATCTGGTGGCCCGGACGGAAGCGTTTCGACATCTGGGCGTAGAGATACGCCGGCCGATCAACCCGAAAGTGACCGAAAAGGCGCTGTCTTTCGAGGCCGGAGCACAGGAAACCGACGGTGATAGCGAAACCTCACTGGTCGGCCCGCAGAATACGTGGGACAATGAGGAAAATCCCCGGGGAGTTTCTGAATAGTGGCGCAGCAAGATGCCGGGCCTTCGGGACTCTGATACACTTCAGACAGTATTGATCACAGAACAGGTAATACCGATGGCAGATGAATCTCAGGAAACAACACATTTTGGTTTTCAGACCGTAGCTAAAAATGAAAAGGCTGAAAAAGTTGCTGACGTGTTCCATTCCGTGGCAGCAAAATATGACCTGATGAACGATTTGATGTCGATGGGCATCCATCGTATCTGGAAGCGTTTTACCATTGATTGCAGTGGTGTACGTCGCGGTCAGCGGGTGCTGGACCTGGCCGGGGGCACCGGTGATCTGACTGCAAAATTTTCCCGTCTGGTGGGTGAAACCGGCCAGGTCGTGCTGGCAGATATTAACAGCTCCATGCTGAAAATGGGCCGTGAGAAACTGCGTAATAAAGGCGTTTCCGGCAATGTCAGCTATGTGCAAGCGAATGCAGAGGCCCTGCCTTTCCCTGATAACTATTTCGACTGCATCACTATCTCTTTTGGCCTGCGTAATGTGACCGAAAAAGAGAAAGCACTGGCCTCCATGTTTCGTGTACTGAAGCCGGGCGGTCGCCTGCTGATCCTTGAATTTTCCAAACCGCTGCTGGAGCCATTAAGCAAAGCCTATGATGCTTATTCCTTCCACCTGTTACCGCGTATTGGTCAGATGGTTGCCGGCGATGCAGACAGCTATCGCTATCTTGCAGAATCCATTCGTATGCACCCGGATCAGGAGACGCTGAAAGGCATGATGAATGATGTCGGGTTCGAAAATACCTCTTATTACAATATGACCGGAGGTATCGTTGCCCTTCATCGCGGATATAAGTTCTGATGTCGATGGCAATGAACCCCATGCTGTTACTGGCGGCAAGCGCTGAAAGCGCACTGAACCGACTCCTTTACCAGGATCGGGGCATGAAAGCGGCACGTCAGCGCCTGAAAGGTAAGGTGCTGGCGCTGAAGTTCAGTGAATTGCCGAAGCCACTGGTGCTGGTATTCAGCGAACACCAGCTGGATGTGCTGACCGACTGGCAGGATGAAAGTGACTGTACGGTCTCTCTGGCGTTCTCAGTATTACCGGAGTTGCGGGATCGTCAGAACCTGACGGCCCTGATCAAGCAGGAACGGTTGGATGTGCAGGGCGATCTGCAGGTTATTCAGCAGTTTTCAGCCTTGCTCGATATGGCGGAACTGGATCCCGCGGAATACCTTGCTCCCTGGGTCGGCGATGTTGCCGCTCAGGGGATCAGCCGCGCAGGTCAGCGTGTTTTTGCTTTCCTGCGCAGAGAGATCACCGGCAAACAGCAGCAACTGGGGGAATTACTGACTCAGGAGTGGCAGGCTGCGCCGGGTGCCCTTGAAGTCGCCTGGTTTTGTGAAGAAACTCAGGCTCTGGACAAAAGGCTGGCCATACTGGAAGCACGGCTGGCTCAACGGGAGAAGAAATGACGGTTGGAGAGATTCGGCGACTCTATTTCATTATTCGTGTCTTTTTGTCCTATGGCCTGGATGAACTTATCCCGAAGACACGCCTGACACTACTGCTACGTTTCTGGCGCCGCTGTGTTTTCTGGATCCCGAATCGTCATTCTGATGAACTGCTGGGGGTTCGCTTACGCCTGGCGCTGGAACAGCTCGGACCGGTCTGGATTAAGCTCGGGCAGATGCTGTCGACCCGCCGGGATCTTTTTCCGCCGGAGATCGCGGATCAGCTGGCGGCCCTGCAGGATAAAGTCCCGCCTTTTGATGGTGCGCTGGCGAAAGCTCAAATCGAAAAATCGCTCGGCGGGCCGGTTGAGCAATGGTTCGATGATTTTGACATTAAGCCACTGGCATCTGCTTCTATCGCCCAGGTACATACGGCTAAACTGAAAGAAAATGGCCAGGACGTGGTGATTAAGGTGATCCGCCCGGATATTCTGCCGGTCATTAAAGCCGATATGCGTCTGATTTATCGTCTGGCACACTGGTTGCCGCGCTTACTCCCCGATGGCAGACGTTTGCGTCCGGTAGAAGTGGTCAGGGATTATGAAAAAACCCTGATTGATGAACTGAACCTGTTGCGTGAAGCGGCCAATGCGATTCAGCTGCGCCGTAATTTCGAAAACAATAACATGTTATATGTGCCGTTAATCTATTCAGACTATTGCAGCGAGACGATGCTGGTCATGGAGCGGATTTACGGGATCCCTATCTCGGATACTGACACCCTGCGGGCGCATGGCGTGAATATGCAATTGCTTGCAGAGCGCGGTGTTCAGGTCTTCTTTACCCAGGTATTCCGGGACAGTTTCTTTCATGCAGATATGCACCCGGGGAATATCTTTGTCAGCTATGAACATCCTGAGGACCCGCAATATATCGCTATCGATTGCGGTATTGTCGGGTCACTGAACAAAGACGACAAACGGTATCTGGCGGAAAACTTTATCGCCTTTTTCAATCGTGATTACCGCCGGGTGGCCGAACTGCACGTGGATTCCGGCTGGGTACCGCCGGACACGAATGTTGAAGAGTTTGAGTTTTCCATCCGTACGGTGTGTGAGCCTATTTTTGAAAAGCCGTTAGCCGAGATTTCTTTCGGGCATGTATTACTGAATCTGTTTAATACCGCGCGGCGTTTTAATATGGAAGTGCAGCCTCAGCTGGTATTGTTGCAGAAAACCCTGCTATACGTTGAAGGCATCGGTCGTCAGCTATACCCGCAACTGGACTTATGGAAAACCGCGAAGCCTTTCCTGGAAGAATGGATTAAGGATCAGATAGGCTTACCGGCCATCTGGCGGGCAGTGAAGTCGAAAGCACCCTCCTGGGCGGAGAAGCTGCCTGAACTCCCGGAACTTTTTTATGACGGAATGCGTCATCATAAATTACTGAAACACAGTGTCGATAAACTGGTTTCTGACATGAAAGAGCAACGTACACGTCATGGTCAGGCCAGATATCTGTTGGGTATGGGGACCGTCTTTCTGATCTGCGGTACCGCTCTGGCTATCGGTCGTCCGCAATGGGAGGTTACTTCAGGGTTTCTGATTGTTGCAGGTGTGTTAACATGGATTGTCGGCTGGCGAAAAACAAACTGATTGTCAGCTTCATTCTAAACGGGTTAATGTCGTAAGACTGAACTATTTTCATCAGATCCGCAGTCGCGGGTCACGGAATGCAGGAGTTAACATGGGCGGTATTAGTATCGGGCACTTACTCGTTGTTGCAGTGATTGTGGTGCTGTTGTTCGGAACCAATAAGTTACGTAATCTTGGCTCAGATTTAGGATCTTCCATCAAAGGCTTCAAAAAAGCGATGAAAGATGATGATAAAAAAGAACAGGATGCGGACTTCACTGCAAAATCCATTTCTGATAACCCGCAGACTTCTTCTCAGAAAGAAGAAGCCCGGAAACACAACGATCAGGTATAAACCGTGTTCGATATTGGCTTTAGTGAACTTTTACTGGTTTTCGTGATAGGTCTGATTGTTCTCGGACCTCAACGTCTGCCTGTGGCAGTGAAAACCGTTGTCGGCTGGATCCGCGCGATGCGTTCTCTGGCCGCAAATGTACAGAATGAACTGGCTCAGGAACTTAAGCTTCAGGAGTTGCAGGATAGCCTTAAAAAAGTCGAAGAAGCCGGAAAAGGAACGCTTTCACCTGAACTGAAGGAATCCATGGAAGAACTGCGCAAAACGGCAGATTCCATGAAGCGTACTTACCGCGAAGCGACGGATTTAGAGCATGCTGACGATGAGGCGAATGCCAAAGCGACGGCAGCAGCAGCCTCACCTGCGGTGACTCCGCAAGAGACAGTCTCTGAGACGGTACCTTTTGCGACCGAATTACAGAAGGGGCAGTCTGTCTCTTCTCCGGCAGCAGAAAGCTCATCGCCTGCGCAACAGCCTGATCCTGCTGTGGTCCATGCACCGGCGACGCCGGGTCAGGAAACGAAGTCATCCGGCAGTCTCCCTCCGGCCTCCGGGTCCGGTAAGAGCCCTGCCTCACCGGTAAGTGAAGAAAGATAACCATGGATGTACAAGATACCCAGCCGCTGATAAGCCATCTGATTGAGCTACGTAAACGCCTGATCTACTGTATTTCATCGATACTGGTGATATTTTTAGTTCTGGTCTATTTCTCTAACGATATCTATCAGTTAGTGGCCGAGCCGCTCATCAAACAGATGCCGGTCGGTGCGAGTATGATAGCCACCGATGTTGCTTCACCGTTTTTCACGCCGATAAAACTGACGATCATTGTGTCAGTTTTTCTGGCCGTACCGGTTATTCTGTACCAGCTTTGGGCATTTGTAGCGCCTGCGCTATACCGGCATGAAAGAAAACTGATTATGCCATTGCTGTTTTCCAGCACCTTGTTGTTTTATATCGGTGTGGCTTTCGCTTACTTTATTGTATTCCCGCTGGCATTCGGCTTTTTTGCTAAAACGGTACCCCATGGCGTACAGATAGCGACTGACATCAGTAACTACCTGGATTTCGTTATGGCCCTGTTTCTGGCCTTTGGTGTCGCCTTTGAAGTGCCCGTCGCTATCGTCTTATTGTGCTGGACCGGCATTACTTCTCCGGACGATTTGCGTAAAAAGCGGCCCTATATGCTGGTCGGTGCATTCGTTGTCGGTATGCTTTTAACCCCGCCGGATGTTTTTTCCCAAACTTTGCTCGCTATTCCGATGTACTGCCTGTTTGAAGTCGGCGTATTCTTCTCACGTTACTATGTAGGGAAAGGACGTTGGGATAAGGATAACGATCAGGATACAGAATCCTGAGATCCCGAACTCAGGTTCCCGCGATGACGGGAAATGTTCACGAAAACCACCCGGCCAGGGTGGTTTAGCTTTTGGGAAATAACATGTTTGATATCGGGGTTAACCTCACCAGCACGCAATTTGCTAAAGACCGGAAACAGGTAGTCACCCGTGCACGGGAATCCGGCGTCACCGGAATGTTAATTACCGGAACCAACGCACTGGAGAGTCAGCAGGCGCTGTCGCTGGCCAGACAACACAGCGGTTATTGCTGGTCAACGGCCGGTGTTCATCCGCACCATGCCAGTGAATGGTCACAGGAAACCGCAGGCACACTGCGCAGGCTGGCAAGTCAGCCGGAAGTGGTGGCTATCGGCGAATGCGGTCTCGACTTCAATCGTAACCTTTCCGATCATAATCAGCAGGAATATGCCTTTGAAGCTCAGCTGAGCTTAGCGGCAGAATTGCAGCTCCCGGTTTTTCTGCATTGCCGTGAAGCACATCAGCGTTTTATCGCTATTCTCCGTCCCTGGCTGGATAAACTGCCTGCGTCAGTCGTGCACTGTTTTACCGGTACCGGGCAGGAACTGCAGGAATGTCTGGATGCCGGGTTATCGGTGGGGATCACCGGCTGGGTCTGTGATGAACGTCGTGGTCTGGATCTGAGGGCGCTATTACCGATGATTCCGGCATCGCGTTTACTGCTGGAGACGGACGCTCCGTATCTGCTGCCGAGAGACATGCGTCCCCGGCCGACATCCCGGCGTAACGAACCCTGTTTTCTGCCACATATTGTCAGTCAGGTCGCGGCATGGCGTAATGAGGATGCTACAGAACTGGCAAGCCAGGTGGACCGGAATGCCAGACAACTGTTTGGCCTTAACTGATCAGATTTTGCGGAACTGGCGATTATCGACACTGCGGCTCACCTGCTTATTCAGCAGGCTGAGCAGTAAGACAGAACGGGTCTCGCCTTCCGGCTCGGCAAAAATAGCCCGCAATCCTTCAAATGTCCCGGCGGTAATTTCTACCTCATCTCCCTGCTGAGGCAGGGAAGGGGTCAGGCTGCTGTGGAAATCCTGTTGCGCGAGACTGTCGATAACCTCTTGCGGTACCCTGGCAGGGAGGGCACCAAAGCGGACAAAATGGCTGACGCCACGGGTCGCACTGATGGTCGTGGTATGGATAACTTCCGGGGCAAACCGGACAAACAGGTAATTAGGGAAAAGTGGCTCACTCACCGTGGTGGCCTTTCCGCGGAGTGTCTTTTCCACGGCAATCATCGGGCTCAGACAGCAAACACCCTGACGTTCAAGATGTTCCTGTGCCCGTAATAACTGACCACGTTTACAAAAAAGTAGATACCAGGATTCCATAACTGCTCCCTATTAACAGCCGCAAAGGATAGCAAAACTCTTTCCTGTGTCATAGTTCACAGCCTCTGATTCCGTGCCCGGGAGACCCTGTTACCGGACACGAATATTCCGCGTCCCGCCGGGGAGAATGCAGGGCACAATATCGTTGCTGACGCAGACGTAAAGTGCGTTTATCGCAACAGACAGTCTGCACCGCATAATAAATCCCGGCATCTTGAAACAATCCACCCTATAATGGCCAGATTAACTCCGGCAATAAAGTAAAAACCTCATGAAATATCAGGACTTAAGAGACTTCCTGCGACAACTTGAGCAGCGTGGTGAATTAAAACGTATTAGTTATCCTATTGATCCGTTTTTAGAAATGACGGAAATCGCTGACCGTACACTCCGGGCCGGAGGGCCGGCATTGTTGTTTGAAAACCCGAAAGGGTACGACATGCCTGTGCTCTGCAATCTGTTTGGTTCCTCAAAACGGGTGGCGTTGGGAATGGGTCAGGAAGAAGTCAGTGCACTGCGCGATGTCGGAGAGTTACTTGCTTTCCTGAAAGAACCGTCACCGCCGAAAGGCTTCCGCGACCTGTTCGAACAGATGCCCCGGTTCAAACAAGTGCTGAATATGCCGACGAAGCGCCTGCGTCACGCACCCTGCCAGGATGTGGTTTTGCAGGGAGAGGATGTCGATTTATCTGCCATTCCGGTCATGACATGCTGGCCGGAAGATGCGGCTCCCCTGATCACCTGGGGGCTGACGGTCACCCGTGGCCCTCATAAAGAGCGGCAGAATCTCGGAATTTACCGTATGCAGGTGATTGGTAAAAACCGGGTCATTATGCGCTGGCTTTCTCACCGTGGTGGTGCGCTGGATTTCCAGGAATGGTGTAAAGCACATCCCGGCGAACGGTTCCCTGTTTCTGTCGCGCTCGGTGCGGACCCGGCGACTATCCTGGGGGCAGTTACCCCGGTGCCTGACAGTCTTTCTGAGTATGCTTTTGCCGGCCTGCTACGTGGCACCAAAACCGAAGTGGTTAAATGCCTGTCTAATGATCTTGAAGTGCCCGCCACCGCAGAAATTATCCTGGAAGGCTACATTGAGCCCGGTGATATGGCCCCGGAAGGCCCGTACGGTGATCATACCGGTTATTATAATGAAGTGGATGACTTCCCGGTATTTACCATCACGCACATTACCCGTCGTCGTGATGCTATCTATCATTCAACCTATACCGGCCGTCCGCCCGATGAACCCGCAGCACTGGGTGTCGCGCTGAACGAAGTCCTGGTGCCGATATTAATTAAACAGTTTCCTGAAATTGTCGATTTTTATTTGCCACCGGAAGGGTGTTCTTACCGCCTGGCCGTCGTGACTATGAAGAAACAATATGCCGGACATGCAAAACGCGTTATGTTTGGTGTCTGGTCGTTCCTGCGCCAGTTTATGTACACCAAGTTCGTGATTGTTTGCGATGATGACGTAAATGCACGTGACTGGAATGATGTCATCTGGGCGATTACAACACGTATGGATCCCGCCAGGGATACCGTTATTGTTGAAAATACGCCGATCGATTATCTGGATTTTGCATCCCCGGTGTCCGGATTGGGTTCCAAAATGGGACTGGATGCAACGAATAAATGGCCAGGTGAAACAGACCGTGAATGGGGCCGTCCTATCGTTAAAGATCCCAAAATCACGGCGCGGATTGACGAAATCTGGGATGAGCTGGCTATCTTTGGCCCTCAGTCTTCCCGTTAACCGACGACCATTGTTTTTTATCCGATGACCCGACAGAGGGAACGAATGACAACATTAAGCTGTAAAGTGATTTCCGTAGAGAGCATTACCGACACGGTTTATCGGGTCCGGTTAGTACCGGAAACGGAGTTTAGCTTTCGTGCCGGCCAGTATCTGATGGTGGTGATGGACGAGAATGATAAACGTCCTTTTTCACTGGCATCGACCCCGATGGAAAAAGATATTATTGAACTGCATATCGGTGCGTCAGAGCTGAACCTGTATGCGATGGCCGTCATGGAGAAAATCCGTGACCAGCGAAGCATCGAGGTAGACATGCCTCACGGTAATGCAGCGCTGCGTGATGACAGCGATCGTCCGATGATCCTGATCGCAGGCGGTACCGGTTTTTCTTATGCGCGTTCCATCCTGCTGACAGCCTTATCAGAAAACCCGGATCGTGAAATTGCCATTTACTGGGGCGGGCGGGAGCCGCATCATCTGTATGACCTTGAAGAGCTGAATGCCCTGGCGGTTCGTCATCCGAACCTGACTGTCGTACCTGTGGTGGAGCAACCCGATGATGAGTGGCAGGGCAGAACCGGCACTGTACTGCCTGCCGTGATCCAGGATCACGCGACATTGAAACCCTACGATATTTATATTGCCGGTCGTTTTGAAATGGCCAAAGTTGCCAGAGAACGTTTTTGTGCTGAACGGGAAGCGGTCAGCAGCCAGATTTACGGCGATGCCTTTGCCTTTATCTGACGTTTAACGTGACACCAGGAGCATGATGTTTGCCATCATGCTCCTTCACGCCCAGGCTTCTGCGATATCCTGAACGCTACCTGCGCACTGACCCGGTTTATCCGTCCCCTTTATTAGCATCTCCTCCCTCAGCTTCAGCACTGTTCAGTATTGGCATCTTTTGGTCCTCTGAAGGGGGCATCGGTCAGACAAAGGTATACGCATTCCTGCGGCACTGAAAAGTGAAGATTCGGAAGGCGGTGATAAGGTGTTAACTTCACCGGAGGGCATGCTGCGGAGGCAGGGACGCCATCCCGGGGTGAGCTGTGGTAAAATGCGCCAAAATGCTGATATCAACGAGGGTAGAGATGGACTCACTGAACGAATTATATAAAAAACACCTGGCAACATTACAGCATCGTGCTCAGCAGGTACTTGCCGCGAATCACCTGGATGCGTTATTAATCCATTCCGGTGAGCTGCTGAGTGTCTTCCTTGATGACCATCACTATCCTTTTAAAACTAATGCACATTTTAAGGCCTGGGTGCCGGTCACTCAGACGCCAAACTGCTGGTTATGGGTCGATGGGGTGAACAAACCACGTCTATGGTTTTATTCTCCGGTCGATTACTGGCATAAAACCGATGCATTACCGGAAAGTTTCTGGACCGATGAGATAGACATCATTGCATTAAGGGACAGTCACGCTATTGCGCAGCAGTTACCGGCAGACAGGCAGAACGTGGCGTATATCGGACCGGTAGCAGAGCGTGCAGGGCAGTTAGGGATCCCGGAATCAAAGATCAATCCGCAGCCGGTACTGGACTACCTGCATTTTCACCGGAGCTTTAAAACCGATTATGAGCTCTGGTGCATGCGCGAAGCGCAGAAAATTGCTGTCGCCGGTCACCGTGCGGCGAAAGAGGCATTTTTCGCCGGACAGAGTGAATTTGAAATTAATGCCGCGTATCTGCTGGCGACAGGGCAGCGGGATACTGATGTGCCTTACGGCAATATTGTGGCATTGAACGAGAATGCGTCCATTCTGCATTACACCCGGCTGGAGAAAGAAGCACCGCAGCAGCCACGCAGCTTCCTGCTGGATGCCGGGGCAGAGTTTCACGGTTACGCCGCCGATCTTACCCGCACTTATGCATGGGATAAAAACTCGCTGTTTGCCGGGCTGGTCAGTGCAGTGGATCAGCATGAACAGGAATTGATTGGTACGCTGAAGGCCGGGGAAAGTTATGTCGGCTATCATGTGCAGATGAATCAGCGTATTGCCACAATACTCCGCGAGTTCGACATTGTGACCGGACTGAGCGAAGAGGCGATGGTCAGTGAGAATATTACTCAGGTCTTTATGCCGCATGGCGTCGGTCATCCATTAGGGCTGCAGGTACATGATGTGGCCGGCTTTATGCAGGATGATAAAGGCACGCATCAGGCACCGCCGGAACAGTACCCATGGCTGCGTTGTACCCGTACACTGAGCGCCGGTATGGTGCTGACCATTGAACCGGGGATCTACTTTATCGAATCGCTGTTATCCCCCTGGCGGGAAGGCCGCTATAGTAAACACTTCAACTGGGAGCGTATCGGCCAGTTGAAAGCCTGTGGCGGAATACGTATTGAAGATAACGTGATCATCACCGGCGAAGGGGTGGAGAATATGACCCGTGATCTGAATCTGGCCTGATGGACGCTTATGATATTCCGGCAGCGGATGTCTGCATCACGGAAGAAACCATAAAGAAAAGCCGCTTTATTACTTATCTGGCTCATACTGAAGGCAGTGAAGCCGCAAGATCCTTCGTACAGCAGATGAGGGATAAGCACCCCGATGCCCGGCACCATTGCTGGGCCTGGGTGGCAGGAGCACCTGATGACTCACAGCAGCTGGGTTTTTCTGATGACGGTGAGCCTTCCGGCACCGCGGGAAAACCCATGCTGGCCCAGCTGATGGGTAGCGGGGTCGGTGAGGTCACCTGTGTGGTGGTTCGCTATTATGGCGGCATCATGCTGGGAACCGGCGGGCTGGTAAAAGCCTATGGCGGCGGTGTCCGTCAGGGGTTACAGGCACTTTCCCGGCGCAGGAAAGTGCCGATGCAGCCTTTTACTCTGCGTTGTGATTACGGGCAACTGACAGAAATAGAACGCATGGTCGAGCGCTATCTCGGTAAGATAACGCACAGTGAGTATCAGGCTGATGTAGCATTACGCCTGGCGTTACCGCATGGCAGTATCAGTGAATTTGAACAACATCTCTCGGACTTCAGCCGCGGTGCGCTGACGCTTCAGCGGGCAGAATAACCACCTTTATTGAGTTAAGGACAGGCATAATGCATTTTCGTGCCATCACCCGTATTGTGGGTTTATTAATTATTATTTTCTCCGTCACTATGATTGTGCCGGGGCTGGTTGCGCTGATTTATCGGGATGGTGCAGGCAGAGCATTCAGTCAGACGTTTCTTCTGGCATTGGTGATAGGCTCTGTGCTCTGGTGGCCTAACCGCAAACAGAAAAGTGAATTAAAGCCCCGCGAAGGTTTCCTGATTGTGGTGCTGTTCTGGACCGTTCTGGGCAGTGTCGGGGCGATGCCGTTTATTTTTGCCGAGCAACCCCACCTTTCTGTCACCGATGCCTTCTTTGAATCGTTTTCCGGACTGACCACTACCGGTGCAACGACCCTGGTAGGTCTGGACTCGTTACCGAAAGCAATACTCTTTTATCGTCAGATGCTGCAATGGCTCGGGGGGATGGGGATCATTGTACTGGCGGTGGCTATCCTGCCCATCCTGGGCGTCGGTGGCATGCAGCTGTATCGTGCTGAAATGCCTGGTCCTCTGAAAGATCATAAGATGCGCCCGAGGATCGCGGAAACGGCGAAAACGCTCTGGCTTATCTATGTCTTGCTGACGATTGCTTGCGCTCTGGCTCTGTGGCTTGCCGGTATGCCGCTTTTTGATGCCATCGGTCACAGCTTCTCGACCATCGCCATTGGCGGCTTCTCGACCCATGATGCCAGTATCGGTTATTACCACAGCTCAACCATTAACAGCATTATTGCTATTTTCCTGCTGATCTCGGGCTGTAACTACGGGCTGCATTTCTCGTTACTGAGTGGCCGGAGCCTGAAAGGGTACTGGCGCGATCCTGAATTCCGGGTCTTTATCGGGGTACAGTTAACGCTGGTGGTCATTGCGACACTGATACTTTTATTACATCACACTTACGGCAGCGTATTGCAGACGGTCAATCAGGCTTTCTTCCAGGTTGTCTCTATGGCAACGACCGCGGGCTTTACCACAGACAGTATTTCTCACTGGCCTTCCTTCCTGCCAATCCTGTTACTTTGCTCTGCGTTTATCGGGGGCTGTGCGGGGTCGACCGGGGGCGGGCTGAAAGTTATCCGCATTTTGTTACTCTGCAAACAGGGGTCGAGGGAGCTTAAACGTCTGGTACACCCGAATGCGGTGTATACCATCAAGCTCGGAGAACGTGCGCTCCCGGAACGAATTCTGGAAGCCGTCTGGGGATTCTTCTCGGCGTATGCCCTGGTCTTCCTGGTCAGTATGCTGGCTATCATCGCGACCGGCGTTGATAATTTTTCTGCTTTTGCGGCCGTGGCGGCAACACTGAATAACCTGGGGCCGGGACTGGGAGTGGTGGCCGATAATTTTGCTTCAATGAATGATACGGCGAAATGGATCCTTATCTCGACCATGCTATTTGGTCGCCTGGAAGTCTTTACACTATTAGTACTGTTCACCCCGACCTTTTGGCGGGAATGATTAAAGGATAAGAAATAATGAAGATGCTGATATTGTTTTCCAGCCGGGACGGACAGACGCGAAAAATTGCGGATTTTATTGCGAACGAAGCGGGTGAGGAAAAGGTCTGTGATGTGGTCAATATTGATTCCGCTTCCGGAAGTGACTGGCAGGCGTATGATCGGGTGCTGATCGCGGCATCCATCCGTTACGGACATTATGCGCCGGAAGTGAACCGCTTTATCGCCGACCACTTACCTTTATTACAGTCGCGGGCCAGTGGCTTTATTTCCGTGAACCTGACTGCCCGCAAAGCCGATAAGAACACGCCGGAGACCAATGTCTACACGCGGAAGTTCCTGGAGCAGTCACCCTGGACGCCGGATCGTTGTCTGGTGGCCGCGGGCGCACTGCGTTATCCGCGTTATGGCTGGTTAGATAAACAAATGATCCGCCTGATCATGAAGATGACCGGGGGTGAAACGGATACTTCAAAGGAATATGAGTACACGGACTGGCAGCAGGTGGCTGAGTTTGCCCGCGAATTCGTGCAAATAACCGACAAATCGCTCTATAAATAACGCTTTTGGCGGAAAAAGCGACACTCAGAAATTTATTTGAAATAAACCCTTGTCAGAAAAAATTATC